>ENA-OYXB01000910-OYXB01000910.1-human-gut-metagenome-genome-assembly--contig:-NODE-910-length-12577-cov-5.064447_pt1 | contig 12577 bp, 8 predicted proteins | sample MGYA00244176_ERZ653409 | MGnify/ENA primary metagenome ERZ653409 (study PRJEB26926, sample SAMN06164912) | human gut metagenome | biome: ENVO:00009003; feature: ENVO:2100002; material: ENVO:00002003... | reverse complement strand
CGAAGAAATGACCTAATGAATGCAATCGAGGTCGTAAAGAGCCGTTGGAGGTGACGTCTTTAATGCCTCAAGGGATTCACTGATTGCACAGAATTCCTACTGCTCTGCGGCGGCTCTTTACCGTCGGCCTTCTAGCCAATCGAGGGGTGGAGGTGACGCGGATTCCTTGTGAGACATAACTATGCTCAACCCGACTGGTTACGTACTGTTGCTCACACGGTATACCGAGAACATTGCCAATTAAAGTGAGATGGCGGGCGAACCGGTCATGATAGGTTTGTCCGGATTTGATTTCTATGAGCATACGGTTGTTAGGATCGGTGAAATCCAACAAATCCACCTCGACCTTGCTGGCATCGCGGTAGAAGAATAATTGTGGCTCCTGATTGGCGTTCAAATGCTGTTTCATGGTTTCCGCAATGATGAGGTTTTCAAATATATCGCCGAACTTGGGATGCGCAACCAGTGCTTCGACCGTCCGAATGCCCAAGAGATGACACAGCAAGCCAGTGTCATAAAAATAGAGTTTCGGCGTTTTGACCACCTGTTTGCGTGCGTTCGTGTAGAACGGCATGAGATGGAATGCGATGTAACTTGATTCCAGAATCGACATCCATGCCTTTACGGTTCGCGGACTTACACCAAGTTCATTGGCGATGTTGGTGTAGTTTATGAGTGCTCCGGAACTGAGTGCGCAAAGAGTCAAGAATCGGCGGAATTCAGCCAAATTGCGTACATCAAGATATTCGGAAACATCACGTTCGATATAAGTGTCGATGTAGTTCGAGAAGAACAGATTGAGCGGCATTCTCGTGTCATAAATGCGTGGATAACCGCCTTGCAGCATAAACGTATCCGGAGTAAGGGCCTGATCCGCCTTGCATGCTTCTTGGAATGAGAACGGCAATAACTTGACCAATAGGGAAACCCATAATCTGACATTAGCAGTGCTCGTAGGTTTCCCAAACGCACAAACTATGGCCTAATACACAGAATTCCCACCACTCGCCCTCTGTTGCAACGGAAGGCTTTGCGTTAGGCTAGAGCGCGTGACTGAATCTGTGAATACTGAACTCCGCATTGCTGTAATCGGCGCTGGCCCGGCCGGCGTCTACTCATCCGATATCTTCCTGCGCCAGCTCAAGAAGCTGGGCGAAGAGCTTGGCCTCGGCACCGAAGCGCGCATCGACCTGTTCGAGAAGCTGCCGGTGCCGTTCGGCCTGGTGCGTTACGGTGTGGCCCCGGACCACCCGTCCATCAAGTTCATCGCCTCCGCGCTTGAGAAGACGCTCGACAACCCGAACATCCACCTCTACTGCGACGTGGAATTCGGCAAGGACGTGACTCTTGACGACCTGTTGGCCCGTTACGACGCCGTGCTGTTCGCCACCGGCGCGGTCAAGGACAAGCCGCTGAACCTGCCCGGTGCCGACCTTGAAGGCGTGTACGGCGCCGCCAAGTTCGTCGAATGGTATGACGGCTACCCCACCGGTGCCCGCGAATGGCCGCTTACGGCCGAGAACGTCGCCGTAATCGGCGGCGGCAACGTGGCCATGGACGTGGCCCGCGAACTCATGCGCAACGCCGACGACCTCAAGGTCAAGACCGACATTCCGGACAACGTGTACGAGGGCATCGGCCAGAACAAGGCCAAGGTGCTCCACCTGTTCATCCGCCGTGGCGTGGCCCAGGCCAAGTTCAGCGTGCAGGAACTGCGCGAGATGGAGAAGCTGCCCGGCGTGCAGCTCATCATCAACGAGGACGACTTCGATCTGGACGACGAGACCATCGAGGTGGCCGGCAAGGACAAGCTCACCCGCCAGATGGTCGAGGAGCTGTTCGCCGTCCGCGAGATGGCCGAAGACATGGAAGACGACGGCGACGTCGACTTCGAAGGCAACCCGGCCGACCGAAAGTACTACGTGCACTTCAACTCCGCCCCCACCGAGATCCTCGGCGAGGACGGCAAGGTCAAGGCCATCCGCGTGGAGCGCACCGAAACCGGTGCCGACGGCAAGATGCACCGCACCGGCGAGTTCACCGACTACCCGGTCGAGGCCGTCTACCACGCCATCGGCTACAAGCCCGCCGAAGCTCCCGGTATCACCTACGACGAGCACGGCGCCCACCTGGCCAACGCCAACGGCGACGGCCGCATCACCACCGAGGCCGACGGCGGCAAAGTGCGCGACCGCCTGTACGCCACCGGTTGGGCCAAGCGCGGCCCGGTGGGCCTGATCGGCTCCACCAAGTCCGATGCGCTCGCCATCGTGACCAACATGCTCGAGGATCTGGCCAAGGCCGCTGAAGGTGGCCGTGTGGCAGCCGACCGCGACCCCGAATCCATCGACCGACTGCTGGCCGAGCGCGGCATTCGCCCGATCGACTTCGCCGGCTGGAAGAAGGTCGACGCTTTCGAGCGCGCCGAGGGTGCCAAGGAAGGCCGCGAGCACAAGAAGGTCATCGAGCCCGACCAGATGCGCGAGCTCGCCCACGCCTGACGGCCCGCCCACGCCCGTCCGGCATTCGTCCGGCATTCGTCCGGCATTCGTCCGGCATTCGTCCACCCGGCCGCGCCCCGTGCGGACGCGGCCGGGCTCGGGGCCGGACGGGCCGGGCGAATATGGGACATTGCGCGTGGCGCATATCCAGCAATCATTCAGCCTGCGATTTTAGTGTGTGCATTATGGATGCCAAAGTACGGGTGCACGGCCATTTCAACGGCCTGAAAACAACGCTGCTGTTTGCCCTGATGTGGGCCATCATCATGCTGATTTGGTGGGCCACGGGCGGCAGTCGGCAAACCCTGAGCATCTATATCGTCATCGGCCTGATTACCACGTTCGGCACCTACTGGTTCTCCGACAAACTCGCCATCGCCTCCATGGGCGCGCGGGAAGTCAGCGAGCAGGAAGCCCCGGAGATCTACCAGATTGTGCGTGAACTGAGCGCCAAGGCCGGCAAGCCGATGCCTCGCATCTACATCGCCCCCACCATGAGCCCGAACGCCTTCGCCACCGGGCGCAACGAACGGCACGCGGCCGTCTGCTGTACCCAAGGCATCCTGCAGATTCTCAACGCCCGTGAACTGCGTGGTGTGCTGGGCCACGAACTTATGCACGTGTACAACCACGACATCCTGACTTCCGCCATCGCCTCTGCCATGGCCACCGTCATCTCCTACCTAGGCTATTCGCTGATGTATTTCGGCGGCGGTTCGCGAGACGACCGCGACAGTTCCGGTGGCCTCGGCCTGATCGGCGCATTGCTGAGCGTGATTCTCGCGCCGATCGCCGCGTCTTTGATCCAGATGGCCATCTCCCGCACCCGCGAGTACGACGCCGATGAAGACGGCAGCCTGCTTACCGGCGATCCCGAGGCCCTGGCTTCCGCACTGAACAAGATTTCCTACGGCGCGCAGACCACGCCGATGCGCAAAACCGCCGGCACCCAGTCCGTCTCCGCAATGATGATCGCCAACCCGTTCTCCGCGGTCGGTTTCTCGCGCTTGTTCTCCACGCACCCGCCGACCGATGAGCGCATAGCGCGTCTCATGCAGATGGCCAACGAAATGAACGGCACGCCGATCGCTCCGCCCACCTACTCCACGCGCGTCGGCAGGTGACGTGCTAGGATAACTATTCGTGCCTCGTTTGGCTGAGCATGCTCGTCACGTGAGGTGCAGCAGCCGTAAGGCATGCGGACATAGTTCATCGGTAGAATGAAAGCTTCCCAAGCTTTAGAGGCGGGTTCGACTCCCGTTGTCCGCTCCATTGATTTTCAATGATTTTCATTATTTCCGGGAAAGTGTCGCGCATGATCGCAAAACTACGCGCTATTTGAGCGCTTTGCCCGCGGAACCCAGCTGCCGGCAAGCCTCGACCACGCGGGCGGACATGGAATCCTCGGCCTTACGGCCCCAAGAACGCGGATCGTAGAACTTCTTCTCGCCCACTTCGCCGTCGATCTTCAGCACCTTGTCGTAGTTCTCGAACACGTGGTCGGCGATTGGACGGGTGAAGGCGTACTGGGTATCGGTGTCGATGTTCATCTTGATCACGCCGTAGCTTACAGCTTCGGCGATTTCTTCCGGGCGTGAACCGGAGCCGCCGTGGAACACCAGCTCAAACGGCTTGCCGTTGGGGAAATCGACTATGCCGGCCGCGCTAGGCAACTCGCCTTCGGCCACCGCGCGCGCCACACGCGCCTGAATGTCGCCGAGTAGCGACGGACGCAGCTTGACCACGCCGGGCTTGTAGGCACCATGCACATTGCCGAATGTGAAAGCGGCCATGTACCGGCCACGTTCGCCCAAACCCAGTCGGCGGGCGACTTCGAGGCCATCTTCCGGAGTGGAATACAGCTTTTCATTGATTTCGGCGGAGTGACCGTCTTCCTCACCGCCGACCGCGCCGATTTCGATTTCGAGCACGGTGTGCGCCTTCTGCGACTTGTCGAGCAGTTCCTCGGCGATGTCCAGATTTTCCTTGAGCGGCACGGTGGAGCCATCCCACATATGCGACTGGAATGTAGGCTCCTGTCCTCGTGCCACCTGATCGGCCTCATGCGCGAGCAGAGGACGCGCCCACTCATCCAGATACTGCTTGGCGCAGTGATCGGTGTGCAGAGCGATGGTGATGTTCGGGTATTTCGCAGCCACTTCATGTGCGAAAGCCGCCAGTGCCAGCGAGCCGGTAACGCGATCATTGACCCCCCTGCCGGAGACGTAGGCCGCGCCTCCCACGGAAATCTGGATGATGCCGTCGGACTCGGCGTCTGCGAAGCCCTTCAACGCAGCATTCAGTGTCTGTGAGCTGGTTACGTTGATGGCTGGATAGGCGTAACCGCCTCGGCGGGCGGCCTCGAGCATTTCGGCATAGCGTTCCGGTGTTGCGATCGTCATGGCTTCATTATCGCGCGAGGCATGCCCTCTAGGCCCCGTTCTTCAACCTGTGCGCTGTGCGATTGGTCACAGCATCGCCTCGTACGAGTAGAAATTCGTCACCCATTCCGGGTTGTCGCACCTCCAGCCTCGCCCTGCGTGAGACGAAACTTCGCAGGGTAGAGGGTGTACGGTAGTCTGTTTCCGGCGGAATCGTGCGAATGCGGAGGTGCATCATGCCTGGAATTGTTCTTATTGGTGCTCAGTGGGGCGACGAGGGTAAAGGCAAGGCTACCGATTTGATCGGCACCAAGGTCGATTACGTCGCGCGCTTCAACGGCGGCAACAACGCGGGCCATAGCGTGGTGGTCGGCGACGAGTCGTACGCCCTGCACCTGCTGCCCTCCGGCATCATCAACCCGAACCTCACCCCGGTGATCGGCAACGGCGTGGTCGTGGACCCGGAAGTGCTCTTCGAGGAGATCGACGGCCTGGAATCCCGCGGCATCGATTGCTCCCACCTCAAGGTGAGCGAGGCCGCACACATCATCGCGCCCTACCACCGCACACTCGACAAGGTGACTGAACGCTTCCTTGGCAAGCACAAGATCGGCACCACCGGCCGTGGCATCGGCCCGGCCTACGCGGACAAGATCAACCGTGTCGGCATCCGCGTGCATGACCTGTTCAACGCCGACCATCTGCACGACAAGGTGGAGGCCAGCCTGCACCAGAAGAACCAGATGCTGGTCAAGCTCTACAACCGTCGTCCGATCGACGTGGACCAGACCACCGAGGAGCTGCTGAAGCTCGGCGAACGCCTCAAGCCGTACGTGGCCAACACCGGCCTGATTCTCAACAAGGCGCTTGACGAAGGCAAGACCGTACTGTTTGAAGGCGCTCAGGCCACCATGCTTGACGTGGACCACGGCACCTACCCGTTCGTCACCTCTTCCAACCCGACCGCCGGCGGCGCCTGCACCGGCACCGGCGTGGGCCCCACCAAGATCACCCGCGTAATCGGCGTCTCCAAGGCCTACGTCACCCGCGTGGGCGAAGGCCCATTCCCCACCGAACTGCTGGACGAGTCCGGCGAATGGCTGCGTCAGCAGGGCCACGAGTTCGGCGTGACCACCGGCCGCCCGCGTCGCTGTGGTTGGTTCGATGCGGTCGTCAACCGTTACGCCTCCCAGGTCAACGGCCTGACCGACATCGTGCTCACCAAGCTCGACGTGCTCACCGGCCTGAAGGAGATTCCGATCTGCGTGGCCTACGACGTGGACGGCGAACGTCACGACGATATGCCGACTGATCAGGCCGCTTTCGCCGCAGCCAAGCCGATTTACGAGACCATGCCCGGCTGGGATGAAGACATCTCCAACTGCCACTCCTTCGATGAGCTGCCTGCCACCTGCCAGGCCTACGTCAAGCGTTTGGAAGAGCTGAGCGGCTGCCGTATCTCCGCGATCGGCACCGGTCCGCAGCGCGATCATGTCATCCAGATCAATTCGCTGGTCGACTGACCGTCTGCAACGAATTTCCCGGCTTGACTGGTAACGACGCGGCACATGATATCCGCCGGCTGATTCCGCGATTCGACCACTTGAAGTGGAAGATGGCGGCGGCCGGCATAGTCATTGGTCTGGTTTCAGGATTGCTGGTTGTCGTATACCGTCTCGGCATCGAATACGGCACGGATGCGTCCCGTTGGATATATGCGCGGATTCGCGAGACCCCGTGGCTGATTGCGCCGTGGGCGGTTGCCGCGGTGGCGGCCGCGCTGGCGATCGCGTGGATGGTCGGCAAGGAGCCGATGGCTGGTGGCAGCGGCATCCCGCAGACCAACGGCGTGGTGATATGCGGCTTGAAGATGCGTTGGCAGACGATTCTGCCAGTCCGTTTCGTCGGTGGACTGTTGGGCGCGTTGTTTGGTCTGTCGCTCGGCCGTGAGGGGCCGTCCATTCAGATTGGTGCGTCGGGCGCGCAGTGTGTGTCCCACCGTTTGCGCGGCCGCCGCCGTGAGGACATGCAGGAGCATTATCTGGTCACCGCCGGTGCCGCGGCCGGCTTGTCCGCCGCGTTCAGCGCGCCGCTGTCCGGCATGATGTTCGCTTTGGAAGGGGTGCATCGGAGTTTTTCCCCTGCGATTCTGATGGGCGCCACCGCCGCATCGCTGACCGCCGATTTCGTCTCAAAAAACTGTTTCGGTCTGCGTCCGGTTTTGGATTTCGGTGATATCGGTCAGCTGTCGTTGGAAGAGTATGTGTGGCTGATTCCGTTGGGATTGGTGGCCGGTTTGGTTGGTTCGCTGATGAACCGCTCGTTGCTTGGCTTCCAGACGCTGTACGGCAAACTGCCGGCATGGAGCCGCCCGATGATTGCGATTGCGATCGCGTTGCCTGTCGGCATCTGGTTGCCCGATGTGCTCGGCGGCGGCTCGAATCTGATTGATACCGCCGAACATGCGCGCGTCGGCTTGGGAATGCTGTGTCTGCTGTTCGTGGCGAAGATGCTGTTCACATCCACGAGTTTCGGCTCAGGCGCGCCTGGCGGTATTTTCATGCCGATTCTTGCGGTCGGTTCGTTGGCCGGCGGCATCTGCGGTGAAGTGTTGCATCGATTCGGTGATCTGCCATCCGACGCAGTGGCGGTGTTTGCGGTGTGCGTGATGACGGGCACGCTCGCCGCGTCCGTGAAAACGCCGATCACGTCGATTCTGTTGGCTGTGGAGATGTCTGGAACGTTGACGCACATGCTGCCGGTCGCGGCCGTCGCTTTCGTCGCGCTGTTGGTGTCCGATTTGCTGCGCACCAAACCGATTTATGGGGAGTTGCTGGAGCGGTACGTGCGCGCGCAAGGCATGCAGATGGCGATCGCAAGCCATGTGGGCAGCGGCATTATGGAACTGCCATTGGAAATGGGAGCGATTGCGGACGGCAAGCGGGTGTGTGACGTGCGTTGGCCGTCTGGGTGCCTGATCATCGGCCTGCGTCGCGGCGAAAGCGAGATCGTGCCGCGCGGCGATACACGGCTGCGTGCCGGCGACTATCTGGTGGTGCTGTTCAGTGGCGAGGAGGAGCGCGAGGTGCGACCTGCGATGCGGCGGCTGTGTGATGCCCGGCTTGACTGAGCCTGGCTGAATTCGGCTGGACTCTGGATGTACGAATCTGCGGAATCGGACATCCAGGGTGCATACGTTGGCGCTCCGTGTAAACTCATATGCGTTAGGAAGGCGGCAACCGCGGCCCAGCTCGTTGTTGCACGGCCTATGGGCGGAACAACGCTGTCCGCGGAAGGCCAGTACAGGGGGAGCGCAATGGAATCGCAAGAACAATCGCCGGGAGACGTGGTGACTGCGGGTGAGGACTCACATCCCATCACGCAGGCAATCGACACTGTTGAGGTGATGCATGCTGGTGCAACCGCGCCCGCCGCTAACACCATGGATCCGCCTACGATTCCCCTGGCGCCGATGAAACGTATGCAGGCGCGGTTCAATCCGCTCGCCGACGGACTGATGTATGTTGTGGTGTTCGTCGGTGGATTTGTTGGAGTCGGCTGTCGGCATGCGTTGGATATGCTCCTGCCGTCGGTCAGCGGGACGCCATTCGTTGTGGGCACGTTTGTGTCGAATATGGTCGCCTGCTTCCTGTTCGCGATGCTGACCGAATTCATGGCGACCGCTTCGTGGCTGCGTCGCCGGGTGCGGCAGGTTGTCAGCCGTGGCGTTGGGCTCGGCTTGCTCGGCGGGCTTTCGACGATGTCCGGCGTGATGCTGGAAACGATGGAAGGTCTGCACGAGCGGCATATCGCCAGTGCGCTTGGCTATCTTGCGGGAAATTTTGCAGGCGGTTTGCTCACTGCCGCCGCCGGCGTGGTTCTGATGCAGGCACTGCTGTCACGGAGTACTCGAAAGCGGGTTCGGGGTGCGTTTTCAGCTGTTTCCGTGTCCGATTCTGCCGAATCGGACACGCAGGGCGTACGCCATGTGAAAGTGGCCGACGTGGCGCGTTCTGCCGCGCAGGCCGCAATGGAAGCCGCGCAGACGGCCCAGCAGATTGCACAGACGGGACAGGTTCCGCGAGTCGAAACACCAACCGTGCCGCCGACCGCCAGCCAGCCTATGCAGACAGGCCGCGTTCCGCAGATTCCTCCGCTGGCCGTTCCTCAGCTGACGCAGCCGGCGCATCCGTTGCTGCGCGAGCCGGATACTCCAGACTTGGGGCAGCTGCCCGAGCCGATTCAGCAGTCGCAACCAATCCAGCAGCCCCAGCAGCAGTCGCAGCCAATCCAGCAGCCGGCCAACCCGCTTCCACCCAGCTTCGAGCCCAAACCGATCACTGCGGAGATTTCGCTTGTCGCCGACCCGACTACCGGGGAGGTGCGCTGATGATGTGGATGATCTGTCTGTTCGGCGGTCTGGGAGCCATGGCCCGTTACGTGCTCGACGTGTCAATTCAACAAGGCTGGAACCGCGAGAATCGAAGAACGAATCGCAACTTCCCGCTATCCACGCTCGTCATCAACGGCGTCGCCTCGCTATGCGCGGGCATCGCCATGATGTCCTACTATTCGCAATCGGTGGATATGGACACGGTCATGATGTTCGTTGTCGGATTTCTCGGTGGTTTCTCAACATTCTCCACGGCGCTCAACGAAGTGGTTTCATTGATTCGCCAGCGTCGTTTTACGCTGGCTCTGGGCTATGGAATAGCAACCGTCGCGGTGCCTCTCATTTGCGTGGCCGCCGGTTTCGGCATTGCGCTGCTTGCCAATCCGGCGTAATTTTCACGTTACACGGACGGTCGCTGAGTAACGTGAAAGAAATCTGAGCGCAACCGCCATCAAGGCCGCCAGTCCGGATGCAACGCTGGTGATTGCATTCGACCAGACCAAGCCGCTGCTGAAGGCCTTCGCCTCCGCGGGAGTCGACACTAAGAAGCTGTATTTCGTTGCCGGACTGTCGAACAGGTTCGAGAGAATGTAAATGAATGTAATATTTCGTGGTAAGCACGTGAGCATACAACGATAGAACAGTGATGACGGGGAAGGTGCGATCATGGTCGGCATGCGCGATGTGGCGAAGAAGGCCGGGGTGTCTCTGAGCACCGTCTCGCTGGTGGTGAACGGCAACGGGTACGTGTCTGATGACATGCGCGAACGTGTGCGCAAAGCCATGCAAGCCCTCAATTATGTGCCGAACGAGCTTGCCCGCAATCTGTATCATGATTGCACGAATCTGGTCGGCGTCATCGTGCCCACCATCCGCCACCCGTTCTTTGCGACGTTTACCGCACATCTGCAGCATGCGCTCGCCGCGCAAGGATTACGCACTATGCTGTGCTCTACCGCAGATGAGGCGGACGGCGAAATCCAGTATGTCGACATGTTGCGTCGGCACATGATGGACGGCATCGTCATGTGTGCGCACACTTCGCATCCCGGCGATTATTGGACGTCGATTCATCGCCCGATCGTCGCGTTCGACCGTGTGCTTGGAGACGGTATTTCGTCAATCGGATCCGACCACGAGCAGGGTGGGCGATTGATTGCGCAGATGCTGATCCGCAATGGTGCCAAACATGTGGTGATGATTGGCGGTCCGCGAGATCAATTCTTCGATTTGGCTGCGCGCGGAGAAGTCGAGGAAGGACCGTTCGATTTGGGAAAGACCACGTTCCCGACGGTGCGCTACTACCTCACGTTGGAACAGGAATTGACCTCCGCAGGCGTGAAATACGAGTATGTTGAAGCTGGCGAAGTGATGGATTTTGCCGGCTATCATCGTGCGGTCAGCAATGCGCTCGACAAGGTGACGACCGACGGCGTCGATGCCGTGGTCAGTTCCGATATTGGTGCATCGTTCTGCGTGCGCGAAGCGTTGGGCCGTGGAATTTCCATTCCTGACGAGCTGCAGATCGTTGCCTACGATGGTACGTATTTGACTGATTTGGCCGGCATGAAGCTGACCGCGGTCGCGCAGGATTTCTCGGCGATCGCACAGTCGGCGGCCGACCATATCGTGCAGGCGATTGCCAATGAGGAAGTGGCCGCGGCTAACGCTTCACGCAAGAACATCCCCAAGCCGTTCGAGCCGAACGTGCTTATTCCCATGACACTGGTGCCAGGCGATACCACGCGTTGATACTGTGCGTCTTCATGCGTGTGCCCGGTGTGGATCGCATCGATTTCAGCGGCGTCCACAACCGGCGAACGCCCGTCGATAGTCGTGCTCATCATCCGACTTGTGCACATGTGTCCGATTCTGCCGAATCGGACGTCTGAGTTCCGAAAAATGTGTTCTGTGTGTCCGATTCTGGAGAATCGGTCATGTGTGATGTGAATTGGGATGTTTGGATGTCCGTTTCTGCAGAATCATCTTTGCTCTGTACTCGTTGATTCGCAAATACGGCGCATGGCTCGTCATACCGGCCATGCTCGGCGGCGCGGCCTTCCTGGCGGACTCGGTGCTGACGCCGGCCGTGTCGATCTCGTCCGCCGTCGAAGGCCTGAAGACGCTGCCGGCGTTGGAGTATCTGTTCACCGAGAACAAGGATCTGACGATGATGATCACCGCGGTGATCATCGTGATCCTGTTCGCCGTGCAGTCGCGCGGCACCGAATCGATCGGCAAGGTCTTCGGCTCGGTGGTGATGGTCTGGTTCGCGTTCCTGGCGATCGTCGGCGTGGTAGCCATCGGCAACGACTGGTCCGTGCTCGCCGCACTCAACCCGTACTACGGCATCAAGTTCCTGTTCAGTCCGAATAACGCCACCGGTCTGGCGCTGATGGGCACCGTGTTCCTTTCGACCACCGGCGCCGAGGCGCTGTACTCGGATATGGGCCACGTGGGCTGCGGCAACATCTACTTCACCTGGCCGTTCATCAAGGTGGCGCTGGTGCTCAACTACTTCGGCCAGGGCGCGTGGATGCTGCGCAACCAGAACAACCCCGAACTGGCCGACGCCGAGGGGATCAACCCGTTCTTCCAGATGATGGATCCGAACGTGCGCTATGTGGCCGTCGTGCTGTCGGTCACCGCCGGCATCATCGCCTCCCAGGCGCTGATTACGGGCGCGTTCACCATGGTCTCCGAGGCCACCGGCCTCAACTGGATGCCGCATCTGCAGGTCCGTTACCCTGCCCGTACCCGCGGCCAGCTGTACATTCCGGTCGTCAACGTGGTGCTGTGCGTGGCCACGCTGGCCGTGCTGCTGCTGTTCCGCGATTCGGAACATATCTCGGCGGCCTACGGCTTGGCACTGACCATCACGATGATCACCACCACGATCCTGCTGGGCATCTACCTGTGGCACCGCAGCAACAAGTTCGGCGCCGTTGTGTTCACCATCGTGTTCCTGGCGATCCAGGTCCTGTTCTTCGCCGCCTCGATGGCCAAGTTCCTGCACGGCGGCTGGTTCACGCTGCTGCTCACGCTGGCGATCCTCATGATCATGTACACGTGGAACGAGGGCACCAAGCTGGAGCGCTCGCAGCGTCGGCACATGATGCCGAAGGACTTCCTCCCCGCGCTGGACAAGCTGCACGGCGATAGCCGCATCCACCGGTTCGCGGACAACATCGTCTACCTGACCAGCGATCCGGACCTGAAGCGTCTCGATACGGACATCTTCTTCTCGATCTTCGCCGACCACCCCAAGCGCGCCCGTGCTTGGTGGGCAGTCAGCGTGGAAA
>ENA-OYXB01000906-OYXB01000906.1-human-gut-metagenome-genome-assembly--contig:-NODE-906-length-12607-cov-6.972116_pt1 | contig 12607 bp, 10 predicted proteins | sample MGYA00244176_ERZ653409 | MGnify/ENA primary metagenome ERZ653409 (study PRJEB26926, sample SAMN06164912) | human gut metagenome | biome: ENVO:00009003; feature: ENVO:2100002; material: ENVO:00002003... | reverse complement strand
AAGGCAAAACGGTAAGCGGTTTCAACTCAAAGGGTTGGTCAATTACAAGAAAATAGTATTTTAATCAGAAATCCCGACAGGTTTTGTGCTGTCGGGATTTTTGCTTGTTTTTACCATTGAAAAGACTGAATAATAATGTTATAATAAATCCGAATATCGGAAATTGTGAATAACTTTATCGAAAATGGGAGATGAAAACTAAAAATGGCAATAAAGGTAACGCTCCTTACACACACACCTAACCCTGAACAGACGGTTGCAATGGCGGCAAAGCTTTGCTACTCACCGTCAGGGATTGAAGATATAAGAGAAGGTCTTGACGAGGAAAAAACTTCCTCATTTATTGATATGCTTGCAAGCCTCGGTCATGCCAGTCCGACCGAACACGCATATTTTACATTCGGCATTGAGGGCATTTCAAGAGCTTGCTCACACCAGCTTGTCCGCCACAGAATTGCATCCTACAGTCAGCAGTCACAGCGATATGTTGACGGCACAAGGTTTGACTTTGTAACTCCGCCCGAGATTGCAAAGAACGAAAAGGCTCTTGCCGCCTATGAAAAGGCTCTCAAGGTTGAGGCTGACGCTTACAAGGAAATCAGAGATGCGCTTGCTGTCGGTTACATCAACGAGAAATGTCCCGATAAGTACAGCGGAACGGATGAAGAAATTATCAATGCCTACAAGGCTGACGACAAAAAATCCTGCAATGCTTTCATCAAGAAAGCCAATGAGGACGCAAGATTTATTCTTCCGAATGCATCGACAACAAAAATTGTCTGCACTTTCAATGCAAGAAGCTTGCAGAACTTTTTTGCACACCGTTGCTGCAACAGAGCACAGTGGGAAATTCGTGAGGTTGCCGAACAGATGCTTTTGCAATGTCTTGAGGTTGCTCCGCACCTTTTCAAAAACTGCGGCCCGTCATGCCTGTTCGGACCATGCCCCGAGGGCAATATGTGTTGCGGAAAGCAAAAGGAAATGCGTCAGAAATACGGCAGAGAAAAGTAAGGTATATATATGAAAAGCAAAATTATTGTTATTGAGGGACTTGACGGCAGCGGAAAAGCTACGCAGACAAAGATTTTGTGCGAAAAATTTTCCGCTCTCGGCAAAAAGGTCACAAAGCTTGAATTCCCGAATTATGAAAGTCCTGCCGCCGCTCCCGTGAAGATGTATCTTGACGGCGAATTCGGTGACAAGCCCGATGATGTCAATGCCTATGCGGCGAGTGCGTTTTATGCGGTTGACCGTGTTGCAAGCTATCTTCAGTTTTGGAAAAAGGAATGTGACAACGGCGGTGTGATTTTAAGCGACCGCTATGTGACTTCAAATATAATTTATCAGATGTCCAAACTCCCGAAAGAGGAGTGGAACAGCTTTATTGATTGGCTGAACGATTTTGAATACGAAAAGCTCGGGATTCCGAAACCCGACCTTGTAATCTACCTTGATGTTGAACCCGAGGTTTCGCAGAAGCTTATGGAAAAACGCTACGGCGGTGACAACAGCAAGAAAGATTTGCATGAAAAAAATCTCCGTTTCCTTCTTGACTGTCGAAAAAGTGCAGTTTATGCCGCTAAAAAATGCGGCTGGAAGGTTATTAATTGCTGTGAAAACGGAGAGATTAAGAGTATAGAAAAAATATCGGAAGAGATAGAGAGGGCAGCGGCTGAAATTTATGCTGAGCTTTAAAAAAATTGAGCAAAGTGACATAAACAAACTTAAAAAATACTACGATTATGATGAGTGCATGGGTTGCGATACCAACCTTTTGAACGCTTATCTTTGGCGAAACGAATACAATATTAAATTTGCTTTTTATGATGATACAATTGTCAAGGTGTATTGTAATCCCGACGAGTCTGTCTGGGGTTACTGTATGCCTACAGGCAAAAATATAAAGGGTGCGCTTGAAGAGGTTTTCAAAGATGCCGAGGAGAGAAACGGCAATTTGCAAATTGTTATGCTGACAAACGGCAATCGTGCAATGCTTGAAACAATGTTTCCCAGCAAATTTGATTATGTCCGTTCACCCGAAAATCAGGATTATATCTACACTTCCCGTGACCTTGCAACCCTTGCGGGCAAAAGGTTTCACGCAAAGCGTAACCACATTTCAAAATTTTACAGAACCTACACCGATACCCGTTTTGAAACTTTGTCGGATTCAAACATTCCCGATGCATTAACGGTTGCAAAACTGTGGTGTGCGGAAAATGACACCGATTCCGAAGCTTCAAGCGAAATTATGGCAATCAGGGAAATGTGCGACCTCAAAGACGAATACAATGTCAAGGGCGCTGTACTGTATGTTGATTCAAAGCCTGTTGCCATGACTCTCGGAAGTGAAATTTCACCCAAGGTGTATGACATCAACTTTGAAAAGGCACTTCGTGAATATGACGGTGTTTATGCCGTAATCAACAACGAATTTGCCAAAACTCTTACGCAGTATGAGTATATAAACCGTGAGGAAGATATGGGACTTGAGGGACTCAAAAAGTCTAAACTTTCATACAATCCCGTTATTATCCTCGACCGCTGGAATGCAATACCGAAAAAACGATGAAAACGATATTTCGCAAAACCGAAAAATCCGATACCGAAAGCCTTAAAAAGCTGTGGCTTTCGTGTTTTGACGAGGATGTAACTGCCGTCAACCTGATTTTTGACAGCGACCTTTTTGACGGCTGCTGTGCCGTTGTTGACGATAGAATCGTTTCGGCTCTTTACCTTGTAAAAGGTACGCTCAACGGCGAAAAATCGCATTATCTTTGCGGTGCGTCAACCGATAAATCTTTCCGTGGCAACGGGATAATGTCAAGGCTGATTGATTTTGCACTTAATGACGCAAAGAATAACGGTGATGTCTATTCTCTGCTTTTTCCTGCAAATGACGGCTTGTACGGCTTTTACGCAAAGCTCGGATATGCTTTGAACTGCACCGTAAAAAGCCGTGAAATTTCAAGGCAAACGCTTGAAAGTTTTGCAGAGAAGGGCTTGAATATCGGCTGTTCAAAAGAAAATTCTTTCATATATAATGAGAATTTTTTTGAATTTGCAAAGTCTTATTATGAGATTTACGGCTCAAAGGTGATCAATAAGAATGACTGCTTTGCCGTATTTGATGAAAACGAAAATACTGCCGATGTTTTTTACTCGGCTTATGAAAATATAAACGAACTTTCCGCACTTTTGCTTGAAAATACAAAATCAGAAAGGTTTGTGTTTACGGGCAAATCCGACAACGCTCTTTTTGAAAACTGTAGGTTACAAAAATGCGGAATGATTAAATCACTCGACAAAAACCATAAAATTCCCGACGATGTTTATATCGGGATTACTCTTTCCTGAAAGGAAGTTTACTATGTTCTATGTATTTCTTGCAGAAGGCTTTGAAGAAACAGAGGCGCTTGCCCCCGTTGATGTAATGCGCAGGGCAAAGCTTGATGTTAAAACAGTCGGTGTAACAGGCGAATGTGTTACAAGCTCACACGGTGTGCCTGTAAAAGCCGATATCACAATTGACAATATTGACCTTGACGATGTTCAGGGTGTTGTACTCCCCGGCGGTATGCCCGGAACTCTCAATCTTGAGGCAAACGAAAAGGTTATTGAGGCTGTTAAGTATAGCTGTGAAAACGGCAAAATCGTTGCCGCAATCTGTGCCGCTCCGTCAATTCTCGGTCATCTCGGAATCCTTGACGGCAAAAAGGCAACCTGTTTTCCGGGCTTTGAAAAAGAACTCAAGGGTGCAGACTATACAGGCACTCACACCGTAACGGACGGCAATATTATTACCGCAAAGGGTGCAGGCTGTGCAATTGAATTCGGTCACGCAATTGTTTCTCTCGCAGTATCAAAGGATGCCGCCGACAAGGTTATCGGTGATATGCAATGCCTGTGAAAAATGTTCGTGAGCTGAAAAGTCAGCTCCGTGCAAAACATAAAAAAATCCGAAAAAGCTGTCCTCCCGAAAAAAAGCAACAGCTTGACCTCGCCTTGCAGAACGCTTTTCTGGCAAGTGAGGAATACAAAAGCTGTGATGTGCTTTTTGCCTTTGTTTCATCACCGATTGAGGTTGACACCTCGCTTATTCTTGAAACAACGCTGAAAGACGGCAAAAGACTTGCTTTGCCAAAGTGTAAAAATAATTTCGGCGAAATGGATTTTTACCTTGTAAATTCACTTTCTCAGCTTGAAAAGGGTGCGTTCTCAATCATGGAACCAAACCCCGAGGTTTGCGAAAAGTACGAGGATTTCTCACACGGACTCTGCCTTGTTCCGGGACTTTGCTTTGATATGCAGGGATTCCGCCTTGGATTCGGCAAGGGTTACTACGACAGATTTTTACAGAATTTTTCGGGAACAAGCGTTGGGCTTTGCTACTCCAAATGTATAGAGCATACTCTGCCCTCGGGAGTGTTCGACCGCCCCGTTGACGCCGTGATTACCGAAAAATATACCAACCGAACAAATAACGAGTTTGTAAAGGAATGATACATTATGAACCCTGATAATTTTAATATGAGCGAACAGGAGCTTAACGCTCAGCGTCGCAGAAGAGCCGAAAACTTTAAACTTAATATTGATGAAAGCGAGTATGAGGACGATAATTTCGTCAAGTCTGAGGATGAACCGTCAAACCTTAATTCATACAGCGGTCAGGATGTCAAAAAGCAAATGGCCCGTGAATCAAAGCAGGTTTTAAAGCAGAAGAAAAAGGAAGAAAAAAAGGCTCTTAAAGCAAAGAACAAGTATAATCGCAGAACCTTCCGCTTTATCTGGATTATCTCGGTTTTAATTGTCGGAGCAATGGCGGCTGTATATATGATGACAGGCATGAACGATTTGCTTGCCGTGAACAGAACCGACTCCTCAACCGTGAAAATTGAAATTCCCGAAAATCCGACTGTTGACGATGTTACAAAGGTACTTGTTGACAATAAAGTAATCGGTGAGCCGTCATATTTCAAGCTTTTTGTCAATGTCACAAAGTCTGCCGATGATTTTACTCAGGGTACATATGAAATTCGCAGAAATATGGACTACGAGGCAATCATCAACTTCCTTTCGAGTAACAATAACAGAACCGACACGGTTTCCGTTACAATTACCGAGGGTGAAAGCGTTCTTGAAATTGCCAACACTCTTGAAAAGAACGGTGCTTTGGGCGATAGGGACGAGTTTCTTTCGCTTTGCAATTCCGAAAAGTTTGACAGCGACTTTGACTTTATCAAGGCTGAAACAAATGCGGACAAGCGTTATTACAAGCTTGAGGGCTATCTCTATCCCGATACCTACGAATTCTACAGAAATGAAAATGCAGAATCCGTAATCTACAAATTTCTCAACAACTACGAAACAAAGATTAACGAAAAACAGACTGTTGACGGATATTCAAAGAAAACAACAGTTTTGAAAATGGTTGAAGAGAGCGACACAAAGTATTCGCTTGATCAGGTTATGACAATCGCATCTATCATTCAGGCAGAGGCGGCTGACAAAGAGGATATGTACTACATTTCCTCAATCCTCCACAACCGTCTTACAGCCGACAGCAGTCTCGGCGTGTCAAGTCTCGGTCTTGATTCAACAAAGTTCTATCCGTACAGAAGCCTTGAGGATGTTCCCGAAAATGACAGAAGCACCTACAAGAGCAGATATGATACATATGACAGGAAGGGACTTCCTTACGGTCCTATCTGCAATCCCGGTATGGATGCGATAATTGCCGCACTCAATCCGAACAGCTCGGATTATTACTTCTTCTGTCATGACAGCAAGGGACAGGCTTATTACGCATCAACACTTGAACAGCAAAACGCAAATCTGGAGTATATTGAAAGCTATGATAACTAATTTTGAAAAACCCGAAATTTTGTCACCGGCAGGTGATATGGATTGCCTTAAATCCGCTTTAAACTTTGGCGCAGACGCAGTTTTTCTTGCAGGGAAAATGTTCGGAATGCGTTCCGCACCGCAGAATTTTGATAACGATCAGCTCAAAAAAGCTTGTGACCTTGCCCACGCAAAGGGGGCAAGAATCCATGTGACCTGCAACACACTTCCACGTAATAATGAAATTCCTCATCTTCAGGAATTTATGGAAAATGCTCAGGCTTGCGGAGTTGATGCGTTCATAATTGCCGACCTCGGTGTTTTTGAGGCGGCTAAAAAGTATGCGCCAAAGGTTCAGCGCCACATTTCGACTCAGGCAGGAGTAACAAACTATGCGGCGGCAAATGTGCTTTACAATATGGGTGCGTCAAGGGTTGTGCTTGCAAGAGAAATTCCGCTTGATGAAATTGCCGAAATGCGTGCAAAAGTTCCGAAAGAGCTTGAAATTGAATGCTTTGTACACGGTGCAATGTGTGTTTCATTTTCAGGCAGATGCCTTATTTCAAGCTATATGACAGGCAGAGATGCTAACCACGGCGACTGCGCTCAGCCGTGTCGCTGGAAGTATCATCTTTACGAAGAAAACCGTCAGGGACAGTATTTTCCTGTTGAAGAAACAGGTGACGGTACATATCTCTACAATTCAAGAGATCTCTGTATGATTGAGCATATCCCCGAGCTTGTAAAGGCAGGTGTTTCAAGCTTTAAGATTGAGGGCAGAGCAAAGTCGGCTTACTATGTCGCTGTTACAACAAACGCTTACCGTCACGCTGTTGACGATTATTTTGCTGAGGGTGACGATTATGTTCTCAAACCGTGGATAAGGGAAGAACTTGAAAAAATCAGCCACCGTGAGTACAACACAGGCTTCTATTTCGGCAGAGAACCCGGTCAGGTTACGGGCAACGGAGGATATATCCGTCATTATGACAATGTTGCATTGTGTGAAGAGCTTGTTGACGACACAACCGCAGTGATCACTCAGCGCAACAAATTCTATGTGGGCGACACACTTGATGTACTTCCGCCAAGCGGAGTGCCGTTTGAAATCAAGTGTGAATCACTTACAACCGACGAGGGTATGCCCGTTGAAAGTGCGCCGCACCCGATGCAAAGACTTACAATGAAATGCAACGCTCCCGTTCCGTCGGGCTCGGTTATCAGAAAAAAGCGTGATTAATCCCGAATTTTGCTATTGACAACACAAAGAAACAGTTCTATAATCTATGTATTGAAATTGAATTACAATATTCGGCTGTGACGGGATTAACCGAGATGTCAGCATTTCAGAGAGAAAGCCGTTTTGGTGCAAGGCTTTTATGTGAAGTTTCGGTGCGCTGCCCCTGAGCTCTGTGTGATTAAGCACAGCGTATTTCTGCGTTAAGGAAATGTAATCTATTATGACGATTACTCAAAGCGGACGCTTGGCGTCAATTTGGGTGGTACCGCAGGATATTCCTGTCCCATTGTATTTTTATACAATGGGATTTTTTATTTTGCTCGGTTGCATACTTTAAACAAATTTGAACGAATATTGTATTCCCCTGTGAATTTGTATAAGGAGAGATTTTTTATGAAGTGGACAGGACTTAACGAATTAAGAGAAAAGTTCCTTGAATTCTTTGAATCAAAGGGTTGTTTAAGACTCCCCAGCTTTTCACTTGTTCCAAAGGACGACAACAGCCTTCTGCTTATCAACAGCGGTATGGCTCCTATGAAAAAATATTTTACAGGTGAGGTAACACCTCCTCGCAAGCGTGTTACAACCTGTCAGAAATGTATCCGTACTCCCGACATTGAGCGTGTCGGCATCACAGCCCGTCACGGTACATTCTTTGAAATGCTCGGTAACTTCTCATTCGGCGACTATTTTAAGCACGAGGCTACAGCATGGGCATGGGAATTCTTTACAAAGGTTCTTGAAATGCCGCCCGAAAAGCTCTATGTTTCAATCTATGAGGACGATGACGAGGCTTTTGACATTTGGACAAAAGAAGTCGGCGTTGATCCGTCACATATGGTAAGACTCGGCAAGGAAGATAACTTCTGGGAACACGGTTCAGGCCCCTGCGGTCCGTGCTCCGAAATCTACTTTGACCGTGGCGACGAAAAGGGCTGCGGCAGACCCGACTGTCATGTAGGCTGTGAATGTGACCGTTTTGTTGAGGTTTGGAACCTTGTATTTACTCAGTTTGAGAGTGACGGCAAAGGTAACTACACTCCTCTTGAACATCCGAACATTGATACAGGTATGGGACTTGAAAGACTTGCCTGTGTTATGCAGGGTGTTGACAACCTTTTCCTCGTTGACACAATTCAGAATATTATGAAACACATCTCACAGATTACAGGTGTTGAGTACGGCAAAAATGAAAAGAGCGATGTTTCGCTCCGTGTTATCACAGACCATATCCGCAGTACAACATTTATGATTGGTGACGGTGTTCTTCCGTCAAACGAGGGCAAGGGCTATGTGCTTCGCCGTTTGCTCAGAAGAGCCGCTCGTCACGGCAGACTTCTCGGTTACAACGAGCCTTTCCTCTATAAGGTTTGCGATACGGTTATCAAAGAAAATCTTACAGCTTATCCCGAACTCAAGGAAAAGCAGGAGTTCATTACAAAGGTTATCAAGGTTGAGGAAGAAAGCTTTGCCAAGACAATTGATCAGGGCTTTAAGATGCTCAACGGCATTATGGACAGCGAAGATGTTAAGGTTCTCAGCGGTGAGGACGCATTTAAGCTTAACGATACCTACGGTTTCCCGATTGACCTTACAAAAGAAATTCTTTCCGAAAAAGGCATTAAGGTTGATGTTGATCGTTTTCGTGAGCTCATGAAAGAGCAGAAAAAGCGTTCCCGTGACGCAAGAAAGAACGCCGGCGCAGACGCTTGGATTTCTGACACAACAGACCTTTCGGATGTTGCAAATACAGAATTCGTAGGCTACACAGACCTCAAGTCAACTTCAAAGGTTCTTGCAATCGTTAAGGACGGTGTGAGAGTTGACAGTATCGGTGAGGGCGAAAATGCTATCATTGTTCTCGACAAAACTCCATTCTACGGAGAAGGCGGCGGTCAGGTTGGCGACACAGGTGTTATGGAGTCTGGCAGTTTTTCAGCTGATGTTGACAACACAACAAAGAATCCGTCAGGCACAATTTACCTTCACGCTTGTACAGTAAAGAGCGGCAGCATCAATGTAGGCGCAGAGGTTTCAACTGCTGTTGATGAAGAGCGCCGTGCGGATATTACAAGAAACCACACAGCGGCTCACCTTCTTCAGTCGGCTCTCCGTGAGGTTCTCGGCAACCATGTTCAGCAGGCAGGTCAGCTTGTTTCAGACGATTACTTCCGTTTTGACTTTACTCACTTTGAGGCTCTCACGGCAAAGGAACTTATTGAGGTTCAGAATCTTGTGAATAAAAAGATTCTTGAGGCAATCCCCGTTACAACACAGGAAATGCCTATTGAAGAGGCTAAAAAGCTCGGCGCAATGGCACTCTTCGGTGAAAAGTACGGCGATGTTGTCCGTGTTGTAAGCGCAGGCGACTTCTCTGTTGAATTCTGTGGCGGTACACATGTAAAGAATACCGCAAACCTCGGTCTTTTTAGAATCAGACAGGAGGGTTCGGTTGCCGCAGGTGTAAGAAGAATTGAGGCTCTCACAGGTATGGGCGTTCTCAAGTACATCAGCGGTATGAGCGCTGTTATTATGGATGTTTGCTCATTACTCAAAATTGCAAATCCAAAGGCAGTTGTTGAGGGTGTTCAGAAGGCTGAACAGCTTATCAAGGAACAGCAGAGAGAAATCAACGAGCTTAATTCAAAGCTTGCCGTTGCTCAGATCGGTCAGCTTTTTGCAGGCACAACGGAGGAAAACGGTGTAAGAGTGGTAACAGGCAGAATTGACAAGGCTAATGCCGACATTCTTCGCACAATGTGCGAAAAGGCAAGAGATTTTGCCCCGAAGTGCGTATGTGTTCTTGCAACTGAAAATGACGGCAAGGTGACATTTGCCGCAGCCTGCGGTAAAGAGGCTCTTGCTCTCGGTGCAAATGCAGGCAAAATCATAAAGGCTGTTGCTCAGAAGGCCGGAGGCAACGGAGGCGGAAAGCCCGATATGGCTATGGCAGGTGCTAAACAGCCTGAGAAGATTTCAGAGGCTCTTGACAGCGTAAAAGAAACTGTTTATGCAATGTTAAAATAATCGTTTAATGTGTATTTATGGCTTACTTGCCGGTTGAATTGTGGAAAATAGCCAAACGGTTACATAAAATCTTGTGCAATTAACAAAAACGGTTTTAAATCAAAACTATTGCAGTTTTGTTATTTTTATAGTATAATAAGCAATACTAAGATATGAAAATCTATCTTGGATATTTATGAACAATTTTAGGAGGAGATTAAAAATGTTCAAGAAAATTGCAGGTCTTTTTCTTGCAGCAGCAGTAATGTGCAGTTCAGTTGCCATAACAGCTAGCGCTGCAGAAGCAGAGGATGACGCTGCTGTTGCTGCAGCAGATCAGTCAGGCGAGGTTTCAGCCGACGGTTCATCAGAGGTTTCAGCTGACGCTTCTTCAGAAGTTGAAGCAGGCAATGTTGTTAAGTTTGATGTTAAGAAGTCAGGCTGGAATAATGTTAAGTCAGTATTCTGTCATATTTGGAAAGCTGACGGTTCAGGCGATTGGCCGGCTTGGCAGTCAAAGAAAGAAAAATGTAAGTACGATTCTTCAACAGGTATCGCTACATATGATCTTTCAAAGACAGGTAACACAATCTCTAAGTCAGACGGAAGAGTTTACTGTGTAATCTTTAGTGCTAACACAGGTATGCAGTCATACAACGCTATCATGAGCGGCAAGTGCATCGGTGACACACTTTATTGCACAGGTAATCAGCTTGAAAACCCTGAGGATTCAGAAAAGAAGGCAAACGAAGCTAAGTGGGAAAACAACTCAGACTGCGGCCCTGAAAAGAAGATTACATCAACAGGTAACGTCATCGGTTCTGCTTTCCCTGAGGGCGAATCAGATGTAACATTGCTGGCTACATACCTCGTTGCTTACTACAATGATGACGCTAAGACAAGTCTTACACAGAAACTTCTTGACGAACTCAAGGTTAGTCCTGTAGATGTTATGGGTGCTGTAACAGATAGGCTCAATGCTACAAACAACGAGGATAAGGATAAGATTGCTCCTGCAGTTGAGAAGATTCTCGCAGGTTGCACAGATCCTACAACAGGTAAGAAGGCAGATACAGCTAAGCTTGACAGCGCTAAGAAGACAGGTGCTAAGGCAGCAGGCGGTAGCTCAAGCAACGGTTCAAGTTCTTCTTCAAGCAACGGTGGCTCAAGCTCATCAGGTTCAGGTTCTTCAAGCACAGGTGCAGTTAAGTCAGGTGTTGAAACAACTATCGTTTTCGTAATGGCAGGTCTTATGGTTTCAGCAGCGGGCGTTATGTTCCTTGCAAGAAAGAAGAAAGAAGACTGATTTTAACGAATTAATCTTTGATTAAGCATTTTTCGGACACTGTCAATCGGCAGTGTCCGTTTTGCTTTTTTAACTCATGGTGCAAAAATATTCAAAAAGTTTTTAAAACATCTTGACAACGCTCGCTGTGTTTGTTAAAATATTAATGTTGCAACGGGATGTAGCGCAGTTTGGTAGCGCACACGTCTGGGGGGCGTGGAGTCGCAAGTTCAAGTCTTGTCATCCCGACCAACTAAAGCCTTTTTGTCTTTTGACAGAAAGGCTTTTTTCTTTACGATAAACTGCTTACTGCAAATAAATTAACGCAAAAGGAGAAAATATGCTTAATATCGGCTCTCATCTTTCAATATCAAAAGGTTTTTACGCAATCGGCAGAGATGCACTTTCAATCGGAGCAAACACATTTCAATTTTTTACACGCAACCCTCGTGGTGGATCTGCAAGAAAAATTGATATCGAAGATGTCAATGCACTTATAAAACTTATGACGGAAAATAATTTTGCAAAAATTCTTGCCCATGCACCATACACAATGAACCTCTGTTCGGCAAAACCCGAAACCCGTGAATTTGCTCTGAACACGCTTACGGATGATTTTAAACGAATGGAATATCTCCCGAATAATCTTTACAACTTTCACCCCGGCAGTCACACGGGACAGGGCGTTAAAGCTGCGGTTGAGCAAATAGGCACAGCATTGAATACTGCAATGTTCGATGATATGACAACCACGGTATTGCTTGAAACAATGGCGGGCAAAGGCACGGAGGTCGGCAGAACCTTTGAAGAACTGCGTATGATTATCGACCGTGTGGAGCGAAACGATAAAATCGGTGTCTGCCTTGATACCTGCCATGTTTTTGACGCCGGTTATGACATTGTGAATAATCTTGACGGAGTTCTTGAAGAATTTGACCGTGTAATCGGGATTGAAAGACTCAAGGCAATTCATCTCAATGACAGTATGAATCCTATCGGCAACCACAAGGACAGACATCAGAAAATAGGCGAGGGCTACATCGGAATTGATGCGTTCGGAAAAATTATAAATAATGAAAATTTGCGAAATCTTCCGTTTTTCCTTGAAACCCCGAACGAGCTTGACGGTTATGCCAAAGAAATTTCGGCTTTGAGAAATTTGTATTTTGAATGACATTTAGGTCAGTTTACAAGGAACTACACGCAGACCGTGAAACGGGCTGCTGACAACA
>ENA-OYXB01000904-OYXB01000904.1-human-gut-metagenome-genome-assembly--contig:-NODE-904-length-12619-cov-7.191181_pt1 | contig 12619 bp, 8 predicted proteins | sample MGYA00244176_ERZ653409 | MGnify/ENA primary metagenome ERZ653409 (study PRJEB26926, sample SAMN06164912) | human gut metagenome | biome: ENVO:00009003; feature: ENVO:2100002; material: ENVO:00002003... | reverse complement strand
TCTCAAAAGTATGGGAAAAATGAGAAAAGCAAAAGTCTCCCAATTGTACAGATACATCCCGGAATTCGATCTGATGCTGAAAATCCCGAATGGCGGGAAGCTGTGGTGGCTTGCGGTCAATGATTGCAAGCATCTTGGTGGTAGCTGCACGGGACGCGTTTATATTGTTGATCTCTTTTAAAATATAAGAAACCGGAAAGCAGAAGGACTTGATATATCCCAGGGCTGCACTGGCAATACCCACGCTGATCTCCCCCTGCAACAGCAAAATTCCAATGATTGCAAATACAACCCATTCCAAAAAATACATGCTGCTGCCGGTCAGGACATTGGTGAGGGTGTTAAACTTTCCGAAATGATACTGCCTTTCTTCCGCATCTACGAGGATCTCTTTGTGCCGTTTAGAGATGTTTTCCCTCGTCTCATTATTGACAAAGCGGAAGCCCGATAACAGGTCACGGATAGCATCGACATACGACGCCATTCCTGAAAGCTGAGCTGTCTTGCGGATCGAGAGCTGTTTTCCTGTTATTTTGGGCACGAGGAGACTCAAGATCGAGCTGAGAATAATCACGATTGCCAACCGATAGTCCAGTTCAAACAGGAAAAAGCCATACACAAACAACTGGAGCGTCGTCTGGACTATGCCTACCCAACTTTCAACATATTGTTCGCACGCTGCAATGTCATTATTAAAAATGGAGATGTAATCTGAAACATCATACTTTTTAAAATCCGCAAAGTTTTTGGATAGGATAGAGTCAAAGACATCCTTCTTCATCAGGATATCAAACTCTTTTTGAAGCTTCCATGCGTGCCTTTGGCTGAGGTATTCAAAAGACATTCCAACAAGAATTGCCCCTAAATAGAGGGCCACTATTCCTGCTACCCCTTTCCACCCGTTTGCAAAATCATAGTCAAAGAGCATCTTGGTAATATACGGCATGGAGGCAATACCGATAATAGAAATGAATGCTGACACGATTTTTATCGTGATGCTCTTCCATATTTTCAAAATATAGTAGCTCATTCTTCTCTCCCCGTGAGCAGCCTTTCTCCACCCTGCTGCACTAATTAAACAGGTTCATTGCCTTGTCAATCTTTCCCTTCACCATCTCGCACACCGCGTCATAGCAGTGGTCAAAGACGGCATCGAGGGTCTTTAAGTCCTCATCGGAAAAATGTCCCAGCACCCAAGCTGCCAGGTCATAGTCCGGACGCGGCTTTTTGCCTACTCCCACCTTGATGCGCGGGTACTGGTCGCTTCCGGTCAGATAGATGATGCTCTTGATGCCGTTGTGGCCTCCATCACTGCCCTTGCGGCGGATGCGCATCTTCCCCACATCCAGGCTGACGTCGTCGAAGATGACGATGATCTTTTCCGGCGGGATTTTATAAAATTGGCTGGCTTCCCGCACCGCCTCACCGGAACTGTTCATGTAGGTGGTGGGTTTCAGGAGCATCACCTTTTTCCCCTCGATCTCACACAGGCCACACAGCGACTTAAATTTGAGCTGGTTGACCTTGCAGCCGGTTTTCTGGGCGATGCGGTCGATGGCCATAAAGCCTGCGTTGTGTCGGGTGGTGTCGTATTTCGGCTCTGGGTTGCCCAGTCCAACCACCAAAAATTCCGGCGTGCCGGTGACGGTTTGCTTGGCGCTGAGCGCCTTGAGCTTTTCAAACAGATCGTACATAATATTGGTCCTTTCCAGCTTATGCAGCTTCCCACTTTCGTAGGGTCGGCAACAGGGCAGGACAACCACAGACGCCCTTCCCAAAGAGGGGTGCCTGTGGTCAGCCTGCCTGTGAACTTTATCCAATGGATTTTGCCAAAATGCCTGAAAAAGGGCAGGTGCAACACCTGCCCTTTTTCGACAAAAAGAGATTAAACAAACAGAGGGGAAACCGGCTTGTCCTGATAGATGCGCTCGATAGCCTCAGCAAATACCGGAGCAACCGGCAGCTGGGTAATCTTCTTGCAGCCGCAATCTTTCGGCAGCGGAATGGTGTCGAGGATGACAACCTCCTTCAGGGCGCTCTTCTCGATGCGCTCAATTGCCGGACCGGACAGAACGCCGTGGGTTGCACAAGCATATACCTCGGTGGCGCCGCCAACCTCGACCAGAGCGTTGGCCGCATTGCAAAGGGTACCTGCGGTATCAATCATGTCGTCTACGATGATGACCTTTCTGTCACGAACCTCACCGATGATGTTCATTACCTCGCTGACATTGGCCTTTGGTCTTCTCTTGTCGATGATGGCCAGCGGCACGTCGCAGCGCTCAGCAAACTTTCTCGCTCTGGTGACAGAACCCAGGTCTGGGGAAACGACGGTGTAGTTGCCTGGCTCTGCGCCAATCTTGTCTACAAAGTGCGGCAGCAGGATCGGCACACCCAGCAGGTGGTCTACCGGAATGTCAAAGAAGCCCTGAATCTGGGCAGCATGCAGGTCCATGGTCAGCACGCGGTCTGCACCCGCAGCGGTGATCAGGTCCGCAACCAGTTTTGCCGAGATCGGGTCTCTGGCTTTGGCCTTTCTGTCCTGACGCGCATAGCCGAAATATGGCATAACTGCGGTGATGCGGCCCGCAGAAGCGCGCTTAAAGGCGTCGATCATGATCAGCAGCTCCATGAGGTTGTCGTTGACCGGTGTGCAGGTAGACTGTACAACAAAGACGTCCGAACCACGGACCGACTCCTGGATGGAGACCGAAATCTCGCCGTCCGAGAAGGTTTTTACCTCACTTTTTCCGACTGGAAGGCCCAGACAGGCCGCAATCTCCGCCGCTACCTTTGGATTGGAATTGGCGGTGAAGATCTTGATGTCTTTACCATGCAAATTCATTTCTTTTCTGACTCCCCTTACTTTTCTCTGGCAGATTGCTCCGCCCACCTTCTTAGGACACCAGCGGGCGGACAGCTGCCCCTCTCCTGATGGAAAAGAGCGGTTTTTACCCGCCAGCATCCTCCATTCCTCTTTAGACCTTCTAAAGAATATCCGGCTTATGCCGTTAAACAGCCATCCACCCCGTACAGGGCTTCCTGCTGTACGATACAGGTTATTTTTGTTCCTTCTTCTGCTGTTCCTTGAGTGCCAGTTCCTTCTCGCGGTAGCCCTTGACCCAACCGGACTTCTCCACCTGGCGCGCCCTTGCAATCGCAAGGTCCTCTGCCGGCACATCGTCGGTGATGGTGGAGCCGGCAGCGATGTAAGCGTCGTGGCCTACATGCACCGGAGACACCAGATTGGTGTTGCATCCGATGAAGGCGTTGTCCTCGACGGTGCTGCGGAATTTGCGGTAACCGTTGTAGTTGACGGTGACTACGCCGCACCCCACATTGATGTTCTTTCCAAAATCCGAATCTCCAATATAGGTCAGGTGCGCAACGCTGGTCTTTTCGCCAAGGGTCGAATTTTTAATTTCAACAAAATTTCCGATCTTTACGCGGTCATTCAAGACGCTGTTCGGGCGCAGATGGCTGTTTGGTCCGATGCGCACTCCGTTGCCCACAACCGATTGCTCGATAAGGGAGGAATGGATCTGGCAGCCGTCTCCAATTTTGCTGTTGTCGATGATGGTGTTCGGGCCGATGACGCAGTCCTCTCCGATGACAACATGGCCGCGCAATTCGGTGCCCGGAGCAATGGTTGTATCCCTGCCCACTACAGCGTCGGGAGAGATCACCACACCGTCCGTACAATAAAAGTTTACACCATCTTCCAAAAGTCTGTCAACCACAATTTTATTGGCGATTTCATTTAGTTTTAACAATCCCGCCCTGTCGTTGGCGCCCAGCACCAGCTTCTCATCCTCGCACAGGCAGCCTTCCACCTTTTTGCCCTTTTGGAAGGCCACTTTTACCGTGTCGGTCAGGTAGTATTCGCCCTGGCTGTTCTCGCAGGTCAACTCCTCGAGCGCTTTAAGCAAAAAGCTGCTTTCAAAGCAGTAGGCTCCCGAGTTTACCTCGGTGATGGCGCGCTGCTGCTCGGTGGCGTCGCGCTCCTCAATAATGCCGGTCACCTGTCCATCCTGGCGCAAAATGCGTCCGTAGCCGAAAGGATTGTCCAGATTGGCTGTGACTACCGTCACCTGCGCCTTTGCTGCGCGGTGGCGCTGTACCACATTGGTGATCACCTTATCGCTCACAAAGGGAGCATCCCCGTTGAGCACAAGGACGTCGCCCGGATTTTCCTCTATAAAGCTGCGGGCCATCATCACCGCATGACCGGTTCCGCGGCGCTGCTGCTGTTCGACCGTCACACATTCCTGCGGCAGCGCAGCGCGCACCTGATCGGCTCCGTGTCCGACTACCACACAAATTTTTTCGATGCCGGCCTTGCGGCACCAGTCTACCACCCAGTTGATCATCGGCTTAAAGAGCACCTGAGCCATCACCTTGGGGTATTTGGATTTCATTCTGGTGCCCTGCCCGGCCGCCAAAATAACCGCGCTTACGTTTTGCATTGCCATCACTCCGATTCGTTTCTAAAAACTCATTGCAGCCTCTGTTTGATAAGCGCTCTGCGTTCATCTGTCTCTTTTTCTATTATAAGTTTTGCCATACCAAAATGCAAGGCGATCGAAAATTTCTACCCTCAAAATAAATTTGCGCAAATTAGCCGTTACTGCTTTGTGTATTTTGACTGTCCTTTGGTGTGATTGATAAATTTTAGACATTTTATTGTCTTTTCCGCTCAAAACTCATGAAAAACCTCCTTGTAAAACATGAAATCTTATCCTAAATTTTTATGGAAAATTTATAAAATGGGGACTGGTATTGTCCTATCTGTTTTGGTATAATATGTAAGAAGGATGTATTGCGTTGAACAATTCCTTTTGTGCGTTCGCTGAAAATTTTAGAGCAATTTTCAGTGTTGCGTGCTTGCAAAATTTAAATTCGGGAGGTTTTTACATTGAGCAAGAAATTTGTTTATGCTTTCTCCGAAGGCAACGCAAAGATGCGTGAGCTGCTCGGAGGCAAGGGCGCTAACCTTGCTGAAATGACCGTTCTCGGCATGCCGGTTCCACCAGGATTCACCGTCACCACCGAGGCTTGCACCCAGTACTATGAGGACGACAAGCAGATCAGCCCAGAAATTGAGGCTGAAATCTTTGAGTACCTGGCAAAACTGGAAGAAAAAACCGGCAAGAAATTTGGCGACGAGCACAACCCGCTGCTGGTTTCCGTTCGTTCCGGCGCAAGAGCTTCCATGCCTGGTATGATGGACACCATCCTGAACCTCGGCTTGAACGACGTCGTTGTCGAGGGCTTTGCAAAGCTGACCAACAACGAACGCTTTGCCTATGACTCCTATCGCCGCTTCATCCAGATGTACTCCGACGTTGTAATGGAAGTTCCAAAGCACAACTTCGAGGTCATCATCGATGAGATGAAGGCTGCAAAGGGCGTCAAGATGGACACCGAGCTGGACGCCAACGACCTCAAAGAGATGGTCAAGAAATTTAAAGCCTACTATAAAGAGCAGATCGGCTCCGACTTCCCACAGGATCCAAAAGAGCAGCTGATGGGCGCCGTCAAGGCAGTATTCCGCTCCTGGGATAACCCGCGTGCGATCTACTACAGAAGAATGAACGACATTCCGTCCTCTTGGGGCACCGCGGTCAACGTACAGACCATGGTATTCGGCAACACCGGCAACACCTCTGGTACCGGCGTAGCCTTCACCCGCAACCCTGCTACCGGTGAGAACAAGCTGTTCGGCGAGTTCCTGGTCAATGCACAGGGCGAGGACGTTGTTGCTGGCGTTCGTACTCCTCAGAAGATCGACGAGCTCAAACAGATTATGCCGGAAGTTTATGAGCAGTTTAACGACGTTGCACACCGTCTGGAAAAACACTACAGAGATATGCAGGATATGGAGTTCACCATCGAAAACGGCAAGCTCTACATGCTGCAGACCAGAAATGGTAAGAGAACCGCTACCGCCGCTATCAAGATCGCCTGCGACCTGGTAGACGAGGGCATGATCTCCAAAGAAGAGGCTGTCTGCATGGTCGATCCAAAACAGCTCGACGCACTGCTGCATCCACAGTTTGATGCTGCTGCCCTGAAAGCTGCCAAAGAGATCGGCACCGGTCTGGCTGCTTCTCCTGGCGCTGCTTGCGGCAAGGTTGTCTTTACCGCTGAAGAAGCTACCGAGGAAGGCAAGAAGGGCGAAAAGGTTGTTCTGGTTCGTCTGGAGACCTCCCCTGAAGATATTGAAGGTATGAACCATGCACAGGGTATCCTGACCGTTCGCGGCGGTATGACCTCTCATGCGGCTGTTGTAGCGCGCGGCATGGGCACCTGCTGCGTATCCGGCTGCGGCGAAATCGTTATGCACGATGCAGAGGGTTACTTCGAGCTGGGCGGCAGAAAGATTCACCGCGGCGAGTACATCTCGCTGGATGGCTCCACCGGTAAGATCTACGGCGAAGCGATCCCAACCGTCGACGCTTCTGTATCCGGCGACTTTGGCCGTCTGATGGGCTGGGCCGACGATGCAAGACAGCTGCAGGTACGCACCAATGCAGATACTCCAAGAGATGCTGCACAGGCAGTTGCTTTTGGCGCACAGGGCATTGGCCTTTGCCGCACCGAGCACATGTTCTTCGACGGCAACCGCATCAAAGCAATGCGTGAGATGATCCTCTCCAAGACCGTTGAGCAGAGACGCACCGCACTCGACAAACTTCTGCCGATGCAGCAGGGCGACTTCGAGGCGATCTACGAGGCAATGCAGGGCCGTCCGGTCACCATCCGCTTCCTGGATCCACCGCTCCACGAGTTCGTTCCACACACCGAGGAAGAGATCAAAGAGCTGTCCGACGACATGCACATCTCTGTTGAAGAGATTCACAACGTCATCGACTCGCTGCATGAGTTTAACCCAATGATGGGTCACCGCGGCTGCCGTCTGGCTGTTTCCTATCCGGAGATTGCTGAGATGCAGACCACCGCTGTCATCCGCGCTGCGATCAATGTAAGCCGCAAACATCCAGATTGGGACGTTGTTCCGGAAATCATGATCCCACTGGTTGGCGAAGTAAAAGAGCTCGCTTACGTCAAATCCATCGTCACCAAGGTTGCAGATGAGATCATCGCCAAAGAGGGCGTACAGATCCACTACAAAGTTGGTACCATGATCGAGATCCCGCGTGCAGCCGTAACCGCAGACGAGATCGCAAAAGAGGCAGAGTTCTTCTCCTTCGGCACCAACGACCTGACTCAGATGACCTTCGGCTTCAGCCGTGACGATGCCGGCAAGTTCCTCAACTACTACTACGACAAGAAGATCTACGAGTTTGACCCATTTGCAAAACTCGACCAGGTCGGCGTAGGCAAACTGGTTAAGATGGCTTGTGACCTGGGTAAACAGACCCGTCCAGACATCAAACTGGGCATCTGCGGCGAGCACGGCGGCGATCCGTCCACCATCGAGTTCTGCCACAAGGTCGGTCTGACCTATGTTTCCTGCTCTCCGTTCCGTGTACCGATTGCCCGCCTTGCTGCTGCACAGGCTGCAATCAAATATCCTAGATAACGGATTGCATTCTTTCGCATCATAACAGTAAAAGCCCCACGGCCCATGGGCCGCGGGGCTTTTTTTGTACTTCCTGTATGAACACCCCCTGGCACTCTGAAGAGCCTGGTCTGCATTTTTTTCTGTGCGCACCATGCGCAAAACAATCTGCTGATAAGGCAAAAGGTCCTCTGCGATTTCCAGCTCGCGGGATGGTTCTTTCACTAGAGTATCTTTTATCTTATTGCCATCTTTATCTTTTATACCGGTTACGTATATCTGTCAATATACGTGAAAAGTATAAATTACAATAAGAATTGAGGTGAGTCATTTGTTTCAACGCATACGAGATCTACGGGAAGATCACGATTTAACGCAGGCAGAGGTCGCCAAAATGCTATGTGTAAAACAAGCGACCTATTCTCGATATGAAAGCGGCACTATCAACGTGCCTGTCGACGTTTTAATCAAACTTGCTTCCCTTTATCAAACCAGTGTAGACTATCTCCTTGGATTAACTAACAATCCAAAAAGCAAATAAACATCCTTCCATCATTGTATAATTCTCTCTTCATTCCAACAATGGCTATTCACACGAGGAATCTTGTTTTATAAGGGGGTATTTTATGAGACGTTTGGTTGCTTTGCTCCTTTCGTTCGTGATGACACTATCTTTAACAGCCTGCGGCACAGAAAATGGCGAGAATTCTCAAGCGGATCTGGACGCTAAATCCGTCTCAGAAGAGGCCGAAGCTTTGCCCCAGCAATTGCCAGAGACATCCAAAGAAGAGGAAAAAAATTCCACGGTGGATTTGGGCACCAATACCATCTCAGAAGAGATCAAGGCCATGGCTCTGGAACTGCCAGAGGCATCCGCAGATCATCTGCCGAACTGGCACGGTTTGGAGTACGAACCCATGGGGGATTACCCGGATGGATATCGAAATTATGGCTTTGCCACACCGGGCTTTACTGAGCAGGATGTCAAAAATGTGTCGGACCTGGGATTTAATTTCCTGCGCGTGCCACTCAACACAAAGTTTTTCTTCGCCAATGCCGATGTAAATCAACCTGCAATCCAATACTGGGAAAATCTGGATGAACTGATCTCTTGGGGCATCCAATATAAAGTACATATCTCCCTGGTAGCCTGTGAAACCTATGGCCATAACTGTACATACACAGAAGAAGAAAGCACCTTATTCCAAAATCAGCAGCAGATGGATTTATTTGTGACCTTCTGGGATACGGTGGCGAAGCGGTACGCAGACATTCCAAACAATGCGCTCAGTTTCAATCTGTTAAATGAGCCCTGCGACTATATCGGGGAGGATGTCTACTGCGAAATGGCACTGCATCTGGCAGAAGTGATTCGAGCCCACACCCCAGACCGACTGATTATTTCCGATATGTTCAGTTGGGGCAAAGAACCATTGGAGGGATTGGTGGGAAGCGGCATTGTGCAGGCCATCCACTGTTATGAGCCCAACGCCCTTCACTCCGGGGAGCTCGAAGAATGGCCATCGATTCTGCCCATGGTCAACTCCCACATATACGGCGGTGGACACTTTACCCTGCGAGGAGATTTTCCTGCGGGAACACAGGCGGAAATTTATATCAATGGCGTTGCTGCTGGAGCAAAAATACTGCTTTGTGCTGGAGAAAAGGAGTATGAACTGTTTGAAGAATCGTTGCCGGAAGAGGGAAAAAATCAGTGCGTCAATGTGTTCGTAGATGAAAATGGAAATCCTGTCTATGCCAATTATGATATGGCGTTGCATGTGACATTGGAGCAAGACGCACAGGCCATCGAAATATACCCTTCTGAGCAGGAAGGGAGTGTGCTGGATCTGGGTGGTGTATTGCTGCGGATGCCGGATGGCAGAGAAGTGATGATCGAATCCACACAGCTAGAAGATACGGATATGGAACAAATTCCTGTAACAGACCTCACCATTGAACCGGACGGCAGCATCACAGACAATCAGCCCCAATCAGATTATGCACCTAGCTATGACCGGAATTGGCTGAAAACGTACTTTCAGAGATATGCAGACTTCTCTGAGGAAACTGGGACCACCATTTTCCTGAATGAGTTTGGCGTACCGGTGACGGCACACTACGAGGCATCTCTGGCTTATATGGACGACCTGCTTTCGGTGGTGGACGAATTTGGTTGGAGCTGGTGTTTATATGATTATAAAGGTCCCTTCGGTCTGGTCAAGGGCACAAACAACGCACTGATCCGGCCCGATGCAGTTTATGAAAAAATGGGGGACTGTGAAGTCGATCAAGGCCTGTATCAAGTGGTCAAAGCATACTTTTAATAGCTGAACCGCGTATATCGGACACCTTTTGTTCGGCTGCTTTTCCTCCTACCAGCCCCCCAAGAGCTGCGTGCAGAACAGGAAGCTGTTGCAAATTTAACCGTTCAAAGAAAAAGTTACTGAGAACCGTTTCTCTATCGGCGCTCAGTAACTTTTTTATATTTCACTTGCTGTATGAATCCAATAACAACATCTTTTGATGGGTCTCTTTAAAAGAGGAACGCTTTCGTGTGTCCATGAAAAACCTTTTGGCCAGATTTTAAATTTCCAGACAACCTATTTCCACTATCAATCGCAATGCAAGTGCCATGCGCCCAAACTGCCGTTGGACGCGCCACTGCACCTGGTTTCCCCTTTCCCAACCACAGAACCAACTGTTGGGGTTCGCTAGCCCCAAAAAGCCCTATCCACCTATCCCGCAAAAATTTTAAGCGAAAGAAAATCGCGATACCCCTTGCAAAGTGCGGGAAAATTTGTTATACTAAATAAGCTGTTTTATATAGGGAGACGTATCGAAGTGGTCGTAACGAGAACGACTCGAAATCGTTTTGTCTAGAGATAGGCACGTGGGTTCGAATCCCACCGTCTCCGCCAGATACAAAAAGGTACCGGATAAAATCCGGTACCTTTTTTGTTTTACAAATAAAATCTTCTTTCCTTTGCCTGCCGCCAAAAAAGGGCCTCCCAGTTGGGAGGCCCTTTTGAAAGCTGTAAGATTCTTTCTGCCCCACTCTGTGCAGGAATGGAAAGCAGAAACTTTACGGCTTTGACAGCGCGTTGAGAAATTCTATTTTAAAAATACCTCGATGACAGGAACCAGGCAATGCGGCTTGACATGCGGCAGATAGAAGAAGGTCGCGCTCTCGTCGTCCTCCTGCTTGTCGTCGCTGAGCAGCTCCACCGTGCCGTCGGTGAATTTTACTTCGCTGCCATCGTGCAGAAATTGTGCATAGGCTACCTTGCCCGCCAGGCCCTGCACCTTCATGTTGTCAAACGGGTAGGCAAACAGGTGGATGTACAGGCGCTTGCCATCCTCGCTCTGGGTCAGGCGGCAATCTGCCGGCGTTTTAAATTCCGGCTCCGCCTTGGTGCAGCCATAGATCGAGCGGCTGTTGTACTTCATCCAGTCGGCGTAGACCTTCAGGGCCTCTTCGGCGCGGTAGTCCAGATAACCGCGGGCGGTTGGGCCCACGTTCATAATCAGGTTGCCGCCATTGGAGACGGTGTTGATGAGCATGCGGATGAGCATTTCCGGAGATTTCCAGGTGAATTCATCGCGGTAATAGCCCCAGGAACCGGAAAGGGTCTGGCAGGCCTCCCAGGTGACCAGCTCCCCTGTCTTTGGATGGCGGAACCAATCGGTCGGCTGGAACTGCTCCGGGGTCCACAGATCCTGTTCGATCTCGGCGCGGTTGTCGATGATGATCTCGGGCTGAATGCTTCTTGCCAGCTTGATTAACTCCTCAGACTCCCAGTCCTCTTTGCCCTTGCCGCCCAGCCAAGCCTTGTCGCCTTCGCCGTGGCGCTGGCTATAGGAAAAGTCCAGCCACAGGATGTCGATCTTGCCGTAGTTGGTCAGCAGCTCGCGGATCTGGTTGCGCATATAGGCGGCATAGCGGTGCATGTCGCGTCCCTCGTTCTGCTGTTTGGCGTCTGGATCATCTCTGCGCGGATGGTTGACGTCGATGGTAAAGTCGGGATGATGCCAGTCGATCAGCGAATAGTAAAAGCCGATGTGAATGCCCTCTGCGCGGAAGGCGTCGACAAACTCGCGGGTGAGGTCGCGCTTAGCCGGGGTATTGGTGCACTTGTAGTCGGTGTACTGGCTGTCGAACATGCAGAAGCCCTCGTGATGCTTGGTGGTGAATACGGCATACCGCATCCCAGCCGCCTTGGCCTGCCGGGCCCATTCCTTTGGATCGTACAGATCCGGGTCAAAATAGCGGAAATACCGGTCGTACACCTCTTCCGGTGTGCGCTCACGGGTCTTGACCCACTCGTGCCGGGCGGGCATCGAGTACAGTCCCCAGTGAATAAACATACCAAAGCGATCGTGGGTAAACCAGGCTGTGTTGCCGGGAGTTTTCCTAGTAACGTAGCTTGACATAACGTATCCTCCTTATACTTTTGATCTCTTCTCTTGTCTGTATCTGCGATCTTCTCCAAAGGCCTATCCTTTTGCAAAAAACCTACTCCTGATTTTGCTCGGTGTGCAGCCCCAGGCCCGGATCAAAGACGCCTGCATTGCCCCACACAAAGCCACAATGTGGAAACAATTCCCGCATACCGAGGGCAAAGTGCAGTTTGCAGATGCCCAGATCCACCAGATCAAATGGCGCATCGTCCGGCATCCCCGCAGTGATGCGGTCGCCGGAAAAACTGAATACCACCTTCTGGGTGTTGCGCGCTGTCGGGGCGTGCTGCACCAGCTCCATCGCCGCCTCTTCTTCCGGGCTCAACGGGCGGTCTGTGCGGGTCATCTCCTCGATGCTCTTGGTCTTGCGGTGAATCATGCCCCGGATCACCTTTTCCTTGAGGGTGCTCTGTACCACCTTGCCCACCGTGATGACACAGACAATCTCCTCGCCCTCTGGCAGGTGAAAGACCTCGCTGTCGCGGTCAAAGGTGCCTCCAACCCAGCAGGTGCCCAGCCCTAAAGCGGTGGCGGCCAGCACCAGCTGTTCGCCGTAATAGCCAACTTTTTCTTTGAGGTGTTCCAGCGTCTTTCTGCCCTTGAGAACAATCATCGAACGCACACCGCTAAACA
>ENA-OYXB01000901-OYXB01000901.1-human-gut-metagenome-genome-assembly--contig:-NODE-901-length-12637-cov-4.569703_pt1 | contig 12637 bp, 9 predicted proteins | sample MGYA00244176_ERZ653409 | MGnify/ENA primary metagenome ERZ653409 (study PRJEB26926, sample SAMN06164912) | human gut metagenome | biome: ENVO:00009003; feature: ENVO:2100002; material: ENVO:00002003... | reverse complement strand
GCCTGCGAGCGCTGCGCTTTCCACCTTGCATTTTTTTCTTCTTCCGTTTCAGGTCTTGTTTCCACTCTCTTCCCCTTCACGCGGCCAAGCATGAAAAGGAGGACAAGCGCAGCCAGTTCAACGGCAACGGCCATACGCAAAGATTCCTCGGAAGGAAAAAGATCGAAAGCAATCAGAAGGCAGGGAAGGAAAATAATTGCCATCAGAAGAAACCGGAGAGGACGATACCAGACCGGATAAATAACGGTTGGTGATTTTTTTCGGGAAGCAGACCACATCCAGATGGTCTCAAGAAATCCTATGGCAAGAAATATCATTAAAAAGTCCATGTGAGCCTCCAAAGAGGAATATATTCTTCACTTATTTTGGCACAGTTTTGGCGATTTGTAAAAGAAAACGTCTATTTCTTCAGCAAAAAAGCTGCGGATCCACGCGAGTTCGCTTTCCGCAGCTCTTTATTGCTATATGATCACACCTTGCGGGCGCATTCTTCCAGCCTCTTATTGATTCTTCTGCCGGTTGGCGTCATGGCAAGGCCCGCCAGACTCGTTTCCCTGAGTTCCACAGGAAGTCTCCTGCCCACATCGTTCAAAGCTTCAATGACTTCATCGGGAGGTATGACGCTTCTGATGCCGCTCATGACCATTTCAACCGATGTCAGGGCGTGTACGGCATGGAATGCATTTCTCTTCACGCAGGGGACTTCGACAAGACCGCCCACCGGATCGCAGACAAGGCCTAAAATGTTCTTGACGGCAAGGGCAAAGGCATGCCCCATTTCCTCGGTCGTGCCGCCGATCAGATCGACAGCGGCCGCCGCTGCCATTCCGCAGGCCGTCCCGCATTCTGCCTGGCATCCGCCGACAGCGCCGGCAATCGATGCTTTCTCGGCAACGATTCTTCCTACGGCACCTGCCGTAAAGAGAGCTCTTGTAATATCTTCCTCACCGGAGTTTTCTTCTTCGGAAACTGCAGCAATGACAGCCGGAAGTATGCCGCAGGCACCTGCTGTCGGGCAGGCAACGACCCTGTGCATCTTCGCATTCGATTCCGCGGTTGCCAGCGCATAAGAAGCAGCCCTCTGGCAGATGGGGCTTAAGAAACGCATCTTCCCGTGATAGAGACGGCTTGCATCTCCTCCGACGAGGCCGCTTGCCGATTTTCCTGTATCAGACAGTCCCTGACGAATTGCATTCCTGAATACAGGAATCGTCTTTTTCATGCGGTTCCAGACTTCCTCACAGCTTTTTTCGCTCTCTTCTGCTTCTGCCCGGCAGGCAATGATGCCCGGGGAGCATTCCGCTTTATCTGCCAAATCAAACAATTCTTTCAGAGAATGATAAGTATACACAATAACCTCCTCTATATAATTTCAAGCGTCATTGCGCAGGATATATTCGGATTTGCCTTTTCAATACGTGCGGCCAGCTCTTTTGGTACATACTGGTCCGTATGGATGATCATGACAGCTTCCGTTCCCTTTCCCTTGCGGAAAAGGCGCATAGTTGAAATATTGATGTTTTCTTGAGCCATGATAGCGGATACATCGGCTACAATGCCCGGCACATCATGATGGCGTGTCAGGAATGTATATTCCTCGCCGTTGATTTCCACATCATAACCGTCTATTTCAGTAATCATGACGCGGCCGCCCCCAAGGGATCTTCCCACAACGGAGACCTTTGTACCGTTTACGCCTTCCGCATCAATTTTTGCTACATTGGGATGCCCTGCAACTTCATTGGAAAGGGAGAATGCAATATCGATTCTCTTCTCCTTTGCCGTTTCAAGCGCAGTCCTTATGATTTCGCTGTCAGGCGCATAGCCCATAAGGCCGGCCGCCAGAGCGCGGTTCGTACCGTGGCCCTTTCCTGTCTTTGCAAAAGAGCCGTACAAAGTAATGTGCGCTTTCTTCAATGGTTCTCCCAGGATGCGGCTGGCGATCAGGCCTATGCGCGCTGCTCCTGCCGTGTGAGAACTCGAAGGACCAACCATGATTGGTCCGATAATATCAAAAATACCCATGTTTCCCCCTTTTTTGAAAAGAAAAAATCTGCCGTTTCCAGCAGATCTCCCTTGACCTCGTGACAGTCTGCCCTCTATGGGATCCTGCATCGACCATAAATCGTTTAAGGCTGTCACTATTATATATTTTTATCATTGAATTGTCTATATAAGTTATAGTTCTTGTTCACTACATCGATATTCTTCTGAAAATGACATATTCTCATTTCCATTTGGTATTTACATCCAGTGGCTTAAATCAAAATCTTCGCCGATGGTTTCCCTGATGCAGATCTTTGCGATGTACATGCCCATGAGTGTCAGGGACGAGCGTCTCAGCATGCTGTTATCCCAGGCTTCGCGCATTTTTTTCAGTTCAGGAGAAATTTTGCCAAGCGTGTATTCCATTTCCTTCTTGTCATAAGGAACCGGTCTTGATTCCACGATGGCCAGGATGCCTTCCCTGCGGCCCGTATCCTCGATTCCCATATCATTCATCAGTTCGGAAAGCATGGATTCATCGACAGCAGCCGGCTTGTAGTAAGAATTATACAAGCTGGAGACGATGGACCCTTCCGGCCATGACGGATAGACGGAAAGGAGTTCTGCCTTCATGCAGCCCCTGAATGCGAAAATGAGCGGGTAGGAATCATGCAGTACCTGTCCGAATGCGATATCCTTGTTTTCAAGGGATACGCAGTGCAGGTATTCAAGCTGCTGATAACCGCTGTATTCATCGGGAAGCTTTCCGACAAACGGAACGACATACTTCTCGGTGTAGGATTTGAGGTGGCCTGCATCGTAATTGTCTGTATTTCTAGAGTAATGGAAAAGAAGAAGGAGCGCAAGGGCATGGAATTCGCTCTCATCCATGCGCGGCATAGCGCGGAGCGCATCATAGGCAAGAATGGTCTTCGTATCGGAACGGCTGCCATGCGCTACATCATAGAATGCGTCATTCACCATTTCAAGAACGGTGTCGGTCGGCATCATGACATAGGTGCGCTGTGCATTCTGGAGCGCTTCCTGCACCATGATATGCGTCAGCGTATCCACAGCTTCTTTTCTTCTCATATGGAGCCCGTCGATCAGGCGGTGCGTCACTTTCCTTGTATCCTGCTCAACCGTATGGGAAACGGCGCCGTAGCGGTTCAGGAAATGTTTGACAAAGTATTCTTCAAGGGAATCCACATCCGGTTCCTCATTGAGGATGACAGGATTGGGTTCTGGCGGGAACGGTCCCTTGGCATGCGGCACAGGATCCCTTTCTGCCGTTTTTTCCAGTTCTTCCTTGGAGAAAATTTTCGTCTTCTCCTCATCGGCTTCGGCTTTCTTCGTCTTTCCAAGCCTTGGTGGAAGAATCTGCGTCTTCTCATCCGTATAGAGCTTCTTTTCCTTATGCGGTTCGCTCTTGGGGAGAGGCACCTTCTTTACAATGTCTTCCCGTGAAGGAACTTCGGATGCCTTCTTTTCTATTTCACGGTGATCAGCCGTTTTCTTCCTTCCCGACACGCCGAAAAACATCATGTAGCAAATAAAGAAGAAAAGCAGCGCGACAGCTGCCAGTACGAGATACGGGATTATAAACATGAATTCACCTGATTTTCCATTACATTCGATTACACAAAATTCAGTTACATGGTATCATACTTTGCCATCGACTTCAAATAAGGGATAAAAATCAGGAAAACCGGTCATGACTTTTCATTCTTTTCCCAATGGTATAATTAAATTATATAAGGTAGAAATTAGAAAGGACTCATTATGGATAAAATCACTCTTGTTTCCAAAGGCGCGAGCCTTTCCATTTCGGATGAGAAACTGCTGATAAAATTCGACAGGGACATGAATTCCCTTTCCACCGCCCTCTGGGCAGGCGGATACAGAAGCATACGGTCTGCTCTTAATCAGAAGCTGACCGGGTATTATGAATCCCTTCAGGATTTCCCGGGAGGGTCGGTTGAGTCATACCTGAAGATCTGCGCAGAAGAAGTCACAGAAAGCCCTGAGAAATGTCCTTCCCTTCTGACCGCTGCCCGCGTCAGGCTCTATTCCCATAAAGTGCTTTCCGCGGGCGGCATGACCATAGAGGCCGTTACAACAGGCGGTGTTGAAAAGACAGCCTGCCGCGCTTCTTCCCCTGCCCTTTACAGGGAAGAAGACGAGCATTTCTTTCCGGTCGGAACAATCAACATGATGATCATTGCCAGCGGCTTCCTTCCCGAAGGTGTCATGGCAAGAGCCCTGATTACACTGACGGAAGGAAAATCCGCTGCCCTTCAGGACCTTGGGATCGCTGATGTCAATAACGGCCTTCCTGCAACAGGAACATGCACAGACGGCATTACCCTCATCTGTGATCCAGAAGGGAAAAAATACACGGATGCCGGATCTTTTTCCCTCCTAGGCTCTCTTCTTTCAAAGGCCGCCTATGAGTCGGTCAGGGACTGCATAGAAACATATGACCATCCCTGGAATGCCTCTTCCCTGCTAAGGACGCCTCCTGCCCAGGGCATTGACCGCTTGAGAAAACTCTCTGAAAAAAGCTGATCCGGCAGGCTTCCATTTACAGAGCATAAGTAATATTAGACAAAAGCACCATGCTTTGCTATGATTGGAAAAGATGATTCCATGTAATGAATAAAAGGAGTTGGTAAGGCTATGCCCTATGACGAGCGGACCATCGAAGAACTAAGTGAATCGGCAGAAATTACCCCTATGGGGATACAGCTTGAGGTGAATGCAGAAATATTCCAGACCATTCACAACCTGCTCTGCACTCTGAAAGGTGAGAAGGCCATACAGCCGGCAGATGAAGCGCGCCTTTATAAGCTCTGGCGTATGACCATCCATGAAATGTCTCTGATCGAACTCCGCAAGGGACATGGTCTTGCTATGTCTGCGCAAGTCGGCATGCTCAGGGAAGCTTATGCCATCGAAACGAAATACGTGCAGGATCAGATATTCCGTCCTGTGACAAGCGCCAAGCTGACGCGCCAGGTGATTGAAAAGGAAAGCAGGTTCGATCCTGCTGAAATGGATGATTTTTTTGAAAAGACGGTCTGGCCTTCTGTCACTGAAGGAAAGACGGGCCACAAAAAACATCCCACTGCCTTTATCATCGCAGGCCAGCCCGGATCAGGAAAAACCCGCATGTCATCCATGGTCATTGAAGACTATGACGGCGATATCATCCAGTCCATGAGCGACAACTTCCGCGGTTTCCATCCGCGCTACAAACAGCTTCTGAAGAAATACGGACAGTACGCTGCCTGCTTCTCCATGGCGCAGGGCCAGTACCTGTCTGACCTTACGATGAAGAAAGCGGGAGAAGAAGGCTACATCATCCTTCAGGAAGGATCGCTGGAAAATGTAGCCCACACGATGAATTACATCAGCTACCTGAAGGAAAAGGGGTACACCATCTGCGTTCTTCTAAGGGCCTGCCCCAAGAAGGAAAGCTGGAAGGCCATCCATCAGCTCTTCCTCCAGCAGAGACTCAAAGCGCCTGGACTCTCCCGCCTGATCACCAAGGAATTCCATGATAAAGCATGCCTCTCCTTCCTTTCTGCAACGAATGATCTTGTTGCCCAGAATCTGATGGACAGGCTCATCATAAAAAGTCCGAAAGGGCTCCTTTACGACAGTGACGACATGCCGACGGAAAAAGTCAGCGAACTTCTTTCCAAGCGCATGGTTAAATAAACACAGAGGCTGTGACAAAATGTGCAATCATTTATTCACAGCCTTCTTTTTATTGAATGACACGAGGAAGGGAACGACCCCGCATTGCTGAAGGCCTGAAAAAAAGGCAGGCAGCATGACTGTATTCCGTCCCTTTTTCATGAGGTTATGAATGAATGCGAAAGAACTTTTAGTCAAAACGGCTGCGTCTTTGCAACTCGATGCCTGCGGCGCAGCATCAGTGAATTTTTCTGAAAAACTTTCAGAAAGGCTTACTGAAGCAGGAACCATTCCCTTTGCGCCCGCTGACATAAAGGAACGGATAGATACGGAAGCCCTCCTTCCGGGGAGCCGCTCCTTTTTTGTCATCCTTTTCCCCTACCGCCCATCCCACAAGGAGGAAGGAAATATTGCGCTGTATGCAAGAGGGCTTGATTACCACAAAATGATCCAGTCCTACCTTGACCGCATTATCGGCGTGATGAGAAATGCATATCCGGAAGCAAGATTCAGGGGCCTTGCCGATACGTCCCCCATGGTCGACCGCTGGCTTGCCTATGCTGCAGGGCTTGGATTTTTCGGGAAGAATCACTGCATCATCAATCCAAAGTACGGCTCCTTCTTCACCATCGGATCCATACTGACGACCCTTGAGCTTTCGCCTGATTCCCCGCTCGATCTTTCCTGCGGCGAATGCAGGGAGTGCTTCTACCACTGCCCGGGCCACGTCATCCGCGAGGATTCCTTCGATGTATGGCACTGCAAATCCTACCTGACGCAGAAAAAGGAAGCGCTGACTGAAGAAGAGGAAAAAATCATCGCAAGGACGCCTCTTATTTTCGGCTGTGATGAATGCCAGCTCTGCTGCCCGTTCAACAAGAACGCCGCCGTCTCCCCTCTTCCCGAAATCAGGGAAAACAGGTTTCCCTTCCTTACCCGTGAGAAACTGGAATCCTATTCCAACCGTTCCTTTGACAAGGAAATGAGGGAATATGCTTTTGCATGGAGAGGAAGAAAAGTGCTTCTTAGAAATCTGGATCTTACAGAAAAAGATTCCGGAAAATAATTCAACAGAAAGGGGCTTTAGCAAAATGACTGTTCATTTTGCTAAAGCCCCTTTTATGTACTCTGTTTTGTATCCTGTTTTAGAAAGAGAACAGGCTGATCTGTTCCTCATCAGGCATATTTTTCAGAATGCCCATGGAATCCATGGTGTCGATGATACTCTGGCTGACCTTGCCGCGTTTCTTCAGATCTTCCTTCGATGTGAAAAGATGCTCGTCCCTGGCACGTACAATTTCCTTTGCCACAGCATCCCCTAAGGCAGGAATACAGTTGAAAGGAGGAAGGAGCTTTCCGTCCACCATCTTGAATTCGGATGCATCCGAGCGGTCAAGATCGATGGGAAGGAATTCCATGCCGCGAAGGTACATTTCCGCGGCGACTTCAATGACAGTGGCATTGCCCTTCTCGACGGCTGTCGAATGTTCAAGCGCTGCAATGCGGGCGAGTTCCGCCTTCTGCGATTCAAGCCCCTTCAGGATGACCGGTGCATTGAAAGACCCTTCTGCGCGGATGGTAAAGTACGCCGCATAATAAGCAAGCGGCTGGTACACCTTGAACCATGCGATGCGGAATGCCATCATAACGTAAGCGACAGCATGGGCTCTCGGAAAGAGGTATCCGATCTTCAGGCAGGAATCGATAAACCACTGCGGTACATGGGCAGCATCAAGTTCTGCCTTGTTATTGGAACCGCCCTTTTCAAGCCCCTTGCCCTTACGGACATTTTCCATGACCTTGAATGCAGTCAGGGGTCTTACGCCATGTTCAATCAAATAGTTCATGACGTCGTCTCGGGTGGAAATGGCTTCTTCCAGTTTGACTGTGCCGCTTCGAATCAGATCCTGCGCATTGTTCAGCCATACGTCGGTCCCGTGGGAGAATCCGGAAATTCGTACCAGTTCGGAGAAGTTCTTCGGCCTGGTATCTTCCAGCATGCCGCGGACAAAAGGCGTCCCGTATTCAGGAAGCCCGAGGGCTCCTACGGTAATCCCCTTGTTCCCGATCACGGCTCCAAGCTGCTGCGGCGTAAGGCCCAGTGCTTCAGTGGAGCTGAAGAGAGACAATGTCTTCTTGTCATCAAATGGAATCTTAAGCGGATCGATGCCCGTAATATCCTGGAGCATGCGGATAACCTTAGGATCATCGTGGCCCAGGATATCCAGCTTGAGCATACGGCCCGAGATGGAATGGTAATCGAAATGGGTGGTAATGGTTCCGGGGATGCGGTTTCCTTCTTCATCCTTCAGGTACTTCTTGTTGGCCGCATACTGCAGAGGCGTGAAGTTATGGATGTCCATATCCCTCGGGCAGACCATGATGCCTGCCGGATGCTGGCCCGTCGTCCTCTTGACGCCTGCCACGCCGGCAGAGAGCTTTTCAATGAAGATATCGTTGAAGGTGAGTCCTCTGTTTTCCGCATACTTCTTGACGAAACCGTAGGCTGTCTTGTCCTGGATGCCTGCAATGGTCCCTGCGCGGAAAACATTGTCACGGCCGAAGAGTTCTTCCGTGTACTTATGGGCAACGCCCTGATCATCCCCTGAGGAGAAGTTAAGATCGATATCAGGGACCTTATCACCGTCGAACCCGAGGAAAACGGCAAACGGAATATTATGGCCGTTCTTGTTGAGCGGATGACCGCATTCCGGGCATGCCTTGTCAGGAAGGTCAAAACCGCCGCCGACGGAGCCGTCGGTATAGAAATGCGTCCAGTGGCAGTTCGGGCAGACATAGTGCGGCGGAAGCGGATTGACTTCCGTAATGCCGGACATGGTAGCAACGAAGGATGAACCGACGGATCCTCGTGAACCTACCAGGTATCCTCTGTCATTGGAATGTTTTACAAGCTTGTGCGCAATGTAGTAGAGGACGCCGTAGCCGTGCTTGATAATAGGCGTCAGTTCCAGTGTCAGGCGCTCCTGCACTTCTTTGGGAAGCGGGTCTCCGTAAATGGCCTTGGCATTGGAATAGCACATTTCCACCAGTTTTTCATCGGCGCCGGAAATTTTCGGGTTGTAAGACTTCCATTCCTCGGCAAGAGGATGGAGGACTTCGCATTCTTCTGCAATCCTTCTCGTATTTTCCACGACGATTTCAAGCGCTTTTTCCTTGGGGAGATAGCTGAATTCATCCAGCATTTCCTGTGTCGTCCTCATGTAGACCGGCGGATGGGATTCAATCTTCCCCGGTTTTTCCCAGTTGGAAAGAAGGATGTCGCGGTTTCTCTGATCCTCGGCAAACATATAATGCGCATCAGACGTAGCGCAGACAGGCCGTCCAGCCTTTTCGCCGATTTCAATGACCTTCCGGTTCAGATCCTGCAGATCCTTTTCCGAATTGACTTCGGCAAACTTGTCGTCATTGATCAGGAATTCATTATTTCCAAGAGGCTGCACTTCCAGATAGTCATAGAACTTCGCCATCTCGATCAGTTCTTCATCACTTTTTCCTGCAAGAACTGCGCGGAAGAATTCGCCCATGACGCAGGCCGAACCGTAAATCAGCCCTTCGTGGAGTTCCTTTAAGATTGGTTTTGGTATCAGAGGACGCTTCCTGTAGAACTTCAGATGGGAAAGCGTGACCATGCGGTAGAGATTTCTAAGGCCCGTGACGTTCTTGGCCAGGATGATGATATGGTTGTACTGCTGCCTGTCCGTATCGGGATCGGCAGGGATATCTTCAATCATGTACCCTTCCATGCCGTAGATGACCTTCTGCTTGTACTTGTCCGCCAGATCCTGGATCTTTGGGAAAGCCTGTATGACGCCGTGGTCTGTAATTGCAACGGCCGGATGATGCCACTTGGCAGCCGTCTTGATGATTTCCTCATTATCGATCAGTCCGTCCAGGCTCATCTTCGTATGGAGATGGAGCTCGACGCGGGGCGTCGGATAATCGTCTTCATGATCGATCTTGATGATTTTTCCTTTTTCCACCTGCTGCAGTTCAAGGACAAGGCCGCCGGAATACTTGTCAAAGCGTACGTTGCCGCGCACCTTGACTGCCATCCCTGCCTTCAGTTCTTCCAGTCCGCCTGCTTCTTCCGGGCGGTCGAAGAATTTCTTGCAGGAAATGCCGTTCGTTTCATCGGAAAGGCTCATCAAAAAGAGCTTCTTCTTGCTCCTAAGTTCCCTCATTTCACAATTAATGACAGTGCCCACAAAAACGACCCCGTCTGCCTCATCAGTGATTGTGCGGATTTCAACGGGATTTCCGGTAATATGCTTCTTGCCAAGGTACATGCCATTGACAGCCCCTGAAGCATTCTTCTTTGGAGAGGAAACAAATGCAGTCTTTGGAAGAACGCTTGCAAGGTCGGGAAGAATATCAGGCATTGCAAATTCAGAAGGCCTCTCATCTGCGATAGATGCCTCCTCCCTGCCGCTTTGTGAAGCAGCTGCCTCTATTTCCTCTGCCGAAGGGAGAGGCGAAAGAGGAGCCGCGCCCGCTTCCTCATATCCGTATTCATCCGGAGGCGGCACATCATCCGGCATCATTTCTTCAGGCGGCATGTATGAGCCCTGCGGCGCAAAATCATCCGTCTCGCTCTCAGGCATGAATTCTTCGGGATATGAAGTCTTTCTGGCAGCTGAAAAAGCGCTTAATATATCTTCGGTCATATCATCCCCGTTGACGTAGATGGACTCCAGGCAGCGGATCGATTCACCCATGGATATCAGCGTTTTGACAGCAGCATCTTTATCATCAGCTTTGACATACCAGGCTCTGCATTCCGTATCCACTTCAAGAAGCGTGATGACGGAACCTTCCTTTCTTGATTTCAGCTGGTACTTGCCCATTAACCCTGCTCCTCCTTCAATAGAAAATCGCCTATCATTATACCGCATTTCATGCGGAAGGGTTTATTCCGTTTTGTCATTACCTTCAGACTTTGCTTTATCCTCATCAGCTTTTCGGTCAGATTCGCTCTTGTAGGTGATGACTGTATCTACGGGATCATAATCGGAGTAGAACGTATCGTGATACGTCCTTCCGCCAGCCCATTTGACATTCTGTGTGACGACGACATGGCGTCCGTCATGTCCCTCGTCTGTCTTTTTGTTTTCCTTCTGTGACGGATCTATTTTCGTTTTCGTCTTATTCGGAATCACATCGTTCTTGTCTGTGGAAATATCCACGAAGCGGACCGGTTCCGTGGCTGTGATGACGGTCGTTACCTGTTCATTGACAGTCAGCCGTTCCATCTCTTCGTATGTACGCTGAGCCTGTGCGTTCCGTGTGGCAAAAAGTCCTGCCGCCAGAAGAAATGCAGTTACAATTATTTTCTTGTTCATATCGTTTCTGTTGATATTGTTTATTTCTTTATTTCCCTTATTTCGCTTTCTTTAATCCATGACCACGTTCCAGTTCCTCCCGAATCCGTCGTCCGACAATTTCGCAATACGTCGGTTCAATCTCGAATCCGATGTAATGCCGCCCCGTGCGGATGGCGGCAATGGCGGTCGTACCCGAACCGATGCAGTTGTCCAGCACCACATCGCCCTCGTTGGTATAGGTACGTATCAGGTACTCTATCAAGGCTACCGGCTTCTGTGTCGGATGATAGAATGCTCCTGTCTTGTGTTCCTTGGGTATGGAAATGACAGAGGTCGGGTACTTGTCTTCGGCAACACGCACCGGAGCCAGTTTCATTTCACCGTAACAGCGGTTCGTGAAACCGTCCGTCTTGCGGCGTCCATGATTCCTCCGTTCCGGTGGACACGGCGTCATTTGAGGATGATATACCGGCTGACGGTCGTAGAACACGATGATGTCCTCATGCTGGCGTAGCGGCATCCGGTTGGCATTCAGGTGACCCGTTACCCGGTCTTTCCGCCACACGAGGTTATACCGCCACATCCGGGGTTGCGAGAGCATGAGTTGCGCCGAGAAAATGCCCTGCGCAAAGAGGATAACGGGGCTTCCCGGCTTGGTGATCCTGCGGTACTGTTTCCACAACGCTTCGAGCGGTATCTGCCTGTCCCAGTGTGCCGCCTTGTTGCTACGGTTCAACACGCCGTAAGGCAAATCCGCTATCACGGCATCGACACTGCCGTTCGCCATGAGCTTCATACCCTCGATACAGTCCATATTATATATGTTGTCAATCTCTATCATGGCTTCCGTTTTTACTGTTTCTCACGTCCGTTCACCAGATAGACGAAAGTGCCGTATTTCAGCTTTACCTTATTTTTTTTGATAGCTTTGCCGATGGCATTGCTCGTTTTCTGGTAGGCATTCGTAGCGGCTTGCATTCCCCATTGCGAGAGACTGTTGCCGTAACTGCCGGTATTCATGTTCAGATTCCCCGACACCGCACCGCTTGCCACATCCTTGCTCGTTTCCCGGAACTGGCTGTTCGGTACATAAAGCCCTTCCATGCCGTCCGTGTCGTAAAGGGACAGGCTGACCTTCACCAGTTCGTCCTCGATGAGAATGCTGGTGATGTTCCCCTTCACACGCCCCGACGAGAAGCCGCTCATGGTGGCATACAGATACGACCCTCGTTTGACCACGCACTCGTTGATCTCCACGTCGTCGAGCAGACGCAACCGCACACGCGAGCCGTCCACCGCCTTGATGTCCTCGTCGATAATGGCCTTTATCAGTTTCGGTTCACGGGCATTGACCGCAAGCGTATTGAAGTAATCCGAAGCCGTCTTTACCTTGCGTACCACTTCGCTGGGCGGTTCGTTCTCTGACGGGGCTTTTACCGAACGGCTCTCTTCCTCTATTTTTCCCTTGACCTCTATGGTTGCCGTCGGGGGTTGCGCCGATGCGGTACTGTCCGTATCGGTCGCCGGTAATACCTCATTGCGTCCTCTCAACCTTGCCTGTCTCTTATACACATCTCCGAGCCCACGAGACCTCTCTACATCTCGTA
>ENA-OYXB01000892-OYXB01000892.1-human-gut-metagenome-genome-assembly--contig:-NODE-892-length-12704-cov-15.287216_pt1 | contig 12704 bp, 10 predicted proteins | sample MGYA00244176_ERZ653409 | MGnify/ENA primary metagenome ERZ653409 (study PRJEB26926, sample SAMN06164912) | human gut metagenome | biome: ENVO:00009003; feature: ENVO:2100002; material: ENVO:00002003... | reverse complement strand
ATTAATATTATACACCGCAACGCTTTAACAGACAACAAAGTGCGACGGTTTATTTTGTGTAGGCGTGATGCGCGGTAAATTTTGATTGCGGACAGACAAACCGGACAACTGCCCGCTTGTTGCTTTTCGGGTAAACATTTTCTCGTTGAGGGTTACGCACGCAATTTGATACATACCACATTACATTACGCAAAGAGACAAAGATGTGTTACGGTATCGGAACGCCGAAGGAAATTTACCGCAAATTTTCTACCGAAACACTTTCCCACGCAAAATGGAAATAAACTTTTACTTCACATACGGAAGTTTAAGCCTTGTTGCGTACGCCCGCAGCAACATCTCTGTTATTACTTTTAATTCCTATTATATATAATAATATATCCTTATTAATTGACGCAACCGCAGTTGAATGTGTACGTTACGACTTTTGCCCGTCATCCGACTTATTCCGACGGGCAAACACAGGTTTGTCGGAACCGCACAGCCATGCGCCCGTTCCCATTAGAGCAAGCGCAATGAAAAATGTCCATTGAGGAATTTGCCTGAACAGAATAAAGGACAACACTACTCCGACAAAAGGCGACACTGCATAATAGGCACTGGTGCGCGACGCTCCTATATAACGCTGAGCGTTGACGTAGAAAAAGATACTGAGGCCGTAGGCGACAAGTCCTACCGCCATTACCGCAAATACAGCCCACACCGCCGACACACTCTGACCGAGAGCAAGTGCTATTGCAAGAGAGCCCGAGCCGGAAAATATTCCTTTTAATATAACCACCTGCAACGGATCGTTGTCGGACAATCTTCGGGTGCAGTTGTTTTCCACGCCCCAGCACACGCAGGCGAGCAACACGAATACCGAACCGTAGGAAAACCGAAACGCGGTAAAACTTTCCACCGACAGCACGGCGCAGGAAATCACCACAAAAATTATACCCGTCCACAGACGCGCGCTGATTTTCTCTTTAAACAGCAACAACGCTATAACGGCGGTTGCCACAATTTCGAAATTGTTCAGCAAGGAAACGTTTTCAGCGGTTGTAAGATTCAGTCCCGCAAGCAACAGGACGGGAGCGGCTATATCAAGCAATATCATTGCCAATATATAGGGCCACTGCCTGACGGTGAAAGGTTGTGCCGTCATGGCGGTGTGTCTGAATTTGCTGCCCAATGCCACAAATATCATTCCCACGCCTGCTCCGAGATACAGAAATCCCGCCATCATCACGGATCCCATATACCGCAACAGCAATTTCGACAGCGGAGAACTTACCGCATACAATACTGCGGCAAGCACTGCCAGTAATATTCCCTTTCTGTTGTGGAAAGTTGCATAAATACGTTCCTCGGGCAATTTTGTTTCAGATTTCGTTCCGCAGCGTACCGAAATGACATTGTCGGTCAATGGGGAGAATTTCCGATGTCTAAACAAAAAGCCGACGGTCAGTCGGCTTGTTTATTCTCATGTGCAAAGGCGATCATTTCAGCCCGAAACGGTCTTTAATGGCGTCGGCAAGCAGTTGCACCGTACCTTCGATGCCGCACACGCTGCTGTTTATCGTCATGTCGTAACTGTGAAGATCCGCCCAGTTGTCCTCACAATAAGTACGGTAGTAATTTGCACGTCCCTTGTCGTGCTGTATTGCAGTTTCTCTTGCTTTGTCGGGATCTACGCCGTAACTTTCGATTGCACGTTTTACCCTGTCTTCAAAGGGAGCGTGAATAAAAATACTGAATTTGTCTTGTCTGTCACGCAACACGTAGCCCGCGCAACGGCCTACAATAACGCAGGAACCTTGCTCGGCAACTTCTTTTATTGTACGGCATTGTACCGCATACACTTCGTCGGAGGCGCAGTATCCCACATTGAAATTTGTTCCTCTTGCAAGATTCTGCCAGAATGTATTTGTAGGACGTGACTGTGTTTCCTCGATAAAGTCAGGCGACAAACCGCTGTTTTCCGCAGCAAGTTCTATCAGTTTTCTGTCGTAAAACGGAACGCCCAGTTTTTTTGCCAACATTTCGCCGATTATACGGCCGCCGCTGGCGTATTCTCTGTTTATGGTAATAATAAACTTGTTCATAAAATTCCCTCCCGAATAACACAGCAACAGCAGATGTCACGTTTATTGTTTAATATATTATAGCACCAATGCAAAAGTTTTTCAACCCATAGCGCAAATTAACGGCAAATTTGATGTACTTTCCTTGCGTTCGGACAACGTCGGTATTGACAACAAGGCTGCAATTTATTAAAATAAATTCAATAAAAACAGGCAGGAAAAAATTATGATAAGACTTGCACGAGATACGGACATCGACGTTTTGGAAAAAATTTACATTCAGGCAAAAGCATACCTTCGTTCGATAGGAAACAATATACAGTGGACGGGAGAGTACCCGTCGCGCCGTACCGTGTCGGACGACATTGCGCTTAAAAGGCTGTACGTGTGCGAATACGACGGCATTATCGCAGGGGCGTTTGCGCTGTGCGACAGCCCCGAGCCGACCTACGGTTACATCGAAGGAAAATGGAGAGGAAACGACAACTACAAAGTCATACACCGAATGGTGTCGGCGCACACGCACCCGAGAGTAGCCAAAGCGTGTATTCAATGGTGTCAGAGTCATTACGACAACCTGCGCATAGACACGCACCAATGCAATGCGCCAATGCTTACCGCAATAGCCTATACGGAATTTACTTACAGCGGAACGGTATATATGGCGGACGGAACGGAACGAATGGCGTTTGAATGGTTCAAACCGGAAAAATACGAAATAGCCACAAATACAAGTTTTAACACATTTTTATGGATACATTGAGAGGGAAAGATCAGGGCATTAAAAAAGGTGTATGGAGTTGTTTTCCATACACTTTTTTATTATTTTTTGAATTTGTAACGCAGAACGGATGCAATGTCTACTTTGTAGATAATATCGATCACTCTGTCTTCACCTTCGGTTTTAGGAGCACTGCCCACTACGATTCGGTCAATCAGCTCGTAGCACATTTCTCGAGTAAGTTCCGGCGCGTCAAAATATTTCTTGATGCTTCGTATGAAATCGTCGGCACTCTTCATCGTGTTTGCCGTTTCGGTCAGCTTCGCTTCTAACTCGGCTATTTCCGTTTCAAGTTTCTTCTGTTCGTCCGAGTATTTCTGTATGAAGGCTAAGCAAATGTCTTCGGGCATTTTCCCTTTCACTCTGTCCTCGTAGGCAACTTGTATAAGGCGAGATATTTCTTCCGTGCGCTTACGCCTTGCCTGTAATTCCTTTTTGGCAGACTTTACAGCGTTGTCAGCAAGTTCGGCATTATGACGTATAAATTCCTCTCGGATAGCTTTCTCATCGAGCGTTACTCTCCTTGCCATTTCCCGTATATCTTCAAGTACAATTTCATCCAAGATACTTGCCGCAATATAATGCGAAAAGCAATATGCTTTACCATATCGCACATGGTAACCGCAGTCAAAATGCAAGAAACGCTTTCCGTTACGATTACGTGACGTACATAGCTTCATTTTATTGCCACAGTCGGCGCAAAACAGAAACCCGGATAACGGATGCGTGTACCCTACTTTCGTTTTCCTGCCCTGAGCGACAGACTTTCGTCTTTGATGAACTTTATCCCAAAGTTCTGGTGAAATGATGGGCTCATGTGTATTGTAAACGACGGACCACTCTTCTTCACTTTTTCTGAATCGCTTGTGATTTTTGTAAGACAGTGAAGTCCAACGCAGCTGCGGCATATGTCCGATGTATATGATTTTGTCCAGCATTTCTCTTATCGTAATGGCAGACCATAAACCGACCGCATCGGGTTTTGCCTTTTGTCCGAATTTCTCATAAGCATAAGTAGCGGGAGACGGCACTCCTTCTAAATTCAAGGTTTCGGCAATTTTTCTCGGACTTATTCCGGAAGCATACATTTCAAATATTCGTTTTACGACAGGTGCGGTTTCTTCATCGATGACAGGTGCTCGTTTTTTATCCGTACCCATTTTGTATCCGTAAGAGGCTTTTTTGGCGGTATAAATTCCTTCCCTTGCATTAGATCTTTTTACAGCTCTTATCTTCTTGCTTGTATTTGCGGCGTGCCATTCGTTGAACACGTTCATGATAGGCATCATTTCCATTGCACCGCTGTCACGGTTTGCCGTATCTACGTTGTCTTGTATGGCTATAAACCTGATCCCGAATGCAGGAAACACATAATCGACATACTGCCCGACCTCTATGTAGTTTCTTCCGAAGCGGGATAAGTCTTTTACAATTATCGTGTTTATGACTCCCGTTTTGGCGTCGTCTAAAAGCCTTTGTACTTCGGGACGGTCGAAGGTAGTGCCGGATATGCCGTCGTCTATGTATTCGCCGTGAATTTCAAAGCCGTGTTCTTCGGCATACTTGTGAAGCATAGTTCTTTGGTTTTCGATTGAGACCGATTCGCCTTGTCTTTCATCTTCTTGGGAAAGCCTGAAATACAATCCTGCGATATAGTTTTTCTGTTTCATAACGTCACCTCTTGTTTCCAAAAGTCTGTTGCGATGCAAGATTTTGCATGGATTTTTCAAAGTCTTTGTCACCGTTGAAATATCTGCGGACGAAATAAGTTTTTCCGCCTACATTTTTACGCTTGCTGATCGACGGAAAGAGAAGATAGCAATTTGCCTCGTAATCCTCGACGCTTGCGTAAGTTTGCAGCTTTACTACGTTTGTTTTCATAAATTCAATTCTCCTTTTTTAGATTTTTTGTGTTTTTGCCTTTCGGCGGAGCGAAAATAAACGGTTGGGCAAAAGTATTTCTTTTTCAGGTCTTTTCGTTCGTTTTTGCAAGGGTTGGTGAAACCAATGCACTTTACCCTTGTAAAAAGGTGACCAACCGTTTACGCTCCTTAAGGCGAAAGGCAAGATTAATTTACTTTAGGCATTTTCTCGATTACTTTCGGACTTACTCTGCCAATAATCTCGCCCTCTACCATACAAAGAAAATCGTCCGCCAATACTGCTTTTCTGTCGTCTATCCCGTATGGGACGATAATGTCCTCGTCTAAAACGTCCGATTCAAAATAGGCAGGTAGCTTTCCGCCGTAAACAAGTCTTTCACCGGATTTCTCTATGTACTTCATTAGATACTTCAGAGAGTCTCCGACTTCGTGAGGCAAGACCAACTTCTGAAAGTCGTTTCTGCCGTATCGTTCTAGAAAGTAGGTGTTTTGGCTTGCCGTCTGCATTCGGTTGTCTTTTGTGCTGTAATCCCTTATCTCAATGAGTTCTCCGACCATGCCGTTGGAGGGAATATAGAAGATACCGTGAAAATGCAGTCTGTTCGTTTCTCCGCCACATTCCCATACGCCGATATGCTTCCAGCCTTTACGGTTGACAAGATGTTTGAGTGTGTTCCTGAGCGACTTGCGGAAAGATTCTTCCGTATGTTTCTTACTGTCATAAGTAAAAGTACAAAAGAAGTTCCAAGTCTGTAAGTTTGCCTTTTTAGATAAGCGTACTTTTCTTCGGATAGCGTTTATCTTCTTCCGTTCGCTGTTGCGTTCTACAAACTCTTGCCGTTGTTCCTCATCGGGTATCGTTTCTTTCAGTGCTTTCTTTACGTACTCTTTCCGTTCTTTGCGGGGCAACTGTTGACTTTCCCTGTAAGCAGTTTCAAATTGGTCCTTTCGTTCTGTCTCTTGTTCGGATATTGGGCGAGAAGAACGTCGTCGCTTTTTCCCTTGCGGAAAGTTCTCTTTCGGTGTTGCGATGTAATGACTTCCGTCAAAGGAAATCTTGGCTGCTCTGAATCCCATTGTTCTTTGTCCTCCTTTTCGTTTTTTCTTTTATATCCCGCAAACTCGCAAGGTCTTTGCGACTTTGCAAAAGTTTCCAACATAATATTCATTAAATAGGAAGGTTTCTTTCCTATTTGTAAAAGTTCTTTCAACTTTTTCAGTCATAGCATAAAGGTCAAACAGGCAAGTTTTTTGCCACTTTGAAAAAAATGATTTCTATTTAATAGCCACGAAAATGTTGGAAATGGACCCCCATTGAATGGAGTTGCCTACTTATAAGGGAAGGAAAGCAGCAAAAATGGGGGCATTCCTGCAAAAAATTTTAGTCCTACATTTAGAAGCCACGACAAAGACAAAAATCAACCCCTAAAATTAAAATTTCTTGTAAGAAAATAAAAATATAAGGCAGTTACAATTAAGCAACTGCCTTTAAGGTTTTATGTAGTTAAACGACATTTCAATATTGACCGTAGAGAGAATAATATCTTTTGCGGATGCTTGCTTTTCTATGATGGATAGTTCCTCTTCCAATACCGAGCTCAGAACATACTGCGGATTGTTGCATCCCGTTCATATAGCAGTTGAGGATAGCAAGTTCCAATGCCGTTAATTGCAATGCTTCTACAAGAGCGTCGTACTTGGTGTAATCTGTCTGTTCCTGTTCAAAACAGTTTACCGGATCCATAGGCAATGCCTTGTAGTCGTCAAAGTCTATGTATTCTATTACTCCGTGTCTGTCAGCTCTGTTACGCAAGCCGTCAATAAATCTGTCTACTTCTCTGTAGCAGGCATGTTTTATTGTAATCTCTTTGCCACGCCTGTCTTTGCCGTAAATTTCGGATACCTTTCTTCCTGCAAATTGCCAAAGGAAACAACTTGCAGTTTGAGCAACGTCATATCCGTCCGATACGGTGTAATCTATTTCATTCATGTGATGCAAATCCTTGATGAGACCGATATACAATCTGTCTGCAACTTTCATGTCGTACTTTTTTACGGTACGAAGCGCCTGCAATGCAATCATCTCACCCATGAGTTTTACATTCTCGGCAGAGACAGGCTCTGCAAACAACGCTCCTTCGTTGCGATACTTACCTTTTGAGAACTTTGTTACCAACATTTCCATTTTCTATTCCTCCGAACGTTTATTGCCTTTTTCGGGCAACGGGCGAAGGAGCATAGGACGGTAACAATTACTCTTTTTCTTGTAACGCTTGCATAAGTCAGCGGAAAAGAGAAAAATCGTTGCATTTAAGTCGTTACAAGCCTTTAAGGACACAAAAACAGCCAAGCAAGGAAAATCCTTACTTGGCTGTAAATTGGTTTTATTGGTGTTTTAAGCAACGATTTTACGACCGTTGACTTATGCGAGGAACTATGCTAACCTGCGCCCCCGAAAAAGCAATGTTCGGAGGTTACGGAAATAGCATTACGACTGAAAAATACAATAAGGCAATATATACGGAAAAACACGAGAGAGCGTAAACGCGGAGGTTCGCCCAAGCGGTTCAGCGGGCGACTCCGCTTCGCTCTCGCTTTCCGTTCAGCCTTTTAGTTTGTGTTACGGCGTGTGCTTGTCTGGCGGAGCGAAGCGACGCCACTTGTCTATGACAAGCACACGCCATGGTGCCAAATTGTGAATAGAAAATAATTTATTATATTCAATGTTTGGTTTAATTTACTTCATAAAGACATATTTCTCATTAAATCTATCAGAAGCGATTTGCAAGCGTTTATCAGTAACGGTTTCACAAATATCACTTTCTTTATTGCTTACTAAGATAAATTTGCGACTTCCACCGTCTTCCGCGTTTAATTCAAAGCAAGCGTGCCCAGTCGTACCGCTTCCGGCAAAAAAATCAAGTATAAGCGAGTCCCCCGATGTGGTTGCGCGAATCAACTCCTTCATAAGTTTTAGCGGTTTTGGCGTAGAGAAATATTCTCTTTTTCCAAACAGGCTTTTTATTTCATCTTTTGCCGATGACGTTGTTCCAAAACAGTCAAACACTTCCGGGACATCACTTTCTTTTTCCTTTAACATTCCGTTTTCTATGTATGGCTGCATTAATTTCCTCAGTACCGCATTGCTTGATTTTCGGCAAACAATTATATATTCATAATCGGTTTGAATTTTATTGGGATTGAGCACAACACGATTGGTATCAAAGAATTCGTGCTTCTTTTTCCATTGATAAACTTTTACCAATCCTATTCCGAAAATTGATATGCACAACTCTTTCAAACGATCTCGTTCGCCATCGTCTATATTAACGACAAGAAACCCCTTGTCGGATAGTAGAGTATAAGCCAATTTAAGACGCACACGCATGAACTCAATATAGTCCGGATAATCTCCGTCTTGATAGCCTATGTAATCGATATGTGAGTTATATGGCGGATCGATCAAGATAGAATCAATTTTATCGTGATAATAAGGTTGCATGCTTTTAAGCGTAAATACATTATCCGACTCAAACAGATAATTGCTTAGTCCTTTTCGATATTCAATACTCGGATTGCAATTGGAAAAAGCGTTATTGTCTATTATTGCGTCTGCTCTAACCGAAACGCAATGTAGATTCTTACAGTAAGCAAAGGCCCATTCTCCTATATAAGTAATCAGGTCAGAACAATAAACGTGTTCTAACGATACACAGTTCGTAAAGCAGGACTTGTTTATAAGGTTGACGTTATGTAAATTAATTTCCGTCATATCCTTACAGCCTGAAAAAGCTCCTCGCTCCAATGTAATTACGCTGTCGGGAATATTTACCACACCGATTGCCTTCCATGCCGGATAACAGATTATTTTTGAGCAATCCTTGTTATATAAAATTCCGTCAACCACCTTAAAATGAGAGGATTTGCTTTCAAAGTGAATATTTGAACATTCTACGAAAGGATTGTAACCTATATCCTCCAAGCTTTCGGGGAACACGATAGTCTCTATCCCTTTACAATTCCAAAAAGAATTACGATTGATAGACTTAACCCCATTTAATATTTTTAAGCGTTTGGACTTTATCTTATTTAATGTGCCGATAACAGCTGTCCTAAACCCATTATAGATTACGTCGTCTTGAATATAATAGGCTTTCGAATGATTTATAAGCGTAAGCTTAGAACATCCGGAAAAAGGGTTATTTTCCATCTTTTGTAAGGATTTCGGTAATGTGATTTTTTCAAATCTATTGCAAAGATAAAAAGCATGCTTTCCGATAATTTTTACTCCTTCGGGGATAACATATTCCGTTTCATCACCTTGAATGGAGCAATAAATTAAAGTTTGTTTATCTGCTGTAAAAAGAACACCATTCTCTAGAATGAAATTAGGGGAATCGTTTTGAATCGTGATTAAAGGGCAACCTGCAAACGGATTGTTTCCCATAGAAATTACGCTTGCGGGAATGTTGATTTTGCGTAAATTTTTACAGTAATAGAAGGTATCACCGCCCATGTTTTTTAATGTAGGAGGCAAGATAACTTCTTCTATGTACTGGTTGTCCCAAAAAGCAGACGATTCTATTTCTTCTACCCCGTTTGGTACAACTACTACCTTTTCTTTCCCGATATACCTCATGATCCTGTTTTCATCAAATATGAAGTTCGGGTTGTCATAATGAACCACGTCTTTTTTTCTTAAAGAGATCTCACTGCTTTTTCCTTCAAACAAACCGTAATCAAACCATTCGCCGCCATCATATATTTTGCTTTGATATTCCAATACGCCACTTACCAATCGAGATTTATATTGCACATCCTTATCGTTTGCTTGTTTTTGAGAAAACGATTTATCCCACAAAATGAATTGTATGTTATAACCCTTGAACCGCAAAAGGTCATTATCCAAGCGAATATCGCTTAATACGTAACCAAGCGAAAGTAAACGATCTATACATTCAAGTTTTACAAAACTTTCATGCGTGTTTAATTCAAAAGATAATTGCCCGTTAATATATACCTGTTGTTCATCGGCGTATATTTCAATTTTAGTATCGGTTTTATAGTCCTTTACGAATATATTAGGTTCATATTCAAAAAACCGCATAGCCCAATACAGTGCGGTATATTTCATGTTTTTACTTAACCTAAAATCACTTATTGTCGCCATTAGTCGGTTATCTCCTGCAAAATCTTATCAACAACCTCATTAGGTGTAAGGAAAGAGGTGTCTATTACGATATAAGGCATTTGCTTTATCTCGCAAAATTCTATCATCTTAGAATAAATCTTTTCGGAATTTACCGCCTTTGCAATATCGCTATCATTTTTATTACGTGATTTCAACCTTGCTACAATTACGTCTGATGGAGAATATAATATGACCGTCAATTTTGGAACGCCCAACTTTTTAATGAGTAAATCGTAAACTTCTTCATTGTCTTTTGTGCCGCTCCATGCATAATTGGAGGCAAAATGCCGATCAGTAACAATGTTGTCGTGTTTGAATTTTTCGTACATATAGATGCTTCCAAGCCCATAAAACCACGAAGTAAATATGCGATTTGGATTTACATTAACTCTATCGCGAATTTTAATATATTCGTCAAAACTCGTTTCTGTCTCATCAAAAAGATAATGCAAAGGTTTTTCAATGAACTTATAATGCAATCTTTCTGCAAGCAATTTGCACGTTGTGGATTTACCTACTCCGTCCATTCCTTCAATTGATATATGGCTCATTTTTATTGGCCTCCTTTAATTTGATAAGTTCGTCTAACGTTACCGGCTCAAAGCCTACAACGTCGACTCCGCAATTGAATGCCGGCTTATCTTTGTAATATTCTTTGATTTGACTATATGCCGCTCCATTAATGGCTGTTTTATTATGTATATGTCCATAAATGTGATACCCGTTGCGATTGAATTCCATCCAATCCATCAAAGGATAATGGCATAAACATACATTTCGACCTTTATCTTTCACCAACTTAATAAAGTCAATCGATTCGAATATTTTTAATTGATTAATATGTTCACATAAATTTTCATCATGGTTCCCCACAATCAATTTTTTATGCCCTTTTAATTTTGGCAATATTTCAATTGCTTCTGCACAACCGTCTAATACTAAGTCGCCTAGCACATATACAGTATCATTGTTTGTTACCTTTTTGTTCCAACGCTTGATGATTTCATTTTCGTATTCATAGATATTATTAAAAGGACGCTTGCATTTAACAAACACTTTTTCGTCGCGAAAATGTATATCGGCTATATAATATTTCATTTAATTTTCTCTCCTGTTTTTGCTCTCTTTCATTTTTCCGTCAGTAAAATAATCTTGAATTTCCAAATATCCGCTTACCCTGCGAATATGAGTTATGTTCTTACTGTCGCAATTGGGACAAACATCAAATGTGCCGCTTGTTCCGCAATCTTTACATACATCTTGCGGGAAATTAAACCCTAAATAATGCACACCTGCATCAATGGCAATTTCAATTAATTCATCCATACCGATTGCATTACCAAGCGGCGCTTCGCGCAACTCTATATAAGTAATGCACCCACCATTTGCCAGAGCATGAAAAGCTCCTTCGAATTTTATTTTTTGATAAGCCGGAAGCTCGCTATCAACATACACATGGAAAGAATTGGTATAGTATCCCTTATTCAATACTTCGTGTGTATATAACTTACTATCAATATCGGAAAACCGCCCGCTAATTAATTCGCCGCTTGTTGCAAGCAGTGAAAAATTTAAGTGATACTTATCGCGCAATTCGTCCGCATAGTTTCGCATAAATTTGACAAAATTCAAAGCAAGGTGATAGGTATCGTTGTCTTCCCAATATTTATTACCGGCAATAATCTCTATCATTTCTGCTAACCCGATAAATCCGATAGAAAGAGTGCCGTGTTTAAATACTTCATATAAATCGCTTTCCGCTATATTTTCACACCAAAGTTTATATTCGCTGTTCGTAGGAAAAAGGCTTTTATCGCTTTTACATGTTTTTTTAAAGCGATCAATTAATATTTCACTAACGGAATTTGCAATACCTATCCATTTTGATTTCAGCAAATCCATTCTATCTTTAATTTTCTCACTTTTGCAATCTCGAATAGTTTCAAACGCTAAACGCGGAAGATTAATAGATATATTGTCTATATTGCCCCTGCCGATTGCTCCTATTTCACCGTATAAATCATCTACAACTCTTGTGCGACAGCCCATGACGGAAAGTCTTTCGGGTGGAGTATTTTTATCCGCTTCACAATCACATAAGAGAAAAGTGGGAACCATTTTCTTTGCTGTGCACAATAATGCTTTTTGCAGGAGATCATAGTTGTAGTCGGAGGGATATCTGCTTATGCCCGAGTGAATCTTAAATACGATATTCGGTTTATATACCATTGCGCCCAATTTTTCAAATTCATCTAATACCGTAAAGGCAATAAAACGGGCAAAATCGTTTTTTGCCAAACCGATATTTAACGTAACATAATAACTCGTTTGGCCCATTCGAGTATGAATATTATTGCACCATAATAGTAAAGCCCTGATGGATGCGCTAAAAAGCTTTTTGTTGTCTGAGAAAGAAACCCCTAATGTTGTAAATATTTCGGACAGATCGTTATCAAAGTTGGCAAATGCCATTCCGCCACTTTGTTCATTTCCCATTTTTGCAAGCAGTTCTTTCAAAAAATCGAAGACGCCGATGACTATTTCCGTTTCGGATAATCCTTCAAACTGTTTATAGGGGAAAGCATTCAAAATGTCAAAAGTCAAACAATTATAGGTCAAACCGTAAGCATCTAAATCATGAATATGTATATAGCCTTCGTTATGTAACGATGCCCATTCCGGTTTAATGGAGCTTAATACGGCGTCTTTTGTTTGTTTCTCGCCGATATTGTATATCTTACCGACATAGCTTTTTCGATTAGCTGCGTTATCGTTTTTATTTT
>ENA-OYXB01000885-OYXB01000885.1-human-gut-metagenome-genome-assembly--contig:-NODE-885-length-12750-cov-9.069319_pt1 | contig 12750 bp, 10 predicted proteins | sample MGYA00244176_ERZ653409 | MGnify/ENA primary metagenome ERZ653409 (study PRJEB26926, sample SAMN06164912) | human gut metagenome | biome: ENVO:00009003; feature: ENVO:2100002; material: ENVO:00002003... | reverse complement strand
AATCTTTTTTGATTTCAATGCTTATCGAATACGCATGCTATGTAACATAAACATTTCCCCCTTTTAATAATACTATACAAAAAAAGCGGATAGTTGTCAACATATACATATGAATTATTTTGGCTAACTAATAGAACAGTGTAGACATATCCAAGAAGAAAGGTGAACAGTAAAATGTAATAGGGTGAATAATTATGGCAAAAAGACCAGTACCAAAATACGACTTCAAGGCTTTTGGGGCAGCGATAAAGGCGGCGCGGACAGGGCGCAAGGAGAGCCGCAAGAAAGTGAGCGACGAAATGTTTATCTCGCCGCGCTACCTTGCGAACATTGAGAACAAGGGGCAGCACCCAAGTTTACAGATTTTCTTTGAGCTTATGCTCCGCTACAATATATCCGTAGACCAGTTCCTTTTGGAAACGCCGCCGGAAAAGAACACGCAGCGGCGGCAGCTTGACGCGCTCCTTGACGGTATGAGCGATAAGGGCATACGGATTGTGAGCGCAACGGCAAAGGAGATAGCGGAAGTCGAAACAGAGGGCAGATAAGAGGTGTCCGTCACAAGTGAACAGGGTATAGAGAGCGTTGTAATCTTTTTTGAGGATTGCAGCGTTTTTCTTTTGCGTAAGTTTGGCAAAACCGGGCATAGCTCCGTAGTAAGGCATAAGGGCATAAGGGATAAAAATATTCATAGCAAGCATAGGAAGCGGGTACCCACTTCCGTATTTTCCCCCTCCCGCGCTGCGGCGCGTCGGTTGAAAATTGCTTGTTGGGAAGTGTCCCAAACCCTCGGAACGGAAAGGAAAGGAGCGAAGCAATGGACGGACGGAAAAGGACGGTGCAAATCAAATTCAGAGTGACGGAAGCGGAACGGGATTTAATACTGGAAAAAATGAAGCTCGTTCCCACCCGGAACATGGCGGCATATCTGCGGAAGATTGCCATTGACGGGTATATCATTCAGATAGACCACGCCGATATAAAGGCAATGACCGCAGAGATACAGAAAATCGGTGTCAACGTCAACCAGATAGCCCGCCGCGTGAACGCGACGGGGAACGCATACCAAGAGGACATAGAGGAAATAAAGGGGGTGCTTGCGGAGATATGGCGGTTACAAAGATTAAGCCTGTTAAAAGCACCCTAAGCAAAGCCCTTGACTATATCGAAAACCCGGACAAAACGGACGGGAAAATGCTCATATCCTCTTTCGGCTGCTCCTATGAAACGGCAGATATTGAGTTCGGCTATACCCTCTCGCAAGCACTGGATAAGGGCAACAATTTAGCCTTTCACTTGATACAGTCCTTTGCGCCGGGAGAGGTAGACTATGAGAAAGCCCATGAAATCGGAAAACAGCTTGCCGACGCGGTGACAAAGGGGCAGCATGAATATGTTGTGACGACGCACATTGATAAGGGGCATATCCATAACCACATTATTTTCTGCGCGGTGAATTTTGTAGACCACCACAAGTACAATTCCAACAAAAGGAGCTATTACGGCATACGGAACATGAGCGACAAGCTGTGCCGGGAGAATGGCTTGTCCGTCGTCGTCCCCGGCAAGGGAAGCAAGGGAAAGAGCTATGCGGAATATCAAGCGGAAAAGACGGGTACAAGTTGGAAAGGCAAGCTAAAGATTGCCGTTGACGCGCTTATCCCCCAAGTTTCCAGTTTTGAGGAATTGTTGCAGCGGTTACAGGCGGCGGGCTATGAGATAAAGCCGGGGAAATATGTATCATGCCGCGCCCCCGGACAGGAACGCTTCACCCGCCTAAAAACCCTCGGCGCAGACTATACAGAGGAAGCCATAAGGGAACGGATAGCGGGCAGACGGGCAAAGGCGGCGAAAGCCCCCGGAGAGCAGCGCGGCGTTTCGCTGCTTATCGACATTGAGAACAGTATCAAGGCGGCGCAGAGTAAGGGCTACGAACAATGGGCGAAAATCCACAATCTGAAACAGGCGGCAAAGACCATGAATTTCTTGACGGAACACAAGATTGAACAGTACGCGGATTTAGTCAGCCGGATTGAGGAAATGGCAGCGGAAAGCGGACAGGCGGCAGACGCATTGAAGAACGCGGAAAAGCGGCTTGCGGACATGGCGGTGCTTATCAAGAATGTTTCCACCTACCAAAAGACAAAGCCCGTCTATGACGCATACCGCAAGGCAAGGAACAGGGAGAAGTACCGCGCCGGACAGGAACAGGCGATTATCCTACATGAAGCCGCCGCAAGGTCGCTGAAAGCGTCGGGCATTGCGAAGCTCCCGAACCTCGCCGCGCTGCAATCGGAATATGAAGCCCTCCAAGCGCAGAAAGAAGCCCTTTACGCCGACTATGGGAAGCTGAAAAAGAAAGTCCGGGAATACGATATAATCAAGCAGAACATTGACAGCATTTTACAGGCAGACAGGCAGCCGGAACGGGAAAAGGGAACAGAGCGCGGATAAAGGCAAAAAAAGAACAGGGCGCGGAAAGCCAGTATATGACTTCCGCGCCCTGTCTTTTTATGGGTGCTTTTTTTGTGAATGTTACGCAGTAGAACGCCATTTTCGGGGGTAAAGGTATAAAGTACCGCCTATCTGATTTTCACGCCCGGAAAGCCCTGTAAATCAAGGGATTTTCCGCGCCTACTGCGTAACAGGGGCGCGTCTTTTCCTCATGCGCTCGGCGGCTTGTCTGCGGGTGATACGCTTCCGGCAGTCGGGGCAGTATTTGACGCTGTTGGAGCTTGACGCAAAGAACGCGCCGCACTCGGTACACTTCTTCCTGTCCCCGGTCTGGTAAAGCTCCGCATAGAGCAACTTGTCGGCGGGAAGCACCGCAACCCGGAACCACTTGCAGAGAAGCGAATAGGAAATAAGCTGCGGACATACGCACTCGTCCCCGTCGTCCAGTAAGATACAGTTCCCGTTATCGCAGTTGCAGCACGTCCGGCGCACAAGCGCATTTACTTTCCGGCTCTGGGGCGGCGTCAGCCGCTTAATCTCGCTCATGCTTCATCAGCGGCGTAAATGGGAAGCTCCGCAAACTCCGCTTCGCCCATGCGCTCCACTTTGGCAAGGGTACGGGCGGCAAAGCCCCGCATTTCCCCGTCCATAAAGGGCAGCGCGGCGTTCATGGCGACGATAAGCCCCTGTCGGCTCCCGGTCTTGTAAATGCTCAAAAGGTTTGTTTCCTCTACGGTCAGTTTTGTCATGTTCACACCTCCAAATCGTGATTTTTTGTTTTCGCCGCCGCCTTTTTCGGGGCGGTCTTTGCCTTGTCTGTTTTAAGCTGCGCCCGGACAGAGGGGCGGGGCTTCCTTATCTCCCTGTCCCGGTTCTCCCCCTTGCCAATCAGCGCATACGTCCCATGTCTGCCCTCGATTTTGGAAAAGGAAAGGGTCTTGTAAGGCAGCATGGAGAAAAGGCGGTCAGTGTCCTTTGTGGCTGCAAGCTGCATGAACGCCGGGGAAAGCTCCACCATGAAATGGGTCTTGTTGGGGCTGTTCGGCTCATAGTGCCGCTTCATTTCCCGCACAATGCGTCGCGCTTCCGTTTCAATCAGCCCGTCCCGCAATGCGGCGATATGCGCCTTGAAATCCCCCTGTGGAAGCTGCTCCCGGCTGCGCCGTTCTTCCTGTAAGAGCGATTGCAGCGCGTCCGGGTCGTTTGGTACGGCTTCAAAGCGTTCAAACTTCCCAAGCTCATAATCGGGATTGCCGTTGAAAAACTGTCCGGCGGGTATCTCCCGTTCCCCATGCTCATAAATCAGCTTCACCGTATCGGCGGGCAGCTCCTTTTCCTTGACGCGCTCATAGTGTTTAGCGTAGTCCAGTTCGTACAGATTGCCCTTGATTTTCCCGCGCTCCGTTCCCGTCAGCTCGATTGCATAGGCAAGGACGCGGTCGCTCGTCTGCTCCATGTAGAAACGCCATGTGTTGTGGGGCGCGGTGTCTTTGAGGAAAACGTCGCGCTCCCTAAAGCAATGCGTCCCGGACGGGCGGCAGAACCACAAAAGGGTCTTGTCCTCCTTGCGGGGGCTTGCCGCCGCCTTTGCGATAATCTCCTTGTCAATCTCCAAGTCGCTCTGGTAAAAGCCTGTGTTCTGCTTCATAACCGCATTGAGGGAAGCGAACAAATCCACGTCCTCAAATTTACTCTGTTCCGGCATGGGTCAGCTCCTTTCCAAATCCTGTGATTTCTGCTTTGCGTTTTTCTTCTGCGCCTTTTCCTTGTCAGCCCTAAGCTGCGCCCGGATAGAGGGCTTCTTTTCCGGCTTCGCTTCCTTGCCGCGCTCCCTGTCGGCTTTGACCGCGTTAGCCAGGTCAACAAGGGAAATTGTTTCTCCCGCCTTAACCTTTGCTTCCAGTTCGTCAACGGTAGGGGTGTTGTTGATGATACCGTCAAAGCTGTTGTCGTTCTGCTCTACGGTGTCCTCGACGTACTTCAACGGGTTTTCCTTTTCCGGCTGCTCTGCGGCAACGGCAAACGCCCGCGTCCCGTTCCCCATAATCAGATACTTTCCGTCGTCCGACTGGTGGTGAAAGCCATATCCGGCGGTTTCTATCTGCTCCCGGCTCATGGCGGTTACATGGAAAGTCCCCCTCGGTGTCTTGATAGTTTCGCCCGTTTCCAAGTCGTCCGGGGTAAGCTGCTTCTGCTCCTGTAAAAACTCCGGCACTTGCCGGAAGCCTACGCTGTCAACGAAATGCGCCGCGTCCTGTCCGTTCTGATGAAGCACTACCACGTCCGAAACGGAAAGGCTGTGTCCCTTAAAGTCTTTGGGGTGGTCGATATTGAAACGGGTGTAAATATCTTCAAGGGAAGTTTCCGGCGCAAGGGGCGCGGTATAGACAAGCTCATAGTTCGCCCTGTCAACCACATTCCCCGCCGCCTGCAGGCGGTCGTAAGGCTCAAAGCGGAAGTCCCTTGTTTCGTCCCCGCCCTTTATCTGGTAAATGGAAAAGGTGTCCTTGTCCTGTCCGGCGGTCTGCGCCGTTTCCTGTGCCTTTGCGTAAAGCTGCTTTACGTCGCCCTCGGTCAGCTCGCCGCCTTTGAGCTGCCCCATAAGCTCGCGGCATTTCTCCGGCGTTCCCGTATAAAGCACGTCGCCCATTTTCGCCCGCCCGTTCTCCTGTGTCACATAGGCTTGCAAGAGGTGGCTGTTTTCCCGGCTGTCGCTGTAAGGGTTCCGGCGCACTCTGTAAATCGTTTCCGGGGTAAAGGCTTCTTTCGGGGCTGCTTCCGGCTTTTCTTTCCCGGCTGTATCTGCTTTTTTCGGGGCTTCCGGCTGTGGCGCGGCTTCTTGTCCCTCTCTGGTGGGCTGCTCCTGTCCGGCGGTCTGCTCCTTGTCCTGTGCCTTTTGCAGCTCCGCAAAATTCGCGTCTATGGAATTGATAATCTCGGCGGCTGCGCTGCGTATCGTTTCAAGGGAGCTTTTCAGCTCGGACAGCTCCCGCCCGCTGCTCCACCCGGCGACATAGCCGAAAGAATAGTCCGACGTGTCAAGCCCGTAATGTTGGCAGACGGTATAGGCGACGCTTTCCGCTTCGACTTCGCGGGTGCGGCGGTCAACGCGGGGTTGCTCGTCCTTTGGCGCGTTGAGGTCAATGTCGTGCAGCTTCGCATGGGCGATTTCGTGAATGGCGGTCTTTAAGGTCTGTAATTCGCTCATGCCCTCGTTGATAGCAATGCGCTTGTCCTCCAAGTGGTAGTAGCCATGAGAGCCGCCCTCGATATTCTCAAAGGCGATAGGAACGGGGGAAGTCTTTTCAAGGGCTGCGAAAAAGTCCTTATAGCGGTCAACGTCGCCTGTCAGTTCGTCAACGGCAATGTCCGGCAGTTCCTTTCCCTCGGTCTGGGAAACGTCAAAGACGGATACCACCTTGTAGGCGGGTATGGTGATTTCCTTTTCCTCGGTGACGGGCTTTCCGTCCTTGCCGATTATGGGCTTCTGCGTGTGCGGGTCGATTTTCTGCATTTCCTGTTTGATTTTATAGGGCGACGGGGCAATGATTTTAATTCCCTTTTGCCCTCTCATCACATTTCGCTCAAAGTTGTTCTTCCAAGCGGAAAAGCCCGCCAAAAGGGAAGCGTCCGGCTTCTGCATGGCGATAAGGACGGTGTTTCGGAAGCTGTAATTATGGAATTTTGACATGACTTTCAGATATTCCTTGTAACGCTCGCTGTCAAAGAGTTCCGTAATGCCCTGTTCCAGACGGTCGGTAATCTCTTTTAATTTCTCGGCGGGCTTCCCGGCTGTCAGCACGATAGGGATAACCGGGTGCGGCTCCTGTGGCTGCTCTGCGGCGGTTCGGGCGGTCTGCTCTGTGGCGGCTGCGTCCATAAAGGTCTTGTCCTGTCCGCCGCGTTCCGGCTGTGGGAAGCTCATAACGCGGTATTCTTTGGGTATCTCGTTTTCCGTTCCCCGATACCATTCGGTAAAGGTGTTCTGATTGTTATAGATATAGCCCTGTTCGGTAAACTGCCCCTTATCCTTGCTAACTGCGTCCCGCCCGTATTCTTCATACTTGAAATATTTCTTTGCTTCTTCGGGAAGCTCCAGCTCGTCCAGTTCGTCGATAAGATAATAACCGTAATCTTCTTCGCTGCGGACAGTGGGATAGAGCCAGTAACAGTCAAGGTTTTGTGCAAGGTTGATAAGGTCTTTCATGCTTCCGGCATACTCGCCATGTGTAACCGCCGCCGCAAATTTATCCTTGTCCCCGTCACTCTGCATTTCCAGAAGTTTTCCAAAATAATTCAGCTCGTCCATGCTTGCGCTTTGGATAACGGAAAGCGGCAAGTCAAAGGGGCAGTCCTCCGTAGAAGAATACCCGTTGATGAAAAAATCCTGCGGATTGTCTGCGGTAATGCCGACGCTTTCCATAGCCGCATGAAGCTGCTCTGTTGTGGTCGGCATGGGAAGCCACACGCCGCCCGGTTTGCCTGTTTCAAAGCGGCTGCGGCTGTCGATAAGAATTGAAAACTGCTCGTTTATGGTTTCACGCTCCTTTCTCTGTTCGGTGTCCTGTGGCGGCTCTGCTGTGGTGGGGGCTGCTTTTTCAGCGGTAGGCTGCGCCCGTTCCTCGCCCTCGATAGCATAGCCCGGTAAAAGCTGCCCGTTTACTTTGAAATGCTCTGCATACTCTGGCGGGATAGGCGGCGATACCTCGGTGAATAAATGCTGATAGGCTTTGATACGCCCATTCAGATATTTTTCCATAGCTGCCTTGTCTGCAAAGACTTTCCTTTCCTGTCCGGCGATTTTTGCCTGTCCGTAATTGTGGGGGCTGTTGGTGTAAATACTCCATGAAAGCGTCCACGAATAGGGAATGGATTTCTCTTTTTCCCTGTCATACCGGGTATTCTCGGATATGTGGTAGCGCATTTGGTAGACGCGGTTGCTGATGTGCTTCCCGTAGTCCGTAGCTTCCCACTGGTTCGCGGTATGCGTAGCTTCGGGTGTCCTCACATACTCAATGGCTTTGTCAATGGCAAGGGTCTTTCCCGCCTGTTCGTCCCATGCCGCCGCCTGTTCTTGCAAGGCTTCAAAAGCTGCCTGTTCAGCCGCCGCGTATTCTTCCCGCAATGCCTGTAACTGTTCTAAGGGCAGGGCGGTAAGCCCGGAAAGGTCAGCGGTCTGTTCCTCAAAATAAATATTTCGCTCTATCCGCATACTGTCAGCCGGGTCTAACTTGTCACGCTCAAACATGGAGTAACCTTTTTTCTTTTCCATTCATTCGCTCCTTTCTGAAATGGCGGCGCACCGCCGCGCTTTTGGGGTTCGCCCCGTACTACGGTGGGCTGTGCGTTATGCCAACAATTTTTTCATTTTTTTAGAGGGTTTGGGAAACTTCCCAACAAGCAAAATCCCCGTCCGGCGCGTCAGCGGCAGGACAGGGATTTACGGAAGTGGGTACCCGCTTCCTATGCTTGCTATTCAAGTTTTTAGTTCTTCTGTACTTCGATACGGTAGTTGACGTATTTCCCGCCAGTGTCAGCCAGAACGATAGTTCCGTCATAGGTCTTGCCTGTTTTCGGGGAATAGAGCTTCTTCACATTCACTTTGCCGGATTTAAGGAGCGCGGCGGCAATCTTCGCGGAAAAAGCGGTCTTGCGTTCCTCGAAAAAGCGGTCATTCTTCCACATGACAAAGGCACATTCTTTGTTGCTGCAATAATAGTTTTTCTTCCCCTCATGGACGGGGGAACCGCAACGGGGGCATTTGCCGACAGAGGGCTTTTCCTCCCGGAACAAATCCTTTTTCCCGTCCAGTGCTGCGGCGTGTGTCTGCACAAGCTCCCGCGCCATAGCTTCAATGCCGGACAGAAATTCGCCGGGGTCTGCGGCTCCCTTTGCTATCTGCGTCAGATTGTTTTCCCATTCTGCGGTAAGCTGCGGGGAAGTGAGCATATCCGGCAAGACTGATATAAGGGCGGCTCCGTTCTGCGTGGGGATAAGCTGCTTCCCCTTGCGCTCTGCAAAGCCGCCCTTTACCAGTTTTTCAATGACGGCGGCGCGGGTGGCGGGAGTGCCAAGCCCCCGGCGTTCCGCGTCCGGGTCGGTGTCCCCGTTCCCGGCTCGCTCCATAGCAGAGAGAAGCGACGCTTCGCTGTGGGGCTTCGGCGGCGTTGTGGTATGCTCCGTTACTTTTGCGGCGGGGTTAGGAAAGTTCTGTCCCTCGGAAAGCTCCGGCAGCGTCACGCCCTCATTTTCCCCGTCCTCTGCTTCGGGCTTATCTTTCAGCGTCGCCCGGTATCTGCGTTCAAGCTCTTTCCAACCCTCCGCAAGTACGGTCTTTCCCCTTGCGGTGAAGTCTGTCCCGGCGCATGAGAAAACCGCCGTAACCGCTTCATAAATATGCGGCTCGGCGGTGGCAAAAAGCAGACGCGCCCCCGCAAGGGTAAGGATATTCTTCTCGCTTTCCGGCAGCGCGTCCGGGTCAGCCTTTGCAAGCTCCATAGTGGGAATGATTGCGTGGTGGTCTGATACTTTCTTGCTGTCTAATACCTTTGCAATCTCCGGCGTGAAGTCCGCGCCCGCCATAAAGGGGAGCTTTTCGCAAAGCAGCGCGATAATGTCCGCTGCGGTGCCGCCCATGTCGTCAGTAAGAAAGCTGCTGTCCGTCCTCGGATAAGTAAGGAGCCGCTTTTCATAAAGGGATTGTGCAAGGTCAAGGGTCTGCTTTGCGGTGTAACCGAAAATGCGGTTCGTTTCCCGCTGCAAAGAGGTAAGGTCAAAGAGCTTTGGCGGGGCTGCGGTTTTCTTCTCTCTGGTAAGGGAAACGCATACCGCCTTTCCCGCTTCGCAAGCCCCTTTCAGCGCGTCGGCTTCTGCCTTGTCCGAAATCCTTTCGCTTGCCGCGTCCGCGCCGGATAAATCAAGGCGAACATGATAATATTTTTCTTTCTGGAAATGGGAGATAGCCGCGTCCCGGTCGGTGAGCATTTTTAAGGTCGGGGTCTGGACGCGCCCCACGTTCAAGGTCTTTCCATACAGGCAGGAGAAAAGCCGGGTGGCGTTAATGCCGATAAGCCAGTCAGCCTTTGCGCGGCAGAGGGCGGACGCAAAGAGCGCGCCATAGTCCCGCCCGTCTTTGAGGGAAGCAAAGCCCGCCTTAATCGCCCCGTCCTCCATTGAAGAAATCCACAAGCGGCGCATGGGCTTCTTGCAGCCCGCCACTTCGTAGACAAAGCGGAAAATCAATTCACCCTCGCGCCCCGCGTCACACGCATTTACCACTTCGGAAACGTCGGCGCGGTGCATAAGCTCTTTAATGGTTTTGAATTGCTTCCCCTTGTCCGGGTCAACGGCGTACTGCCATTCCTCCGGCAGAATGGGTAAGCTGTCAAAACTCCATTTTTTATATTGCTCCCCGTAGGCGGCAGCTTCCGCAAGCTGTACCAAATGCCCGACGCACCATGAAATGAGGTAGCCGCCGCCCTCGATATACCCGTCCTGTTTCCCCTTAATGCCAAGCGCGGCGGCGATAGTCTGCGCCACGCTCGGCTTTTCTGCAATCACAAGTCTAAATGCCATGAAAAAATCCTCCTTTCAGCGTTCCGGCGCGGTGTGCTTCTTCTCCTGTGCCTGTTTCAGACAATAGCCGATACAGGGGGATTGCGCCTTATAAGGGCAACGCATACACGCCGGGGATTTTGGAACGGGCGGCGCACTGTCACGCCGCCCGGTGGGTCTTTGTACCATCATTTTTTCTAAAGGGTTTTCGGTAAAAAGCGTCATGCTTCCTCGTCCTCCTGTTCTTCATCAGAAAGCCCGTCCCCCTCGTCCTCGTCGTAATCGTCAAAATCGAAATCTTCAAGGTCGGTGTCGCCCTTGACGTTCTGCTTTGGCTTCATAAACTTAAAATAATAGAACGCGCCCCCGCCGCCAAGAAGTGCCACGACAAGGAAAAGCACAAGCCCGCCTGTATTGCCTTTCTCTTTGGGCTGCTCTGTTGGTTTCTCGGTTTCCGGCTCCGCTTCCTTGCCGCTGCAAGCGGTCATGTTGTCCTTGCAGACAGGGCAGCTCACATTTACCTTTCCGGCTTCGCATTTATCGGTGCAACTGCAAACGGCGGGCGGGGCTGCTTCGGTGCTTCCGTCCTCCATGAGTGCCATAAGGTCGGCTTCGTCCACTTGATTAAGGAAATGTACGGTGTCCTCGCCCTCGTCGTCCCGGTCGATAAGGATATAAAAGTAATTGCCGTTTTTGGTCGTCACTGTGATAAGCTGCTTGTTGCCGCCGAAATCGTCTACAAGGGTCGCGTTCCCGTCCGGGGTAAGGGGTTCTTCCTTTTCGGGTTCCTCATAGACAACGCCGCTGTCGTCGGTCGCGTCCTGTCCCTCCGGGGTCTGTGCAAAGGCGGTGACGGAAAAGCCGCCCGTCAGCATGAGGGCGGCGCAGAGTGCGGTCAAGGTTCTAAGGATTTTCTTATTCATTCTCGGTGTCCTCCATTTCTTCGGTGTCGTGGTCTGCGGGTTCTGCGGGGTAGCCCGGCGCGGCTTCCATGCCCGGAATACCGCCGCCGGAAAGCATAGCGGAAAGCTCATGCGGGGAAAGGCGCATGGAGCGCACAAGCTGTACGATTTGCAGGTTTTCCGCTTCGGTTTTCTGCGCTTCAAGCCCCCTTAATCTGTTCTGGTACTCGGTGATTTTCTCGCGGGTCTTTGCAATCTCTTTGTCGATACGTTCAATTTTGTTCATAGCCATCAATAAATTTCTCCTTTCTTTGCTCAAAAATATGTTAATTCCAGTTCATCAGCCCATAGCCTTTGATACAGGAGTAATTGACGGGGTAGCTCTTTATCTTGCAGGCGTCGCCGGAATTGCCCTCGACGGTATAGACGCGCTCCCCGTCCGTTCCGATAACAAGCCCCACATGGTCTGCGCTCCCGTCCCCGTCCCAGTCGAAAAAGATAGCGTCGCCGGGGGCGATATTCTCATAGCCCCTCGCGCCCCATTGCCCGCGTGACTGGAACCAGGGTACGCCCTGTGACTGGCACCCGGCAAAGCGCGGCTCGCTCTTTCCGGCTTGATTGTAGCACCATGAAACGAAACAGGCGCACCATTCCACGCGGCTGTTAAATCCGTACCAGCTCCAAAAGGGTCGCCCGCCCACGTTGCCGACTTGCCGCTTCGCAAGGTCTACAACGGCGGTGTTGCCGGGGCGTGTGCCGTTTACAAGCTGTACGCCGCTTAAATCCTCGGACGCGCCCATATCGGGGGAGCCGCCGCCGAAAATCAGCGGTTTGTTTCCGCTTGTTTCCAGATAGACGCGGTACATTTCAAGCTGCTGTGGCGTTAGAAGTTCCTCCGCAATCTCGGAAACAGGCTTGTTCGTCAGCTTCACGTTCAGAATGTAATAATTGTAGGCGACTTCAACCTCGTATTCGTAGGTTTCCGTAGAGGTTTCCCCTGTTTCCGGGTCGGTGACGGTGCGCGTTCCTGTGCGGGTTTCCGTCCTGTGGCGCACTTCAATTTCTTCCGTCAGCGTCAAGGTGTACTGCATGGCAAAGACGCGGTTTATTTCTGCCTGTGCGCTCTGTGGGGTGTAGGTCTGGAAAAGGGCGGTGAGGTAGGACGCTAATTCATGGGGGTTATGCCCGATACTGTCAAGGTCATAGCGGTATTCGTCATAGCCCGGATAATCGCGCTCGATATTGTCAATTTTCTGCTGAAGCTCGTTTTCCTTTGCGGCGTAGTTGTTTTCCGTCGCCACAAGGTCGCTGTCCTCCGACGTGTAGGAAGTCCCGACAATGCCGTTCATCAAGCCGGAGAACATAGAACCGCAAGAAGATAGCCCCGCCGAAATCATAATGAATAAGAGCAGCGCGGCAACGGCGATACATACGCCCGCCGGGTGCCTTGCCACAAACGCCGCCGCTTTCTTTGTTTCCTCGGCTGTTTTTTTCGCTGCCTTGCGGGTGTTCTCTGCGGCTTTCTGTGCCGTTTTCGCGCCGTTTTTCCTTGCCGCCTTTGCATACTGCCGCTTGATTTGCTGCTTCTGCATGAAGCGGGAAAGGGGATTGCCCGCAATCTGCGGGTTATCATGCAAGGCTTTGTGGTACTGGAAATCCACATTCGCCTTGAACGCCGCTTTCTCTGCCTTTGCCGCCGCCCGGTAGGGTTTGAGCTTGTGGCTGCGGTAGCCCTCCTTGACTTTCCGCGCCCCGTACTTTGCGCCGCGCTCTGCCAGTTCTTCGGATTTATGCGCCCCCTCAACGCCGGAATTGTCCTTTTCAACGGAATGTATCTTGT
>ENA-OYXB01000873-OYXB01000873.1-human-gut-metagenome-genome-assembly--contig:-NODE-873-length-12865-cov-14.349571_pt1 | contig 12865 bp, 13 predicted proteins | sample MGYA00244176_ERZ653409 | MGnify/ENA primary metagenome ERZ653409 (study PRJEB26926, sample SAMN06164912) | human gut metagenome | biome: ENVO:00009003; feature: ENVO:2100002; material: ENVO:00002003... | reverse complement strand
GCGTTATCCGAGCGAAGTCGTTACGCGGCAACCCGTTGCCGTCGATCGTCAATTTGCCGCAGGGCAAATTCTTGTCGAGGGATTCCCGCTTGCGGGAAACGGCAATATTCCGAAAACTCGAAATGTAAAAGCGTGGCAGATTGCCTGTCCTTTTTCGTGGTGCGTTATCCGAGCGAAGTCGTTACGCGGCAACCCGTTGCCGTCGATCGTCAATTTGCCGCAGGGCAAATTCTTGTCGAGGGATTCCCGCTTGCGGGAAACGGCAATATTCCGAAAACTCGAAATGTAAAAGCATGGCAGATTGCCTGTCCTTTTTCGTGGCGCATTATCCGAGTGAAGTCGTTACGCGGCAACCCGTTGCCGTCGATCGTTAATTTTCAATTTGTTTTTATGATACACGAAATGATTGACTTTGCGGTAATTTTATGTAAAATGCAGACAAAAAATCATTGAGGTGATATAATGGGAGCAGGCGGCGTAACAAATTGCGGAACAAACGCGACCGACGCAAGAAGTTTGAAAAAAACAGGCAAACCTGACTCTAAAGTTCAAAGATATAATCAAAAAGGAGAACTTGTTCAAGAAAGACGGTATGATTATCTCGGGCGCGCAATAAGGAACAGAGATTATAGTCACAGCGGGGAAATGCCTTTCCCTCATGATCATGACCGGGATTGGGAAAACGGCGAAGGGCAGAGAATAAAGGAACACGTTTACCCGGACTATATAAAATATCATTAAGGGGAAAGTTTATGGAAGATACAAAATATGAAATTGATAAACAAAAAAGAAAACAAGATTTGGTGAGAAACGAGTTTTTATACAACGGTAAATCGGCGGGCAAATACGATTTTCCGATAATAAGAAAACAAGATATCGACGTCGAAAAAATAAAACTTATGAGTTTTTCCGACTCAAAACCCGACGATAGTAAAAACAGGGATAAAACTCTGCACTTTTTCACATACGATTGGAAATTTGAAAACGTTTATGAAAAGGCGGCCGACGAGTTGGAAAAATTAAAGCAATATTATTGCCTGCTCAGCCCGGATTTCAGTATATTCACGAATATGCCCCTCGCTCTTCAGATCGAGAGCGTTTTTAAAAATCGCTGGTGCGGCGCGTTCTGGCAAAGCCGTGGGCTTAACGTTATCCCCACGGTGAGTTGGGGCGACGAAAAATCTTTCGATTTTTGCTTTGACGGAATCGAGGAGGGGGCTGTCGTTTTTGTTTGCGCTTATTATCGTGAGAACGATGAATCGTCGTTTATGACCGGTTATAACGAAATGATAAAGAGGATAAAGCCGAGCCTTGTGTTGTGTTACGACGAGCCGTTCGAGGCGATGAAAAGGAAAGGAAACGTGAAATTTTTTTTGCCCACAACTTACGAATGGGTAAAAGAATTGCCGCCGCGCGAACAGACAAGGTTTGATTTTGAAAAGCGCAATCGAAACGTCGTCGGGCTTAAACCGCGCGATTTTAAATATATCGATTATAAAGACCCTTACGCGCTTGATTTTCTTGCAAAATGCCCCGTGTGCGGCAAAATTTGCGCGGTCGATCGGTTTGGCAACGGGGAGTGTGATAACTGCTCGTGGGGACTTGGCAGAGACGACGAGAAAGTTCAGGATAAAGTTCAGTATCCGAACCTTGTTTCCCTCGGCAAAGCAAGGCGGCTTTACAGAGAGGGCAAGCCTTTAAAGCCCGGTTTCGATGATTTTATTGCGGGGCTTGAAATGTACAGCGAAATGACGTTTTATTATAAAGGTATCGAGGCGGCGGTTTATTACGACGAATACGGAAATATTCGTCTGGAATACGGCGAACATAAAGATATTTTCCCGAGCGCGGAAGAATTTTACGATAACGCTCGTGTGGACGGAAAACTACTGAAAGACGTCTGGGATAAAATCGAAAAAGCCGATTATATGCAAGGCTGAATTGTCCGGCAACGTTTGTTCTGTTCCTGACAGAAAATGAATTTAACGCGGATTAAAACGCATAAAATCGCTTGACAATGACGCCGTCGCATGCTAAAATACTTCAAAAATGAACAATTCAAAAATGGAGCGTTATAAAATGCATTTCAACATTGAGATTGCCAGAACCATTTCGCTGGCATATAACGTCGTTTGCAAACCGATCTGCAAAGAACTCGATTTGCCGCAGACGGCGTTCGATATTCTGATGTTTCTGGGTAATAATCCGAAATATAAAACCGCGGGCGAAATCGTGGAAATACGCCACATCAAAGCGAATCTCGTTTCCGTAAACGTGGATAAACTGGTTCGGGAGGGCTATCTCGAGCGGAAAACCGTGGAAGGCGACAGACGAAAAACCGAATTGATCTGCACCGAAAAGGCGATGGCGGTTATATCTCGTGGGAGAGAAATTCAGCGCGAATTTCTCGACAAAATGCTCGCGAACCTCGGCGACGACGAATTGAAAGCGTTTTTGTCGGCTCTCGGCGTGATAAAAGGAAATTTAAACGCGATTTTGGAAGAGGAAGATAAGAAATGAAAATGTTTCTGACAGTTCTGGTAACGTTTTTCGCCGGCATGGGCGCGGGGCTCGGCACGGGTTTTGCTGGAATGAGCGCGGCGGCGGTCATCAGCCCCATGCTGATAACGTTTCTGGGCGTGGACCCATATATGGCGGTGGGAATCGCCCTTGCGTCCGACGTGCTTGCGAGCGCGGTTTCGGCTTACACTTATCATAAGAATAAAAATCTGGACGTCAAAAACGGCATTATAATGATGGTCAGCGTGCTTGCGTTTACGATGGTCGGGAGTTACGTCGCGAGCCTCGTTCCCACGTCCACGATGGGCGGTTTTTCCGTTTTTATGACGTTTTTGCTCGGCGTTAAGTTCATCGTTCGCCCCGTTATGACGACAAGGGAAAACATGGAGCAGATTTCCGCAAAAAAGCGGGTTATTCAATCGATTATCTGCGGCGTCGTTATAGGTTTTATCTGCGGATTTATCGGCGCGGGCGGCGGAATGATGATGCTTCTCATTTTGACGAGCGTTATGGGGTACGAACTGAAAACAGCCGTGGGAACGAGCGTGTTTATAATGACGTTCACCGCCCTCACCGGCGCGGTTTCGCACTTCGCGATCGGCGGTTTGCCGGATATTCTTATTTTATGTCTGTGCGTGGCGTTCACGTTTTTGTGGGCGAGAATCGCCGCGGTTTTCGCCAACAAAGCGCAACCGAAAACTCTTAACCGCGCAACGGGTATCGTTCTCGTCGTTTTGGGCGTTGTGATAATGGCGTTTAATTTCTTTAAATAATTTTTGCTTTTCCGCTTGACAACAGAGGGGCTGTATGATATCATAACGATATCAAAACAATTTCAAGGAGAGAAAAATGAAAGAAAAAATTCTGGATGGCAAAAAGCACGGAATGCGTAACCTTTTGCTGGGAGTCGCGTTCGTAATCGTCGGCGTTGCCTGCTTTGTTTACGGCGGAATCAATCTCGAAAACGGCGAGGCGGCAGGCGGCGCGCTTATCGCGGCGGCGTTTGTTCTCGTAATTGCGGCTATCTTTATGCTTGCGGGGCTGAGGGTTCTGAAACCGCAGGAAGCGTTGGTTTTAACGCTTTTCGGCAAATACATAGGCACGCTCAAAGGCGAAGGGTTTTACGCAATCAATCCGTTCTGTTCGGCGGTCAATCCCGCTTCGGATACGAAACTCAATCAGAGCGGCGACGTTAAAACTCTCTCGCCGGCAAAGAGCGTGAACGGCGACGGCGTAACGGTGAACGTTGCGGCTGTCCCGAACAAAAAAATATCGCTCAAAATAATGACGCTCAACAACAACCGTCAGAAGATAAACGACTGCCTGGGCAATCCCGTGGAAATCGGCATAGCCGTAACCTGGAAAGTCGTGGACACGGCGAAAGCGGCGTTCTGCGTGGATAACTATAAGGAATATCTTTCCCTGCAGTGCGACAGCGCGCTCAGAAATATCGTCAGAATTTACCCTTACGACGTTGCGCCAAACGTGGACACCACGGGTGACGGCTTAGCGGACGAAGGGAGCCTGAGAGGTTCGAGCGAAGTCGTTGCGGAAAGAATCAAGAAGGAAATACAGGCGAGGGTGGAAATCGCGGGGCTTGAAATCATCGAAGCCCGCATAACTTACCTTGCTTACGCGCCCGAGATTGCTGCGGTCATGCTTCAGCGTCAGCAGGCTTCGGCGGTTATCGACGCGAGAAAAATGATCGTGGACGGCGCTGTCGGTATGGTCGAAATGGCTCTCGAAAGGCTTAAAGAACACGGAACGATAGACCTTGACGAAGAGAGAAAAGCGGCTATGGTTTCAAACCTTCTGGTCGTTCTTTGCGGCAATCGCGACGCTCAGCCCGTAGTAAATTCCGGAAGTCTTTATTGAGATGAGCGACGGCAAGAAAAAACAGATTCCGCTCAGAATAAGCGCGGAATTGTTCGACGAACTCTCAAGATGGGCGGAAAGCGACTTCAGGTCGGTAAACGGTCAGATAGAGTTTCTGCTCACGGAATGTGTGAAATCGCATAAAAAGAGCGGGAAATACGTCCCCGAAAAAGTTTCCGGAGCCGATGCCGGACAGCAATAAAAACTATAAACAAAGTTTAAAAACCGCGCTATAAGTCGATTATCGAGCGATTTTCGGTGTTATAATCGAATATCCCGCGGCTTTAAGCGGTAAAAACAATAAAAAAGGAAGAACGAGCCTGTTCTTCCTTTTTTGCGTATTTCGGTTCTGTCGGCGACTTGCCTTCTCAAAAGACGCGGCAACGTTTCGGCTACTTGCCTTATTAAAGGTTTAGCGACTTGCCTTGCCGAAAGTCGCGGCAACCGGTTAACGATTTGATTTGTTGAAAGTTACGGTAACGGTCGTGCCTAAGCCGATATCGCTGTCGATCGAAAGCGTGGCGTTGTGCAACGCGCAGATATGTTTCACGATTGCAAGGCCTAACCCCGTTCCGCCCGTTTTTTTGGAGCGGGATTTATCCACGCGGTAAAATCTTTCGCAAAGCCGGGGTATGTTTTCCTTTTCGATGCCTATTCCCGTGTCCGACACTTTAAGAACGACCGTTTCGTCGTTTTCGGTTATATCAACGGCGATTTTGCCGTTTTCCTTGTTGTAATTAACCGCGTTGCCGCACAGATTTTCAATGAGTTCATAAATTTTCTTCGCGTCGCCGTCGATCGTTCCGTTGCCGGTTACGGTTGCGGTTACGCCTTTTTCCGCCATTTTAGCGGACAGTTCCCCGAGCGCTTCTTCCGCCGTTTCCTTCAGGTTCACTTCGGATAAAATCATTTCCGATTGTCCGCCGTTTTCGAGACGGCTGAGTTCGAGCATGTCCGTTATGAGAGAGGAAAGCCGCAGGCTCTCCTTGTGGATTCTTTCCACCTGTTTTTCGGAACTTTCGTCTAAGTTTTTCGCGAGCAGAAGTTCGGAAAGCCCCTGCATCACCGCGACGGGCGTTTTCAGTTCGTGAGATGCGTTTGCAAAAAAGTCGTTCTTCTGCCTGGTCATTTCCTTTTCTTTGGTCACGTCGGTGAAGATGACTATCGAACATTCGTTGCCCGCGTCGTCGGCGTTTTTGATAACAACGGAAAGATCCTTGCCTTTATATGAGTATTCTCCGCCGAAATCTTCGCCGAGATGTTCGGAAATAAGGTTGCAGAGCGCGAGATCGTCAATCAGGAAAACGACGTCGTTTCCCGACGGCTCTTCGGCGCAACCGAACAATTTCATAACGCTCTTGTTGGCGAAGATTATCTTTTTGTTTCTGTCGATTGCGAGAATTCCCTGGTAAACGTTTTCGAGAACGGTGTCGAGTTTGTTGCGTTCTTCCGTTTCCTTGCGAATGTGCTTGTGAATGCTCGAATTGAGTTCGTTTATCTCGTTTAACACGGTGTATAATTCCGGTTCGTCGGAACTCGTTTTTATCGGCGCGTAATTCCCGTCGTTCAGGCTCCGCAGGCTCTTGCCAACGTCTGTGATTTTGCTCGTGACTTTTTTGGAAATAACCTCCGAAAATACAATCGAAAACCCGAGCGAAATGCAAAGCACCATGAAGAGAATGGGCAGAGTGATTATGAAATAACCGTTGATATGACTGCTTTTCAGCGCCATACGCAGAATCACTTTCGTTCCGTCGTCGAGTTCGGTTTTAAGGGCGTAATAAGTCATTTCGCAGCCGAACGTGTCGGAATATCTTTCCACGGCTTCGGGAGTGTTTTTTATCGCGTTTCTTATCTCTTCGCGGTCGATATGGTTTTCAAGCGGGGCTTTGGTGTCGCTTTCAAACAGTACGTTTCCCTCGAGGTCGATAACGGTGATACGCAGAGCGTTGTCGTTATAATAATCGGAGAAACTGTCGAAATCGTCCGTCGATTTGATGAGCGAGCAGGCGAGTTTGGTTTCCTCTTCGAGGCGTTCTTTAATTATCGTTTTGGAGTTCGATTTTACGGCGATTATTCCGTAAACGAACAGAATGGATATGCAGAAGAGCGTAAGAAGAAATATCTGCAAAAAAGTTTTTCTTTTCATTTGTTTTCAAAACGGTATCCTACGCCTCTTACGGTGACGATACAGTCGTTCCCTCCCGCTTGTTTGATTTTGTCGCGAATCGCCGCCACGTGCATGTCCAGCGTGCGCGTTTCGCCCATATAGTCGTCGCCCCACACTTCGGCGAACAATTTCTCTCTCGGCACGGTCACGCCCGCGTTGGAGATGAGAAGTTTAAAAAGATCGAACTCTTTGAGCGTAAGCCCGAGGTCCTTGTCGTTATAAAAAATCTTATAAACGTTGTTGTTCACAACGAATCCGTCCGCGCTCGTCACGTAGAGTTTGGAGCGGCGCAAGTTCGTTTTAACCCTCGCTAAAAGTTCGAGAACGGAAAACGGCTTTGCCATATAATCGTCCGCGCCCTTGTTAAGCCCTTTTACGAAACTTATTTCGTCCGACTTCGCGCTTACGCAGATAACCGGCACTTTTTCGTCTTTTTCTCTTATTTTGGTGAGAATGGTAAATCCGTCCATTTCGGGCAACATTATGTCGAGAATTATAAGGTCGGGTTTTTGGGCGTTGAACGCTTCGAAGAAATCCGCGCCGTTCGAGAAAATACGCGTCTGATAGTTCTCCTCGAACGCGCCCTCGTAAACTTCCTGCATTCCCTCGTCGTCCTCGACGACGTAAATCATGTCTTTCATCAGAATTTTTCGTGTACCCCCGTTTCGTTGTATTTTGTCCATTCGGCAACGTTCACGGCGTGGTCGCCTATCCTTTCCAGATATTTGGCAACCATCATCAGTTCAATCGCCTGATCGCCGTTCGCGCCGTCCTTTTTGATAAGTTCGATGAGTTCTTTTTTCACCGTTAAAAACAGATCGTCCATCTTGTCGTCGAGCGCGATCACTTCGTTTGCCAAAGCCTCGTTGTTGCTTATGAACGAATCCACGCTCTCTCTCACCATTTTTTCGGCGAGATTGCCCATGGCGGTGATATGTTCGAGTTTTTTGATATATCTTTCGCCCGGCATAGTGTAAACGAGATCGCCTATGTCGCTCGCCTGATCGCCGAAACGTTCGATATCCGTTATCATTTTAAGCGCGGTTGAAACTTCGCGGAAATCTTTCGCCACGGGTTGCTGCCGCAACAAAATTCTCATGCAACGTTTTTCTATGTCCATTTCGTATTCGTCCACGCGTTTGTCCGCCAGCCCCACGCTTTTGCCGAGTTCTCTGTCGCGGTTGACGAGCGCGGTTATGGCGTTGTTTATCATTTGCTCCGTAAGCCGGCACATTTCCACCAGTTCGGTTTTGAGTCCGGACAGTTCTTCTTCAAATAATTTTCTTACAGACATTTCCTTGTCCTCCTTAATTATAATCTGAAATTTATAAAAAAGTCAATCGTTAAGCCGATTTTAATGTTTCCGAAAATCGGCTCAGCCGAATCTCCCGGTTATATATCTTTCCGTGCGTTCGTCCTTCGGGGAAGTGAAAATATCCTCGGTGTCGCCGAATTCCACGAGTTCGCCGAGCAGGAAAAACGCCGTTTTGTCGGCGATTCTCGTCGCTTGTTGCATGTTGTGCGTAACTATGACTATCGTGACTTTTTCTTTCAGATCGTCGATGAGTTCTTCTATTTTTCCCGTCGAGATGGGGTCGAGAGCGGAAGTCGGTTCGTCCATGAGCAGAATTTTCGGCGTCGCCGCGAGCGAGCGCGCAATGCAAAGCCTTTGTTGCTGACCGCCCGACAAGCCCAGCGCGGACTTAGTCAGTCTGTCCTTAAGTTCGTCCCACATCGCCGCCTGGCGCAGCGATTTTTCCACTATTTCGTCTAAGGCAGCGCGTTTCGTAATTCCGAACGTCCTCGGTCCGTAAGCGACGTTGTCGTAAACGCTCATCGGGAAGGGGTTGGGCTTCTGGAAAACCATTCCCACGTTTTTTCTCAGTTCGTTCACGTCGATTTTCCCGTAAATATCGGTGTTTCCTATCAGAAATTCGCCCGTAATTCTGCAACCGTCAATCAGATCGTTCATGCGGTTGAAGCATTTTAAAAACGTGGATTTTCCGCATCCGGAAGGGCCTATAAAAGCCGTAACCTGCCTTTCGGGTATCTCGACGCTTATATTTTTTATCGCCTGAAAATCTCCGTACCAAAGGTTGGCGTTTTTAACCGATATATTCTGTCCGTATTCGTTTGTTTCACTTGTTTTTTTCATTATTTCTCACCTTGTAATTTCTTGTTGAGTTTGCCCGCGATGAGTTCTGCCAGAAAGTTAAGCGCAAGCACGAGAACGATAAGAACGACCGCCGTCGCGTAAGCCTCGTTAACGTACCAGCCCTCGCCCGAAAGCCTGTACAGCGCGACGGCGAGAGTTGCGTTGCTGTCGAAATATCCCCCGGGCATCGCCGAAATAACCGAACCCATCGTGTAAATGAACGGAGCGGATTCCGATATCACGCGCCCCATGGAAAGGATAATCGCCGATAAAATCCCGGGCAGAGCGGAGGGGAGAACGATTTTGAATATGGTACGCATTTTACCCGCGCCGAGCGCGAAACTTCCCTCGCGCAGGCTGTCCTGAACCGATTTAAGGCTCTCTTCCGTTGAGCGGACGATCGTGGGGAGAAGCATTATGCCCACCGTGAGCGAGCCTGCCATAATCGTGCTTCTGCCCTTTATCAGCGCAACGAACGTAATCATTCCGAAAAGTCCGTAAACGATCGACGGCACGCCGTTAAGTAGGTCTATCGCCCCGCGGATGATTTTTATGAAGACGTTGTTTTTTTTGGCGTATTCGTTAAGGAAAATCGCCGTGCATATTCCTATCGGCACCGCTACGAGAAGGCTCAGCGCGACCGTCATAAGAGTTGTGACTATCGACGGCAGAATGGTGATTTTTTCGCTGTTGAACTCGTATTTGCCGAACAGCAGATGCGGGTTTGTAAAGAGCGTGGGCGCGCCTTTAACAAGCACGAAGCCTATAATCAGCAGGAGCGTTATCCCCGCGAGGATTCCCGCGCCGACCGAAACGCCCGCGCCGACGGACGCCGTTTTCATTTTATATTTCAGAGAGGAGAAGAAATCGGAGATTTTTTCAAAAACGATATTGCGTTTCGTTACGCCGTTTTTCGCGTCGTTTTTTTCGCCGCCTTTTTCGTCGGTCGCAACGCCGCTTGTAATCTTGCTCGCAACGCCGCTTGCAACGCTGTTTTTAACGCCGCTTTTTTCGTCGTCTTTTTTGAAAATCCGCGAGAAAAGACCGGTTTTGTTCACGGCGGATTTAATTGTTTTTTTGGATATCGCGCCGAAAATCAGGTTGACGATAAGCACGAAGACGAGCAGAATTACGCCCGTTGCGACGAGCGCGCCCTGCTGAACCTCGCCCGCGTAACCCATTTCCATAACTATGTTCGCCGTTAAAACCCTGAAACTGTTGAAAAGCGAATCCGGGTAAGCAACCGAGTTTCCCGCAACCATAACCACCGCCATCGTTTCGCCGAGCGCTCTGCCTATGCCTAAGACGAGCGACGCCGTAACTCCCGATTTAGCCGCTTTCGTAACCGTTCCGAAAACCGCCTGAGAATGTGTTGAACCGAGCGCGAGCGCTCCTTCGTAATAAGCACGCGGCACGGCTTCGAGGCTCGTTTTGGAAAGCGAAACCACCGTGGGCATAATCATTATGCCGAGAATGAGCGACGTCGCCAGAAGTCCGCTGCCGTTGTTGGGAGCGAAGTTCGCGAGGAGCGGAAGCAGAAACATTATTCCGAAAAATCCGTAAACGACGGAAGGAATACCCGCGAGCAGATTCACCGTGGACGAGAATATCTTTTTCAGTCTTTCGGGGCAGTAGAAAGCGATAAACACCGCCGTGAAATATCCGAGCGTTCCGCCGATAACGAGCGCGCCCACCGTCGCCGCGAGCGTGCCTATTATCATTTTGAAAACGCCGTAAGTGCCGGAAAGGGACGCGTCGTCGTATTTATCCAGCCTGTCCGGCGACCAGTTATCTCCGAAAACAAAGTTGAAGAAACCTATTTTTCTGAACGCCGGCAGGCTTTTTACGAGCATAAACCCGAATATGGCGATAACGGCGATAACGCAAATCATCGCCGCAATCGTAAACACGGTTTTTCCTGCTTTTTCTTTAAAGTTCGCAGTTTTCATAATTTTTCCGTTATTTTATTTCGCTGAACTTCGTGATCTTTCCGGTGTAGATATCGTAAAGTTGAGCGAGAGTCAGGTCGGTTATAGCCGCGTTGTCGTTGTTCACGATAACCGCAACCGCGTCGAGCGCAACGTTGAAACTGTTGATTCCGTCTTCCTTTACTGCCGCCGACGAAAGACCGATTACGTTTCCGTTCTTATCGTTTTTAACCGCAGTTCTGCCAACCGAAGAACCTTTAAGGTCGAGAGCCTCGAACACGTCGTCCGCAGTTTTGCCGTAAAGAGCCGCGTAGCCGCTCATCGCCGCCTTGATGAATTTTTCCATCGATGTTGAGCCGTTGACGGTTATTTTGCCGCCTGCGGGCAACGCCGATTTAACTTCGTAAGTTTCAACCGTAATGGGGGTTTCGCCTGCGTTCGCTCTCTGCGCCGGATTTTCAAGATATATGCAGCCTGCCGCGTCGGCGTGAGTTTTGGAGGCTGCGCTCTTTAAGTAAAGCAGGAAGTCCGCCGTTACTTCGTTGAGCGTCGTCGTCGAACTCGTCATTATGACGAACGGTCTCTGAATTGCGTAAGTTCCGTCGAGAACGGTTGCCGCCGAGGGCGTTACGCCGTTTACTTTAACGACTTTAATAGTGTCGTTTACCGAGCCGAGCGAGATATAGCCGATCGCGTTTTTGTCGCTCGCCACTTTGCTCATTACGGTTCCCGTTTCTTTCATCAGATCCGCTTTGTCGGTGGTGTAATAAACGGTTTTGCCGTCCTTCTTCATTTGAAGATAATTTCCGTTTCCGTCCGTAACGACTTTGTCGAACGCTTCTCTCGTGCCGCTGCCCTGATCTCTTGCAACCACCGTAATGTTCTTTTCACCGCCGCATGCGGTAAGTCCCAACGTTCCGCATATTGCAATTATGCAGATAAACAACAATGTTAATACCTTTTTCATTTCTGTTTTTAATCTCCTTTACTTTCGATTTACACCCGTATTATATCCCTTCGAGGAAAACTTAACTACCACGTTACGGTTTAGGAATTGTAAATTTTATGTAAATTTGCCCGCCGTCTGCGGATTGCTGCCGACATACCGAATTTTTGTTCGCCTTATTTTTTGACGGCATAAAAATAAAACGATACCGAACAGAGTTGCGCGGTATCGTTTTTATTGACGGATTTATTGTTTTTTATTGTTGAAGAATATAAATGCCGACGCGGTGAACGTGGCGAACAAGCCCGTTGTCATGCAGGGGTAAATATCCGATTTGCATCCGCTTTCGCGGTTCTCCGAGGTCGGAGTGCGGTTGCTTTCGTCTTTGGTACGGCCCTCGCTTGTCGGCGGGCTTTCGCTGTCCGAATAACTTTCGCTTTCGGGCAGGCTTTCGCTATCCTGCTTGCTTTCGCTGTCCGAATCGCGTTCGCTTGTCGGCAGGCTTTCGCTTTCATCGTCCTCGGATTCGCTTTCCGAAAAACTCTCGCTTTCGGATAAACTTTCCGATTTGCTTTCCGAAGAACTCTCGCTTTCGGATAAACTTTCCGATTCGCTTTCCGAATAACTTTCGCTTTCGGGTAAACTTTCCGATTCGCTTTCCGAAGAAGTTTCGCTCTCGTGCAAACTTTCCGATTCGCTTTCCGAAGAACTCTCGCTCTCGGTAATGCTTTCTTCGGAAACGCTCTCGTCGGCGAACTCGTCCGGATCGTCGTCCGCAGGCGATTCTTTGCGGAAACGAATCAGCGAAAATTCTTCCTCGAACGATTCGTAAATCCATATTTCTTCATCTGCAAGCCGCGCTCCGTTTTCCGAAACGGCGAAACCTTTGCCGAAAACCACTTTGAGTTTATCCGGCGCGGAAAAAGACGAATCGAGAGGTATACCGACTTCGCCGCAGGCGACGGGCGTACATTCGCCGACGGAAAGTCCGATCTTTTTATCTCCGTCGAAAAGGGCGACAGTGTTTTCGTCGATTCTGAAATCGGGCGATTCGTCGTTCGTGGCGACGACAAGTCCGTCATAAGGCTGACAGGTAACGGATAATATTGCGAGTCCGGCTTCGGCGTTTGCCGAATGAGAAAAGAGAGGGATAATTCCGCTCAGGCTTGCGGCGAAAACGTTTAAAACAATAAAAAATAGTAAGTTGATTATTCGTTTCGTCATTTGTAAATGTAAAAATTTTATTTTTATATAAATAATACAACAATATG
>ENA-OYXB01000868-OYXB01000868.1-human-gut-metagenome-genome-assembly--contig:-NODE-868-length-12903-cov-9.307986_pt1 | contig 12903 bp, 16 predicted proteins | sample MGYA00244176_ERZ653409 | MGnify/ENA primary metagenome ERZ653409 (study PRJEB26926, sample SAMN06164912) | human gut metagenome | biome: ENVO:00009003; feature: ENVO:2100002; material: ENVO:00002003... | reverse complement strand
GGCGATGAGGATCCACCTGTTCCCATTCCGAACACAGAAGTTAAGCTCATCAGTGCCGAAAATACTTGGCGGGTGACTGCCTGGAAAGATAGGGCAGTGCTGACATTCCTCCTTAGCTCAGTCGGTAGAGCATGCGGCTGTTAACCGCAGGGTCGTCTGTTCGAGCCAGACAGGGGGAGCCAAAAAGCCTTCATTCGTTTGAATGAAGGCTTTTTTTATACCTTGAAATTGAAAGAGGTGAAGAGAGCAGTGGAAAAGGTACTGATTGGAACGACCAATCCATCGAAGGTGAAACTCTTTCAGGAACTGTTATCGGATTATGCGGTTGAATTTTTGACCCTTCAAGATCTGCACATTGCGGCAGAGCCGGAGGAAACTGGTACAACGCCGCAGGAAAATGCAGAATTGAAAGCAAAGTTTTATGGTCAGTACTTTGATTTAGTAGTCTGCAATGATTCTGGACTGTATTTTGACCTGCTGCCACTCGATGATCCCCGTCAGCCGGGTTTGCATATCCGTACGCCACAAGGAAAACGCTTGGACGATGAGCAGATGATCGATTACTACACCACTCTTGTTCATTCGCTTGGTGGAAAGCTGCTCGCCTATTACCTCGATGGAGTCGCAGTTTACCGGCGAGGAGAGGTCTTTTCCTTTATGGATACACCAGAAGCAGCAGCAGACCAAGCCTTTTATATGGTGGATTCTCCCGCAAAGCAACGGCACCCCGGTTGGCCGCTCGATTCCCTTTCTATAAACAAAGAAACACAGCGCTATTTTGTACAGGGAATATCCCCGCAGCCAAAAGGAAATGAACGGTGCTGTAAAAAGTGGATCGTCTTTTTGGCTCAAACGCTGCAATTGAAAAAGATAGAGAGAAAATAAAAAAGGAGCAGGAATTTTCCTGCTCCTTTTTTATTCAAATTCATAGTAGTCCATTTCGGCAAAGAGATGGAAAGAAACCTGTACCATCGCAAATCCTTCAGCAAGCAGGATGTCCGACAACTCCTTTGCAACCTGGTTCTGTACGGCTAGAGGCCGCTGATACCACCAGACTTGCAGGATGGGATATTGTTCGGTTGGACCGTTCTTATCATAAAATTTGGATTCACACAGCTCAACGGTTACCCAATCTTCTGGACAGTCTACCAGACGGGAGATGGTTTCGATCAACTGCGGGGCAAGCTGTTGTACCTTTTCGGCACGGATGCCCTTGAGAATTAACTGTGGCATTACAAAACCTCCTCGTGGCAGCGTGTTGAAAACAGCTGCCTTGATGATCCTTTTACTCTTTTCCACAACGCCATTTTAGGGCGACTCTTTTCCACCCCCATAGGTGAAAAAACGCTGTAACAATGGGATTTATCAGATGGCGCGAATGGCCGTTTGATGGGTGGTGAAAAATTCCACATCCGGGACTTTTTGTGAGAGATATTCCCTGAGCGGCTCTATCACAACATCTTCGGTGTCAAAATGTCCCGCATCGAAGATGCTGATTCCGGTGGCAGTGGCGCCGATGTATTCGTGCTGTTTGACCTCCGAGGTCAGCAGCGCATCCGCTCCGGCCAAAATGGCGGCATCTAGGCAGTCTGCACCAGAACCGGAACAGAGCGCAACGGTTTGAATGGGCCGGTCAACAGCGGCAAATTTTACACTGGCTGCCCCCAATCTTTCTTTCACATGGCAGGCAAACTGCTTCGCATCCATCGGCTGTGGCAATGTGCCGATTCGTCCGAGGTAAGCACCGGTTTTTTCGTTGAGCAACTCGAGCCCTCTGCATGCTTGCAGACCGATTGTTTGGGCCAATACGTCATTGACGCCGCCTTGGGCGATGTCCAGGTTGGTATGAGCACTGATGACGGTAATGCCCGCGCGGATGAGCTGATAAACTACCGCATCCTCGTTGACCCGTTTGATGGGGTTGAAGATGACCGGATGATGGGTGATGATGAGCTGTGCGCCGCGCTGTACAGCTTCCTGCACAACGGAACAGGTGCAATCCAAAGCCAGAAGGGCGCGGGAAACTGTCTGTTGGCGGTCACCAACAAGGATGCCAGTGTTGTCAAAATCCATCGTGAGCCAGAAGGGCGCCAGCTCATCGATGGCGCGGTAAATTTGTGTGACGTTGGACATCGGAGATTCTCCTTTCTCTTCAAACTGAAAATGCGTTTTACAGGTAATAGTTGAGGATCAGCGATAATATTGCCCCAGAAGTGCGCAGGTAAAGGTTGGCATTTTCGTCATCTCCCCGCGCCGAAAAGCCCTTGGAACACTCCGCCAGGTAACTTGCGGTGCGGCGCATCTTTTCACAGGCTTCCGGGGTGCAGTTTTGGGGCAGAAGACCGCAAAAGCTGTCCATGATGCTCAGCTGGCGCGATTGGCCGGTATAGTGGGCGACCATCACAACATAGACAAATTTTCCCGACAGCACAGCTTCTTCGCTGGTGACGGCAAAGCCGTTTGCAGCTAAAAAATCGCGCAGCACGTTGTCCTTGGACTGTGGCTGCAATACAAGCTGTAACTGTGGATTGCGCAGAAAAGCTGCGCGCTCGAGAATCCCGGCGATAACCTCCCCGCCCATGCCGGCGATGATGATGTCGGTCAGGCCGCAGTCCGCCAGGCCCTCCAGCCCGTCGGTCAGTCTGGTGTGCAGATGATCGCTCAAGCCCGCTTGGGCGATATTTTTCTGCGCCGCCTGAAGGGGACCTTCGTTGATGTCGCAGGCATAGCCCTCCTTGGCGCCCCTGCGCATCAGTTCGATCGAAAGAAGGCCGTGATCGCAGCCAATATCAGCAAACACTGCGCCGGGACGCACCTGTGCGGCGATCCGCTGCAAGCGGGGGTCCAGCGCGGCGGTATTTTTTTCAGACAAGATGTATCCTCCTTTGGGCAAAACACCCGTTATTCGGATTCAGTATAGCACAGTTTTGGCTTTTTAAGCAAGAAAAAAACTCCCCGGCCTGCTGACACAAGCTGGAGAGAAAGGGCAAAAAAAGGAAAATAGAAAATGAAAAATGAAAAAGATACAAGTAAATTATAGGGAATAAGCACGATTTTGTAAATGCTCAAAACCGACAAAATTTTAGCGCTTTTGTTGGCTAAAGTGCAATTTCTAATCCGACCGGACAGTGGTCGCTTCCCATTACTTCGGTGTAGATTTTTGTGTCGGTTACTTTGTCCATCATGCGGTTGGAAACCAGGAAATAGTCGATGCGCCATCCGGCGTTCTTTTCGCGGGCTTTGAATCGGTAACTCCACCAAGAGTAGATCCCGGTTGCGTCGGGGTGTTGCGCGCGGAAGGTGTCGGTAAATCCCGCCGCCAGCAGTTCGGTCATCTTCTGGCGCTCCTCGTCGGTGAATCCGGCGTTCCGCCGGTTGGTTTTGGGATTTTTCAGGTCGATCTCCTGGTGCGCTACGTTCATGTCCCCACAGATAATGACCGGCTTTTTCTGGTCCAACCCGCAGACATAGCTGCGAAAATCGTCCTCCCACTGCATCCGGTAGTCTAGCCGGGCCAGCTCGTTTTGAGAATTGGGGGTATAGACGTTGACCAGATAAAAGTCTGGGTACTCCAGCGTCAGGACGCGACCCTCATGGTCATGCTGGTCGATGCCTAAGCCGTAGCTAACATTCAGCGGCTCTTTTTTGGTAAAGACCGCCACACCGGAATAGCCCTTCTTTTCTGCACTGTTCCAGTATTCGTGATAGCCTTCAAAGAGAAAGTCAGCCTGGTCCGGCTGCATCTTGGTTTCCCCAAGACAGAAGATGTCGGCATCCTCTGCTTTAAAAAAGTCAAAAAAACCTTTGCCTGCACAGGCGCGCAGGCCGTTTACATTCCAGGAAATCAGTTTCATAAAATGCCTCCTTGCGGCCGCAAGGTGCGTGAAGGATTTTGTGCGGCCAAGTCGTTTGGTAATTGTAGGAGAAAAGCTCCACGGGCTTTCAAGCAGATTATACTATAAATTTGCACCGCTGTCACATCTTCCAGGACTTTATAGGAAAATTTTCAGTCCCTTCATAAAGGAATGTTGACAAGCCTTGTAGAATTGGTATTATAAAAAAAGGAATTGCCTTCGTCGGTGGACGGAGCAAAAAGGAGGAAAAAGGCGTGAAAAAGGACTTGCCGGTCAAAGGGGCAGAATGGATGCGCCTGATCTTGTCGGCACTTATATTTTTGGCATTTATCCCCATCACCATTCTGGCAGTGCCCAAGGTGCTTGCGCTCTCTGATCCGCAGGCGCGCATGCAGTTTCAGCAGCAGCTGCAATCGCTGGGGCTGGGTGGGTGGCTTACCTTTTTGGGGATTCAGGTATTGCAGGTCGTGGTCGCAATGGTGCCCGGAGAGCCGGTAGAAATCATGGCGGGGCTGTTGTATGGGCCGCTGTGGGGGACGCTCAGCTGTATGCTGGGGATCTTGATCGGGTCGCTGATTGTCTATCTGTTGGTGCGGCGGCTGGGCATGCCGATTGTTTCCATCTTTATGGACCCGGACAAGTTTCAAAATCTGTGGCTGCTCAAGGACGAGAAGCGCTTTGAGCGAATTTCTTTCCTGCTGTTTTTTATTCCCGGTACCCCCAAGGACCTGTTGACCTGGGCGGCAGGATTTGTCAAGCTCAACCCCTTGCGATTCTTTCTCATCGCCACGGTGGCAAGGCTTCCCTCTATCCTCAGTTCTACTTTAGCGGGGGCTTCGCTCATTGACGGAGATTTTAAAACCACAGCGGTGATCTTTGTCGTAACGGGATGTGTGAGCGTGATCGGCGTATTGGTGCACAAAAAGCTGGGAGAAAAAAAGGAAAATCAAAAAGAGCTGGAACCTAAATAGAGAAAAAAGCCTGCTTTCGAAAGAAAGCAGGCTTTTTTCTCAGTTTAAGGTTTATATGAGAGTTTGAAGATGGCATAAAGCGTATGGAAACAAGAGGAATTGTTCCATGAATGATTATAATATAGACAAGGGGAAAAGTCCAATCGTCCTTTTTTATCAGCGTATCCAAAAGGGATTGATTTTATTTATCGCGATTATTCTTTATCCTTGCAGGCTCTGCAGGTAGCTGCCGATGGCGTCACCGGCTAACTGCGCGGTGTACAGCACCTCTTCCAGGGTGTTGCCGTGGGAGCCGATTTCCAAAAGCAGCGAACCGGTGGTCAAATCTTGATTATACTTTCGATAGCAGAAGTAAACCGGTCGGGTTAGGCCCGCATAGCGGCTCTCGATGGCGTCCTGCATGCCGGCGGCAAAGCGAAAATTCTTGCTCCAATTGGGCATATTCATCGTGCCGTCGTCGCAGCCGGCAATAATCATCAGCTGTGCGGCCTTGCGCCCGTCGATCTCGGTCACCGGCTTTACGAGGGTCTGATCCCGCTGTACAGCGTCCCGGTGGACATCGAGCACCACCTTGATGCTGGGGTACTTCTCCAAATATTCCTGCACCGTGACAGCGCTGCGCTCATAGGAACCGTTGTAGGAGGGGTAGTCGTGCTGGGTCTCGTCGTGCAGCACCTCTATGCCGTAGGAGCGGATTGCTTCGGCCATCACTTCACCTGCCGCGACGATATTTTGGGTGTTGTCGGTGGTGCGCCAGGTGTGTCGGGTGTCATAGATGTCGGTATCGTACGGCTCAAAACTCTCGGTGGCATGGGTGTGCATAATCAGTACCTGTGGGCCGTCGTCGGTGATCTGGATGGGGTTGTCGGCCTGTAGATAGGTCTGCAACTCGTCGTTGCTCAGCTCGGTGCTGTTTTTGATGATTCCTGCCCCAAAGGTCAGCGAATTTCCGGTCGTGCTGCCGGATAGATCCTCCTCGACGATCGGCCCCTGATACTCCTCTGGGATGCTGTAGTCCTCGGGCGGTTCGCTGCTGCTTGGAGCATCGGCGGCAGGCTCATCGGGCTGATCTGCTGTTTGCGAGGGGGATGGGTCCTGTTCGGGTTCCGTTTCTTCTTCTGTAGCGGCAGGTTGCTGGGGGTCCTCTTGCACAGTGGAGGGTGCAGGGGAGGATTCAGAGGGCTGTTCCGGAGCAGTTTGGTCGGAGAAGCGGTGCTCCAGTTGCCCCAATCCCTGGTCCGGCACCGCATACAGTGCAGAAAAGACGGCTGTATCAGCTGCAAAGCTGGAGATAGACTGGCGCGCTTGATCGTATAAAACCGCGGTGGAGAGTACACCGGGGACTGCTGCCGCGGCCAGCAGTCCCCAGAGGATGCAATTGCGCAAGCTCCTTTTTGTTTTTTTGCTGGAAAATCGTCCCATTTTCTTTTAACCTCCGCGCCGTTGATGCAAAGTGATACCGGTTTATCCTTATGCGCAGAGAGGAAAAAATAGACGTAGGGAGGTTTTGTGCGCAGGAAAATCAGGCGCACAGGAAGCTAATCTCTTCTAGGCTCAGCTGTGGATAGAGGGCCTTGTTGATAGCCAGGGAGATAAACTTTGCGGCATGGCCGATCATCCGGTCGATCTCGCGGGGAGTAACCATCGCGCGCGCAGCGTTGGAGTCCAGCGGAGCGTCCTCCTTTCCGGTCACCTGCGTTGCCAAGGTCGCGCCGTCGATGACGGTGGGCACTCCGATCGAGATGACCGGTATGCCGAGGGTGCGAAAGCTCAGCTCCTTGCGGCTGTTCTGAACCCCCGATCCGGGGGAGATGCCCGAGTCGGCAATCTGGATGGTGCAGCCTAAGCGGCTGTATTCCTGTGCAGCCAGCGCGTCCACGCTGATGACGGCGGCGGGGCGCAGGAAATTGACCAGGCTGAGCACAATCTCTCCGGTCTCAACGCCGGTCTGCCCCATCACGCCAGGGGCGATGGCGGCGGTGCCGCGCAGCTGGTCCAGCCCAATGGAGCGGGCAAGATCCTTTCCAAGGTGTCGGGTGGCCAAGATTCGCTCGATGACCTGTGGACCGAGAGCATCGGGGGTGATGGATTTGTTTCCAAGCCCCACTACCAGCACCTCTCCTTCTTCGGGCAGCAGCTTACGGATGCAGTCCGCAGCGGCGTCGATCTCCTCCTGCGGGTCCATCAGGCTGTTGGACAGCGGGGGTGTCTGGATGGTAATGTAGCGGCCAAACGGCTTTTGCAGACGCTGAGAGGCCTCAGGGGACTCGATATGGACACAGGTGATCTCCACTGCGCCGCGGCGCCAGGTCTGTACGCGCAGACCTTGGGGCAGCTTATTTTCGCGCACAAAAGGTGCGGCAAGTTCCAGTGCAAGGTCGGTTCGGGGAAAGCGAGAAAATGGCATAAAGGAGCGCTCCTTTCGGTAAAGAGGATAGTTGATTTCACTAGCAGGATGGGAAGAGCGGGGGGTGTTTATGCCAGTGCGGGGAGAAAGAGCACAAAAGCTGGGAATAGTGGCCGAATATCAACCGGGCTTTATGGAGGAAAACAAGCAAAATTCACAAATCCGCGTAAAGAGGTTGATTTTTGGGTAAAATGGTGGTAAAATTGAGTGTACTGTCAAGATGGAATAGGAGGTGTTTTAGAATGGCAAACATTAAATCCGCCAAGAAGAGAGTTCTTGTTCAGGCAAAAAGAGAGGCTCGCAACAAAGCTTACAGAACCAATCTTAAGACCGTGATCAAACAGGCAAACGCTGCAATCACTGCCAATGCTGAGAACAAAGACGCTCTGGTAAAGGCTGCTGTTAAAAAGATTGACCAGGCCTGTGCAAAGGGAATTATCCACAAAAACTGCGCAGCCAGAAAGAAATCCACTCTTGCTACGCTTGCAAAGTAGTTTTTGCGCATATTTTGCCTAAAGGCTTAATTGCATTCACTTTAACGCAAAATAAAATTATCCGGATAATTTTATTCCAGAATCCACAGGCCAGATTGGTCTGTGGATTTTGTTTTATCTGACAAGGAGTGTGAAAACGATGGCACATACCGAAAAGACGCTGCAAACGAACACCCTCTTTAAAGGGCGCATCATCGAGGTGCGCAAGGACACTGTAGAGCTGGAAAACGGCAAACAGTCCACCCGCGAATTGGTGCTGCACCACGGTGGCGTGTGTATCGCAGCAATTGATGAAGAGGATCGCATTTTGCTTGTACGGCAGTTTCGTTACCCCTACGGCAAGGAGATTCTCGAACTGCCCGCGGGCAAGATGGAGCCCGGCGAGGACCCGCGCGAGTGCGGCATTCGCGAGTTGCAGGAGGAGTGCGGCTGCGTTGCCGACCAGTTTGAAAAGCTGACCGAGCTGTATCCCACACCCGGTTATTGCAGCGAGATTATCCACGTCTACACCGCGCAGGGCCTGCATCAGACCCAGCAGCATCTGGACCCGGGAGAATTTTTGGATGTGCTGCGTGTGCCCTTTGACGAGGCGTTGGCTATGGTGCAGAGCGGAAAAATTCCCGATGCAAAAACCCAGGTCGGCATCCTGAGTTTGTATGTGAAGCGCAGCAAACAGCAGAGAGATTGACAAGGGCTAACTTAGTCTGTTGCGTTGTCTGGTAGCGGCGCACAATCAAAAGGCAAACGCTTTTTCTGGAAAGATAAGGGAGCGCAAAATCGGAAAAATTTGTACAGAATTGCCATTTGAATTTTCTCCTGTAATTTGGTAAGATACAGAGGAACGTGTAGCTTTCATGGCGTAAATCCAGTTGAAAGCTGCACGTTTTTTTGTGCAACAAAAGGGAGGAATTTGCAATGCCACAAAACAAAAAACAGCGGGTTATCTTTGGAATTATCATGGCCTATGCAATGGCTTACGGAATGGAAATCTACAATATAGCGATCAAACAGGGAATCAACCTAACGGTTGGGGGCTTTAGCAACCTGACTAACAGCATCTTTCTGGAGGCTCTGCGGGAGGCCGCTTTCATGGGATTATTGGTCATCTTGTTTTCCAGTCTCTGGGGAGAGCGTTTGGGAGCGGCCTTTGCGGCACGTCACTGTAACCCGGAAAAGGATAACCCGTATATCTGCCGTATTTTGCGGCAGGCCGGCACGGTCATCGTCATGTGTCCAAGCATGAGTTTAGCTGCATCGATCCTTTATCAGGTTGTTTTGGGGGGAGAACCGGTGACCCAATTGCCGGCAATCTGGTTGGGAACCACAATGAAAAATCTCCCAATGGCATTTTTCTGGAATATGTATGTGGCAGCTCCCTTTACCCACTGGATATTTGGGAAACTGTTTGCACAGAAAAAAGAAAGGAGCAGGGCATAAAGCCTGCTCCTTTTTGCAAGGATAAAACAGCACAGCATTTTGCTATTTTTCGGCGGACTTGCTGAATATTCCAGCGGCCAGCGCAGCTACGATCGCCAGTGTGATGCCGCCGGCACAGGCTTTAAACCCACCGGTCAGCGCACCGAACAGCCCGTCCTGCGCCACCGCTTCGCGCACACCTTTGGCCAAAGTCGCGCCAAAGCCGGTCAGCGGCACCGTTGCTCCGGCGCCTGCAAATTCGATTAAAGGCTGATACAATCCCAGTGCGCCCAGCACCACCCCCATCACCACAAAGGAAACCAGAATGCGCGCAGGGGTGAGCTTGGTGTAGTCGATGAGGGCCTGTCCAACAGCGCAGATCAGTCCCCCCACAACAAAGGCTTTGATGAGCATGGGAATATCCATTACAATCCCTCCTTTGGATTTGGCTGGTCGGAGAGGTGCAGCAGGTGCGCAATGCCCGGAATGCTCTCCCCCTGCTGTACGCTGGTGGGGCTCATCAGCGCACCGGTAGCCATAAAGAGCACGTTTTTGAGACGGTGGCAGGCAATCTGGGGGAGAATGAAGGAGCAGAGCACCGAGGCCGCACATCCGCAACCGGATCCGCCCGCGTGGACGTCCTGTTTGAGGCGGTCGTAGATCATCAGTCCGCAGTCGTTGTGCAGCTGTGCCATCGGCAGCCCCTGCTGCTGCATGAGCCGCTCAAGCAGCCGGCTGCCGATGAAGCCCAAGTCTCCGGTGAGGATCAGATCAAAGTCCTCCGGCTTGTGGCCGGTATCGGAAAAATATTGGCACAGGGTGCGCGCCGCCGCCGGAGCCATGGCCGCTCCCATGTTGTTGATGTCCGAAATGCCAAGATCGGATACCGTTCCCACCGTCACAGCCCGCACATAGGGCGGCTGACAGCTTTTGCCGACAACGCAGGCGCCGGCACCGGTCACCGTCCACTGGGAGGTTGGGGGACGCTGGCCGCCATATTCCAGCGGAAAGCGAAACTGTCTTTCCGCCGAGCAAAAGTGTGAGGAGGTCGCCGCCAAACACAGGTTGGCAAGTTCCCCCTCCACAAACATCGACGCAAGACCCAAACTTTCAGCCATGGTGGAGCAGGCGCCATATAGCCCTAAAAAGGGAATCTCCATCTCGCGGGAGGAGTATGCAGAGCTGATGCATTGATTGAGCAGGTCACCGGCAAACAGCAGGTCGATCTGCTCGCGCTGTACCCCACACTTTTGCAGCGCAAGGTAGATGGCCTTTTGCTGCATGAGCGTTTCTGCCTTTTCCCAGGTCTTTTCCCCAAAGGAGGAGTCGTCCGAGAGCAGGTCAAAGTAGTCTGCTAAGGGGCCCTCCTTCTCCTTTTTGGCGCCCACTGCGGCAAATCCCAGCACGCTGGGCGAGGAGGAGAGAATCAGCGTATTTCTTCCGACACGTCTTGCCATCTTTTTCCCCCCTTATCCAATCAAAGTCAACACAACGCCGTAAAGGACCGACGCGGTGATGCCGTAGACGATGACAGGGCCCGCGATGGAGAATACCTTGGCGCCCAGTCCCAATATAAATCCTTCTGTTTTAAACTCCATCGCCGCACTGACCATCGAGTTGGCAAAGCCGGTGATGGGCACCAGTGTCCCAGCTCCGGCGTGTTTGGCAATGTTGTCGTAAACATTGAGCGCGGTCAGCACCGCCGACAGCACAATCAGGCACATCGAAGCGAAGACAGGGGCATTTTCCCCGGCGCCTCGGCTCTCAAAAAAGAAGATGAGCAGCTGGCCGATGGCGCAGACAATTCCCCCGGCGACAAACGCTTTGGCAATGTTGAGCGGTCCCTTTGAGCGAGGGGATTCCTGCTGGGTCCATAAAGCGTACTCCTGTTTTGTCATCTGCAAAAAGTCTCCTTTCGTTTGCGCGGGAATCGAAAAATTATTGGATCTTTTTATTGTATCTTGCGCGCAATTCATGTATAGTTATAGTATGTGCCGCAAAGCGCGCCCTTTAAACCGGCAGGAAAAATTTGGCTGCCGCAGAAAAAGCCTAGCTTTGTGTGGATTGGCACAGGAAAGGTAGGAAAACAGGATGGTTGATTTTTTGCGCCGCAGTTGGGCGGTCGTCGACCTGGATTGTATAGACTATAACATTCGTTCGATCAAAGAGAAGTTAAAGCCGGGCTGCATGATTATGGGTGTCGTCAAGGCAGACGCCTACGGCCACGGAGACAAATACATCGCCGATGAGCTGGTGCGGTTGGGCGTCAACTGGTTTGCCGTTTCCAACCTAAACGAGGCCATGTCGCTGCGCACCCAGGGCATCTATCACCCGATTCTGATTTTGGGCACCACCCCGCCCAACAAGGCAAAAGAGCTGTGCGAGTACAATATTACCCAGGCAGTATTTTCGCTGGAATATGCAAAAAAGCTGCAACAGCAGGCGCAGCACATGGGGGTGACGGTGGCCTGTCACATCAAGGTGGACACAGGTATGGGCCGCATCGGTTTTGAAGCCCAGCAGGATCTGCAGGAGGCAGTGGAGGAAATCGCAGAGGTTTGCTCCTTCCCGAACCTGCGCTGCGACGGCATCTTTACCCATTTTTCCAGCTCGGATGAGTACAACGAGGAGTCTATCGCCTACACGCGCGGCCAATACGAGCTGTTCATGAAGGTGTGCGACCAGTTGCAGCGCCGCGGAGTACACTTTGCCATCCGCCACTGCTGCAACAGCGGCGGCATTGTCAACTATCCAGAATACCATCTGGACATGGTGCGGGCAGGCATCCTGATCTACGGTCTGGTCCCGGACAAAGCGTGTGAGGGCAAAATTGACCTCAAGCCCGCCATGGAGCTGCGCTCGGTCATCTCGATGTTAAAGCAGGTCAAGGCGGGCACCAAGCTCAGCTATGGCCGCACCTTTACCGCTTCGCACGACATGGTGGTAGCCACGGTGCCGATCGGGTATGCAGACGGCTACCACCGCAGCCTGTCCAACCGGGGACGGATGCTGGTGAATGGACACTTTGCCAATATTGTAGGTCGGGTCTGCATGGATCAGCTGCTGTTGGACGTCACCGACATCCCGGATCTGAGTGACGGAATGGAGATCACCATTGTGGGCGAGGAAAACGGCCAACGGATCACGATGGAGGAGATCGCGTCGATGACCGATACGGTGCACTATGAGACGATGTGTGTCATCGGCAAGCGGGTGCCGCGCGTTTATCGCCGCAACGGCAAGGACATCGGCGTAGTCGATTACATTCGGCATATTGTCAGCTAAAGGGCGCTTCCTTGCAACGGGTATCCCCCACAAGGAATACAGAAAGGAAAGGACTTTTGGAATACTGGCCATATCTTGTGCTGATCGCGGCGGTGGTGCTGCTGTTTATGTTGGTGTGGCGCGCGCTGCGCCATGCCAACCCCTTTAGCCGCGCTCCCTATGAACGGCAGCAATTTTTCTTGAGCCCGGCGGAAAAGGCCTTCTTTGACGTGCTGGACGCCCTTGTAGGGGAAGATATTGTCATCTGCCCCAAACCTGCCGTGCGCGAGGTGCTGCGGGTGAAGGCCAATGTGCGGCGCAACCGGCAGCGGTACTTCAACTGGATTTCCCAAAAGCACGTCGACTTTGTGCTGTGTGACCGGCAGACGATGCAGATTTTATGTGCAGTGGAGCTGGACGATCGTTCCCATGAGCGTGCAGACCGCCGCCGCAGGGACGCCTTTATGGATAAGGCCCTGTCTCTTATACACATCTCC
>ENA-OYXB01000861-OYXB01000861.1-human-gut-metagenome-genome-assembly--contig:-NODE-861-length-12970-cov-5.162602_pt1 | contig 12970 bp, 6 predicted proteins | sample MGYA00244176_ERZ653409 | MGnify/ENA primary metagenome ERZ653409 (study PRJEB26926, sample SAMN06164912) | human gut metagenome | biome: ENVO:00009003; feature: ENVO:2100002; material: ENVO:00002003... | reverse complement strand
CAGCGTCAGATGTGTATAAGAGACAGCCTAATAAAAAAGTTCCTAACTATAGAATGAAAAGTTGCCAATTATCTATTAAAAAGTCTCTAAGAACTAAGGATTATCTCTATCCCAAGGCTTGGGATAGACATCCGCAACCTTGGGACAGATATCCGCAGCCTTGGGATATGTGTCCGCAGCCTGCGAACAAAGATTACCGCTTCATACGCAGCATATAGAAGAACAAGTACACTACCCCTACCGTCATCACAGCCACGGCACCGCTTTGTCCTACAGCATCACTTGCCAAGCCCATTGCTATCGGAAATACCGTACCGCCGAAGAGCCCCATAATCATCAAGCCGGAAACCTCGTTCTTCTTTTGTGGCATAGCAAGCAACGCTTGGGAGAAGATAACCGGAAAGATGTTCGAATTGCCGAAACCGATAAGGGCAATGCAGATGTATATCATTGCCTTTTCATGGAAAACGAACAACCCTACCATCGCAGCCAACATACATAACACGCTGATGCCGAAGAAGGTTCGGGGAGCCATCTTCTGAAGGATGAAGGCTCCGAGAAAGCAACCCGCCGTGCGGAAGATGAAGTAAAGGCTGGTGGCAAAGCCGGGATCGGCCAGCGTCATGCCCAGACGCTCCATCAGGATTTTGGGCGCTGTGGTATTCGTACCTACATCAATGCCCACATGGCACATGATGCCCAGGAAGCAGAGAAAGATAAACGGCTTGCCCAGCAGAGCGAGGCACTCCCCGAAGGTGGAAGGGCGTCCCTCTTCCTTTTCCTCGCGGATGGAAGTACCGCTCAGCCAGAGAATGGCAATCACCGCAATGACCATATAGACCGGGAACAGCACCCTCCAGCCCATGCCCAGAGACGGAATGGCCTGCGTAGCTCCCCACATGGCGATGTATGGAGCCAGAAACGAAGCAATGGCTTTTACAAACTGTCCGAAGGTGAGCGAACTTGCCAGCCGCTCGCCGCTTACGATATTGGAAAGCAGCGGGTTGAGCGACGTTTGCATCAGCGCATTGCCGATGCCCAGCAATGAGAACGAGAGCAGCATCAGCACATAGCCGTCTCCGAAAACCGGGAGAAGCAAAGAGGCAAACGTGATGACAAGGCTGAGAAGCACCGTCTTCTTGCGTCCGATGCGGTTCATCAGCATACCCGTAGGTACGGAGAAGATGAGGAACCAGAAGAACACCAGAGACGGGAATATGTTGGCTTGCGAGTCGGTCAGGTTCAAGTCGGCCTTCACGTAGTTGGAGGCGATGCCCACCAAATCCACAAAGCCCATGGCGAAGAAGCAAAGCATGACCGGAAAGAGCTTTGCCAAAGAAGAATTCTTAGTATTTTCCATGCTGAAGATTATTATCTGTTATTTTAATCCGAGTTTGTACACAGTAAACGAGGTGACATTGCAGCTTCCACCTTTAGCATAGAAACTGATGCGGTTGTAAGGTTCCGACGGGAATACAAGATTTGTCATGGCAAAACGTCCGTCGTTGCCAAACGCTTCAATGCTCGACTTGTCTACGAACAAGCGGAGTTTCATTTCATTGCCACCCTCGACAGGAGCCACGGTCACTGCAGGGAAGTCCTTGCTGAACGACACCTCACCACTCTTGATACGGTCCATGGTGAACGTCTTTTCCGCCAGGTTATAGTACATCTCCACCTCCTCGCCTTTCGAGTTAAAGAGCTGGAATCCTATCACATCCGCATCCTTGTTCTTGATGGTCATTTCGATTTCATACGTTCCGGAATTGTCATTCAGCAGTTTGTCCAGATTATACGTGCGGTCTACCTTGAAAGCACGCTTCTTGCTGCCTTTATCCCTCAGTTTCAGCAATTCGGGAGACGGGGTTACCTTTACATAGGTTTCACCCTCCGAGGTATAGAGCGAAAGGTCGCGCGGCACGGAGTTGGCACTACGGTATTGGCGGGTGGGCACATCGTTGGCATATTGCCAGTTGCTCATCCATGCCAATGCAATGGCACGTCCTGCAGGAGCATTGCTCCAAGTGACAGTTGCATAATGGTCTTTTCCCCAGTCCATCCATTTCGTCACTGCGGGAGACTCGTTCACGAATCTCTTTCCGTCAAATGTCCCCACGAAATATTGTGTGGCAGAGCCACCGAACGGTCCACCCGGATTGAGGTTACAGACGAGTACCCACTTCTTCAGTTCCGTACCTTCAACCGGCAGTTCAAGCAGGTCGGGACACTCCCAGACTCCGCCGTGAGCACCTTGTCCTTCACCGAATTTGCTCTCCAGCGTCCAGCTCTTCAGGTCGGCAGAAGAGTATATCTCCATTTCCTGCCCTACGGCAAGAACCATGATCCATTTCTTGGTATCTTCGTGCCAGATGACTTTAGGGTCACGGAAGTCGCGCTGCGTGGAAGTCAGGATGGGATTTCGCGCATACTTCTTGAAGGTCTTTCCGTTGTCAAGGCTATAGGCCATGCTCTGCACTTGGCGGTCGCTTGCCGATGTATAGAAAGCAATGACGGCACCGGCACCGAACCCGGCCGTATTATCCTTGTCGACAACACAAGAGCCACTGAAAATTGTTCCCAGCGCATCGGGCGAAATAGCATCTCCGTGATGTTCCCAAGTGACGAGGTCCGTACTGGTGGCATGTCCCCAATGCATGTTCCCACATATGGAGCCGTAGGGATTATGCTGGTAGAACAAATGGTAGACCCCGTCTTTGTAGAACATTCCGTTAGGATCATTCATCCAACCGTAAGCCGGGCTGAAATGATACACCGGACGGTACTTCTCCCGGTTCGAAACATCGAATTCATCCGACAGTTTCATTTCTTCCCAGCATAAGGCCGAATCCGGAATAAGCTGGAAGTTGAAAGAGAGATGTTTATTATCGAAGCCGGTCAAATCGACCGGAACAAAATAGTCAACCTTATTGACTGCCAATCGCACGTTCATACTGCGTACAACATCATTGTCCGCTATCATATACAATTTTGCCTCCGGAGAAGCCTCTTCCACCGGCAGCAGCAAAAACTTCTTCTGCTCGTCAATTTGGACGATACTCTGTCCGTCACCCAGATGTTTAATCACGAAAGGAGGATTTATGGCCTGGCATGTGAAGACAGCCACGGTAGTTCCTAATATAAATACGGTAAGCGTCCTTCTGATTGTCCGCCAAAAGTCTTTTAAATGAATCATGTTTCTGTTGGTATTAAATTAATTATGTTTTTCTACCATGCAAAGATACGCCACCAAGCAGCAGGAGGCTATCTTTTTTGTTTCAAAGCATACTACAAATGTTACATTCAGTCTAAAATAATACAAATTAAATTCCTCATCTCCATATTGATTTAAGCATCCAGGCATCCAACTCCATCTTCGTCCCCTTCTTCTGCGCAAAAAGTTCGATACCGGTTTGAGCCTCGCCCGGATAGGTTAATAATGTGAATACATCCTTCCCGTCATTGGCAAAGATTTCAATACTCGATTTGTCTACAAATATATGCAAATGTATCTTATTATCTACCGGTTCCACCCTGGCATATGCCATACGGCTGAATTTAGGAATCTGCACATCGGAGCAATGGGTACGGTCAATCACCAGATTATGTGAATCCGTATCATAGCTGACCACCACTTTGCGCCCTTCACCCACACACAAATTCAAGCCAAAGGTGTTGGATACGTCAGTAGAAAACGAAGCATCGAGTTCGTAGACATTCTCATCGGGAACAAAGCCGGGTAACCTCTGTGTTCCCACCGATAAAGCACGTTTCACCGATGCAGGCTTATGGCGAAGTGTTTGCAACTGTTCCACCGGCTTCTGTACCAGCCTCACACCTTCCTTGTATGTCTTCAGTTCCAGGTTGCGGGGAATAGACCAGAAGCCCTTCCCATACCTCGATGGAGCTACCGGTGCATAGTCCCAGGTTGCAACCCAGCCTATCGAAATTTTGGAATCCAACGTTCCGTCAAAATCCTGAAATGTGCGGGATGCATAAAAGTCCAGCCCTTTGTCCACATATAGAGGCTCTGCAGGATGGTTCTCCATCAGCTTAAAAGAAGTGCCGTCGAAGTCTCCTATAAAGTATTGTTCTTGCGCCCAGTTTACAGATACGACCATCACCCACCTTTTCTTGTCAGAATCCCCGTCAACCGGCAACTGGAATAAATCCGGGCACTCCCAAGACTTTTCACTGTCACCGGCAGGGCCGAAATCACTGGTCCAAGTCCAGCTCTTCAAATCAGGAGAGGTATAAAACTTTATTTTCTTCTCCAGGGCCTTGGCTACAGCCATCACCCATTTTTGGGTCGGCTCGTGCCAGAAGACGGTAGGGTCCCTGAATTCCGTACTCCAAAGGTCCAAAACCGGGTTACCTTCGTAATAATGAAATGTCTTTCCGTCATGACTGAAAGAGATGCCCTGCGCTTGTTTCTTGGAGTCCTTCTCAAAAACGGTGTAAGCCGCCACATAAGCACCCTTGCCGAAACCGGCAGTGTTGTTCTTGTCTATGACTGCAGAACCGGTGAAGTAACTGATATTGTCATCCGCTCCGGTCATGGCATAAGGGGTTATCTGTTGGTAATGTACCAAATCTGTAGATTCGACTTTGCCCCACCAGTACATATGATATTTACCCTGATAGTACATGAATCCCGAGGGGTCACCAATCCATCCCTTCTCCGGACTGAAATGATACTGAGGACGATAAGGCTCTTTGTATAAACTGTCTGAATTCATTTGTGCACCGGCAGACAATGTTCCTGCCACTAAAAGTGCACCCAATATAGTAGGTATCTTCATTTTCTGTATTTTCATTAAAAGTTCATCTTTACCCTTGCATCTTTCAGTCTCCAAACTTCGGCAGCAACTTCCGTTGTATTTCCATCAGAGAATAGTTCCAATAGCGTACTGTTTTCTTTCAGAGGAAAGATTCTTGTAGTGAATGCATCCTCATCATTAATAAATCCTTCCACCACAGAACCGTCTATAAATAGACGAATCTCCACCGGCTTGGTTGTATCCAACCGATACCAGTCCTTGCGGAGCTTCAAAGGAATGTGTGCACGCAAGGAAGAATGCGTCTGGTCCACAATAAGTTCCTCCTTTTCCACATCATAATAAATCAGGCTATATTCGCTATTATCCGGATTCTTACACAATGTAAATCCAAACCGTTTTGCGTCACCGGGATAAAAAGTCGCCTTGACTTCAAGCTGATGTTCCCTTCTGCTCACAATGTGCGGTTTCGCAGCAGTCAATGCCTGCCTGGAATAAACCGTGGATTGTTCACGCAATTGTTTCATTACGGGATGGGGTGTTTGGCATAGTTTCCCATCTTTCAGCTGCCATCTTCTGGGCATACTGTAGAGATGTGCCCATCCTTGTTCATAAGTGGCCTCCCCTCCTATTTCATCGGGTATAATGGCAATGGCAGCAACATCCCCTTCCGGAGTCTCAACAACAGAGGGGGACAGCAAGCGGTTGATGACCTCCAGATTTTGAGGGACTGGGTTGTCCGGTATAAACTTTTCATTCTTGAAATCTCCTATCCAATACTGGCAACGCGCAGGTATGCCTTTATGAGGAACCCTATTCACCAAAAGAACATATTTGCCGCCCATCTTCTTAAAGACCGGCATTTCCCAGAAAATACCGGAGTCATCCACTTCCGGATTGCCCTCAAACAGCAAATGTACAAAATCCCATTTCTTCAAGTCTGCCGATTTATAAAGCAGCAAAGCCCCGTGGGGTGTATCGGTCTGCTCAATGCCGAAACCGATAATCATATACCAGACATCACCCTCTTTCCAGACATACTGGTCACGCATGTCCGTACGGGTATATCCGGCAGGCTTCTCGGCAATAACCGGATTACCCGCATATTTCTCCCATTCTATCAACGCAGTATCTTTTGGAAAAGCAATACCCACTCCCATCTTGTCTCCACCGGCTGTGTATATCAGCTGGGGGATATCGTCATCATTGATAACAGCATGCCCGGACCATATTCCATTCTTGTCATAAGCAGCATCAGGAGTCAAAGCCGGCTTTTCCTCCGTCCAATGAAGCATATCGGGACTGCTGAAATGTCCCCAATTTATCTGCCCCAGGAAGATTGCAGAAGCATTCTTCTGATTGAATATATGATATTTACCTTTATAAAGAAGTAAACCATGCGTCTCATTCGTCCAGTTGGCAGCCGGCAACAGATGATAGCGGGGACGGTTGAAGTCCTTCGCAAAACAGGTTTCCGGAATAGCCAAAACCGGAGTTTTCTTCAATCCTAAGGCAATCTCGTCTCTCCATGCAGACGAATCATCGGAAAAGGGAGTGAAGCTTATCCCGTCAATCAACCCGTTTATAGCCGTAACATCGTACATCCAAACCTTCTTTTCCCTGAAATCCTTACCTACCCGAAGTATCATTTCACCATCTTGCAAGTTCCGGGGCCATACCTCTGCACTCATCCTCTGCCCATTCAGGCAAACCGATTCATTACTTAAATCAAGGACCACATGCAGCCACTTGAAACGGTCGACTTTTGTCTTTAATGAACAGTAAGAGTATGAGCCATTCTGCCCCATTCCCAACAGCAACTCACCATAACGGTCTACACATACCGCTACAGATGTTCCTGCCATGTCTCTGATTCCCATAAAGGCAGCAGTATCCGTCGGATAAGATTCCAGAGCAAACCATCCGGACAACGACGAAACATCTCCTTCCGTGGTTGTATCCATCCAAGTGGAATACCCGTCTGTACGAAGGGCTTTACCTTCGACTCCGGTAACAAATTCCGGTATTTCCTTTATAGTGTACAAATTCAACAATGACTTGCCGTCACTGGAAAGTAAGGGGTCCTGCCCGTCAAACGACCATGTTTTTTGAGCAAAAGCTGCATTCAAAGAAAGCAATAGACAGCCCAATATAGAATAGGCAAAGTGTTTCATAATAAAAGATTGTTTAAAGGAAGAGGGGGAAACAAACGTTTCCCCTCCCTTGCGTTTTCATTTCAAAATATAATTAGTTGAACGGAGCATAACCGGGATTCTGTACATACTTGCCTCCAGAAAATCCGTATTGATTGTTCGGAACCGGATAATACTCATCCTTTCCACCCGTAAAGTGCGCATTGGCATAATAAATGCGATTGTCTGACTCCGCGGTAATGTACTTGTTCATGGTTGTTTCCACTATGCCCCAACGGACCAGGTCGAAGAAACGTTCACCTTCCAAAGCCTTCTCCAGACGCGTTTCCCAACGGAGGGCCTGACGGGCATAATCTTGATTCCAGACATCAGCAGGATAAGGATTGACAAGGTAGTTGGCCGCATATTTGGAATGGTCGTTGAAATCCTTTACATAGGCGCTGTTCCGGGCACGATTGCGTATCTGATTAATCAAATCACGGGCAGTTTCGAGTCCATCGCCTTCATTGAGTTCAATAAGAGCCTCAGCTTTCCAAAGAAGAATATCCGCGTAACGTATAATCTGCCAGTTCAACTGTGAAGCCCCCCAAGGCCAGCCATTAAACATATCACTACTTTCCGGAGAAACCCAGAAGCGCTTCGCGCAATTATAGCCATAAGTTTCCTTATCACGCACCCATCCCTCACACGTCTTGTCTGGGTAAGTTTTCCAAGTTATAGTAGGACGGCCCACAACAAAATCGAGACGCGGGTCTACATTGGGAGTCGTGTTTTGTAAAGTATAAACCCCATTGTTCAATACCGCCCAACTATAATCAGACTTTGACTGATAATTAAAATCGGGCAGACCGTTTGCATCTGTCTGATAAGCATTAATCAGGTCTTGGCTGGGCAGGAAGAAACCGTCACCTCCGTAAGGGCTGCCTCCACCCGGAGAATTCAACAGATTGCTCCAGTTGATGCGGCCGGCACTTTCGGTACCGTCATTCATGGAATATTGAATGGCAAAAACAGACTCTTTACCGTTTTCATTAGCTACTAAATCCAATCCCTGGAAATCGTCAAGCAAACCGTAACGGTTGCTGGCAGTCACTTGGTCGCAAAGCGAAACGACTTCCCTCAGCAGCTCTTTATTGATGGAAGTTACGGCATGCGTAGTCTCATCTTGCTGATACGCTTGGTACAGCTTGATTTTAGCCGCATAGGCCAGTGCTATGTATTTATGAATACGCCCTACCTCCGACTGTGATGCAGGAAGCAGTTCGGCGGCATCAAGCATCTCCTTGGCCAGCATACTCAGAATCTCGTCACGGGTAAACTCATTGTTCGGAATATCCGGATATTGGGAAATCTCAACGTTCTCATCAAAATAAGGTATCTTGTTGAAAAGGCGGCTCAATTCAAAGTAATAATGGGCACGAAGCACTTTCATCTCCGCAATACGGGATACACGTCCGTTCACCTGCTCATCTGTTGCAGCATTCAGAACGCGCAATGCAGAGTTACAACGCTGTACACTGCAATATAGATGGTACCACTTGCTGTCCAGAAATCCATTGGTTGCATCCATATCAAATGTCTCCATACGGTGCACTTCATTAAGGTCACCAACACCACCACCGCCTTTATAGGCATTATCCGAACGTACCTCACCATAGGTCCAATTGGAAGTAGGATGACACCATACACTCCAGCTCTGTCCTTCGGGACCACCCAAAGCTGCATACGCGGCATTCACCAAAAGGTCGGCACCTTCTGTAGAAGTCATAATATCTTCATTCAAGCTACCCTGGGGCTTCAAATCCAGGAAACGGTCTTCATTACAGCTTGCAGTCATCAGCGCTACTACGCCAAGCATATATAAATGTTTCAATTTCATGATAGTATAGTTTTAAAGTTTAGAAACCAAATGATAATCCCAAAGAGAACGTACGGGGCAACGGATAAGGATAACCCAGACCTTCAGGGTCGGCACCTGTATAACCGGTAATCGTAAACAAATTCTGAGCCTGGAAATAAATGCGCGCATGACGCATCTTCATCTTGTCGAGAACTGCTTTAGGAAGCGTGTAACCCAATGTCAGACTTTTCAGCTTGATATACGAACCATTTTCAATATAGAACTCAGATACTTCGTGCTCATTGTTGCTGTTAAGAGTGGTCAAAGCAGGTACACTGCTATTGTAAACACCCGTCTTTTCAAAGTTCTCGTAAGCATGCATGGCATCGAGCAGGCGGGTAGAGTGATTACCGGTCCAGCATTGGAATAAATCCGTATAATATTTGGAGTTGTTATAGGCATCACGAATCATACCGTTGAAGAACATGCTGAGGTCAAAGCCTTTCCAAGATGCCCCAAGATTCAGACCTGCAATCACTTTCGGATTGTCAGAACCCAACCATACACGGTCGTTCGTATCAATCGTACCGTTACCATCAGCATCCACGTATTTGATACGTCCTACTCCGGGAGCGCCAAACTGTACATTATATTTGGATTTATACTCATCCACCTCCTGCTGGGTACGGAACACTCCATCTGTCTTGAAGCCCATCCATGAACCGAACGGTTGGCCAACCAAAGTCTTGTCAACCCCATTACCGCCACCATAAGTATAGTAAATTTCTTCCGTCAGCTCTGTCACTTCATTTTTGTAATATGAAAGGTTGAATGCTACATTATACTGGAAATCCTTTACCTTATCATTCCAGGTCAGTGCCATCTCGAAACCTTTATTGTTCATCGTACCACCATTATACCAGCAGTAACCACCCTCGCCAATGACAGCGATATACGGTTTCTCCACAAGCATATCACTTGTCTTCTTATCAAAATAATCGAGAGAAGCACTCAGACGTCCGTTCAGGAAAGCGGCGTCCACACCGATATTGAGCTGTCTTGTACTCTCCCACTTCAAATCGGGATTGGTAGACCTCACTTTGTAACCACCGGGAGCCAAAGTCGTTCCATCACCGTTCATGTTGTAGCTTGCATCCTTCAGACTAATCAAGTATTTTGTATAGGGAGCCTCATTATCAATAATATCGTTACCATTGACACCCCATGAAGCACGTAGTTTCAAATCAGCCAACCAATCCCTGGTCGCTTCCATAAACTTCTCACTTGAAATGCGCCAGCCTGCCGACACTGAAGGGAAGTAATCCACATTATTACCCTTTGCCAAGCGGGAAGAAGCATCACGGCGCACCGTAACAGAGGCCAAATACCGTCCTTCATAATCATAGTTCACTTTACCAAAGTAAGACACCATACCATAATTGGAAGCACCGGCACCTACATTCTTACCGGCAGTCACACCGTCGAGATAAATATAATCTTCATCTTCTACAGCCAGTCCCGTACCATAACCGAACATGGATTCCGAATGGTTCTTCTTGGCTTCTGTACCAAGAAGTGCAGTCAGATTGTTCTTTCCAAAAGCTTTGCTATAAGTCACGGTATTGGTCCATACCCAATCCAGTCTTTTGTTGGATGATTGAGTCAGCTTATTGACCTCATCGCGTGCCCATGCCGGCTCAAAAGTTTTGTTGGTTTCATCATAATAATTCATACCGAAATTGGTTTTCAGCACCAGGTTCTTAATCGGTTCAATTTCAAGGAATGCATTACCAAAGACACGCCAGTAATCATGTTTGTTCTGTTTTTCATTCTCCAACAAACGTGCCATATTGGGGACATCACCCAAAACATCATTGATGGCATCGTTATAATTGCCATTCTCATCATAAACCGTCTTGGCAGGATGCTGTTTGATGGCATTCTCATCTACACCGGCCGGACTGAGGGTCTGTGTCCAACGATTGATGGCAACGTTCTCGCCGATGCGCAAGCGATTGTCAAGATAATGATAGTTAGAACTGATGCGGGTATTGATACGCTGGAAATTCGTATTCTCTACCAGACCGTCATGGTCGAGATAGTTCAACGCTAACGAGAAGGCACCATTGTCAGAGCCCTTTGAAAGTGTCGCACTATAATTCTGCATCAAGGCAGTGCGATAAACCACATCGCGCCAATCCGTATCAACGGCATGTACTTTAGCTCCATTCAGGCCGATATAGTCTTGAAGTTGGGGAGTTGCACCATTACCATATATTTCGCTGCTTGGCGTAGCTCCATTATTGGCATACTTATAAGCCGACCAATAAACCTGGCCCCACTCATCTGCATTCAACATATCAAAGCCACATTGATAGGTCTGCAAAGTCAACGACATATCAAAATCCACACGGGTCTCCCCTTTCTTGGCACGTTTGGTAGTAATGATAATCACACCATTGGCAGCCTGTGCACCATAAATAGAAGCGGAAGCGGCATCCTTCAATACCTGAATGGATTCTACATCATTGGAAGAAAGGATAGACGAGATGTTCTCACGGGTCATCACACCGTCAATGACATAAAGCGGGGAATTGGCATCATTTCGGAAAGATGACTTACCACGGACCAATGTAGAAGTATTTCCACCGCCCGGTGTGCCGTCAGTCGTAATGTTCATACCGGCAACACGTCCCTGCAAGCTCGACAACACATTTCCCGTAGGAATATCTGCTACATCCTTCATCTTGACCACAGCCACCGAACCAGTCAAACTGGCCTTCTTCTCGGACATATAGCCGGTCACTACTACTTCATCAATCAACTGGGAATCTTCCGTCAACTCAATGCGTAAAGTGGGCTGTGCCTTTACTGTAACGGCTTTATATCCTATATAGGATACAGACAATGTGGCACCGGAAGCTACAGACAGAGTGAAATTTCCGTCAATATCCGTAATTGTTCCATTACTGTTGGAACCTACTTCCATGACAGAAGCACCGATAATGGATTCACCACTCGATTTTTCAACGACAGTACCTTTTACCTGGACTTGCTGGGCAGAGGAATAGATGCCCGCAAAGAGAAGCACAATTAGTGTGCAAAGCCTGAGACTAATGCTTTTCAACATATCTATTAATTTAAAGTTAATAATAAACCAATTCTGCAATTGAGTTTTGTGTCAGCAAAATTAAGCGAAACCAGGATTTGCACCTATAACAAATGTTACGAAAGGTGGTATTTTTGATACATCCCCTTTCTAAAGGTATTCTACGCGTGTTTTTTGCTAAATAAACTTTAGCTTTAGCAGCAAATTAATAGAAAAGAATGAAAACAATATGGGAGCAGATGCTAATTGCACCAGCTCTCATAGTATACTCTCTCAGAATCAAAAACGAAAAGCAAAATGTTCCGCACACCGGTATCCTTCTTCATAAAGCTCCGTCAGCTTCTTGATGTCACGCTCGATGCGGTCTACCACTACCGGCTTCTGTGGACGGATCACAACGATTTCCCCGGCGGCTTCCATCCGTTCCACCTGCTCCAACTGTTGATTATAGACAATACTGCGGCGGTTGATGGCTTCACGCAATAGCGGATATTTCTTATATATAAAAGGTGGAACCTTCGTTCCCTGAATTTCCTTACGGTACCCATGATTGCGCGTCAACACCACCACATTATTGGTAAATCCATCCTGACGGGCACGCATCAAAGGGATACTGTCCACAATACCTCCATCCAGCATCGGGATGTTGTCCACGTAGGTAATGGGACAGACAAACGGCAGACTGCTCGAAGCACGCACAATATCAATGACGCGCTCTTTACTCTGCTTCTCCTCAAAATAGTTCGCTTCGCCCGTCTCGCAGTTGGTAGTTACCATCACATAACGTTCGGGACAATGAAAGTATGCCTCGTAGTCGTAGGGAAGTATGTGTTCCGGAAACTCCTGGAACAACAAGTCGAAATCCATGATATTCCGCTTCTTCAACAGATACTTCAATCCGATGTAATTGTATTTTTCCAGCAAGTCGATATTGCTGTACTTGGCACGCCCGCGCTGACCGGACATATAAGAAAGTCCGTTGCAGGCTCCGGCACTGACGCCGATGGTATAGGGAAAGCGAATGCCACGATCCATAAAGCTGTCGAGCACACCGCAAGTGAAGACGCCTGTCTCTTATACACATCTCCGAGCC
>ENA-OYXB01000852-OYXB01000852.1-human-gut-metagenome-genome-assembly--contig:-NODE-852-length-13090-cov-7.927119_pt1 | contig 13090 bp, 16 predicted proteins | sample MGYA00244176_ERZ653409 | MGnify/ENA primary metagenome ERZ653409 (study PRJEB26926, sample SAMN06164912) | human gut metagenome | biome: ENVO:00009003; feature: ENVO:2100002; material: ENVO:00002003... | reverse complement strand
GATGTAGAGAGGTCTCGTGGGCTCGGAGATGTGTATAAGAGACAGTTGTAAAAGCATACAAAAATTGCAATTTTTGATGATATTAACCTGCAAATTTAACTTTTTTCTTTACATAAAAAGACGATTTAAAGCAAGAAATAGTCGGAACATTTAGGCCGAATTTGAAAAAAATTTTGTCTTTGTTTTTTCTCGTATAATTTTTTGACAAATCGAATAAAAATTCTTGTTTTTTTACGAGAATCATGAAATTTTTTGCGCTGTTTAACTTCATTCCCATAAGAAAACAACAAAAGATTTATTTCGTTGTATATGCCCTCTACAGAACCAAATGCATCTGCTCCAGTAGACGCTGATGTTCTTCTCCACTCTCCATAATATACAGCCGTGTCGTCTGCATGTTACTGTGACCTAGCAAATCTGCCAATTTCGCAATATCCTTTTCCATACGATAAAATGTCCGCGCAAACAGCCTCCTTAAATTGTGCGGAAATACCCTCTGCCGCTCTATCCCCGATGGCTTACAAAGCGACTTCATCTGCCTCCAAAGGTTGGAGCGGTCCAGCGGATTGCCGTTTCGGGTCACAAACAGTGGCCCACTCACAATGCCTTTTCTCTTCATCCAGCCACTCAGCAGCGCACGCAGGGCTTGTGGAAGCAAAATTTCTCGCAATTTTCCCTTGTTGTATACCACAGCTCTTCCCTGACGCACAGCCTGCGCTGTGATAAAGCGCAGCTCTGAAACACGCATCCCCGTAGAGCAGATGGTCTGCAAAATCAGCGCCAACCGCTGATTTCCCCGACTTTGGGCGTTGGAAACCAGCTTTTGATAGTCCGACCGGCTCATCATTTTCTGCGATTGACAAAAAATTTTTCTCTGCTGCCGCAGCGGCCGCAATCGGTATTCCTCCATTCCAAGGCAGGACAGCAGCCCGTTCACCGCGGCGATCTGTATATTGATGGTGCTAACTGCATATCCCCGCTCGATCTGCAACTCCTTCCAGGTTCTTGGAGGCAGATGGGAAGCTGCTAAATTCTCGGCCACTCGCAGATAGTTTTGAATGGTCCCTGCCGCCCGTTCACGCCGGACAAGATACTGCACAAATCGTTCTTTCCAATCTGCCGGAAGAATAAATTCTCTTTGTTCTTCCGCAACAGAAAAGCTTTGATCTGTTTTTTTCATCTTCTTTCTCTCCTTTCTTCCTGTATCATTTCCTTTTCCTCTCCTCCTTTCCCGTCCATTATATCTTGAAGGGAGCGCAAAACAATAGATCTTTTACCTCGTTTTTGATCTTTTTTTACCCAAATTGAGAATTTTGAAGTTATTTGTAAAGAAATGAAAAAAATGTTATAATAGAGCAAATGACACTATTGATAAGGAGTTGACCGAATTGGAACAAAAAGACAACAAGATTTACCTATTCGAGCAGAGCCCCATCCCGCGGGCGGTGGCTCAGCTGGCAGTGCCCACCGTACTTAGCCAGCTGGTCATGGTACTGTACAATCTGGCAGATACCTTCTGGGTCGGCATGCTCAACAACGCCGTCCAAAATGCTGCCGTCACCCTGGCTGCACCGGTGCTGCTGGCCTTTAACGCCATCAACAACCTCTTCGGCGTAGGCAGCTCGAGCATGATGAGCCGGGCGCTGGGCCGCAAAGATTACGACACCGTTTCGCGCAGCTCGGCCTTTGGTTTTTACTGTGCCATCATCTGCGGTGCCGCTTTCTCCGTGCTGTGCACCATCTTTCAAACCCCGCTGCTCTCACTGCTGGGCGCGGATGAAACAACCAGAGAGGCCACTCGCGCCTATATGTTCTGGACGGTCGATTGTGGTGCTGTACCAGCTATCCTGAACGTCGTCATGGCCTATCTGGTACGCTCAGAGGGCGCTGCCATGCACGCCAGTATCGGAACGATGAGCGGTTGCCTGCTCAACATCGTCCTCGACCCCATCTTCATCCTTCCGTGGGGACTGAATATGGGCGCTAGCGGCGCCGGACTGGCCACCTTCCTCTCCAACTGTGTCGCCTGCCTGTACTTTTTTGTTTTGCTGTTTTTCAAACGCGGCAACACCTATGTCTGCATCAACCCCAAAAAGTTTGGCTTTAAAAAGGACATTGTCACCGGCGTGTGCGCGGTAGGAATCCCCGCCTCGATCCAGAACCTGCTCAACGTCACCGGCATGACCATCCTCAACAACTTCTCTTCCGCTTACGGCGCCAGCGCGGTAGCCGCAATCGGTATCTGCCAAAAGATCTACATGGTACCGATGTACATCTCCCAGGGCATCTCACAGGGTGTCATGCCGCTCATCAGCTACAACTTCTCCAGCGGCAACGTCCCCAGAATGCGCAATGCTGTCAGCTTTGCCCGAAAGGCTGCCCTCACCATCATCATCTCGGTGGCGGTGCTGTTCTTCCTCTTCCCCGGCTTCTGGGTCTCGCTGTTTATGAAGGATGCGACCATCATCGAATACGGCAGCCATCTGCTGCGCCGCTTCTGCATGGGCCTGCCGTTCCTCTCCATCGACTTTTTGGCAGTGGGCGTCTTTCAGGCAGTCGGCATGGGCCGCGAGTCGCTGCTGTTTGCCATCCTGCGAAAGGTGATCCTCGAAATCCCCGCCCTGTTTATCCTAAACGCCACCGTCGGGTTATACGGATTGGCTTCTGCTCAGTTCTGCTCAGAGGTCATCCTTGCCACCGCAGCCATCTTGGTTTTGCGCCGTCTGTTTAAACGCCTGGAGGAAAGCACCCCCGCTCCACAGACAGAACAATAATATGACTCCAACAAAAAACGGTTTAGAGGTTTTCCCTCTAAACCGTTTTTTTCATTTGAAATGGAAACAAACTACACTTTTTACCCTGCAATAGGCGCTGCGGTCGGGATGCCTTGACTTCCCCCCACAAATCCACTACAATAAAAACGTACCCGCACTTTCGCGGGCAAAAACGCAATACCGCCGCCCTTGCGGCACAAATATGAAGGGAGTCTTTTTGATGTCCGATTACTTTGATCTTGTCAACAGCCGTGAAAGCTGCCGCAACTATGACCCGGATCGCCGCCCAACCAAAGAGCAGCTTGTCAAGTGTGTGGAGACTGCACAGCTCTCTCCTTCCGCCTGCAACTCTCAGCCATGGAGCTTTATCGTCGTCAACGACCCGGAAAAGTCCCCGCTGGTCGCCGCTGCAACCCAGACTGCGGGCTTAAATAAATTCACCAACCATTGCCCGTCCTTCATCATCGTCTGCGAGGAGGACGCCCGTCTGATCGGCAGCAAGCAGCCAAACCAGAAATACGCCCACATCGACTGCGGCCTGGCCGTCTCCCAGCTGTGCTACGCTGCTTTGCAGCAGGGACTTTCCACCTGCATCATGGGCTCCTTCGATCAGGATATGCTGCTAAACAGCCTCGGCATCACCGAACCAAAACGGGTCCTGCTAGTCATCGCAGTCGGCTACGCCGCCACCGACGCCCTGCGCACCAAAAAGCGCAAACCGCTTGCCGATACCATGACCTACATCGGGGAATAGGCCGTGTGCAAGATAAAACAGCAACCCACTCCCACCGAAGTGGTCGCCGCCCTGATCTGGGAGAAGGACCGCTTTTTGATCTGCCAGCGGCCTGAGCACAAGGCGCGGGGCTCGCTGTGGGAGTTTGTCGGCGGCAAGGTGGAGCCCGCAGAGACAAAGCAGCAGGCGCTCGTCCGGGAGTGCCGGGAAGAGTTGGGAATTGAGATAATGCCCGGTGACATCTTTATGGAGGTCACCCACACCTACCCTGATCTCACCGTCCACCTCACCCTCTTTTCGTCGACCATCGTCTCCGGTACCCCTAAGCTCCTGGAGCATCAGGACCTGCGCTGGATTACGCCTGCCCAAATCAGGCAGTTTGCGTTCTGTCCCGCCGACGAGGTCATCCTGCAAAAAATTATCGAACAAACAAAGTAAAGGAAGCTCCTCCCTGAGACAAGGGAGGAGCTTCCTTTTTTCAAGATCGGTATGTAAAACGGTACTGCAATAAAGGGCAGGAGTTTTCAACTAGGCCCAGTGGGAATAGTGGAGACTGTTGGCCCGGCACTGCCGCACAATGGTGCTGCACAGCTCGTTGTAGGTGTGCAGATAGGCCTTTTTCTCTTCCCTTTCCTTGCTGCTTTTTTCGAGGAAGTCTTTCCACCTCTCACAGTTTTTGTGGCATCCCTCGTAATAATCGGCACAGAATTTTCTACATGGAATCATGAAAAAAGCACTCCTTTCACACGAAACAAAAAAAGCTGGTCTACCGAAAGTACACAATGCGGCACCTTCAGCAACACCAGCTAAAAGAAATCATCTTTTCAAACGATCTGGACCAAGTACAATAGGTCATGGAACATCCACCCCTTTATTTTTACTGACAAAAACAGTATAGCAGATTTCTTTCAAAAAATCAGCCAGATTTTTGTAAAATTTTATGAAAACCTCTCCAAAATAATTTCTCTTCCCCCGAAAAATATTTTTAAAAGAAATCCCCACCTGAGAATTTTCTCAGGTGGGGATTGTCCTGTCCATTCTATTCTTGCAATTTGCTTTATGCTTCGTATGTACCTGTGCGCATCACGGTGTGATCCTCCATCATCACTTCGCCTTTTGCGATGACGGTATTGAGGGTCATATCCTCATCAAACAGCAGAATATCGGCATCCATGCCCTGTGCGATGTGTCCCTTGTGCTTTTCAATTTCCAGCGCACGGGCGGTGTTGCTGGTGGCAAAGCACAAGGCCTGCTCCAAAGGCATTCCAAACTCCAATACAAGTCGCTTGATCTCCTCATAGATGGTGTCCACCGCCGAGTAACCGATTCGCAGGAGATTTCCTGCCTCATCATAGGTCGACCAGCTGCCCATTCCGTCCGAACTAAAGGTGATGTTTTCCATCGGTACACCCTGCTCTTTGGCCTTGATTGCGCACAGCGAAGGGGCGCTTTCGCCCTTGCTGCCGCAGGTCATATCGATGAAGCCGCCCCGTTTGGCAAAGTCAAACGCCTGCTCCATCAGCTCGCGGCTGCGGGTGATGTGGGTTGGATGAAAGATCTTAATCGGAATGGAGGTGCTCTCCAACGCCTTGTTCACCAGGGAAAGTGCCCGCTCATCCCCGCCCATGTGCAGGGTAACCATACCGCATTTGCCGGAAAGCATACCGGCAACTCTGGTATCGCTCGCCAGACGGATCAGCTCATCCACTGTGACATTCGGTGCACGGTGATCGGAGAGGGCCAACTTGACGCCGATCACCTCATCGATAAACATAATGTCCTTCTTGACATCCCCTGTCAGGGTAACACTGGGATAGCCATAGGAACCGGTGCACACATAGACACTCAGTCCCTCCTCTTTCAGGGCCTTTGCGCGCGCCAACAGATTTTCGACGCTGCGGCTGATGCCGTCGGTTCCCAGCAGGCCAACCAGAGAGGTGACGCCGCCGGAAATCAGTTCCGAAAATTTAACCGGGGGAACCTGGGTGTGAAAGCTTCCCTCTCCGCCGCCGCCTGTGATGTGGACATGGGGATCGATCAATCCCGGGGTCAGCTTTTTCCCCCGTCCGTCAATCACCTTGCAGAAAGGCAACTGCTCGTCAATGTGCTCTTCTACTGCCTCGATGACGCCTCCACAAACCAGGACATCCTGTACGCCCTGATATTCTGGCGCGTATACCTCTGCTTGCTTAATTAAAAGCATTCCTCAACACTCCTCTTTGCAATGTGCATCCATAAATTTTTCCCTACAATCCGTCTTTATGCAAAGAACAAATTCCCTTATTTATTCTCTATTGTAACATATTCATATAGTAAATACTATACTTTTCTAGAGGATTTTATTCTAAATTTTGTCAAAAATAAAGAAAAGCCGCCCTGTTTTCAAAGAATGCGTAAAAACCGGACGACTTTTTCCTATTTGTATATTTATTTCTTGTCGAAAACCTGTGGATTTAAAAGGCGACCATCCCACTGCTTCATTGCAACCCGTGCTGAACGGGCCATCTCCTTGCTAAAGGACGCTCCTGTCTTGCGGGCATAGAAGGCCTGTGCAAAATTTTCTGCCCGATATGGGTTATTGGGGTTGTAGCGCTTTTCCTCGTTGGAAAACATATCGCGGTACTCCTCTTCGGTGAGGTGTTTGTACCTTTCCTCAAAGACGATATACTTGCGATCAAAGCGTTCCCGCAGTTTCTTCGGGTGATCCGGGCGATAGTATCCCAGACAGAGCATTCCAATTGGGAAGGCCCAGTCCGGCAGGTCAAACAACTCCCGATGCACCTCATAATTCTCCATGATATCCCCGATATAGCAGGAGCCGATTCCCAACGATTCCGCAGCGATGACCGCATTCTGTGCAGCAATCATGGTGTCCTCTATCGCAAGTAGCAGATCAGATTCCTGTGGTGCTTCAAAGCGCAGGCCCTCCCGATTGCAATATTCTGCAACACCGTTGAGGCGATAATAGTCAAACCATCTCTGGTGATCGGCCAAGAAGATCAGAACGACCGGCGCTGTGGCGATGAATGCCTGATGATCGCAGGTCTGGGAAAGGATTTCCTTCATCTTCTGGTCTCGCACCACAATAACCGAATACAGCATCTGATTGCCGGCTGTAGGCGCCCGCATCATCGCCTCCAAGATCTGGTCCAGCACCTCCTGGGGGATCTCTCTTTTGTCGTATACGCGCAGTGAAGCGCGATTTTTTAGCACTTGCAGCGTTTCATTGTCCATCACAGCACATCGCTCCTTTCGCAGGGATAAGTTTTTTGACTATAAAAGAGGGTAAGAAAAAAGCTCCGGCGTCCCGGAGCTTTTTCCCCCATGACCCTCACCAGGCGGATGCGTCCATCCACAAGCCAACCTGATCACAATCGGCTTTACCCGAAAAGTGCCATGGAAATCGTTACTTGTACATAATAGCACAAAATATTGTTTTCGTCAAGGGGCCACGCCCCTACCTTGTGGGAGAATCCCCCACAAGACCGGTTATATCGATATATCCGGTGGTATATCCACCAATTGAAAAAAGCAGATAACCTAGATCAATTCGATGATCGCCATCTCCGCTGCATCGCCGCGGCGTGGGCCGATCTTGATAATACGGCAGTAACCGCCGTTTCTCTCTTTATATTTTGGAGCAATGTCATCAAAGACTTTCTTTGCGACGGTTTCCTTTGTAACGTAAGAATAAACCTGACGCTTGGAATGCAGATCATTCTCTTTAGCCTTGGTGATGATCTTCTCGGTCATTGCCTTGACCTCTTTTGCTCTGGTAACTGTGGTTTCGATCTTGCCGTTTTCCAGCAGGAAGGTAACCATTGCTCTAAGCATAGCCGTTCTGCTCGCAGTAACTCTGCCGAGTTTTCTGGTGCCTGGCATCCAAATTCACTCCTTTTACATGGATTATGGAATGTATCTCAACTATTCGTCACTCTTATTCAGGCTGAAGCCGAGGGATTCGAGCTTTGCAAGAACCTCTTCCAAAGACTTTTTGCCCAGGTTTCTGACCTTCATCATCTCGTCCTGCGACTTGTTGATCAGATCGCCGACGGTGTTGACACCCGCGCGTTTGAGGCAGTTGAAGGCACGGACAGAAAGATCCAGCTCTTCGATGGTCATCTCCAAAACCTTCTCTTTTCCAGTGTCCTCTTGGGTGTCCATGATCTCGGTGTTGCTCACCTCTTCGGACAGATCTACGAAGTGATTGAGCTGTCTGGTCAGGATCTTGGCCGAAAGGCTGACCGCCTCTTTTGCAGAGATGGTACCGTCAGTCCAAACTTCCAGGGTCAGCTTGTCATAATCGGTAATCTGTTCTACACGGGTGTTTTCGACAGTATAGTTTACCTTTAAGACAGGGGTATAAATGCTGTCGATGTAAATCTTGTTCAGGGACATTTTGTCCACCTGGGTTTTATCCTGAATGGACTTGTCGCTGCTCTTTTCCCGGGCAATCTGTTTGTTCTTTTCGGAAGAAACATAGCCCTGGCCTTTATCCAGCACAATTTCCATGCGCAGGACAGCGTTTGGTCCCAGGGTAGCGATGTGCATGCTGGGGTCCAGGATCTCGACGTCTGCATCACACTGGATGGAACCGGCAGTGACCTCGCCTTCGCCCTCCGCGTTGATGTAAACGATCTTCGGGCCATCACAATAAAGTTTTGCAGTTAAACCCTTGATGTTCAGGACAATCTCGGTGACGTCCTCTTTCACGCCCTCGATAGTTGAGAATTCGTGTTGTACGCCATCAATTTTAATGGATGTGACTGCAACGCCAGGAAGCGAGGAGAGCAACACACGTCTCAGGCTGTTGCCTAATGTTATGCCAAAACCTCTATCAAGCGGTTCCACAACAAATCGGCCGTATGTTCCATCAGATTTTAGTTCTGCGGTCTCAATCTTTGGTTCGATAATCTTTACCATTTTAACCCCCCTTAAATGGCAGCGGCTGTTCGGCCGCCGTTATTTTCGCGTTCCCATACTGAGTTGCTTTGGTCCACCAACTTAATAAGGCGGGTGAAGCTCTTCCAAAAAGGAACTTTCCTTTCAGAAAGAATTCGCATCTTATTATTTGGAGTACAACTCAACGATCAGCTGCTCGTTGACCTCATAGTCGATGTCGTCACGAGCTGGCATTGCGGCGATCTTGCCCTCAAATGCTCCAGCTTCTTTTTCGATCCACTTTGGAGTTGGGTTCTTGCCAAGCTCCTCGACCAGGGTCTTGAACTTTGTGCTGTTGCGGGATTTTTCGCAAACGGCAACTACATCGCCCGGTTTTACCTGGAAGGATGGAATGTTTACGCGATGGCCATTTACGGTGAAGTGTCCGTGACCTACCAGCTGACGAGCCTCACGACGGGTGTTTGCAAAGCCCATGCGGTAAGCGACGTTGTCCAGGCGGCGCTCAAGCTCCTGCAGCAGGATCTCGCCGGTTACGCCGGTCTTGCGCTCAGCCTTCTCATAGTAAGCGTGGAACTGTTTTTCCAGGACGCCATAGATGAATTTAACTTTCTGTTTCTCGTTCAGCTGCAGGCCGTACTCAGACTGTTTGCGGCGCATCTGCTTCGGGTTGCGGCGGGTCTCCTTGGAGTAACCAAGGACGGCCGGGGAAAGGCCCAGCGTTTTGCAGCGCTTGAGGACTGGCTGTCTGTTCTTTGCCATAGTTCTGGTTCCTCCTTAATTACACTCTTCTTCTCTTTGGCGGACGGCATCCGTTGTGTGGAATTGGAGTAACATCCTTGATCATGTTTACTTCCAGACCAGCTGCCTGCAGTGCGCGGATGGCAGCCTCACGTCCTGCGCCCGGACCTTTAACAAATACTTCCACAGATTTCAGGCCGTGGATCATTGCAGCCTTAGCAGCGGTCTCCGCAGCAGTCTGTGCAGCAAATGGGGTGGATTTTCTGGAGCCTCTGAAGCCCAGACCGCCCGCGCTTGCCCAGGAAATTGCGTTGCCCTGTGTGTCTGTGATAGTAACAATGGTATTGTTAAAAGTAGACTGGATATGAGCAGCGCCGCGCTCAATGTTTTTGCGCTCACGACGTCTTGGTGTGGTGGCTTTCTTGGCGTTGTTAACTTTAGCCATTTCTCAATATCCCTCCCCTTACTTCTTCTTGTTGGCGATGGTCTTCTTCGGGCCTTTTCTTGTGCGGGCATTGGTCTTGGTTCTCTGACCTCTTACCGGCAGGCCTTTTCTGTGACGAACGCCTCTGTAGCATCCGATCTCGATCAGACGTTTGATGTCGAGTGCCACGTCACGACGCAGATCGCCCTCAACAACAAAATGTTTATCAATGTAATCTCTGAGCTTTGTAACGTCATCCTCGTCCATGTCCTTCACTCTGACATCAGGATTTACACCTGTTGCAGCCAGGATGTCGTTTGCGGACTTTCTGCCGATACCGTAGATATAGGTCAGTCCGATCTCAATCCGCTTCTCGCGAGGCAGGTCTACACCAGCGATACGAGCCATACTTTTGTTGCACCTCCATTATATCGGTCTTGCATATCCCTTTTCTGTGCCAGTAATTTTGAAATTAGCCCTGGCGCTGTTTGTGCTTCGGGTTGCTGCAAATTACCATAATGCGTCCTTTGCGTTTGATGATTTTGCATTTTTCGCACATGGGTTTAACGGAAGGTCTTACTTTCATTTGAAACTACCTCCTTGTCGTGGGGACGCCTGTGGCGGCCCCTTACCCTTTTACCTTGGATTTATTTGGAACGCCAGGTGATGCGGCCTTTTTGCAGGTCGTACGGAGACATCTCCACCGTTACCTTATCACCCGGAAGGATTCTGATGAAGTTCATTCTCAGCTTACCGGAGATATGGGCTAAAATCACATGGCCGTTTGGCAGCTCAACTTTGAATTGAGCATTTGGCAAGGCTTCCAATACCTTACCTTCAATTTCGATTACGTCTTCCTTGGACAAGTAAAAAACCTCCTTCTGACGTTCGATCCTTACAGGCTTTGTACCTTGAAGAATCCTTTGTTGCGCAATGCTTTTCTGAGTTGTTTGTTGGTCGCCATGTCCGCGCTGTCCATCTGGACGCCGGTGTCTTGCAGGTGACGCACATTCTTTCTCTTCGGGTTTTCCAGCTTTCGCTTTCTCCCATCCGAGATGGTCGCCGTCTGTCCCTCGCGGTTGAGCACCACAAAGTACCGATCCTGCTCTCTGCCGGCTGTCGGCCTGACGATGCAGCCTTGTTGAATCATGGTTTTCCTCCTCAAGCCCTTGTCAGAATGACTGGACCGGAAGAAGTGATCGCGACCGTGTGCTCAAAGTGCGCCGAAAGGCTGCCGCTTTTTGTCACAATCGCACCGTCGCGTCTTGTTCGCACCGCGCTGCCAAGCACATTGATCATCGGCTCAATGGCGATGGTCATACCCGGCACCAGAAGCATCCCGTGACCTGCAGTGCCATAGTTTGGTACCGATGGGTCCTCGTGGAGCTCTCTTCCCACGCCGTGTCCCACATAGTCCCGCACTACCGAAAAGCCATTGGCTTCGGCAAAGGACTGGACTGCGTGGCCGATGTCGCCGAGATGATTGCCCGGCTGTGCCGCCAGGATTGCCCGGTGCAGGCACTCCTGGGTAACGTCGATGAGCTTTCTTGCCGTGTTGCTGATTTTGCCGACGGCGAAGGTCGCTGCGTTGTCGCCGGTATATCCTCCAATAGAGGCTCCGACGTCAACGCTGACGATATCGCCTTCCCGAATTACTCTCGAGGAAGGGATGCCGTGGATGACCTCGTTGTTGACCGAGATGCAACACGCGGCAGGAAAACCGCCGTAGTGCAAAAAGGTGGGCCGTGCGCCCTGCGCGAGGATGAACTCATGAAGCATTTTGTCCACATAAGCTGTGGAGACGCCCGGTTTAATCAGCTGTCCCGCAAGGGCCAGCGCCTGTGCACTGATTTTGCAGGAAAGCCTCATATCGGAAAGTTCTTTGCTTGTTTTGAGCACAACCATTGGGTTTAGTCCTCCTGAGCAGCCGGCTTTTTCTCCAGCGCACTGAATACTTCCTTGGTCACCTGCTCAACCGACTTGGTGCCGTCAATCTCAAAGAGAGAACCCAGCTTGCCGTAAAAGTCTTTGAGCGGTTCTGTCTGCTCGTGGTAAACCTGCAGCCTGTCCTTGACGGTATCCGGGTGGTCATCCTTGCGGATGATCAGCTCGTGCCCGCACTTATCACAGACGCCCGCAACCTTTGGCGGGTTGTTGACGAGGTGATAGGTTGCGCCGCACTCACTGCATACACGCCGGCCGGTCAACCGCTGCATGATCGTCTCATCAGGAACTTCGATGTCGATCACATGATCGATCTCGACGCCCATATCCTTGAGCGCCTGCGCCTGCGGCACAGTACGCGGAAAGCCGTCGAGAATAAAACCGTTTTTGCAATCATCCTGTTTCAGACGTTCGTTCACCATTTCAATCACTACTGCGTCTGGCACCAGTTTTCCTGCATGAACGAATTCTTGTGCCTTTAAACCGGCCTCTGTCCCGTCTTTCATTGCGGCGCGGATGATGTTGCCGGTACTGATCTGAGGAATATGACAATACTCACAGATTTTTTCCGCCTGGGTGCCTTTACCAGCACCGGGCGCTCCGAGAAGTATGATGTTCATAGGACAGATCCCCTTTCTGGAAACAAATTATTCCAGGAAACCTTTATAGTGACGCATCATCATTTCAGATTCCAGCTGTTTTACTGTATCCAGTGCAACGCCGACGATAATGATGATGGTGGTACCTCCCAGCGACACGCCCTGAATGTTGGTCAGAGCAGCGATGCCGATTGGAAGGATTGCGACTACCGCACAGAACATAGCGCCAAGCAGTGTAACCTTGGAAATGATTCTGGCGATGAAGTCTGAAGTTGGTTTACCAGGACGGATGCCTGGGATTGCGCCGTTGTTCTTTCTGAGGTTGTTGGCCATCTCAACTGGATTGTACTGGATGGCAACATAGAAATACGCAAAGGCAATGATCAGGATGAAATACAAAAATGCGTAAAAACCACTGTTGTAGTTAAAGATCTGTAAGAAGCTCGCCCAGAAGCTGCCCTCTTCCGGCTGAATAAACGCCGCGATGGTACCAGGAATGGCCATCAGGGAGCTTGCGAAGATGATTGGCATAACGCCGGACATGTTGACGTTGACTGGGATGTAGCTGGACTGTCCGCCGTACATCTTGCGGCCAACAACGCGCTTCGCATACTGGATCGGGATTCTGCGCTCGGCTTTAGTCATCAGGACGATAAAGCCAACCAGGATGACAAAGATCACTACCAGCGCTGGAACGCCAATCAGGTAACGCAGACCAGAAGCGGTGGAACCCGCAACCAGGGTCTGGTAACCCAGGACCAGATACTGCCACATCATGACAACAACCGAAGATCCTCTGGAAACGATACCAGCAAACAGGATCATCGAGATGCCGTTGCCGATTCCCTTATCGTCGATCTGTTCGCCCAGCCATACGCAAACCATTGCACCGGCGGTGAACATCGCAACGATGGTCACACAGATAAGCACATTGCCGAAGGCATTTCCGCCATCTGCTACCGCACCGCGGCTGTCC
>ENA-OYXB01000851-OYXB01000851.1-human-gut-metagenome-genome-assembly--contig:-NODE-851-length-13092-cov-4.789982_pt1 | contig 13092 bp, 13 predicted proteins | sample MGYA00244176_ERZ653409 | MGnify/ENA primary metagenome ERZ653409 (study PRJEB26926, sample SAMN06164912) | human gut metagenome | biome: ENVO:00009003; feature: ENVO:2100002; material: ENVO:00002003... | reverse complement strand
GTTCTGTTTGGTCCCTGCGCCATGAGCGTGATCGGTTTGATCGTCCTGCTCTTTCAAGCACTCCTGCTGGCACATGGCGGACTGACCACGTTGGGTGCCAACACCTTCTCGATGGCCATCGCCGGCCCCTTTGTCAGCTATGGCGTCTATCGTCTGGCTAGAAAATGTCATGCCAGCAAACCTGTCTCCATCTTTCTTGCGGCATGTCTGGGCGACCTCTTCACCTATTGCGTCACCAGCGTCCAGCTCGGTCTTGCCCATCCAGCTGCTGAGGGCGGTGTAATGGCCTCGGTCGCCACCTTTATGGGCATTTTTGCAGTTACTCAGGTTCCTCTGGCCATCGTCGAGGGCTTGCTCTCCTGCGCCGTCATGCTCGCACTCGAATCCTACGCTTCCGGTGAACTTTCTGAGCTTGCCTTTTCGCAATATTAAAGACAACTGTTAAAGGAGGACCTATCGTATGAGCAAATCGACTAAATGGATTATTGTACTTCTTCTTGCGCTGTGTGTACTCATTGCCGCTTTCCCATTGATGAGCATACACGGCTCCGAATTTGCAGGGGCGGACGGCGCCGCCGAAGAGGCCGTTGCAGCGATTGACCCGGACTATACCCCCTGGGCAGAAAGCCTGCTGGAACCGCCCGGCGGCGAAACCGAAAGCCTGCTGTTCTGCTTGCAGGCAGCGCTCGGCTCCGGTGTACTGTGTTTCGGCTTTGGGTACCTGGTTGCCCGCAAAAAGTTTAAAAAGGACTAAGGCTCGCAACGGGTGGGGGCGTTTGCCCTCGCCCGTTTTGGACTGCTCATCCCTGCAAAGGAGATTTTCATGATCTTGCTCGATAAACTCGCCTACTCTTCCCCCATCCGAAAAGTGAGCCCCGGCGTCAAGTCGCTGTTTGCGGTCGGTTCGCTGATCTGCTGCGTCGCCTTCCGCCAACTACTCCCCTGCGCCCTCACCCTTTGCTGCATGGCGGTCTGCACCCTGCGCTTTGCCAACGTCTCTTTTCGGCAGTATCTTCGGTTTTTATCGGGGCCAGCGGTCTTTCTCGCGCTCAGTTCGCTCGCCGTACTGTTCTTCATCTCCTCCAACCCGCAGCCGATTTTCTCCCTTACTGTCGGCACCCGGTACATTGGTATCAGCGCGCAGTCGCTGCAAAATTGGATTCAGCTGATGGCGACTGCCTTCTCGGGGGTCAGCTGTCTGTATTTTTTGATCCTCACAACCCCCTTGACCGACCTGCTCTCTCTGCTGCGCCGCCTGCACTGCCCTTCATTGTTGCTGGAGTTGATGCTGTTGATCTATCGCGCTATCTTTGTGCTGCTAGACATTGCAACTGCCATCCAGACTGCACAAAACTGCCGGCTGGGCAACCGCTCCTTCCGCGCAAAGCTGCACGGATTGGGGCTGATGCTCTCGGTGCTGCTGGTGCGGTCGCTCAAAAAATCCTCGCTGCTTTACGATGCGATGGAGAGCCGGCTATATGATGGACAGATTCGCGTATTGGACCAAACTGCCCCTGCACCGCTCTGGCTGTGGGCAAGCTGCGGCATCTGGCTTGCTGGACTGCTGTTGTGTTCCCTTGCAGGATGATGTCGGGCAAAGAAGGAGGACCTATGCACAATGTTTTAATGGAGGTTCAAGACCTCTCTTACCAGTATGCCGATGGCACCCAAGCGCTCAAAGGGGTCAACCTGCAAATTTTTCGCCACGAAAAACTTGCCGTCATGGGCAGCAACGGCTCTGGCAAATCCACCCTGTTTTTAAACCTCAACGGCGTCTATCGCCCCACCCAGGGCAAGATTTTCTTTGCCGGGCAACCGCTCGATTATTCCAGAAAAGGGTTGCTGGAACTGCGCCGAAAGGTCGGCATTGTCTTTCAGGACCCGGACAACCAGCTTTTCTGTGCAAGTGTGGCGGGGGAAATCTCCTTTGGGCTGTACAATCTGGGGTTGCCGGAAGAAGAGATTCGACAGCGGGTGGACGACATCTGCTCTAAACTTTCGATCGACCCGTTTCGCGATAAACCCACCCATTTTTTGAGTGGCGGCCAGAAAAAGCGGGTTTCGATCGCCGACATCCTGGTGATGCGCCCCGAGCTGCTCATCTTGGATGAACCCTTTTCCGCATTGGACCCCAAACACGCACAGATGATCGACCAGATTCTTGCACAGCTGGCACATAGCGGCATCACCGTGGTGATTGCCACCCACAACGCTGCACAGGCCTATCGATGGGCCGACCGCGTAGTCATTCTGCACGAGGGAAGAATCGAGGCAGAAGGTGCGCCGGAGCAGATCTTCTCGGACAAAGCGCTGCTGCAACGCACAAACCTTCTTCCGCCCGACCTGCTTTTGCTGACCCAAAAGCTTCAACAAAAGGGGCTCATCACAGCAGATGCTTCTCCCCGCACGGTGGAGGAGCTGTGCGCTTTGCTCTAGCAGCACGATTGTACCCACAATTTACAGAATGGACCTTGTATTTTGAGGGCAAACTTTTTATAATAGAAAAAAAGGAATCTGTTGCGAAGAAGGAGATGATACGATGAAGGGACTCTCGATCACCGGATTGATCCTCGGCGCCATTGCGATTGTTTGCGGTGCCACCGCCGTCACACTGAGCTCCATCGGACTTGCTAAGGCAAAACCTCGTGAATTTTAGTTTTTCTCAAAAAGGGGCGTATGAAATCTCTTTCATACGCCCCTTTTGTGCGGGCAATTTTCCCGTGAAACATCCCACAACAAATTCCACGGTTTCACACGCAAAATGTGGCTGAATTTTGGCAGACACAAAGGCGCTTTTTTCTTGAAATGAACACTGAAATCCTGTATAATATTTTGTTGGATTACAAATTGCCCCGGTGTTCACCGGGTTTACAACTTTGAAAGTGAGGCGTGGAAGTTATGAAAAAAATAGGATTTGATAACGAAAAATATCTTCACACACAGTCGGAGCACATCCGGCAGCGCATCTCTCAGTTCGGCGGTAAGCTGTATCTGGAGTTTGGCGGAAAGCTGTATGATGACTACCACGCCTCGCGCGTTCTGCCAGGATTTCAACCGGACAGCAAGCTGCGGATGCTGCTGCAACTGAAAGATCAAGTTGAAGTTATTATCGCCATCAACGCAGCCGACATCGAGAAAAACAAGATTCGCGGCGACCTGGGAATTACCTACGATGTCGACGTACTGCGTCTGATCGATGTATTCCGCAGCTTTGGCCTGTATGTCAGCAGCGTGGTCATGACCCGTTTCCAGGGACAAGCTGTTGCATTGGCTTTCCAGGAGAGATTGGAATCGCTGGGTGTCAAAGTATACCGCCACTATCCGATCGAAGGCTATCCGTCCAACATCTCCCACATCGTCAGCGATGAGGGCTATGGAAAGAACGAGTACATCGAAACCTCCCGCGAGCTGATCGTCGTCACCGCCCCGGGCCCCGGCAGCGGCAAAATGGCCACCTGCCTGTCCCAGCTCTATCACGACCACAAGCGCGGCATCAAGGCCGGTTATGCCAAATTTGAAACCTTCCCGATCTGGAACCTGCCGCTCAACCATCCGGTCAACCTGGCCTATGAGGCTGCGACTGCGGACCTGAACGACGTCAACATGATCGACCCATTCCACCTGGAAGCGTATGGAACCACCACTGTCAACTACAACCGCGATGTCGAGATCTTCCCGGTTCTGCGCGCAATGTTCGAGCAGATTGTCGGCGAGTGCCCATACAAATCCCCAACCGACATGGGCGTCAACATGGCAGGCTACTGCATCTTTGATGACGAGGTTGTCAGCGAAGCTTCCCGTCAGGAAATCATCCGCCGCTATTACACCGCTCTGTGCGGCCAGCGTCAGGGCACCGTCAGCGAGGACATCGTGCTCAAGCTGGAACTTTTGATGAAGAAAGCCGGCGTCACCGTCCACGACCGCAGCGTCGTATCTCCTGCCCTGCAAAAAGCTGCTTTGACCGGCTCCCCGGCTGCTGCAATGGAACTGCCGGACGGCACCATCGTCACCGGCCGCACCTCCGACCTGCTGGGCGCCGCCTCTGCGCTGCTGCTCAACGCTTTGAAGAAACTGGGCGGCATCAGCGACGACATCAAGCTGATCTCCCCTGTCATCATCGAGCCAATCCAGCACCTCAAAGTAGATCATCTTGGCAACCGCAATCCGCGCCTGCACACCGACGAAGTGCTGATCGCGCTGTCGATCTGCGCAGCGACCAATCCAACCGCAGAGGTTGCGATGGAACAGCTCAACAAGCTGCGCGGCTGTGAGGTGCACTCTTCGGTTATCCTCTCCTCGGTAGATGAGAAGGTATTCCGCCGCCTGGGTGTCAACATCACCTGCGAGCCTCTGTACGAGACAAAATAAAAGGCAAAAATATCAGGCGACCGCTCTGTTTTGCAGAGCGGTCGCCTTTTTTCTACACAACAAAAGGGACTTTGCCGGAGGACATTCCTCCAAAACAAAGTCCCTTTTTTAGCTCAAGCGCCTATTGATCGTTTATTTTTTTGCCTTGCCCTTTGTGGCAGCTGCAACCTTTGCAAGACCTCTTTCGCGCCAAATGCTCCAGAGCGAGCCATTTAAGCAGAGCGCCGAATAGAGGCTAAACAGGATGCCCACTCCAACCGGAACGGCAATGCTCAGGATGTTTGTACCCATCACCATCGCGGCGATTGCTGCGCAGATCACTGCAACCAGCAACAGCGCAGAAAGCATCACCAGCTGTGGCGCACAAGCTGCCGCACCGCTGTTAAACAATTCCGCCGGTGTCCCTTTGGTTGCCGATGCGCGGCTTGCCTGGCGGATTGCATCGTAAAGGAAGAGCGTCTCAAGGAGTGAGCAGCAGCACACCGTCATCGAGGCGGCGACATAGCTGCTGCCGGCGTGAAATCCCAGCAAAACCAGCACGCCATAGCTGAGCAGGCAGCTGTGCAACATGCTCAACACTGCAGCTGGGCCGGTGCAAAAACCCGCAACTTTTTTATACCGCAGTCCGATAAAGAGCATCAGCAGTACGCCAGCCAGAATACCGGCCAGCACAAATCGCTTGACAAGCAGACCGCCCTGTGCAGGCCGCACATTCGCTACGCTCGCTTGTTCGATGTTGCTGTCCCCAAATGCCTGCTGCAAAGCTGCCAGCAATCCCTGTTGGCTCTCCTCGTCCAGAGGCTCATTGAGGTTGACAACCAATTCGTTCATACCAGTTGGGATATTGTCCATCTGCTGGACGGTGACATCCCCGCCTACATATTCCTTTACAACAGCTGCAAAGTCATCGGGCGCAATGCCCTCTTCTCCGCTGGCAACTTCCTGGGAATAAACTGCAACCGTTCCGCTTCCAAGATCCAGTCCCATATTCGGTCCCAGAACGGCGGCGATCAGCAGCGCCACCACAACAGCTACTGCGGAGATGATCAAAAATACCTTTCTTTTGGATGCGATCTCCTTCATTATCTGTCACCTCCAAACAACCATGCCTTGTTCAGACCGGCAAACGAACTCAGCGACCGCAGCATCAGTCTGGACGCCAAGACCTGGAAGAGCATGGCCAGCACGATGCCAGCGACCATCGGATACGCAAAGGAATACAGTGCGCTTGCCGCGGTGCTCTCAAAGCCGAGCCAACCGAACAGTGTGTTGATCGGGGAGGTGAACATCGAATTGCCCGGGCCAAAAACGACCAGCAGTGCAACTCCCGCCAACAGCAACGCTACAAAGCCATCCAGAATCATCGGGAAGGCATCCTTGCCGCCCTGCTGCACAGCAACCGGCACCTCTTTGTTTGTTTTGAGCTGCTTTTTAATGCAGCGTGCCATATGCAGCTGTGCACCGACAGCAAAGGCAAACGCCACAGCGGTGCCCATAACTGCTGGGGTGCTCAAGGTAAAGGCAGGCAGTACCGAGAAGAAACCGGTAACTACTGCAACGGCGCCTCCCAGCTGCGCAATCAGCGAGATTGCCGCAACCAGTCCTGTCAGGCGGCTGCGAACCAGCAGTACAAGGATGACTACAGCCAGCCCTGCCACCGCTGCAATGCCCAGCGCTCTGCGGGCATAGTCGCCGTAGGTTGGGGTGATTGCACCGTAATGGCTGGATTCCAGTGCAAACGGCAGCGTGCCGCCATTGATCCGATTGACCAGATCGATGGCTTCACCGGAACCATAGTCGCCGCTGATGACGCAGCGTCCATCGCTGATTGCCTGGTCAACACTTGGAGAAGAGATCATCTCGCCGTCCAAAAAGATGGAGATGCGTCCGCCGACCTGTTCACCAGTAGCCTGCTCCCAGATATCCTTTGCCTCATCTTTAAAGACGAGCGAAACGGCCGAAACCATCTTGCCGGTCTCTGAGTCGGGATAGAGGGTCAGTTCCGCATAGTCGACATCCTCTCCTGTCAGGATCGGGTCACCGGCATCATTGCTGAGCATGCCGGTTGTGCTGTCCAATGGGGTATCCTTATAGAATGCGAGTTCTCCGGTCCGGCCGATATCCTGCAATTCATCGGCGACTTCTTTGCCCTCTTTGAGTGCAAAGCGCACCACGATGGTCTTGGTGTCATTGTCGACCAGCACATGGCTATCGGTAATGCCCTTGTTGACCAATCTCTGTTCGATCACCGAGACGGCCTGATTGAGTGTTTCGTCGGTAACATCGGTGCTATCCAAGGGGGTGAAGGTCGACTGAACGCCGCCACCCAGGTCCAATCCCCACTCGATATCGTCCAATCCCTTCAGATAGATGCGGTCGATATCGCCAAACTGGACGTTATAGCCCAGAAAAGCAGCGCAGGTGAAGAGCACCAGGATCAGGGCAACGATGAAAAACACCGGTTTTGCAACTTTTTTCATCTGCAATCCTCCAATTTCTGCCAGCAGCACAGCGTCAGGAGAAATTCCCCCGCTGATTCGCTGTAAATTTGCCATTTTAAGGCACTTATACCGCTTATTATAGTTTACTTTCGCCAAAAAGTCAATTCTCTATTCCGCATCCTGCCACAAAACAATGACAATCGATTGGCAACTTTATTCATTAACCTGTATCAATATCACAACTGCCGCCAAAAAAGCCTGGCAGAAAAATTTCTGCCAGGCTTTTCGGTAGTGATTTTATACGTTGAGTTCCGCATGCTCGCCAAGGACATCCTTGTTTTTGAGCAGCAGCGGATTGATGTACTCGTTGAGGAACTCGGTGACCTGCGATGGAGCACGGCCGGTGAAGTTCTTTGGATCGAGGATCGAAACGATCTCTTCTTTCTTCAGGTTGAACAGCGGATCTGCCACAATGCGGTCGATCAGATCGTTTTCGCCGCCCTCCTCTTTGACCACCTTTGCAGCAGCCTGGGAGTGTACGCGCAGCTGTTCGTGGAGTACCTGTCGGTCTCCGCCCTTCTTTACAGCAGACATCATGATGTTCTCGGTTGCCATAAACGGCAGCTCACGCATCACGCGCTGATGGATGACGCGCGGATATACGACCAATCCATCGCAGATATTCAGCATGATGTTGAGGATTGCATCGACGCCGAGGAACGCTTCTGCGACCGAGATGCGCTTGTTGGCCGAATCGTCCAATGTGCGCTCAAACCACTGGGTTCCAGCGGTGATGGCCGGGTTGAGCACATCGATCATGACATAGCGGGCAAGGGAGGTGATGCGCTCGCTTCTCATCGGGTTACGTTTATAAGGCATTGCAGAAGAACCGATCTGATTCTTTTCAAACGGCTCCTCCATCTCTTTAAAATTTTGCAGCAGGCGCATATCGTTGGAGAACTTGCTGGCCGACTGCGCAATTGCACTCAGGTCGGAAAGAACATAGTAGTCGGTCTTTCTGGAGTAGGTCTGACCAGATACCGGGACGCAGCTGTCAAATCCCATCTCTTTGGCGATCATCCGCTCTGCCTCTTTGCACTTTTCTTCGTCGCCGTTAAACAGCTCCATGAAGCTTGCCTGGGTACCGGTGGTGCCCTTCGAGCCCAGCAGCTTTAAGGACTGGATTCGGTGCTCTACCTCCTGTACATCCATATACAGGTCGTTGAGCCACAGGGTGGCGCGTTTGCCGACGGTGGTCAGCTGAGCCGGCTGCAGGTGGGTGTAGGCAAGACAGGGCATATCCTTATACTCGTTTGCAAATTTTGCAAGCATCGCGATGACGTTGATCAGCTTGCGGTGTACAATTTCCAAGCCCTCGCGCATCAGGATGACGTCGGTGTTGTCGCCGACATAGCAGCTGGTAGCGCCCAGATGGATGATGCCTTTTGCATTCGGGCACTGGCAGCCATAGGCGTAAACGTGGCTCATGACATCGTGGCGGACCAATTTTTCACGCTCGCGCGCTACATCATAGTTGATGTTGTCCTTGTTGGCCTCCAACTCTGCGATCTGCTCGTCGGTGATGTGGATGCCCAGCGCTTTTTCTGCCTTGGCAAGGGCAATCCAAAGCCGTCTCCAGGTTTTGAATTTGTGATCCTGTGAAAATACATACTGCATCTCTTCGCTGGCATAGCGAGAAGAGAATGGACTTTCGTATGCGTTTGTGCTCATGAAACATTCCTCCAACTATTGTTTGACCGCCTTCGCCTACACGCGAAAGAGGCTTTGTCGTATGCCCTCGAGAAAGGGGGCTTTTTCTTTAAGTTTAACAATCCATCGCCCCCATGTCAATCTAAAAAAGCACAAATTTGCAATTCTCTTTTGCTCTTTTCCCCTCTCCCCACGATCCTCACTGGAATCTTTGTCCAAAACCATCCTGCCTTTGTTGGTTTTGACCACCATTTTTTCCTTGACAAACTGTGTAGTGTGTGGTACCCTTATTTCAGAAATTAAGTTAGCAAATGCTAATTCAAAAAAAATTGTGCTACCTGGAAGGGAGATCAACTATGCCAACTTTCATCATTTCCGCAGTTCTCATCGTACTTGCCGTTTTGGCCCTGAGAAGCATCATCAAATCCCGTTCCAACGGCGGATGCAGCGGATGTTCGGGATGCAGCGGATGCAGCGGGTGCTCCGCCCATGTGCAAAGTTCCTCGAAAACGCCGCCGGCAAAATAACTTCACATTCCACCATCTTTTTATAGATACCCATTTTTTTATTCCTTCTTCTTAAAGTGCAAAACCCCGACCTTGTGGTCGGGGTTTTGCATTGTCAGCTTCTATTTTGCCAACGCCTGTCGCACAAGCTGCTCGAAAACTTTGCAAACAGCACTCCCAGCAGCGCGCCGCACAGGACGTCGGTGGGAAAGTGGACATAGAGATATAGCCGGGAAAATGCGATCAACAGTGCCAGGATCACCGCTGCTATCGCCCAACGTCCAAACTGGCTCCGATAGTGCCAAAAGACGCCGGCAAAGGAGAAAGCCGCCATGGTGTGTCCCGAAGGGAAGGAGAAATCCCGCGGTGCCCGGATCAACAGCTCGGTAACATTTGCCACTTCAAACGGGCGCATCCGTGCAAACAGTGGCTTGAGGATGAGGTTTCCCACAACAAAACAGCACAACAGCGCGATGGCCAGCGCAAAGCCCTGGCGGCGATAACGTCTGCTGAGCATAAAAGCTGCCGCGACGAGGATAAAAAGCCACCCCCCATTGCCCAGCGCTGTGACAAGAGGCATGAGAAAGTCGAGCGCCTTTCCCTGAAAGTGGTGCTGTATCCAGTCCAGAATCCAAAAATCAATCTGTTGCAGCGTTGGCATCGCCTGTTGCCCTCCTTTTTATTGGGGATGCGGCGTAGTGCCGCATCCCCCTCTTCTTTCCTTGATACCCGTTTTGTGCTATAATACATCTATTCTATGTTTTACGCAAGGGGGAGGGTGTTCATGCAAAAAAATTTATCCGCCACCGATCCAACAGCCCAGTCCAAAACGCGCAGCACTGCCGACTGCTCTTTACCGCAGGCAGCGGACGAGTTCACCGGCATTCCCAATAAAACGGCTGATCTGCCCTCCACTAGCCCCTGTGATCAGGCGCAGGAAACTGCCCTTGCAACAGTCTCGCTGTCGGTGCGGGAGCTGGTCGAGTTTATCCTGATGAGCGGCGACATCGACAACCGAGGGGGCAGCACCGATCTCTATCAGCGCGCAAACGAAGGTTCCCGCCTGCACCGCAAGTTGCAGCGGCAGGCGCACGAACAGTACGGTGAAAACTACCGCTCTGAGGTGGTCTTTTCCGATGAACGCACACTCGACGACATCCATTTTTCGGTTTTTGGCCGGGCAGACGGTGTGCTGCACGAGCAAGACGACTGGATCATCGAGGAGATTAAGTCCACCGAATTGCCCCTCTCCCTCATCAGCGGCCAACCCCATTCCCCCGGCTACAACCTGCTGCACTGGGCACAGGCCAAGTGCTACGCCTTCATCCTATCCCAACAACAAAATCTGGATCGGGTGGGCGTGCGGCTGATCTACTGCCAGGTGGAGACCGAGGAGGTCGAGCGCTTCACCAGCTTTTTTGACCGCGACTGTCTCTCCCAATTCTATCTCGATCTGCTGCGCCGCTACCACCGGTGGGCAAAGCTGCGCAGCGATTGGTCCACACTGCGCAACCGTGCGGCAATCGAGCTGCCCTTTCCCTTTCCCAGTTACCGGCAAGGACAGCGGCAGATGGCTGCGGTGATCTACCGGGCGGCCTCCTCCGGCTCCAGAGTGCTCTGCCAGGCGCCCACCGGCATCGGCAAGACCATCTCCTCCCTCTTTCCCGCCGTCAAGGCGATGGGGGAAGGCAAGCTGTCCCACATCTTTTATCTCACCGCCAAAACCTCCACCCGTGCAGTGGCAGAGGAGGGATTTGCACGGATGCAGCAGCGCGGAATGCGACTAAAGCGGGTGACGCTGACTGCCAAGGACAAAATCTGCTTTTTGCAGGAGCGGCTGTGCAACCCAGATGATTGCCCCTACGCCAAAGGCTACTACGACCGGATTCAGGACGTGTTATTCAAAATGCTGCAAACCGAGGATGCCTTTACCCGCGACAGCATTGTGCGCTGGGCCAAACAAGAGCAGCTGTGTCCTTTTGAACTCGGCCTGGACCTGTCGCTCTGGTGCGACGCCATCATCTGCGATTACAACTATCTGTTCGATCCGGTCGTCTACCTCAAGCGCTTCTTTGACCACCGCGACCAATACTGCTTCCTGATCGACGAGGCGCACAATCTCATCGACCGCGCGCGCAGCATGTACTCGGCCACCCTGCAAAAGTCGCAGGTCCTTTCCTGCAAAAAGCCGGCCCAAGCGCTCAGCCGTCCGCTTGCCAGCGCCATCTCCAGCCTCAATCGGGAGATGCTCTCCCTCAAGCGGAAGCTGCGCGACCCCGAAAAGCCCCAGCAGGAAAACTTTCTCACCCTGCACGAAATCCCCGACAGCTTTCTGCGGGCGGCGCAGCGCCTTAGTGCGGCCTGTTCGCAATTTCTCGAGGAACAGCGCCGCGACAAGCTGCACCGCGGCATCTTTGCACAGGGGGAAAAGGTGCCGCAGGAGATTTTGCAGCTCTACTTTGATGTGCGCTTTTTTACCCGCATCGCCGAACTGTTTGACGAGCGATTTGTCTTTTTTGTTTCAAGCTACCGCTCGGAGGTCACCGTCAAGCTGCTCTGCCTGGACCCTGCCCGGATGATCGACAGCCGCCTCACACTGGGCCGATGCACCGCACTTTTCTCCGCAACCCTCTCTCCTCCCTCCTATTACAAAGAGGTCTTGGGCTGCGACGATCCCCAGCAGCTCACCCACTCCTATGCGCTGCCTTCCCCCTTTTGCGCACAAAATCTGTGTCTGCTGCTCTGTCCCCAGATCAACACCCGCTGGGCTGCAAGGGAAGAGAGCTTATTGCCCATTGCAAAGCTGCTTTTTTCTCTTGTACAGGCAAAAAGCGGCAACTACCTGGCCTACTTCCCCTCCTACCAATATTTGCAGATGGAGGCGGAGGTCTTTGCCAAAACCTATCCCGACATCCAACTGCTGCTGCAATCTCCCGACATGGATGATCAGGCGCGCGAGGACTTTCTGCGCCAATTTGATAACCCCCATCATGACGCACCGATGCTCGCTTTTGCTGTGCTCGGCGGCGTCTACTCCGAGGGGGTGGATCTCAAGGGCGACAAATTGCTTGGCACCGCCATCGTCGGCACCGGATTGCCCAAAGTCGGCGCACAGCAGGAGATTCTGCGCGACTATTACCAGCAAAAAAACCAGCACGGGTTTGATTTTGCCTACCGCTATCCGGGGATGAACAAGGTGTTGCAGGCAGCCGGGAGGGTCATCCGCAGCGACCAAGACCGCGGCGTCGTGCTGCTGTTGGACGACCGGTTTTGCTCGGCAAGCTACCGGAGGCTGTTCCCCGCTCATTGGAGCCATGCGAGTGTCGTGTACGATGAAGATCAGCTGCGTCAGACACTGCAACAGTTTTGGGAAAGCGGCGATTGCGCAGCGGGTGAAAAACAGATACCGTAACAACCAACACAGCAAGAAGGGAGCTGTTCTCATGGCACGACATGTTCTCGTGGTCGATTATGACCCCACTTGGCCCCAAAAATTTCGTCAGGAAGCGCAAAAGATTCGGGCCATTCTCAAAGACAACTGCGCTGCAATCTATCACATCGGCAGCACCTCGGTCCCAGGACTGGCTGCAAAGCCGGTCATCGACATCATGCCGGTGGTATACAGCCTGGAAAAGGTCGATCTGGTCGCAGAGGAGTTTCGCCAAATTGGGTACGAATATATGGGGGAATGGGGCATTCCCGGGCGCCGCTACCTGCGCAAAGGCGGAGATCACCGGACCCATCACGTCCATATTTTTGCCCAAAGCGATACAGAAAATATCCGCTGCAACCTCGCCTTCCCCCACTACCTGCGCACCCACGAATCGGTAAAGCAGGAATATGCCCGCCTCAAAAAGGAACTTGCCGTCCAGTATCCCTATGACATCGAAGCATACTGCGATGGAAAGGACGCCTTTATCAAAGCGGTTGATGCTGCCGCCAAAGAGCAAGCTGTGCCGCAGGCCGATTTGGAAAATGAATCGCCGATGCTTTGAGTAAAAGGGCACATTCAAAGATGCCTTCCCAGCAGCGATTTTCCCCGCTCACCTGCGGTAGCAGTGCTGGAT
>ENA-OYXB01000845-OYXB01000845.1-human-gut-metagenome-genome-assembly--contig:-NODE-845-length-13130-cov-5.328872_pt1 | contig 13130 bp, 14 predicted proteins | sample MGYA00244176_ERZ653409 | MGnify/ENA primary metagenome ERZ653409 (study PRJEB26926, sample SAMN06164912) | human gut metagenome | biome: ENVO:00009003; feature: ENVO:2100002; material: ENVO:00002003... | reverse complement strand
AGATGTAGAGAGGTCTCGTGGGCTCGGAGATGTGTATAAGAGACAGGATAAAAACTTCACCCTCTTTTTGCTGCTGGTTGTGCTGTCGGCGGCGCTGTGCCCGGCAAAGAAAAAGGGAAAGCGATAAAAAAAAGCGGGGAAAGCAACGGTGTGCTTTCTCCGCTTTTATCGTGTCGGGGATTTTGTCGGTGTCGTTGAGCTGTTACACCTTTTTGACTGTGAGCACCTTGAGCACCTCGGTCGCGCCCTGGATGTCCTTGACGCGGTCGTTGATCTCGTTGACGCTCTGGAATTTTTCCAGCGTGGTGCGCTGGCCTTCAAAGAGCTGGCGCATATCCTGTTTGATGTCGTTTTCCTGCACCGTCTCCATCTTTTTCAAACGGCGCTCCAACGAATCTATGGTAGAGGCCAAGTTTTTGATGTCCTCGCGGCCTGCGTTGACCTGTGATTTGATCTCACGCACCTCGTCGCGGATGCCGCGGACTTCCTCTTTAATCGACTTAATTTCGTACTTGATCGGTCCGAGCTCGTTGGTCAGTTTCACATCCAGCAGCTGGCTGATCGCGTCCATCAGTTCTCTGTCAATCATTGGTTTATTCACCGCCTTTAATTTCCATTATACACGATTTCCTACTTATTTGCAACAAAAAATTTCAGCAATTTGGATAAGCTATTAAATTCGCAGTTTGTAAAAGGTTGCGTGCGCGGCCGCCTGCCGTTCCAATCCAAAAGAAAAATTGTGCGGCACAACCTGTACAGAAAGTATTCTTCTTTTAAAAAATACAATCGGGAAAAGCACGTGCCCTACTGTGCAGCGGCCTTTTGGACGGTTAGGACTGGGAAGAGGGGGATTTGACGAAGATGTAGGAGTTTGCCTTTTGGGAAAAGCCTTCCTGTGCAAAGCCGCACTTTTGCAGCAGCGAGATGCTGGGGATGTTTTCCTTTTCGACAAGGCCGACGATGTCGGTTTGGGGATAGGCGTTTTGGATGGCGGGCAGCAGGGCGCACAGCAGCTCATAGGCATAGCCCTGCCGCCAGTGCCGATAGGAGATGGTGTATCCCAGGGTGATGCACCGATCGTCCTCGTTGTAAAAGTAGGACAGGTCCCCGATGATCTGTCCGTCTGCGGCGCCGGTGGCCCTGCAAATGGCGTAGTGCTGTTCCGGCTCTTTGGAGAGAAAGGCCGACTGCGCATAGCGCTCTATCCACTCCCGCAGATATTCTTTTGAGGTATTTTCCCAGTGCTGGTAGCGGGCACAGCCCTCGTTGTTGCGGTAGTCGTACAGGACCTCCAGGTCCTCGGGGATGAGGTTTCGAAGAAACAGGCGGGGGGTGTGTAACACAATCATTAGGAGTTCTCCTTTCTGCCGACAGGGGATCGGTTAATTGTATTCTACAAAATTTCGGCGCATTTGGCAAGATTTCTTAGGAAGGCTGTGCGGGCGGTGGGCGTTGATTTTTCCGATAAAATCATGTAAACTAAAAAAACAAGCACACAGCCGGATCGTTTAGGCTGCACATTGACAAAAACGCAAAAGCAAGATACAGCAAGATCATTTGGAGGAAGATAGATGAAGAGAGAGAAACTTGAGCAGATGCTGCTTCAGGTGCAGAAACCCGCACAGTACATCGGCGGGGAGCTCAACAGTGTAATGAAGGACAAGACAAAGGTGGATTGCCGCCTGGCCTTCTGTTTTCCCGACAAGTATGAGGTGGGCATGTCCCACCTGGGAATGAAGATTTTATACTCGCTGTATAATCAGCGGGAAAATTGGTGGTGTGAGCGGGTGTTTGCCCCCGACGCCGACATGGAGCAGCTGCTGCGAAAAGAGGGTGAGCCGCTGTATGCGCTGGAGAGCCTGGACCCCATCAAGGACTTTGACTTCATCCTCTTCACCCTGCAATATGAGATGAGCTACACCGGCATACTCAATATGCTCGATCTGGCGGGCGTGCCGGTGCTGGCAAGCGAGCGCACCGCCCTGTCGCCCATCGTGGTGGCGGGCGGCCCCTGTGCCTGCAACCCCGAGCCGATCGCGGACTTTATCGACCTGTTCATCCTCGGAGAGGGCGAGGAGGTCAACATCGAGATCACCGACCTGTACATGCAGGCCAAACGGGAGGGCTGGGACAAGCAGCACTATTTAAAGGAAGCAGCGAAGATCGGCGGCGTCTATGTGCCCAGCCTCTACGACGTCTGCTACAACGACGACGGCACCATCCGCTCTGTCACCCCAAACTGCCCTGAGGCCCCCGCAAAGGTCACCAAGCGCATCGTTCGGGATTTGGACAAGGTCTTCTTCCCGGAAAAGTTTGTGGTGCCCTTTATCAACATCGTCCACGACCGCTCGATGCTGGAGCTGCAGCGCGGCTGCCTGCGCGGCTGCCGCTTCTGTCAGGCGGGCTTTATCTACCGCCCGCTGCGCGAAAAGCACTATGACACCCTCAACCGCGACGCCCACAACCTGTGCGACACCAGCGGCTATGAGGAGCTGTCGCTGACCTCGCTTTCCACCAGCGACTATCTGGAGATCGAGCCGCTGCTGGACGACCTGCTCTCCTGGACCCCGCAGCAGCGGGTCAGCCTGTCGCTGCCGAGCCTGCGGGTGGACAACTTCTCGAAAGAACTGATGGAGAAGGTCTCCCGCATCAAAAAGAGCGGCTTGACCTTCGCCGCCGAGGCCGGCACCCAGCGCCTGCGCGACGTCATCAACAAAAATGTCACCGAGGAAGAGGTGCTCTCCACCTGCAAGACCGCCTTTGAGGGCGGCTACACCTCGGTCAAGCTCTACTTTATGATGGGCCTGCCGACCGAGACGATGGAGGACATCGAGGGCATCGCAAACCTCGCGCAGAAGGTGGTCGACCTCTACTACAGCCTGCCCACCCGCCCAAAGGGCCGGTCGGTCAACGTCTCGATCTCCTGCGCCTGCTTTGTGCCAAAGCCCTTCACCCCCTTCCAGTTTGAGGGACAGGACACCATGGAGCTGCTGCGCCAAAAACAAAAACATCTGCTCGCCAGCGTCAAATCCAAAAAGATCAGCGTCAGCTACCACGACGCGGACATCAGCTTTATCGAGGCCATCCTCGCCAAGGGCGACCGCCGCTTGGGGCCGGTCATCCTCTCTGCCTGGAAGAAGGGCAGCAAGCTGGACGGCTGGTACGAGTACTTTGATCCCAACCGCTGGTTCGACGCGCTGGCCGAATGCGGCGTGGACCCGGCCTTCATCGCAAACCGCCACCGCAGCTATGACGAGGTGATGCCGTGGGATCACCTGGATTTTTGCGTGAGCAAGCAGTTTTTGATCCGCGAAAACAAAATTGCCCGCCAAAGCACCACCACTCCGCAGTGCCGCGAACACTGCTCGGGATGCGGTGCAAACTGCCTGACCGGCGGCGGAAGGTGCCCGGCAAATGTCGACACCATCACCTCCGACCGGCCCCTTGCCCCCATCGAGCCGGTGGATCAGGGTCCCGACCCGTCCACGCTGCTCGAGCAGACCCAAAAGATGCGGCTGTTCTTCACCAAGCTTAACCGCGCAAAATATATCTCCCATCTGGATATGAACCGCTGCATGAGCCGCGCTTTGCGCCGCGCAAAGCTGCCGGTCTGGTACACCGGGGGCTTTAACCCGCACATGTATCTGACCTTCCCGCTGCCGCTTTCGCTGGGATGCGAGAGCAGCTATGAGTGCGTGGACTTAAAGATGGTGCAGGCCATCGACCCGCAGGAGGTCGTCCGGCGCCTGAACCCCTGTCTGCCGCCGGATATCCAGGTCTTTGCCGCAGCGGCGCCGAAGATGGATCAAAAGGAGATCGCCTGGGCCGATTATGAGATGACCCTCGACGGCGGGGAGCAGTTTGCACAGGAGTTTGCCGACTTTGTGCAGCGCGAGCAGATCAAGGTCCTCAAAAAGACCAAAAAGGGTGAAAAGGAGATCGACATCCGCCCGCACTTTGCTGTGCAGAAGATGCAGGGTGAGGGCGACACCGTCACCGCCACCATCCGCTTTGCCACCGGCCTCGAGCTCAACATCAACCCCACCTTGCTGCTGGATAATGCCCCCTTCCCGCTGCACATCCGCTCGCTCAAGCGGGTGATGGTCTACAACCACCAGCTGGAGCCATTCTGCTAAACCTTTAAGCAAAGCCGCCAGAGAATGTGGAGTTTGTGCAGGGACGATTGTGCAAACTAGGGAAAATGGCGCGCGCAGCAAAAATGCCTTGCATTTGAGAGGATGTCATGGTATAATAACACGGTATGCAACAGATTCCGTCCAGCCGGGTGTTCCGGCAGGATGAGTGTTGATGCACAATCTGCAATACTTTGAGATTGCGACATTCAAAGTGGATATTCCTCTGCGAAGCGACGCAAGAATATCTGAAAATTTAAGGAGGAAACGAAAGTGGACGCATTACAGAAAATCACCGAGTCCTGCATGAAGAACGAGCTGCCTTCCTTCGAAGTCGGCGATACCGTTCGCGTACAGGTAAAGATCAAAGAGGGCGACAAGGAAAGACTGCAGGCCTTTGAGGGCACCGTTATTGGAATCAAAAAAGGCGGCATCAATTCCACCTTCACCGTTCGCCGTATTTCCCATGGCTGCGGCGTAGAGAGAGTTTTCCCGATGCATTCCCCGAATGTTGCGGAAGTTACCGTTACCAGAAAAGGTAAAGTTCGCAGAAGCAAGCTGTACTACCTGCGCGACCGCGTCGGCAAAGCGGCTAAAGTTAAAGAACAGATTCGCTAAGTTCGCGCAAAAAGGGACAGGTTCTGTCCCTTTTTGTTTTTTCTGCGCATTCTGCTTTTAGGAAAGGAGGCCCAGATGGACATGGAACAGATAGGAAATGCCGCAGCACAGGGTGGCCGCGACAAAAAACGGGTACAGGAGCTGATCGAGTATGCCGAATCGCTGACGCTGGTGTTTGCGGTGATGCTGCTGATCTTCACCTTTATCGCGCGGCCGGCGACGGTGGACGGAGAATCGATGCTGCCCACCCTGCAAAATGGCGAGCGGCTGGTCATCTCCAACCTCTTTTATGAGCCAAAGCCGGGCGACATTGTGGTGCTGTGCGGCGAGGCGGACCGCGAAGAGGGCAGGAACCTGATCAAACGGATCATCGCCGTCGGAGGCCAGACCATCGACATCGACTTTGAGACCGGCGACGTCACGGTGGACGGAGAGGTGCTCGACGAGCCGTATATCCTCGAGCGCACCCATCTGGACGAGGGAACCCAGTTCCCGCTGACGGTGCCGGAAGGGGAGATCTTCGTCATGGGAGACAACCGAAACGGTTCCCGCGACAGCCGCTCGGTGACCGTCGGTACAGTCAAGCAAGAATATATTGTCGGGAGGGTGCTGTTCCGCTTCTTCCCGTTTAACCGCTTTGGACAGGTCAGCGACACCGGCAGACTGCATGTGGTGACAGCTGATTGATCCGAACAACCAAGACAAACAGGAAGGGAGGAGAGCGGATGAAACAAAACAGATGCTGCTGCAAGGGGCAGCCCGATGAGGACCCGGCATTGCAGGAGGAACAGGATCAGCAGGAGGCGGAATATCTGACCAAGACCCCGACGATCCAGTGGTTCCCCGGACACATGGCCAAGACCAGAAGGGTGATGCGGGACAGCCTGAAGCTGGTGGACATCGTGGTGGAGCTGCGCGACGCGCGCATCCCCAAAAGCAGCCGCAATCCCGAGATTGAAAAGATTGTGGGCGATAAACCCCGCCTGGTGGTCTTTAACAAGGCCGACATCGCCGATCCCGCGGTGACCAAGGAGTGGCAGGACTACTATAAGAGCCACGGCGTGCGCACGTTGGCGCTAGATTGCCGCTCCGGCAAGGGGCTCAAGGAGCTGGTCCCGGCGGTGCGGCAGGTGCTGCAACCCCTGCTGCAAAAGCGCAGGGAGCGCGGCATGGAGAGCCGGCCGATCCGCATGATGATCGTCGGCGTGCCCAACGTCGGCAAGTCCTCTCTGATTAACCGCCTGGCCGGCAGCAAGCGGGTCAAGGTGGAGGACCGTCCGGGCGTCACCCGCGGCAAACAGTGGGTCCGCCTGGAAAGCGGCATCGAGCTTTTGGACATGCCGGGCGTATTGTGGCCGAAGTTTGACGACCGGCAGGTCGGAGAGCGGCTGGCCTACACCGGCGCCATCAAGGACGACGTCTACGATCTGGAATGGGTGGCGATGCGCTTTTTGGATTTTCTGCGCGGACACTACCCGCTTTTGCTCCAGCAGCGCTTCAAGGTGACCGAGCAGGAATATGCCGGTTTGGAGCCGTTTGACCTGCTGGAATTGGTGGGCAGAAAGCGCGGCATGATGCTGCCCGGAGGGGTGGTCAACACCGAGCGGGCCGCCATCACCGTGCTCGACGAGTTCCGCGCCGGAAAGATCGGGCGCATCTCGCTGGAAAGGCCGCACACCGCAAGACAATCCGAGCAGTCCCAACAGCCGGATCAAGGGAGTGAGCAGGCATGATCGAGACGCCGCTTTTTGCCTGTGACCGGCAGCTGCAACAGCAGGGCTTTTCGCTGCTGTGCGGCATCGACGAGGCCGGGCGCGGCCCGCTGGCAGGCCCGGTGGTGGCCGCAGCGGTGATTCTGCCGCCCGATGCGCTGCAAATCTGCCCTGCGCTGAGCGCGCTCAACGACTCCAAAAAGCTGACCGAAAAAAAGCGGGAGGCGCTGTTTGAACCGGTCCAATCGGTGGCGCTGGGCTACGGCATCGGTCAGGCAAGCCCGCAGGAGATCGATCAGATCAACATCCTGCAAGCGACCTTTTTGGCCATGCGGCGGGCGCTGGACGAGCTGGAAAAAAACTTTTCCCTCTCCCCGGATCTGGTGCTGGTCGACGGCAACCGCGATCCGCATCTCGGATGTCCCACCCGCACCGTTATCAAGGGGGATGGGACCAATGCCTGCATCGCGGCGGCGTCGATCTTGGCCAAGGTCACGCGGGACCGCCAGATGGTGCAGCTGGGCCTTGCCTATCCGCAGTATGACTTTGCAAAGCACAAGGGCTACCCCACCAAGCTGCACTATGAGCGGCTGGTGGAATTTGGCCCCTGCCCCGAACACCGCCGCAGCTTTTTAAAGAAGCTGGAGGGCAGATGAGCGCCCCGGTGGGCAGCCTGGGCGAATGGGCGGTGGCCCAATATCTGTGCCAGAACGGCTGCTTTGTGGTGCAGCAAAACTGCCGGGCAGACGGGCAGTGGCACGATGAGATCGACATTGTGGCCTGCGACGGGGTGTACCTGCGCTTTGTCGAGGTCAAAACCCGCACAAGGGGGGCGGTCATCCCGGCCCTGAGCGCCGTGACGGCGGCAAAACAGCGGCGCATACAGCGCTGTGCGCGGGCATTTTTACAGCACAACGAAAGTTTTCGCTGCTACCAGCCGCGCTTTGACGTGGCGTGTGTGACAGCGTACCGGGGAAAGGTGGAGGCAATCCAGTATTATCCCAACGCCTTCTCCCTGTGACATATCGAAACGATACCACAAGATACATGGAAAGGAAGGAACTGCGATGAAACTGTTTGACCTGCACTGTGACACCATCGAGCGGATGGAGGAATTGGGAGAAGATATGCTCACCGACAAGACCCAGCTGAGCTTAAAATATCTGCCGCAGATTGAAAAGTGGTGCCAGACCTTTGCGATCTTTATTCCAGACCGTTACCGCGGCCAGGATGCGGTGAACTACTATGAGCAGGTGCTGGCGTACCTGCACAAGATGCTCAAAAAGCACTCCGACATCGTGGAGTGGGCCGACACCGCCGACGACATCCGCCGCATCACCGGCAGCCACAAGTGTGCGGCCCTGCTCTCGGTGGAGGGCGGCGCTGTGCTGGCCGGCAAGCTGGAGAATGTGGAGAAGCTCAAAAAGGACGGCGTCAAGATGATGACCCTGACCTGGAACGGCCCCAACGAGATCGCTTCCGGCAACGTCGACCCCGAAATGGGCTTTACCCCCTTCGGCCGCGAGGTTGTGCGGGAGATGGAGCGCCAGAACATCATCGTCGATGTCTCCCACCTCAACGACAAGGGCATGGAGGAGCTGATGGGCTTTGCGACCAAACCGATCATCGCCACCCACTCCAACCTCCGCTCGATCTGCTCGCACAAGAGAAACGTAACCGAGGAGATGTTCCGGTACATCGTCGAGCACAAGGGCCTGTGCGGACTGAACCTGCTGCACGGCTTTGTCTCGGATGAGCCGATGAAGGATTCCAAAGCGGAGCTGTTCCGCCACGTTTACCGGATGCTGGAGCTGGGCGGCGAGGACGTCATCGCCTGCGGCAGCGACTTCGACGGCGGCATCACCAGCCAGATGGACAACCCTGCGCTGTTCGCTTCCTTTGGAGATTATATGGTCGAGCACGGCATCAGCCGACGCATCTCGGACAAGATCATGTTCGAGAATGCGCTGCACTTCTTTGAGGTGAACGGCAGATGATGTACAGCAAAAACTATCTGGAAGAGTCGGGCATCGACCTGGAACAGCTGACCAGCAATCTGGAGCTCATCGCCGACCAGCTGTTCTTCATTGCGCGCGCGCCGCAGGATCGCCCCATGCCGGTGCGCACCCCCAAGACCAAGTACCGCATTGTGGCCCAGCAGAAGCGGGCGTATAGCTGTGTGGGAGGAAAAGCATAGATGAAGCTGGACAGAGAGATTGTCGACCGCTTTTTGGCGGGACAGGAGATTGCAGACAGCTGGATCTTTTCTCAAATTGAGGAGGGAAAGCACTGCTTTGACCTCTCGGACGCTGTTGGCAAGGAAGGGGAGATCCGGGAGATTACCCGGCGGGTATCAAACTTTGTCAACGATTTTGTGCCGGAGAATGAGGAGGTTTACCGCCAGCTGTTTCCCGACTATCCAACGCAACTCCAACAGGTGCAGGTCTGCCTGACGGTGGGCTGCCCGAACCCCTACGACGCGATGGTCAGACAGCGGGAGGAAGGCGGTGTGAAGCAGGAGGTCATCGTCTTTGACATGGTGCGCTTTCTCGCTTATGGGGAGCGGGCGCTGGAACTGATCTCCCGCCTGGTGACCCACGAGACTGCCCATATCCTGATGCACAAGCGCTGGCCGGTTTTGGCCCAAGAGGTGCCCTACCGCCGGCAGCTGCAATCCTTTTGCTTTGACGAGGGCTTTGCCCATCTGCTGGCGTGCGGGGAGAAGATCGCCTCTTTTGATTTTGGCGGCTGGGTCGCGCAGCATTGGGAGCCCTCGCTGCAAAAGCTCCGGGAGGCCCTTGCCTGCACCGACCCCCAAGAACAGCAGGAGTGGCTGTGCAGAGCGGTCGCAGGAACGTACTGGGAAAAGTTTGCCTGCATCGCCGGCAAGCTCTATCTGGCGCAGCACCGCGACCAGCTGTCCGCCATTTGCAGCCAAGGCCCGGATCGGTTTCTCCCAGAGATTTTTTCTCCCGCAGAAAGGAAAGCATAACCGATGGCTTTGTTTGTCATAGGAGATACCCACCTGTCGCTGTCGGTGGACAAGCCGATGGACATCTTCGGCGGGTGGAAAAATTACATGCAGCGCCTGGAGGAAAACTGGCGCTCGGTGGTGCAGGACCAGGATACGGTGGTGATCCCCGGAGATGTCTCCTGGGGGATGAGCTTGCAGGAGGCAAAGGCTGACTTTGCATTTTTGCAGGCGCTGCCCGGCAGAAAGATTTTGATGAAGGGCAACCACGACTACTGGTGGACCACCAAATCCAAGATGGACCGCTTTTTGCAGGAGTGCGGCTTTGACAGCCTGTCCATTTTGCACAACGGCGCCATCAGCGCCGAAGGAGTCAGCCTGTGCGGCTCCCGCGGGTGGATGTTTGAGCAGGGACAGGAGCACGACAAAAAGCTGATCGCCCGTGAGGCCGGACGCATCCGCGCCTCGCTGCAGGACGCCGTGCGCTTCGGCGATCAGGAAAAGATTTTGTTTTTGCACTATCCGCCGGTCTTTCTGCAGGACAGCATCCCGGAGTTTTTTGCCGTGATGCAGGAGTTTGGGGTGCGCCGCTGCTATTATGGACACATCCACTCCAAAGGCTGCCGCCTGGCCTTCCAGGGCGAGTGGCAGGGCGTGCAGCTCACGATGGTTTCGGCCGATTACCTCGCGTTTATGCCAAAAAAGATTGGATAAAGAGCAAATAATTGGCTCTAACAGGTGGAATTTCTCAAAAGAATATGCTATAATTGTTTGGATCATTCTGCAAAGAGAATTCTTTGACAAGAATAATTATGTGCCGCTTCCTTTGGATGATAAGGGTGGGGTCTGTTCCGGAATAGATGGCCGCAGGGTTTGGGAACATCGCCGGATAGTTGCAAGATCCGGCGGCCCCTGTCAGCCGGTCCGGCACAGAATAAAAGAAAGGATTGGAAACAAAATGAGTTTGACTTCCCAAAACAAACTGGAAAACAACACAGTGGAGCTGCTGATCCATGTCAGCGAGGAGCAGTTCCAGGACGCACTGATGAAGGCGTATAAAAAGAAGGTAAAATCCATCGCACTGCCGGGCTTCCGCAAAGGCAAAGCGCCAAAAGCGATGATCGAAAAGATGTATGGCAAAGAGTTCTTCTATGACGATGCCATCAATATGGTCTACCCAACCGCTTATGAAGAGGCTGTTGAGGAAGCAAACATCGAGCCGGTAGACCGCGCAAACGTCTCCGACCTGAAGGTAGAGCAGGGCAATGGCTTCAGCTTCAAGGCAACTGTCACCGTAAAACCGGAAGTTGTTGTCAAGAACTACAAGGGCATCAAGGCAGAAAAGACCGTCGAGACCATCATGGCTGCCGACGTCAATGCCGAGCTGGATAGAATGCGCGAGAGAAATTCCCGCCTGATCGACGTAGACCGCGCTGCAAAGAACGGCGACACCGCACTCATCGACTTTGAGGGCTTCAAAGACGGCGTTGCGTTCGAGGGCGGCAAGGGCGAAAACTTCCCGCTGAACCTCGGTTCCGGCCAGTTTATCCCTGGCTTTGAGGAGCAGGTTGTCGGCCACAAGGCAGGCGAAGAGTTCGAGATCAACGTAACCTTCCCGGAAGATTACCATGCAGAGGACCTCAAAGGTCAGCCGGTTGTCTTTAAGGTAAAGGTCAACGCGGTACAGGAGAAGGAGCTGCCGGCTCTGGACGACGAGTTTGCAAAGGATGTCAGCGAGTTTGACACCCTGGCAGATCTCAAGAAGGACGTCAAAGAGAAACTGCAGCAGGAAGCCGACAAGAAGGCACAGGTGGACATGGAGAACAACCTGATCTCCACCGTCATCGAGAATATGGAGGCCGATATCCCGCAGTGCATGTACGAGAACAAGATCAACGAGATGGTCAACGACTTCAGCTATCGCCTGCAGTCCCAGGGCATGAGCCTCGATCTGTACCTGCACTACACCGGTTCGGACATGAAGTCCTTCCGCGAGACCTTCCAGGAGTCCGCTGAGAGACAGGTTAAGATCCGTCTGGCCCTCGAGAAGATCGCTGAGGTGGAGAACCTGACTGCTACCCCAGAGGAGATCGATGCAGAGTACGAGAAGATCGCCAAGAACTACGGCATCGACGTTTCCAGAGTCAAAGGCGTACTGCCGGAGAAAGAGGTTGTCAAGGACGTCACCGTCAACAAGGCAATCGACCTGGTAAAGGATTCCGCTGAGGTCACCGAGAAAAAGGTAAAAAAGACCTCTGCAAAGTCCAAGAAGAAGGCGGAGGAGTCCGCTGACGCTGCGGCAGAGGATGCTGCCAGCGACGCAGAATAATCCTTTTTCTCCCGCAAAGGTGTATTTTAAAAAATCGTTCATAAAATATACAAGCACTATCGCATAGTATCCTGTATAATGAGAATCGATTTATAATAAGCCGTTTACGGCCGGCTGATCCAGCCGGCCGTATTTTTCGATAGACAGATCCTAAAAAAAACTGCCTTGCCTCTTTTATCCTGTTTAAACCGGAAAAAATCGGCAAGGCTTTTATGGAAAGCGCACCTTCCCCTTTGCGGGGATGCGGCGCATCTCCCGCCCGCCTTGTGGGCCGGGCAAGGGAGTTTGTCTAAACCAAAAAGGGAGGTTTTCATCATGGCATTAGTACCTTATGTAGTGGAGCAAACCAACCGCGGAGAGCGCTCCTATGACATTTTTTCCCGACTGCTCAACGACCGCATCGTCATGCTCTGTGACGAGGTCAACGACACCACCGCCAGCCTGGTCGTCGCGCAGCTTTTGTACCTGGAAGGCCAGGACAGCGAAAAGGATATCAGCCTTTATATCAACAGCCCCGGCGGTTCGGTAACTGCGGGTCTGGCAATCTATGACACCATCCAGTATATCAAGTGCGACGTCTCCACCATCTGCATGGGCATGGCGGCCTCGATGGGCGCCTTCCTGCTGTCGGCGGGAACCAAGGGCAAACGCCTCGCACTGCCAAATTCCACCATCATGATCCACCAGCCATCCGGCGGCGCACAGGGCCAGGCGACCGATATGCGCATCCACACCGAATGGATTCTGGAGATCAAAAAGAGACTCAACCGGATGCTCTCCGATGCGACCGGACAGCCACTGGAGGTCATCGAACGGGATACCGAGCGAGACAACTTTATGAGCGCGCAGCAGGCGTTGGAATACGGCCTGATAGATAAAATTATTGAGAAACGGTAAGGTCAGGTGTTGCGGCAATGCCAAGAAATGAAGAAAAAATGTTAAGGTGCTCGTTCTGTGGCAAATATCAGGATGAGGTAGAGCGGATGATCGCAGGTCCGGGCGTGTGCATCTGCAACGAGTGCATCGAGCTGTGCCAGGAGGTTCTCAACGGCGAAAGCGAACACTCCGCACAACCGCGCTCCCGCAGGGAATCTGCCGAGGAGACGGTGCCGATGCCCAAGCCCCAGGACATCAAAAAGGTGCTGGACGAATATGTCATCGGCCAGGACCGCGCCAAGCGCGCTTTGAGCGTGGCGATCTACAACCACTATAAGCGCATCTTTTTAAAGGACAACGACGACAGCGTGGAGATCACCAAGAGCAATGTGCTGCTGGTGGGCCCCACCGGCGTGGGCAAGACGCTGCTTGCTCAGACGCTGGCCAAGACGATGAATGTGCCGTTTGCCATCGCCGACGCCACCACCTTG
>ENA-OYXB01000842-OYXB01000842.1-human-gut-metagenome-genome-assembly--contig:-NODE-842-length-13145-cov-5.367303_pt1 | contig 13145 bp, 7 predicted proteins | sample MGYA00244176_ERZ653409 | MGnify/ENA primary metagenome ERZ653409 (study PRJEB26926, sample SAMN06164912) | human gut metagenome | biome: ENVO:00009003; feature: ENVO:2100002; material: ENVO:00002003... | reverse complement strand
CAGCTTGACCTGTCCAACGTGCCCGAGATTCGCAAGACGGTTGAGTACTGCAACCAGATCAAGATTTCCGAGCGTCACCCGTACGCCGGCAACTTCGTGTTCACTGCGTTCTCCGGCTCGCATCAGGACGCCATCAAGAAGGGTCTCGAGGCTCGTCAGGTGGCCGCCGAGCGTGCTGGCGCCGATCTCGACAGCTTCGTGTGGCTTGTGCCGTACCTGCCGATTGACCCGAAGGACATCGGCCGCACGTACGAAGCCATCATTCGCGTCAACTCGCAGTCCGGCAAGGGCGGCATGGCCTACCTGCTCAAGACCAACCACAATCTTGACCTGCCCAAGCGTCTGCAGATCGAATTCGACAAGATCGTGCAGAACTACGCTGACACGACCAAGAAGGAAGTCAAGGACGAGGATATCTGGCGTCTGTTCAAGGACGAGTACCTGCCGGTCGAACAGTCCGGCATGACCGCCGCCGGTGTGGTTGTGGGCGATACTCATGACGCCTCGCTCGTGCCGTGGGGCCGCTTGAAGCTGCTCAAGGTGGCCGTCAGCTCCGGTGAGGATGGCTCCGACACCGTGCTCAAGGCTCGTCTGCTCGACCGCGGCGTGAACGTCGGGGTCGATGCGCCCGTGGAGCGCGAGGTCTCCGGCATCGGCAACGGTCCGATCGCCGCTTTCCTCAACGCCATTTCCAACTTTGGCGTTGACGCCTCGATTATGGATTACGCGGAGCACACCATGTCCGTCGGCACCGACGCCATGGCCGCCTCGTACGTGGAATGCCAGGTCGGCGAGGCCGATGACGCGCAGATCGTGTGGGGCGTCGGCATCGATTCGTCGATTACCACTAGCGCCCTGAAGTCGATTATCTCCGCCATCAACCGTTCCCAGCGCAAGCGCTGAGCGCTAACAGAACAAAAACAAGGCTCCCTCTGATTGCATCAGAGGGAGCCTTGTTGTCTGTGTTTTACTTACTACTGAGTGACGCCGTTGGTGCCGGTGTTCCCGCCGGTGCCTCCGGAATTACCATTATCGTTGCCGGTATTGTTCCCGTTGTCACCGCCGGTATTGTTGCCGGCGTTGCCATCTCCGCCGGTAGTGGTGCCGGGATAATTCGGGCACTCGGTGGAATAGCTCGGATTGGCGAGGCACTGCTGGGCGAACTCCTGAGCCTGCTGTTGCTTCTTGGCTTCCTCTTCGGCCGCCTTCTGCTGTGCGTCCTGCTCAGCCTGCTTCTGCGCGTCTTCGGTGGACTGCTTGTTGGTGTTGTTGGACAGGCCGCTGCTCTGTCCCTTGCCCAAGCCCCAAGTGCCGTCGGAGCCGCCGATCTTGCCGTTGTCTTTAGCGGTCGGGAACTGCTCCGCCTCGGTGCCTTGCAAGGCCTGAGCCATGAACTCCTGGAACAGGTGGGCGGGGTATCCAGTGGAAGAGACGCCGTATCCGGAGAAGGCTGGCACCACTTGCGGATTGCCCTTATCGTCCGGATTCCAGATAGCCCACACATTCATCATGCTGGGGGTGTATCCCACGAACGACGAAGCCATTTCGTCGTTGGCGGTACCGGACTTGCCGGCGACGGGCCGGCCCAACATGCTGGATGTGCCGGCCGCCGTACCGTACGTGGTGGTGCCCTGCATGGCCTCCTGTACCAAAGCGCAGTCGTTGGCATCGAACACCTTGGTGCCGTTGCTGGGCGCGTTGTACATGTCCTTATTGTTGGAATCAAGCACTTTGGACACCATGTGCAAGGTGTTCTTCACGCCATTGTTGGCGATGGTCGAATGGCCTTGCGCCAAATCCCACACGGTCAGGGCGTTGATGCCCAGCACGTTGTACATGGAGTTTTCATCGATATCGCCCTGAATGCCCGCTTCATGGGCGATTGCGGCCGTGCGCTTCGGCGTCAGATGCTCATTGACGTTCATGAACACCGTGTTCACCGAGTTGGCGGTGGCCTGATACAGATTGATGTTGCCCCAGTTGTTCTCCAGAGCGTTGTTCACCTCTTGATCCAAGCCGGTGAAGTGCTGGTGGGAATTGCCGTTGAACAACGTATCGAAGCTGACGCCGGATTGCGCGGCCCCCAGCAAAGCGAACGGCTTCATAGTCGAACCCGGTTCGAATACGGCCTGATCGGCATTGTTGAGCTGCTTGGACAGATAATCTGAACCGGCGTATACGGACAATACTTCACCGGTCTTCGGGTCCAGCGCTATGCCGCCGATTTGCAGGGATTCAGGCATGTCGTCCAGACGGGTGTCGCCGATGGACTGCATAAGATCCTGCTTGCTCTTGTCGATGGTGGTGATGATCTTGTATCCGCCAGTATCCAAATCCTCTTTGGTAAAGGCCTTGGACTGCACCAGCTCGCGGCGCACCATATCCAGCAGATAACCGTTCGGCCCCGCGTATTCGTTCTGCTGCGCCACCGCGGCGGTCTGCGGGAACTTGGCATCAGTGTGCTGCTTGGCAGTGATGTAACCATCCTCCTGCATGATGTTCAGCACACGCTTGAAGCGCGATTTGGCCATATCGGCGTTATCGGCCGGATCCCACGTGGACGGTGACGGAATAATGCCGGCGATCATCGCCGCCTCAGACAGCGTCAGATCCTTGGCGTCCTTATTGAAGTATGCCTTGGCCGCTGCCTGGATACCGTAGGAGTTGCGGCCCAGATAGATGGTGTTCATGTAATTGCACAGCACCTCGTCCTTGGATTCGGTCTGCGCGATTTTGATGGCCATGATGGCCTCGCGCGCCTTGCCCACATAGGATGTGGTTTCGCCCATGTAATACCGCTCGGCATACTGCTGGGTGATGGTGGAACCACCTTGGCGCGTGCCCTTGGTCACATTATTAATGAATGCGCGGGCGATGCCCTTCAGATCAAGGCCTTTATCCGTGTAGAACGTACGGTTTTCGGACGCCACAATCGCGTTGCCGATGTAGTCCGGCAGCCCCTCGCAAGAGATGATTTCACGATTCTGTTCCGCGTAGGAGCCGATCGCGGTGGTGCCGTCCGCGTAATACACGGTGGTTTTCTCGGCCAACGCGAACTTTTCGGGTTGCGGGACCTCGGTGGTGGTGTACAGGTATGCGAATACTGCGATACCGGCCAGCAAGCCCAGTCCAATCAGGGAGAAGAAGATGCCCAGCACCCATTTCAGTACACGGTGCTTGCCTTTTCCTGTGTTCTTTTTCTTCCTGTTCGGGGCTCGATGGCTATTGGAAGCCTTGTGGCTTGCGTGGCGGGAACGGCTCTCCTGGGGCGTATAGGGGCCCTCCTGTGCGGAGTGGCCGGCTCTGCTTTGCGCGGTGCGCGGTTGCCTCAGAGCGGGGCCATTGCCTCCCGAATGTGCACGACGAGTATAAGAAGCCATGGTGTCCACCGTAACTGTTGGCCTTGAACAATCGTTTGACGTGAGCGTAACCACACGCATTTATGCCGGTATTTTTTCCGGAATTCTTACAATTGGGCACGCTTCTTGATGTTGCATGAATATTGCCTGAATGCGCTGGTTGGTCTGCCGTGCGACCCGGCGCGCACGTTTCGTGTCGCTGCGCTGGTCCATACGTCTCCATAGACTTATCCCCAGCCTCCACGCGGCGCTATGTCACCCAACTCCCCCAGGGCAGGAATGCAGCAAGGGTAAGTGGCCTCTGACGGGTGTGTGGAGGTTTTCTTTATGTGCGGATTTGGCTGTGAGCTGGCACTAGCGTGGTCCCCTGTCCGGGGCGCGGCCGTACAGTCGAACGTATGAATGACGCACAGACCCCTAGAATTCGCGACCCGCATGCGGCGGTCAATCTGGTCGGCTCAGGCGCAGCGCAGCCTGACTCGTCGTCGAACGTTGTTGACCCATTGGCTGCGCTCGGCCCGGTCTCCGGTTCAGATGCATCGGCATCCACATCAGGCTCCTTACGGGATTTCAGGCCGCTGGACATGGACGATGCGGATGGGGCATCTGATATCGACCGTGGCTTGGCCCGGCTTGACCCGCTTACCGTGCGCCCGCGAATCTCCAGCCGCGTACTGTGCGTGGTATTCGGTCTGCTCCTGATCGCTATCGGCTTCGGCGTGTGGTGGGGGTGCGTGTTTACCGAAAACGGACAATCGTACGACGAACTGGTCTGGAAAAACCTGCACAACGATGTACCGTCCTGGGCCACCGGCGTGATGAACGCCGTCGCACAATCCTGGCTGGTTATCGCTGTCAGCTGCACAATTGCCGCAATCGGCATTATTACGGCGCTGATTCGACGCCGCTGGTGGTTGGCCGGGCAAATCGCCGTGTTCGCCGTGGTCTGCTTGGCCGTCACCCGTATCAAGGGTCTGTTGCCGCGTCCGTTCATCATCAACACTGAATCTCCTGCCGCTAATTCCGCGCCTTCCGGTCACACGATGCTGGCCGCAGCCTGTGCGGTGATTCTGCTGCTTACCGTGCCTCGTGCGGTTCGAGCTTTGGCGGGCGTCATCGGCGTGGTTTGGGCGGTGACCGTCGGTGTCTCCGTGATATACGGACAATGGCATCGCCCTTCGGATGTGGCGATGTCCATCCTGCTGGTGGCGGGATTGGCCCTGCTCGCTCTGGCAGTTACGCGCAAGTCCGGCATGGACGAGCCGGGTCGCCGCGTCTCCTCAGTGAGCGTGCAAATCGTCGGCAGCGTGCTGATTACCGGGGGGCTGCTGTTGCTCGCCTACAGCGGTTATGTGATCTGGCAGGTGGTGCCGGGGCTCAATGTCAGCGCCAGCTGGGCGGTTCAGGGGGCGAATGTCAGCGCTGTTGTGGGCATTGCGGGTGTGGCCATGCTCGCATTCGGACTGTTGCTGGCCCTGCGTCAGATTACTGCAGCGCCCTTAAGCCGGCTGGGTCTGATCGGCGCTCCGCCGGCACCGCCCAAACGGTAAAACATGGGGTGCGAACGGCCGAATTTGCCCGGCACAACGGCGGAATTTGGCAGTTGGACATGATTCATGAGTATTATGACGCCAGAAACGTCGTGTGTTTCGCGCAATACATAAGGAGTGGGTATGGCTACCAAACTGGTGATTGTGGAGTCTCCGACCAAGGCCCACAAGATCGGTGACTACCTAGGCAAGGGGTACACCGTCATGGCGTCGGTCGGCCATATCCGAGACCTCGCGCAGCCCAGCCAGGTGCCCGCGGCAGACAAGGCCAAGTTCGGCAAGTTCGGCGTGGACGTCAACGACGGGTTCAAGCCGTATTACATTGTCGACGGCGACAAGAAGCGTACGGTCAGCGAACTCAAATCGGCCCTGAAGAACGCCGATGAACTCTATCTGGCGACTGATGAGGATCGCGAGGGCGAGGCCATCGCGTGGCACTTGGTGCAGACCTTGAAACCCGAGGTGCCGGTCAAGCGCATGGTGTTCCACGAGATCACCAAGAACGCCATCAACGCCTCCCTGAACAACACGCGCGATGTGGATGGCAATATGGTCGACGCACAGGAGACCCGCCGCATCCTCGACCGTCTGTACGGCTATGAGCTGTCGCCGGTGCTGTGGCGCAAGGTGGGCCCGGGCCTGTCCGCCGGCCGCGTGCAGTCCGTGGCCACCCGCCTGATCGTGGAACGCGAGCGCGAACGCATGGCGTTCAAGCGCGCACCGTACTGGGATATCGTCGCCACGCTGTCCGCGCCTGACGCGCTGGGGGAGCGTGCCGAATTCTCCGCCCGCATGATCGCGCTCGGCGGCAAGCGACTCGCCGGCTCCAAGGATTTCGGTGCCGACGGCCAGCTGACCCCGGACGGGTTCGCGGCGAACGTTCGCCAGCTTGATGAGGCTGGTGCCACCGCCGTGGCTTCGGCGCTGAAGACCGCCGATTTCACTGTGATGTCGATGGAAACCAAGCCGTACCGCCGCCGCCCGCAGCCGCCGTTCACCACCTCGACCCTGCAGCAGACCGCCGGCAATCGCCTCGGCATGGGTGCTCGCGCCGTGATGCGCGCGGCCCAAAGCCTGTACGAGAACGGCTACATCACCTATATGCGAACCGATTCGGTGACGCTGTCGCAGGAGGGCATCACCGCCGCCCGCAACGCCGTCTCCTACCATTTCGGCGACAAGTTCCTCTCCGCCGAGCCCAAGCAGTACGCCACCAAAACCGCTGGCGCGCAGGAAGCCCACGAGTGTATTCGCCCGGCGGGCTCGCGCTTCCACGACCCGGACGAGCTGGCTTCCAAACTTCCCGGCGACCAGCTGCGCCTATACACGCTGATCTGGCAGCGCACGCTTGCCTGCCAGATGGCTGACGCCACCGGTTCCACCGCCACCGTGCGCCTGTCTGCGCCGGCCGGCCCCACCGAGGGCGAGGCCGTGTTCCAGGCGTCCGGCACCGTCATCGAATTCCCCGGCTTTATGAAGGCCACGGGGGAGGGGCGCAAGCCCAAGGCCGCCGCTCCCGGCGCTGGGGCTGGCTCGGACCAGGCTGCTGCCGCCGGCAAGACGGACGCCAAGGCCGTCAGGGGTGACGCCTCCGAATCCAACACCTCCCTGCCGCCGATGAGCGTCGGCCAGCAGGTCGAGGCAAGCGACATCGAACCGGACGGCCATGAAACCCAGCCGCCGGCCCGCTACACCGAGGCCACGCTGGTCAAGACGCTGGAAGCCAAGGAGATCGGTCGCCCGTCCACTTACGCGAGCATTATCTCCACAATCATGGATCGCGGTTACGTATACGAGCGTGGCCGTGCGCTGATCCCCAGCTGGCTCGCCTTCTCCGTGACCAAGTTGCTCGAGACGAACTTCCCCAAGCTGGTCGACTACCAGTTCACCGCCGAGATGGAAAACGGCCTTGACCGCATCGCCCACGGCGAGGAATCCGGCCGCGACTGGCTCACCCACTTCTACTTCGGTTCCGGCGAGGGCGCCGCCCGCAACGCCGACGAGGCGCACGAAGGCCTGCAACAGCAGGTCGCGCAGCTCGGCGAGATCGACGCGCGCGCCATCAACACCATCGACATCGGCGACGGCCTGCACGTGCGCGTCGGCCGTTACGGCCCGTATCTGGAAGACATGGAGCATCTGGACGCCGAAGGCAACCCGAAGCGCGCGTCTCTGCCGGACACCATCGCGCCGGATGAGCTGACGGTGGCCGTGGCCCGCGATTTGATCGACAACCACTCCGGTGGACCGCGCGAGCTGGGCGTTGATCCGGTATCCGGCGGTACCGTCGAGGTGCGCAATGGGCGTTTCGGCCCGTATGTGGCGTTGGTGCCGCCGGCTGAGGCTTCGGCTGGCGCTGCTGGCGATACTGCTGGTGCTTCTGCGGCCAAGAAGGGTTCGAAGAAGGCCGCGGCCGCCGCCGCGTCGCGCCCGAAGATGGCCTCGTTGTTCAAGACGATGAGCCCTGAATCGCTGTCGCTGGAAGACGCGCTAAAGCTGCTGAGCCTGCCGCGCGAAGTGGGCACATACGAGGAAACCAACGCCGAAACCGGCGAGGTATCCGAATGCACGGTGGCCGCCAACAACGGTCGCTACGGCCCCTACCTGACCAAGACGGGTGCCGACGGCAAGTCGGAGACCCGCTCGCTGGCCTCGGAAGACGAGATCTTCACGGTCGATATCGACAAGGCCAAAGAACTGTTCTCGCAGCCCAAGTACGGCCGCGGGCGTGGCCGTGGTGCCGCCAAGCCGCCGCTGCGTGATTTGGGCAAGGACCCGAACACCGGCAAGAACGTGACCATCAAGGACGGCCGTTTCGGCGCGTACATCACCGATGGCGAGACCAACCGTACGGTGCCGCGTCAGTACACGCCTGAATCCATCACCCCTGATGACGCCTTCCGACTGCTCGCCGAAAAGCGTGCGGCTGGTCCCTCCACCCGTGGCCGTCGCGGTGCTGGGCGTGCTGGTGGCGCCAAGGCCGTTGCCGGCAAGGGCAAGAAGGGCGGTACCTCGGCTGCGGTTTCGGCGCAGGAGGCCAAGCGCGCCGAACGCCGTGCCGAAGTCAAGAAGTTGGCGAACAAGGGCTGGTCCAACCAGCGCATCGCCGAAAAACTCGGTTCCACCCCCGCCACTGTGAAAAAGGACGTCGACTGGCTGACCGCCAACGAGGACTACGAGCGCCCCGCCGTAATTCCCAAGCGTGGCTGAGCGGAATTATTGCTCTACTTGCGTTTCAAGGGGCTGATTTCTCGTTTTGAGAATATCTACTTCCGCTTCAAGGGGCTGGTCATCTGCTGAACCACGAGTATGAACGGCTCCGCGCCAACGTCATTCCGCCGTTTTGGAACGTTGTCTACTTGGGCAACAGCCCCTCGAAACGGAAGTAGACCTTCAGAAAAGACCAAATCAGCCCCTTGAAACGGAGGTAGAGCTGGTTTAACTGCCTGTTGGGCGCAACTCTGCGCCTAACGCTAAGGTCAATAGCATGAGCGGTCTGTTTGTTTCGTTTGAAGGTGTCGATGGCGTGGGCAAGACCACGCAAGTCGAGCGGCTGCATGCGTATCTTGAGGCTCAGGGGCGTACCGTGGTCGTTACCCGTGAGCCGGGAGGCACTGCGTTAGGCAAGGCCATTCGCCAACTGCTGTTGCACGGTGTGGATGGGGGCGCCGTCGACATCGCACCGCGCGCCGAGGCGCTGCTATTCGCTGCAGACCGAGCCCAGCACGTTGCCGAAACCATCCGCCCGGCATTGGAGCGCGGTGAAGTGGTGATCACCGACCGCTATTTAGACTCTTCCTTGGCCTATCAGGCCGGTGGCCGCGAACTCACGCCAGAAGAGATTCGATCCTTAAGCATGTGGGCCACCAACAACCTGCTGCCCGACCGCACGTATTTGCTGGATATGGACCCAGCCCTGTCCCACCATCGCCTCGAACACGCGGAAGACCGTATGGAATCGGCCGGTGATGACTTCCAGTCCCGCACCCGCCAGGCCTTCTTGGACTTGGCCGCCGCCGAGCCGAATCGTTTCCGCGTTATCGATGCGAGCCAGAGCATTGAAGCGGTATGGGCTGCCATCGAATCCGACATCAAGGAGCTCGCATGAGCGTATGGGATTCACTAGTCGGCCAAAAGCCGGTAATCGACATGCTCAGTCGTATCGCGCAGGGCGACCCGAGCCAGATCACCCAGTCGTGGCTGATCTGTGGACCTCCCGGATCGGGCCGTTCCAACATGGCCCGAGCATTCGCGGCGGCGCTGGAAAGCCCGGATCACGGCATGAGCGCTGAGCCCACGCGCGTCACCCAGCAGGTGCTTGCCGGCACGCATCCGGATGTCACGGTGCTGACCACGAACAAGGTGACTATTGGTATCGATCAGGTGCGTGAGATCATCACTACCTCCGAGCAGATGCCCGCCACCGCACCGTGGCGCATCATCATCATCGAAGACGTGGATCGCATGCTTGAGCGCACCACCAACGTGCTCTTGAAAGAGATTGAGGAGCCGGCCGAGCATTGCATCTGGCTACTGTGCGCGCCCAGCGCCCAGGACGTGCTGCCCACCATCCGCTCGCGCACACGCATCGTGAACCTCGCCGTGCCCTCCACCCAGGCGGCGGCCGGATTCCTGACCTCCACCACCAATGTCGAGCCAAAAGTGGCGCAGCGTGCGGCCCGACTCGCCGAAGGCCATATCGGCATCGCCAAGTTGTACGCCACCGACGAACGGGTTATGTCCGACCGCGATGAACTTGTGGTCGGTGTGCTGAATCTGGCCCGTGCCTCGGATGCAGTGTTGTTGGCCGGCAATCTTATCGACAATGCCAAGGCCCAGGCCGAGGCAGACGCGAACCGCATCACCGCCGGTCAGGAAGCGGAATTCCGCCGCATCAACGGCCTGGCACCGAGCGACCGCATCCCGCCGAAACTGCGTGGCGCCTTCAACCAGATTGCCAAGAAAGACGATGTGAAGCGTTTGGTCACCCGCCGTACGCGCGACGTATTGGATCGTGCGCTGAACTCCATCGCCTCCATCTACCGAGATGTGGCGGTGCTGCAGAACAATGCGGAGGATTCGGTGGGCCTCATCAACCTGGAGAACCGCTCGTCGATCACCGAATTGTCGGTGCGGTTGAACCGGGCCGGTGCCGTGACCCGTCTGGACGAAGTGGCCCACGCCCGCAAGCGCCTAGCCGGCAACGGCAACCCGCTACTGGTATTCGAGTCCCTCTTCTGCGCCCTGATCCCATAACCCGACGCAACTAGCCCCCCTCTGATGAGTGGGGGCTGTCGAGCGTAGCGAGACTGGGGGAGAGACCCCGTAACGCACAGCCCCCAGTACGTCACACATATGAGCGATACTGGGACGTATGAAGATTTCCGCCGATTTCACCGTCATCCCGGACGATTTCGCCAAGGCCGCGGCCCCTGAATATTTCAATGGTGGCGTGCCTGTGGTCTCCTTCCCGTTCTACATCGATGATGTGGATCCCGAGGCCCGCTACCTGCACTGGGAGTTCGTGGACCCGGATTCGATTCCGGTCTGCGGCTTCGAGTGGATTCACTGGTCCGTGGCCAATCTGCCGATTGATGCGCTGATGTACGACTTCAATGATTCGCATGCGTTGGCCATCCCGCCGGACTTCTCCCGTCAGCTGCCGGCCATGATTCCCGAGACCGTGCAAGGCCGCAATTCTTCGGCCTCCAAGTTCTTGGGCCGCAGCACTGACCCAGCGGTGATCATGCGGTACAACGGTCCGCAGCCGCCGGACAAGGACCACGAGTACTACCTGCAGGTGTGGGCCACCAAGAAGCCGTTGCCCGGCTTGAATCAGGGCTTCTGGCTCAACGAGCTGTTGCACGCGCTGCGTGCCAGCGGCGAGACGCCCGACACCGACGGCATCTTCCTGACCGGCAAGGCGTGAGCCACATGAGCCCCCGCAGGCGGGGGCTGTCAGCATCACTGACTGGGGGTGGGTCAGTACAAAACCACCTTCAGTCCGACTTCGTCGTCCAGCTCCCGCCAGTGGGAGCGTGACCACAACAAAGAAAGGACACCATCACACTATGGCCTGCACCACGATTCTGGTAGGCAAAGACGCGAGCTATGACGGCTCGACCATCATCGCCCGCAACGAGGATTCCGCGAACGGCGAGTTCAACCCGAAGCGCTTCATCGTCGTGAAGCCGGAGGAACAGCCGCGCGAATACAAGTCGGTGATCTCCCACCTAACCATCACCCTGCCGGACGACCCGCTGCAGTACACCGCCGTGCCGAACGCGGACCTCAAGGAAGGTATTTGGGGCGAGGCCGGCGTCAACGAGGCGAACGTGGCGATGAGCGCCACCGAAACCCTGACCACCAACGAGCGCGTGCTCGGCGCCGACCCGTTCGTGGAATACACGCCGGCCAAGGGCGATGAGCCCGAGGTGCCCGGCGGCATCGGCGAAGAGGACTTCCTGACCATCGTGCTGCCGTATGTCAAGACCGCACGCGAGGGCGTCCAGCGCCTCGGCGCGCTGCTTGAGGAATTCGGCACCTACGAGATGAATGGCGTCGCCTTCTCCGACTCCAACGAAATCTGGTGGCTGGAAACTGTGGGCGGCCATCACTGGATTGCCAAGCGCGTGCCGGACGAGGCCTACGTGACCATGCCGAACCAGCTCGGTATCGACGAATTCGACCTTGAGGACGCTCTGGGTGACCAGGAAGCGCACATGTGTTCCGAAGACCTTGCCGAATTCATCGAAACCAACCATTTGGACCTCGCGGTGGAGAACACTACCCCGTTCAACCCGCGCGATGCCTTCGGCTCCCACTCCGACTCCGACCACGTGTACAACACCCCGCGCGCCTGGTACATGCAGCGCTTCCTCAACCCGTACGACGAGGTGTGGGACGGCCCGGACGCCGACCACAAGCCCACCTCCGACGACATCCCGTGGGCCCGTCAGCCTGAGCGCAAGGTGACCATCGAGGATATCAAGTACGTGCTGAGCTCCCACTACCAGGGCACCCCGTTCGATCCGTACGGCCAGCTGGGCGATGAGCGCACCCGCCACATGTACCGCACGATCGGCATCAACCGCCAGAGCCAGCTCGCGGTGATGCAGATCCGCCCGTACCGCCCGCAGGCCTCCCGCGCCATCCAGTGGATGGCATACGGCTCCAACCCGTTCAACACGCTGGTACCGTTCTTCCCGAACGTGGACACCACGCCCGCCTACCTTGAGGACACCACCACCCGCGTGACGTCCGAGAACTTCTACTGGGCCAACCGCATCATCGCCGCCCTGTGCGATGGCGCCTTCCGCTCCACGTCCAACGCCGTTGAGCGCTACCAGGAGAAGACCGGTGCGATGGGCCACCGCTTGGTCGCCGCCACCGACGAGCAGATCGCCCGTCTGGGCTTGACGGCCGCCGAGGAAGCCGCGCAGTCCGCCGCTGAAGAGGAATTTGAGGCCGACAACGTGGATGGCGATGTGCAGCCGATGACCCCGGACGAGACCATCGCCGCGCTGCGTAACCCCGAGGTGCGCGAGATTCTCGCCGCCGCCAACCAGACCATGGCCGACCAGCTCAAGGAGGAAACCGAAAAGCTGCTTGACTCCGTGCTGTACACTCGCAGCATGGAAATGAAGAACGGCTTCCACATGTCCGACTTTTAGTCCGTATTGAGCTCCCCTCCCTGAGGGGCTGAGCCGTTAAGAAAACAGCCCAGTGGGCTGTTTTTAGGCGAAGAGGCGGCGACTGCCGCCCCACCATCCCGCCCCATCACACAAACACAGAAAGGCTTTATATGACCACCATCGAAGACTTCACCAGCCAGTACGGTCTGGTCCAGAAGATCGACGCATTCGGCTACATGAAGTACCTGGCCGAGAACCCTGACGCCCCGCGCAAGCACGGCAAGGTGGTGCTCGTCACCGCCGATACGCCGCTCAAGGCATCGCGCGGAGAAGGCAAGACCACCACGACCATCGCCCTGATCGACGCCCTGAACAAGCGCGGCATTGATGCGACCGCCGTGCTGCGTCAGCCGAGCATGGGCATCACCGCAGCCGGTTCCAAGGGCGGTGCCTCCGGCGGCGGCAAGGCTTCCCTGACCCACCCCGAGCTCATCGACTGGGGTCTGTGCGGCGAAATGGGCGCCATCGAGGCGGCCCAGAACCTGCTCGTCTCCTTCGCCGAGAAGGCCATCGATGACGGCAAGCTCGACACGATTCTCGTG
>ENA-OYXB01000840-OYXB01000840.1-human-gut-metagenome-genome-assembly--contig:-NODE-840-length-13156-cov-12.322571_pt1 | contig 13156 bp, 12 predicted proteins | sample MGYA00244176_ERZ653409 | MGnify/ENA primary metagenome ERZ653409 (study PRJEB26926, sample SAMN06164912) | human gut metagenome | biome: ENVO:00009003; feature: ENVO:2100002; material: ENVO:00002003... | reverse complement strand
CTGATTCGTTACACGGACGCGAAGCCCAACCTGCAAAAACCGAACGCTATAATGGAAGGACGGCTGACAGTCTTATTGACGGGCGTAAAAGCCCAAGGAGAGTATGGTCAGACCTGTATTACCCTTCCATTATAGCTTAGGTAACGGAACTTGAAAAGTGCTAATTCAAATACCGCACTTTTTTCGGTCAATTATATTGTATCAGGAGATTATTATGAAAAAGAAAATTTGGGCAATCTGTTTAACGTTAGTTCTTGCGTTGGCTGCTTTTGCTATCTCGGGTTGTTCTTTGTTTAATAACGTAGGAACAATTGAATGGATAGAGAAGCCCGCAACAGAGTATTCGTTGGGCGATACAACCGGTCTTAAGTTCAGTTTTAAGGCTGAATTAAAGGATTCGGGAACAACGGTCACTGTTCGTTATCCTGAAGATAAGGAATATGCTGACAAGATTGAAGTTAAAAATTTCACGACTGAAACTGTAGGTACGAGAACTGCAACCGTAGTATTTGAAAAACTTACCCTTGCATTCTCTTACAAAGTTACCGACAAAAAGTTTGCCGACGGTACGGGTTCTTCTGTAGATCCGTATATCGTAAACACTGCCGGTCAGTTCCAGAACATGCTTGATCAGAAGTCTTTCAACTACTACAAACTCGGCAGATCTATCGATTTGACGGGCGTAGCGCTTAGAATGGCTAACAAAGGTCAGGACGCTACGAACGCAGAGGCTTGGGTCGGCGAAATCGACGGCGCAGGTTACACCGTGAGCGGAATCAGCGAAGTTCAGACTCCCGACGGAAAGGCAATCAACAAATATAACGAAATCTTCGGAAGAGTTGCTCGCGACAGTGAAAAATTCGTTTTGAAGAACATTACGTTTGACTTTGCTTCCACCGGAAAGTCTGCAACAATGGGTCTTGTTACCTCGAACTCTATTAACGGCGTTCTTGAATTCACGAACGTTAAGTTGACCGGTTACGTCAATGCGGCTAACTCCGGAAACTCCAACATTTCGCCTTACGTATCTTTCTTGCAGAGATCGTTGCCCGGCAAAGTTGACGCTCCTTTAAAATCTGTAACGTTCACGAACTGTGAAAACGAAATTCAGATTCTTAACGCTTATGCAACTTCTCTTGTTGCAGGTTTTGCTTCTGCTCAGTCGGTTCTTCCGGCAGGCTCTGTTAAATTTACAAATTGTAAGTTTGCGGGACTTATCGAAGGTTCTTATCAGCAGGGCGCAGGCGCATTCTTTGCAAACACTCAAACTGCTAAAGACTATTATGTGTTCAGTGGTTGCACGGTTGCCGAAGGCGCAAAGATTATCAAGACTGCCGGACTTGACAAGACCGATGCTGCTTATAATTGCGGTAATGTTTGCTTGAAAGGTGAAACCGTTGTTGAAGGAATCACCGGAACTGTAGCGGTTGATAGTTCTCTTAAGGCAGTTACGTTCGACAAAGTCGATGGCGTTGCACTTGAATGTCATGTTGAAGGCGTTGTTGCTGACGACTATAAGATTTATGCAGTCGGAAGCATGGATTACGGCAATGGTAAGGGCGGTGCGTTCAGATACGTTCAGCCTGCGGTCGCCGGAACTATTGACGCTACCGGTAAATTAACTCATACCTTATTGAAGATTAAATCTGACGATACCGTTAACAAAACTACCGATAAAGCAACTTATGGTTCTGACCTTATAGTTAATGAAAACGGTGTTCTTGTTTACTACTGCGGAACTGTTTGTAAGTCTATCAACGTAACCAACGCGACTATCGTTGTTGTTGCTTACAAAGAAGGTAAGACTGTTGCAATCGGTTCTTACGTTGGTGATAAAGACCACCCCGTAAATCTTGCGGCGTAAAATAATTTAGGTTTTATAGGGGTGAAGGGGATTTGTAGCCGCCGACTTGTTCGGCGGCTATGAATAAGACTTATTCATAAAAAAAATAATAAGGAAATTACTAAAATGAAAAAGAAACTTAAAAAAGGTTTTACGCTCGTAGAACTTGTTATCGTAATAGCAGTTATCGCTATTCTTTCTGCGGTTCTGATCCCCACGTTCGGTAACGTTATTAAGAACGCAAATGATAGCGCCGCATATTCCACTGCATCGAATGCTCTCACGAAGTACACCACTTCCATGGCAGAGGCTCAACAGCCCACAAATCTTCCTAATGGATATATTCTTGTATATGAGAAAGATCAATCTTTTACTGACGAATATGATATTTATGGTGCTACTGTACCTAAATATGTGTTCCGTTTTGAAGGCGGAGCAATAAAGCAGAAAGATTCAAATGATAAGGAGTATGTATTTACAACTGCATGCGGTTCATCAACTGATCCTAAGGTTGTTGAATTAAAAAAATCATATACCTATCAAAGTAATGGTAAATATAAGTATGATGCTGATGGTACTGCAGCTATTGCCATTGATGGTACAAATCTTAAAGCAACTTATGCTGGAGCATATGTTCTTGACGGTGTAATCGGAGCGTCTGCTGTAACCGGTAGAGTTCTGCTTGTAGCCGATGTAACTGCATAATAAAAGAAATATCACACTTAGCACTTTTGGGCGCGGCGCGTTGTGCGCCGCGCCCTTAAATATTTTAAACAAATTATTCCAAAATAATAGAGTAATAAGGATAAAGGCAGAATAATGGACATTTTTCCCGGGAGAAAACAACTTAACTTAATAATCGGCTTCGACACGATCAATTATAATCTCAAAATTATGCGCGTGTTAAGCAGGGATACTCATTCCGTCAAAGTTGACTTTGTGAGCGTTAATCAGGACTATTTTATCCGCGGAGAATGGGAGAAAATTCTTGCGGAGGGTTTGCCCGAATATATGTCCAAACAGAGTTTTGACCAATCGTTTGCGGTTCACCTTGTTCTGCCGGACGGCGTTATCGGCGCGGACGTTTTCAACGTACCCACGCTCCAGCGCGCCAAAATGGAAACCGCCCTCGAAACTTCGCTTAAGGACTTGTATTTCTTTTATAACGACTACAAGTTCAACAAAACGATTGTTTCGTCCAACAAAACGAACACGACTTTTGAAGTTATCATGGCGAGCAAGTCACTTCTGAACAGGGTTTACAAGTCGCTGAACGAACTTAAACTTTACGTCAAGAACGCTACTTTTGCCGCCAACGCGACGGTGAACGCGGCTCTCGCGCTCCGCCCGAAGAACAAGAAGCAATCGTTCATCATGCTCGACGTTTCGCCCGAATCGGCGAGAGTTATTGCCGTGTCCGGCGGGCAGACGGTTGGGTGGAAGCAACTTAAATTCGGTTATAACGTTTTCGCCTATGAAAAGGTTATGATCGAAAACAATATAGTTTTTAACGACATTGCGCAAATTGCCGTTATCAACGCAACCGAAAAGGCTAAAAAGAAGAAAATGACGGAGCAGATTGAAGAGGACGAGGACGACGCGGCTATCATCGAAGAGAACGCGCTCGTCGTTAACGAAATCGACAAACACTCCGAAGAGATAAACAAAATCGACAACAGCGACTTAGCGAACGTTATCGATTCCGCCGAGGCTATCAGAGCGGAAAAGGATAAAAATGCTGTTCTGAGCGAAACCGCAAACGCAAGCGGCGCGGTTATAACGGAAAATTCCGCCGAAAACGCAAACGCGACGAATAATTCTTCGGCGAATACTTCCGATAACGGAAGCGCGGAAGCGGCGGCAACTTCAACCGAAGCGAAGCCGGAAACCGCCGCGCAGGAAGCGAAACCCGAAGCAAAGCCGGAGGTTAAACCCGAGGTCAAGCCCGAGCCGGTTAAAGTTAAGGCATACCAAAGAAAAATAAAAAAATTGCCGGCGTATATGCAACGCCCCGTTCCCGAAACGCTCGAGGGAGTACGCGTGGAGAATTTCCGTCTTTTCGTCAAGCACGTTATGCTGATGAAGATGCAGATCGAGCAGGGCGGAATTTACACCGTTCCGCAATACGCGCTCGTGAATATGCCGAAAGATTACGCGTATATCATCGACGAAACGAACAAAGAGGACGACGACAACGGCTTCGAATTCAGATTTTTCGAGCCGGAAAAAGAGGACAACGTGGAACTTTCGGAACATCTCGATTTGTTCGGCGCGCTGTTTATGAATCAATTCAACAAAAACAATAACGTATAACATGTTAAAAATACAGCGTTTAAAATGAAATTTAATCTAAAAACCAACCGAAAAAAGGGATTTACCTTGCTCGAAATGGTCATCGCGATGATGCTTTTGCTTATGGTTATCTCGTTGATCACCGCGCTTATGGTGACTATAATCAAGAGCGCGGAGAAAAACGAGCGGGAAGGGAGAATTTACTCCGACCTTTATTTTGCGGAAATAAGCATTAAAAATCGGTTGAACAAATACGAAGAATATACGAGCGACGGCTTGGTTTACGATATCGCCGCAGTCGAACCCGACAACACGGACGAGGGAACGTATAAAATCGCGAGCGAGGGGAATTATCTTGCGATTTTTCCCGCCGCGACGGACGTTTCGGTCGGTTTTAAGCCCACGGCGATTATGTGGTTCGACAAGACGCAACGATCTGTTATTTACAGCGACAAGTACGACAAACTGTTGCTTAAAACCGTGGACCGCATTACTTTTACGAAAGGCGAAAGCGCGGTTAAAGTTTCGATTTTTTACAACGAATACGAATCGCCTTACGTTCTGCTTATCGCCTTCGGGAGGAATCGGAAATGAGAATACGTTTTTGCAATTCCAAACGAAACACGTTGCATAATAATTCGAAAACAGACGTTCGCGGAGCGAGCAAAGGATTTTCGCTTCTGGAAACGGTTATTTCGATGACGGTTATAACGATCGTTTTCGCTATGGCGGTTTCGTCGATGCTTTTTGTTTCCACAACGCTGAAAAAAACCGATAATCAAAGATTTTTCACCAACGAAGCCGCGAACTTTCTGGAATGTTATAAGGTGGAAGGCTCGGCTGGGTTCGCGAAAAACGCGAACGAATTTTTCTTTGGCACGGGGAGCGGTTACGCGGAGGGCGTCAGTCGTATTGTTGCCCCCGAAACGGGTAGTTATACCGTACTTATCGGCTATGATTCCGACTTTAACAGGCAAATAATCGCGACTTACGGCGCCGGCGAGAATATTCCCGAATCGGCTTACAGACAGAAATATTTTACGCTTGTGATAACGATTGATAAAAGTTTCGGGTGCGTCGTCTGCAACTTCAAGGGCAGCGTATTGTTCGACGGCGGTAAATTTTACAGCAGGTACGACTTATGAGAAGGTTGTTTTCGGAAAAAATTAATAACCGTCTTAGCGATCTTAGTTGTCTTAGCGGTCGCCGAGCAAAAAAATCTGCCAAAGATTCGGCGGACGAGTTGAAAAAGAATAGCCGCGGATTCATTCTCGTGTACACGGTTATGATTATGACTTTCGTCGTTACGCTTATCGGTGCGGCGGTCAGCATGCTTCAGTCAACTTCGTCGCTTTCGCAAAAAGTCAACAGCAAATACGTTCAGGACGCCGCTTTTTATCAGATTGAAGAGTATATAGCCGCGGGTTATTACGCCACGGCGAGCGATTACGCGTTGAATAACGGCTTTATGCTCGAAGTTAAAAGCGACACCGAGGACGGTACGAACGCGAATATTTTTGAGGTGACGGTTTATCAGGGGGCGCGCGTCAGACTCTATATCAAACAGCGCAACGGAATGACGGTCAAATACATTTACGGGGAGGACAAAGGCTGATGGAATTGTATCTTTACGTCTGTTTTTGCGTTCTCGCCGCGATTTTCGGCGCGTGTTTCGGCAGTTTTGCGAACGTTCTGATTTACAGGTTGCCTGCCGGCGAAAGTCTCGTCAAGGGCGCGTCGCATTGCACGACGTGCGGAAAGAAAATTCTAAAAAGAGATAACGTTCCGATTATTTCGTACGTCGCGCTTCGCGGAAAGTGCCGTTTCTGCGGCTCGAAAATCAATCCGAGATACGTGATCGTCGAATCGATTACGGCGTTGGTTTTTCTCGGTTTCGCGCTTTTGTCGCCGGTTATCGGGTTTGCTTACTCCGTTTTTTGCATGGCGTTTTCCGTGCCGGTCATCGCCGTAGCGTTTATCGATTTCGAAACGGGGTATATTCCCGATTCGCTCAACGTGACCATTCTCGTCATAGGCGCGCTCGCGTGCGTTTATTCGGCGGTTTTCGGCGGGTACGTAGGCTGGATTTCGCGGCTCGTAGGGCTGGGGTTTTGCATCGTGTTTTTCGGCGGAGCGTACTTTATCTCGAAATGGATTTTAAAACGCGAGGGGCTCGGTTTCGGCGACGTTAAATTTACCGCAGCGTGCGGGTTGTTTCTCGGAATAAAATCGGCGTTTTTCGCGACGCTCGTATCGACGATTCTCGCTTCGGTGATTCTCGTAATTATTCAGGCGAAAAATAAAAGCGAAGAGAAGCAGAAGGAATATCCGTTCGCGCCGTTTCTGGCTTTCGGTATTCTCGTCGCGGCGTTTGTCGGAGAAATCGTCGTCAACTCATATCTCGCATTGTTTTAAAATATTAAAAGCCCGACATATAAAAAAAACGACATATAAAAAACCGACGGCGGTTGTCGCCGGCTTACGCTTGCGCCGTTAAGAGTGTTTTCGGCTATCTCCGAAAATGCTCGGCACTCGATTAAGGAAAAATATGAAAAAATACAAATACGTTGCCGTCAATATCGAAAAGAAACGTTTTACCGGGATTTTCGTGGCGGAAAACGAGGACAATTTAAGACAATTGCTTTCGCAGCAGAACCTTTATCTGATCTCCTGCAAACCGATTAAAAACGAAACGCCGAACCCGTTTTTCAGCGTAAGCGGTAAAATCGAAATCAAGGAACTTACCACGTTCTGCCGACAGTTCGCGATAATGCTTAACTCGGGTATTTCCATTCTCGAGAGTTTAAACCAACTTAAACAACAGAAGTTTTCGGGATATTTTAAAGCGTTGCTTTTCATTATTTACGACGACGTTAAGGTGGGTTTACTCCTTTCGCAGGCGATGGAGAAGCATAAGAAGATATTCCCCGAGTTTTTCCGCAGTATGATTTACGTCGGCGAGATTTCGGGTAACCTCGAAAAAGTTCTCATTTCGCTTGCGGATTATTACGACAACGAAATCGAACTCAAAAAGAAGATAACCGGCGCGCTCGCTTACCCTATATTCATGGGTATTCTGATTATTGCCGTTGCCGTTCTGATGCTTGTTCTGGTCGTGCCTATGTTTAAGGACACCTTATCGCAAATGGATATCGCAAGAGAAGATTTCAATATAATAACGCTTATATTGTTCGATATGAGCGATTGGGTACTGCAATACGGTCTGAATCTCGTGTATGTCCTTGTCGGATTGATAGCGCTAATCTTTTTCGGGCTGAAAACGCAAAAAGGAAAAGATATATCCGATTATCTGAAATATAATCTGCCGATAATCCGCGACGTTCAGATAAACATGGTCGCAAGTAAATTCGTTAAATCTCTCGGTTTGCTCTTGTCGAGCGGAATGAATATGGCGGACGCTCTCGAAGTCGTTCAACACCTTCTCGGCAACAGATACGCCGAAAAGAAGTTCAGATTTATCGTCGACGATATCCGTCAGGGCGCGTCGCTTACGTTTGCGATGGATCAGTACAAAATATTCCCGCAGATACTCATTCAGATGATATCGACGGGAGAAAAGACGGGCGGAGTTGAGGAGATTCTTAACAGAACAATGAGGTTCTTCGACTCTCAGGTGGAAAGTTCGCTTTTAAAAGCGACGGGAATTCTTCAGCCCGTGATGCTTTGCGTAATGGGTATCGTAATCGGCGGAACGTTCATGGCGATTTATTCTCCCATACTTACAATTATGACAAAGGCGATGTAATTGCGTCAAAGGGTTTAATATGAATATAAATTACGAGATAATTCAATATTACATCTACAAAAAGATAATCAAAAAGAAGCAACGCGACGTTTCGCTTGCCGATTGCGAACGTCTTAACATGACCGTAGAGAAGTACATGCAGGTCAAGAACTATGCCACCGAGGTGCAGGCTCTTCCCGCGCTCGGCGAGTTCTACAACATGGCTTACGCCGAAATCGACATGTTCGATATCGACGACGATCTCGCGGACAGGTTTAACCTCAATTTCCTGAAAAAGATAAAAGCCGTTCCGCTTTTTGAAACGGACGCAGGCGTTCTTCTCGTTGCCGTCGGCAGACCTCTCGATTTCAATAATATGTCGATGCTTTCGACGTTTTATGCGGGGCAGATAGAGTATATTCTCGTTCCGCCCACGCAAATCGACGTTCTGATGGATTCTATTCTTGCCGTCCGTTCCACGACGAGCGCGCTCGAAACTCTTCAGACGGAGAGAGATAAGCAACTTCTGCGCGACGCGGGGGCGACGGATAATTCAAATTCCGTCACAAGTACGGACGATATAATCAACGCGCCGTCGGTTAAACTCGTCGATTCTATCATCAAAGAAGCGATTCCTTTCCGAGCGAGCGATATTCACATAGAGCCTTACGAAAAAATCGTTAAAGTCCGTTATCGTATCGACGGCGATTTGCAGGAAAGAGCGGATTTTCCGATCGAATCTTACCCCGCGATCTGCGCGAGAATTAAAATTCTTGCCGGCTTGAACATAGCGGAGAGAAGAGTTCCGCAAGACGGAAGAATCAATCTTATCGTCAACGGCACGGAGTACGATTTCCGTGTATCGTCGCTCCCGACGGTTTACGGCGAAAAGTTCGTTATCCGTATTCTCGATAAAACGTCGTTCAGATTTACCCGTCAGGAACTCGGTTTCACGCCTGCGGAAAACGAAGTTATCGATAAAATCCTCAGCCACCCGCACGGCATAGTTTTGCTTACCGGGCCGACGGGTTGCGGAAAATCCACCACGCTTTATTCCTTCCTTAAGGAAAAGAACACGCCCGAAGTGAACATCGTCACCGTCGAAGACCCTGTCGAGTACACACTTTACGGCGTAAATCAGGTTCAGGTCAACGCGAAAGCGAATATGACGTTCGCGTCGGCGCTGAGAAGTATTCTCCGTCAGGACCCGGACGTCATAATGATCGGAGAAATCCGTGACGAGGAAACGGCTGAAATCGCTATCAGAGCGGCAATCACGGGGCACTTGGTGTTCAGCACGCTGCATACCAACGACGCGCCCGGCGCGGTAACTCGTCTTGTAGATATGGGCGTAAGTAGTTATCTTCTTAAGGATTCGCTTGTCGGCGTAATCTCTCAAAGGCTTGTCAAAAGGCTTTGTCCGGTTTGCAAAAAACGTTCCAAAACGACGGAAGAGGAGATGCAACTTCTCGATATCGCAGAGCCTGCCACGATTTTCAGAAGCGTGGGTTGTCAGTTCTGCAACCAGACGGGCTATAAGGGCAGAGCGGGCGTTCACGAGATACTTTATCTCAACAACGCTCTCAAAAACAAGATAACCGCCGACACGAAAGCCGACGAAATCCGCCGTTACGCCGTTGAAAACGGAATGGTGGAGATGAATAAGTGTTGTCGCGACCTTGTTCTGAACGGAACTACGGATATGACGGAATATATGTCCATCAACGTTGAATAAATCGCAGCAAAACGCAGATTTTTCGGCGCAAATAAAAATTACGAATTTTTTGTGTAAAATCGTTGACATATCGGAAAAGGTATGTTAAAATACAAACAGAAAAACGTCGGAAAGTACTGAACAGGGCGTTTTCAATTTAATATCTTTGGCAAAACCGCTGTGAGGCGGCGACGCAAAGCCATTGGGACTTTACGGATAAAAAGTCAGCCAGGTTGCAATTTAGTTTAACTATTTTGCAACCTTTTTTTATTGTCGAAACCCAACCGTTCCCAAATCGGGAATATAAAACTTCAACGGAGCAACGAGGTACATAACGTGAATAACGGAATATCGGGCGCAGATACCGAAAAATTTAATATGTACGTCAGACGCTCCCTTTTAAGCGGCGTGAAACCTATCGAAATGTTTTTCGAGCCTGTTCTCGATTGCGACGTCGGCGAACCGCTTGCTTACAGAGGTTACGCAAAGGTAAACAGCGTGGTCGCGGGCGTGCTTGCTCCGGGCGATTATCTCGGCGCGAACGTCAGCGAAAAGGTTTTGGCGGACTTCACGATGAGGGTTCTCAAAAAAACCGCGCTTATTTCCACCGCAATGGCGGAAAAGAAAATAAAATTCAGGTTTATAACGGTTAAATGCCCCGTGAGCCTCGTTTATTCGGACGATTTGTATTCGCTCCTTAAAACCACGCTTCAAACGTTTGCGGAGGCGGAAAACGGACTTTTCAAGCCAGAAAAAATCTGCCTTGAGTTCGACAGCGAGTTGATGCAGACCGACGGCGCGAAGTTGAAAACTGTTTTTGACGATATCCGCGCGGCGGGCGTTAAAATCGCGGTGAGCGGTTACGGCGGCGACGGATTTTCTATCGAGAAACTTCTCGCGGCTTGCCCGGACGTGCTTTTCACGGACGAAAAACTTACAAGGCTTGTGACGGACAGAGAGAAGAGCGGAGCGGTCGCTCCCATTCTCAACGTGGCGAAGAGCCTCGGCGGCAATATCGTTGCGGACGGAGTTATCGGCGACGACGAACTCCGAGAATTCAGAACGAGAGATTGCTTAGGGTTTATTCCCGCCGAAACGTATAGCGGCAGAATCGAAACAAAGGCGAGCCTTATGACGTTCGACGAGTTGATTTCCGCGGGAGATGGAGAGAACAATGACGGAGAATAAACAACCGTTTTCGAGCATCGCAAAAAACGGCGAGGAAGTTCGGAGAATAAAAAAGTGGCAGAGGGTAATTCCGCCGGTGATAGGCGTAATCGTTATGCTCCTCGTGCTTGTTTATATTTTCTCGCTTTTGTTCAACCGTTACGGCAGTTTCACGATATCCGTCAAGGATTTTGCGGACAGAAAATATTCGTTGACGCTTTCCGAAACGGCGAGTTTCAAACGCACCACGTCAAGGCTTAACGCCGCGGCGGCAAACGACATAACGAACATTTCATACAAGAACATTCCGAAGGACGTAAACGACGTAGACGGCGCGCACAACGGCGAAAATTACCTTGCTTATACGTTCTATCTTAAAAACTCGGGCGAGGAAACCTGTAATTATCGTTACAGCATTATCATTTCCAAGGCAACTTCGGGGATAGACGCCGCCGCGAGAATAAGGGTTTATTATAACGAAGATTTTTACAAGTCCGCCACGGACGAATTTAATTACAGCGGAGATTTCGTCGATTACGCAAAGCCGAAAACGGGCGGAAACGGCGAGCCGGAAACGGATAAGGAAAATCGTCTTATGACGAATTTCGAGAGCGAACACCTTATCGTCAAAAAGGACGTTGACAATTTCGCTTCGGGCGACGTTGCAAAAATAACCGTCGTAATCTGGCTCGAGGGCGACGATCCCGATTGTGTGGACGATATTCTCGGCGGTCAGTTAAAAATCGATATGGTTATGGAAATTCTCGGCGGTTCGGACGCTGAAAACCAAAAATAAGAAAAATGCCAAACGCGGCTTTTCTTTATCTTCCCGAAGAGGCTTCCATTCCCGCGACAGGGTGGATAAAGTCAGCCGCGGTTGGGATTAAATCGGTCAAGGAAAAAGCCGTTAATATATTATTTACATAAGGTCTTATCCGTAACGGTGCAGTTGCGGAAGATATAAAAACAAAACTCTATTTTAAAAGGAGAAAAACAATGAAAAAGTTTAAAAAACTTATCCCTGCGCTCTGCATGTTGCTCGTAAGCGCCGTAATGCTCGGCTCGACGACTTTTGCATGGTTCTCGATGAACAAAACGGTTACGGCCGGAAATATGCAGATTAACGCAACGACGAATGAGCCTTATCTTCTTGTCGGCAGCACTGTTGACGGTACATTCGGAACTAACGCAACTTTATCAGTTGATCCTGCCGCTTCAACAACATTGAAACTTGTAACCCCGCTTAACGTTGCAAGCAATGTTGAACATTATAAAAATGCGACGGATGCTCAAGCTACCACCAAAACCACTCCCACTAAATTCTCTGACGCCAACAGCGTTCTTTGGGGAACGGCTTTGAGTAGCAATCCTGCTGAAGTGCAGAAAGACAATGTTCCTAACCTTGTCGGTGGTGAGGGTTTCAACAACGGAGAACTTAAAAATTATGTTCAGAAGAGCGAACTTTTCTTCAAGGTTGCTGCTACCGATCAGAAAGGTAAGAATTTGAAATGTTCAAAAGTTAAATTCGAAACTACGACGAACACCATAGCCGGTTCTTTAAGAGTTCTTTTCGTAACGGAAGACGGTAAATATCAACTTTTCAAATACGGCGCCGGTGGTGTAATCACAACCGCAGAAACGGGGAGCGATGCCGCCCTTATTGCAACTGTTGATACGACAGCATTAAAAGTAACCGCATATTTCTACTTTGATGGTACAGATGATGATGCTTATACCAATAAAGCAACTACGTTGACTGACGTAAGCGTATCTTTTGAGTTTGCAATTGATTAAAAGGTAAACTTATCGGGCCTTTCGGCGGGAAAATCCCGCCGAAAGCGTTCGGTTACTCAGATTATTTTTTAAAACTATTACATAATAAAGGATAAGGGGTGTTGCACCGCGCCGCAGTGTTCTTTGTTTTTAATGAGGAATGTGGGAATGGAAAACCAAAATAACAAATCAAAAACAAAAAAAATAATCGATATAGTGGTGAACGTCGTTTTGTGGCTGTTCGTCATTTTCTCGATTTTCGTAACTGTGGTAGCCGTATCCGTCGACAAGGACGGCGAAAACGTGCCTATTGTCGGCGGAAAATGCTATCTCACCGTCCTTTCATCTTCAATGGAAGGCAAAAAACCCGACGGCATTGCCGCGGATAAACCTTCCGGCTTCAACAAGGGCGACCTTATCGTTGCAAAATATATCGGCAAGGACCCTGAAGCGAAAACAAAACTCGGAATCGGCGACGTTATATCTTTCAGATTCGACGTGAACAACGACGGAAAGATAGACAAAGGCGAACTCAACACTCACCGTATCGTTGACCTCGTTAAGGACGGAGAAGGTAACGTAACCGGTTATATCACCAAGGGCGATAACAATCTCACGAACG
>ENA-OYXB01000839-OYXB01000839.1-human-gut-metagenome-genome-assembly--contig:-NODE-839-length-13174-cov-13.942221_pt1 | contig 13174 bp, 6 predicted proteins | sample MGYA00244176_ERZ653409 | MGnify/ENA primary metagenome ERZ653409 (study PRJEB26926, sample SAMN06164912) | human gut metagenome | biome: ENVO:00009003; feature: ENVO:2100002; material: ENVO:00002003... | reverse complement strand
CACTCTGTTATAGAACTCGTCGCCCACTTCCGCAAGCGCGGGAAGGATCATACCCTGAACGAGATAACCGGAATATTTACCGGGATAAATAAGAGCCGCGGTTTCCGCGGTAGCGTTTTTGTCTACCCAAGCGGAAAGTTCGCTGTAATTAGCGGGAACAGTCCAGCCCTTCCTGCTAAACAATGCGTTATCGTACCACATACCGTAAGAGCTGAGCGCAAGAGGCATGCCGTAAGTTATCGTCTTGCCCTCTTCGTTCTTATACTTATGAACGTATTCGGTCAACATTCTGTCTTTGATTTTCACGTTTTCTTCGCCCGCAACGGTTGCCGTTTCAAGCCAATCGGTGAAATCGTAAAGCATGTCGTTTTCAAGCCATGCCTGTTTTTCCAAAGTGCCGTCCAAAAATACGAAATCGGGGGGATTTCCGTTTCTCCATTCATCTTTCATCGAATCGTTGACCGTGTTTCCGTACATGGGGATAACGTTATATTCGGGATGATCTGCTTCAAACGCCTTAACGACGTGTTTCCACATATCTGCGCCGTAACCGCCCGTGAAGATCTGAAGGGTGAAATCGGTTTTTTTGCCGTCCCATTTACTTTCGGAACCGCCCGTAGTGCTGTTTCCGCCGTTTGAATTATCGCCGTTTCCCGTGTTGCCGCAAGCCGCCATGGAAACAGCCATGCACATCGAAAGCGCGCCGATCAGGAGTTTCTTTAATTTCGCCATAAATTTTTTCCTCTTCCTTTTTATTTTTTTCTTAAAGGATTTTCCCGAGCCGAAGACTCGGGAAAAGGGGCATGCCCCTTTCCCTTTATTTCTGAAATTTAATCTTTTTTGCGTTTTTTAAGCGCGAAAGCGGTAACCGCCGAAACAGCCGCAAGTATTCCGACAGCCGAGCATGCCGCCACTACCGAGTTGCATCCGCCTTTTACGTGCGATTCTCCCGAAGACGTGCCGCTTTCGCTGCCGCTTGCCGATTCGTCGGGCTTATCGGGTTTGGAAGAACCGGGTTTTTCCGTTCTTAAAAGCATTGTCGTTCCCGCTTCCATGGTAACTTCGACCTTCGAGACGTTTTTAGCGATATACTCGCCTTTGAAAACGTCGTATACGTCGACTTTTTCATTAAATTCGATAGTTTTAACGCCGCCGTAAGGCGAAGCCACGGAAATATAATCGCTGTTTCCGAAAACCACGTCGTTCTCGCTCTCGACGAGCTTAACACCGCAGATTCTCAGAATGTTTCTTAAAAGTTCCTCGGGGATATTGCCCACCGCCGAGTAAATCGACATGTAATATCCGCCGTCTTCCGTTTCTACCGCTTTAACGGCAAGACCGGTAAGATCGCTGTTATAGATCTTTCCGAGCGTTTCCGCGGCCCTGTCGTTTACGTAAAACATCGGGTCGACTTTGGTCGAATTTATCCGACCGTAAAGCTTTCCGTCAAGCCCCTTCGTGTAAGTTTCGTTTCCGACGATCCGTATTCCGTAATAAGACGTGGGAGCTTTCGCGAGCGTTATGTCGGTGAGAGCGGAAACGTAATCTACGGACATAGTGCCGTCCGAGCCGTAAATGCCCGGGACGCCTACCCATAATATCGTCTTTCCGTCTTTCTTGAGATACTTGTTTATAGCCGCTTTCTGCTTTTCCGTGACGTTCGTCGCAAGAATAAGATATACGTCGTATTCTCTTGCAAATCCGTCCTCGATGTCCGAAAGATACAACATATCGTAAGAAGTTCCGATGTGTCCCAAACTTTCTTTCTGCTCGTATAACGCCTCGTAAAGGAAATGGTAAGTTCCGTCGAAGGAATAAGCAAGGGTCGTGGCGATATCGTCGCCGATAACGTAAGCGATCTTCGAATTGCTCCTGACGGGCTTTTGAATCGCCTTGTCCCATTCCGCTTTTGCCGCTTTTATCATCGAATAGATTTCAGGATCGTCGAACCAGCCGCCGTACATATCGTACCACCACAGCCCCGCGCCTTTTATCATCATGTTCGAAAAATCTCTCTTCAAAGCTTCGACGGAATCTTTAAGGGTGTACGTTTTTCCCCATTCGCCTAAAAGCGCGGGACTTGTAGTCTTACTGTCGAAATAAACGGTACGGCTGTCGCACTCGATTATCGGAAGTTTTCCCGCCGTTATGAGCGAGTCTACCATCATCATGTAGGACGCGCTCATGCCGAGAAGTCTTTCGTCGTAACAGATAGGCGAGCAAAGAAAATCGACGTAAGGCGAAGCGATTACTCTCGCTATCGCGGCGTTTGCAAGTCCGTTAGCCTCGTAAGTGAGTCCGTGCGTGAGATATCCCGTGTACGTTCCCACAATCCACTTGTTGTCGATCGCTTCTTTAACGATCTTCGCAAGATAAATTACGCTGTCCGACGTCATATCGCTCGCAAACGAATGGAAATCGATAACGTTTCTCTGCGCTTTGCCGTCGAGAAGAGTTTCGTAAGTGTAAGGCTTTCTCTCTTCGTAAGTAGGAACAGATGCCGTTTCGAACGTAATACCTTTTTTGCCCCAAGCCGTTGCCAGAGCTTCATCCGTAACGTATTTTTCTTTGAGCCATTCGCGAAAGGCTTTCAAAGCGTCCTTGCCGAAATCGGCGCACTCGGAAAGAGTAACTCCGTAAGTCTGCCATTCGAACGTCGCGCCCGCCGAAATTTTGACGGCGAACATATGCCCCGCGTAAGGCTGAGCGAGAACGTGCGCTGTAAGCGCCTGATAGTAAACGCCTACGTCTTCTCTCCACTTCTTCGACGCATAGCTTATGCCGGCTTTTTTGCCCTTGCTGTCTATAGCGTAAGCGTCGGGGTTCTTTTTAAACCACCAATCCGGCGGATCGGCGTCGAGCATGAGCATGAGCTTGGCGGACGGCGCACCCTGAAGGGTTTCGTAAACGACTTCGTCCAAAGCCGTGAAATCGTATTCGCCGTAACCCGTCCACATCGAACCCGAGCTGTTCATATTGTAGCTGCGGCAGTTCGGAAGACACATAAGGTCTACGTCCGCGCCGTACATTCCGGACGCGTACTGCGTTTTGAAAACGGTTTTCTGCTCGCGAAGATACATCATCGGCGCGACTTTTTCGCCGTTTACGATAAGCTGAACTCTGCCGTTCTCTTTTTCGATATGACTTTCCGTCAGAACGACTTCTTTTGTCGTTATCGCGACGTATTTGCCTCTGATTATATTGCCGGCATATCTGCTGTTCGTGATTTTGAACTCTTCGGTATCGAACTGAAGCTGATAACTGTCCGACGTGAGATAATCGGGAATTTCCACTCTGTAAGTGACGATATTATCCTCGCCGACAACCCATTCGGACGTTTTTTTGCCCGAAACGAGCGCGGGAACGAGCCAGTTTTCCATAACTTCGTCTTCGTCGGCGACGTATTTGCTTCTGAAGTTTACCTTAAAGGTAAGATCCTTCGTTATCTGTTCCGATATATGCGCGTTGAACGTAAATTCGAGCGTATCGCCCGCGTTTACGGCTTCCGTTACCTCCGCGCTCTTTATGGTAAGCTTCGGCAACGATTCCGCGTTCTGTTTGTAAACTATTTCACCCCACGGCATGCACGGCGGCGCGCCGATGACGAAAGAAGATTTCCATGCGGAATCGTCAAAGTCGGTTTTGTTCCAGTCATAGCCGTCGAGCTGTTTTTCTCCCGCGTTATACGAAAGAACGGTGTTGTCCGACGAAACGCGCATTTTCTTTCCGCTCTCCAGAGTGAGTTCGAGGTCGAAAAGAAGTCCGCCGTAATACGACTGGTTATAAACGCGGAACGCAAGCGTGTTTTTGCCGACAACGAGGTTGTCTTTAATATGCGCTACGAGAACGCTTGCCCAGGAGTTTTTGCCGGGATCTTCGAATTCCGTTCCGTTTACGTAAGTCGTAATGATATCGTCGCCCGTAACCTGAATCTGAGCTGAAGTTACCGGCTCGGTAAGCGTGAACGATTTACGGTAATAAGCGTACATATACGCTCCGCCGTAAGCTACGTCCGCATACGGGAAGCAAACCCATTTGGCTTCCCAGCCGCTGCCCGCGGTCTTCGGATCGTAAGTTTTGTCTATTCTGATATTATCGAAAGAAACGGTGCCGCTCCCCTCGTTTTTATAGATTATTTCCGCGTAAGTTCCCTGCGGCTCGATAAATTCCGCCAGAAATTCGTTGTTCGTCGTTTTAAGCTCGAATTTCTTGCTTTCGAGAAGCTTTCTGTTATAATCGAGCCAGTTAATCTCGATAACGGGTTTAGCCCCGCCTTCCGTTACGCACTCGCCCGTTACGGAATATCCGTTGCCGTAAAGGAGGGAAATTATCTCCGTTTTCGCCCGTTTACCGCCCGTAAGAACAAGCTTGCCGCCCGTGAACATTTCGGGTTCCGCGCTGTAATTATCGGGGATTCCTTCGTTGGAAATGCTCTCGAAATCTTCGATATACGCAACGCTGCCCGATTCGCGGCAGTAAACGCCGTCGATATAACAATCGGTTTTACCTTTCGAAATCGTTATCGTGTATCCCACGGCTACCGAGCCTTGCGGCGCGATATATCTTATCCACACGTCCGTCCAGTCGGAAAGCCCTTCGCCGTTTTTAAGGTAAACATACGGACTTGTCTGCGTAGCGATTATATTGCCCGCCGTGCCGTAATAAGACACCGTTATAGTCGCCTTAGAGCCTTTGGAATTTTCCGAACGCATACGGAAACCGATATCGTAAGACGCCGCGGCGCGGATATCCGTTTTCGCAAGCGAAGTCATCGTGAACGCCGAAGCGTAATCCTCTCTCACGATATGCGCGGAAGTTTTTCCGTCGTAATAAATCTCGTCGCTGAACGAGAAATCCAATCCGTTCGACATAGCCCAGCCGAGCGGAGTTTCCATGTTGCCCACTCTTTCGAATCCGCCGTTAAACTCGAGCTTATCGAGTTTTTCGAGGGAAAATTCGTCGTAATAAACGGCGTTTTCGCCCGTCGGAGCGATATCGAGCTGCAACATCGCCTTAGCGGCGTTGGAATCGGTGGTAAACGGCGCGGAAACAAGCCTGTACCCGCCCGTTGCACCCGAAACCGTTGCCGCGTCAACCCAAAGATAGGTGTTTGCGGTTCCGTCTCCGTTTTTCTTGAACTGCCTTACGCAAAGGCTGCTCGTAGTCACGTCGGAATCGGAACGATAATAGAAGGAAAGAAGATAAGTCTTTCCGCCCTCGATCTCGAATTCGGGGCTGTTTATAACTCCCCTTATCATGCTGTCGCCCGAGCGATTGATAACTTTAAGCGACGCGCCCTCGTAAGCTTCCTCGCCTTTTACGGTCGAAAACCTTATATCCGCAAGAGATTCGTCCTTTCCGTTAAGAGCCTTCCAGGTTGACCAGCCCGTCGGCATGTTGCCCGTGAGGTCGTTAAGATTTGCGTTCGCTATTTCGGGAACGACGTTTTCTGCGTTCGCCCTGCGCATTCCGTTAAACCCTAAACCGAAAGAAACAAGCGCGATAAGCGAACAAACAAGAAGGGCGAAAGCCTTTATGCTTTTAAATTTTGATTTCATCAATAGGTTTTCTCCTTTTAAAAGTTTTAAAAGGGGTTGTCTGCTTCGTCAAGGCACGTACAACTTTTGTTTTATTATCCTCGATTACCGCAACAACCCCTCAGGCATTTTTATTTTACTTTATCAGTCTTCTTTTTTGCGCTTGATCATAACAACCGCCGCAGCCGCAAGAGTGCCGAGAGCCATGGCTCCGCCGTAAACGTTAGAGCCGCAACCTTTCTTTCCCGCGCTTGTTCCGCTACCCTTTGATTCGGACGGCTTTTCGGATTCCGAGCCGGAAGCGGGTTCTTCGGAAGTCGAGCCGGAAGTAGGTTCGTCGGTCGATTCGGAAGTCGGTTCGGAAGTCGGTTCGTAATCGGGGTCTTCCGCGCCGCATACGGTACATTTTCCGTCTTTATAATCGTGTGCTTTCTTGGGAATAACGCTTACGTTGCCTTTGCTTCCGCAAACCTTGCACACGTCCTGCTTCATGCCGGAAGCCGTGCAGGTTGCGTCTTTGATTATTTCGGTTTTGTAATCGTGTTCGCCCGTTGCGGGAAGAATTTTTACGTTGAATTCCTGTTTGCACAATTTGCAGACGTCTTTATCCACGCCGTCACGGCAGGTAGCGTCCTCGTGAACGTGTTCAAGATCATGAGCGAGCATCGGTATTTTTTCGATATAAACGTTCTTTTCGCAGTCCGCGCAGTAATAGAACGTTCCGCCGATCTTCGTGCAGGTAGCCGCTTCGGTAGTCGTCGCGCCTTCCTCGGGAGTTGCGTGAGTGTGCGTTCCGAGCATTAAGTATTTGAACGCGACGTATTCGGTAGCCGTACATTTAATTCTTACGGTCGTAGTTCCTTCGGGAAGTTCGATAAATCCGTTTTCGTCGGTCGCGATTTCTTGGTCTCCAACGATAACGGAGAACTTAACGTTACCCGTATAAATTTTGCAGCCTACCATGAGAGTACGTTTGGAAACGGCAATTTCTTTGCTTATCGCGCTTGCGGGAGCTTCTTCAGTTCCGTATAAGCAGAGCTTCCAGTCGGGTTTTGCGCCCGGCTCCCATCTCGTGTCGAACGTAAGACCGAAAACGTTTGCGTTACCCTCGAAAGTCCAGTCCTCGGCAACGTAATTCACGTCGCCTTCGAAAGTTCCGTAGGGGAATTCGTTTTCGCCTAAAACGACTTCGGGAGCAACGAGAGTTTTATTTGTAATAAATTCGTTGCCCGCCGCGTCTTTTATGGAAATATTTCTGAAATAAGTCGGCCAGCCGGCGCCTGCGTCGCCGTAGATTTCAAACCAGCTTCCGTTTCTCGCGGTGAATTTCGCTTCTTTATGAGTCCATCCTGCCGTCGTAGCCTGCGAAAGCGGGCAGATATCCGTAAGGGGATGCTCTCCGCCCCAGCCTGCGCCGTAGAAGACGTTTCCTGCTCCGCCGCCGCCCGAACGATAATCGAAGCTTATGGTATACTCCGTACCTTCGACAAGTTTGGAAACGTCGGGTCTCAGATATCCTCTCTGACCGTTTGCGGTGTCTTTCGTTACCGCAGAAGAAGCGAATACATACGTTCCGTCTTCCTGTTTTGCGACGCTGTAATTTCCGCCGTAAGTATACCCTTCGAGATATGCGCCCGAGAACGAACCGTTCACTATGTACTGCATGGTTGCTCCGTCTTCGTCCGTACCCGTTATTTTAAGTTCGTCGATAAGATATCCGCCGGTCGAAGAAATTGCCATCCAGCTTACGTCGGTCTGCCCGGCAACTGCAGTAAACTCATATTCGTAAGTTTTCCATTCCGTATCGGGAGTTCCCGCAGTGCTGCTTACGGGATCTGCATACCATTTTCTTTTGCCGCCTAAAGTGACGTTATCGAGACGAATACCGAGTCCGTCCGCGGTTCCGCCGCCGATGTTTTTATACTTGAAAGAAAGTTTATAATTTCTGCCATGCGGAAGTATGCCGAAAACCGTTTTATATACGTCGTTATGATTGAGTTTCAGCGATTTTCCGTCTCCGTCCGAACTGTCGGAAGAGATATTCACTCCGCTTAAATTCGCAGCATCGGGCTTATCTTCGCTAACTCCGTTACCTACGCCAATCATCCGATAAGTTTCGGAATTCACGCCCGCGTTCGACGATTTCACCGTGATATCGTCCACATAGAAATCGCCCACGCCGTCCGCGCATATTTTCAGAATAAGCGTTTTCGCGGAAGCGGACGTTTTATACGAGAAAGTCGTTTCCGTCCAGTCCTCTCTTCTTCCGTCAACGGAATTCTGAACGGCGAATTCGTCGCCGACAATGCCTCCGTTCGCGCTCTGCTCTTTGATTTTGAAATAAACTTTATTGTCGGCAGTTTGCGCGCAAAGGCTTTTTACGAAAGCGCCGATAACGTAGTTCTGATCGGGCTTAACGTCGAACGCATAGGAATACATTACGAGTTCGCCGTCCGCCTTGTCTCTTTTAAGATGTAAAGCGTTGCCCGTTCTGCCCTCGGTCGTTGCGGAAACGTGAAGATTTTCCGAATCGTAAACCGTTCCGCGGGCCTTTCCGTCGGCGTCTTTGTCGCCGTAGAAATAAAACATCCAGTTTGAAAGAGCTTCGTTCGAGCCTTTAATCTCAACCGATTCCGACTCAAACCCCTTAGGAAGCGTGGTGGTGTCTCCGCCCGCGTTGGCGACAGCGGGAACTATCGCCGATACCGATAATGCCGCGATAAGCGATGCCACCGCGACAATACCTTTTTTGCCAAACTTTTTCATTGATTTTCCTCCTTACAGATTTTTTAGCGTTCCCTCGCACCGAACTCTTATCGGCGTTCACGGCTATGCTTGCGTTCAATCGGTAATCCCCGATTTTGCCGCTTCCGCCTATCCGCGAGTGATTGTGTTTGAACCCGCCGAAACGTCGATAAAAATACGGCGCGAAAGACCGCTTATATCTTTAAGCATACATATTGTACACCCGAAAAACCCGCTTGTCTTGCTTTATTTCGTAAAAAAAGTGCTTTTTTATATAATTTTACGGCTTTATCGACGGAATTAGCAACTTTTTTTGCTTTTATCTCCAAATCGTTTACAAGGCAGAAAAAATCGGCTATAATAAAACAAAAATAATTTAAGGTGAGAAAATGGCTTCCAAACTCGAAAAAATGGTGTTCAACAAAAACTTTCTGTGCAGAAAGTACACAACGCCCAACCGACCGCACTCGCACACCGTGTGGGAACTCGTGCTTTTCGAAAAAGGCGAAACGTCTAATTTCGTCAACGATACCGAGTTTGTCGCAAAGCCCGGCGACGCCTTTCTGATCGGTCCGCCGCACACTCACGCTATAGTTTTTCGCACCACGCCCCACCTTCACAGGGATTTGTACTACAAAGACGAGGAAGTGCGCGCCGTATGCGCGATGTTTTCAGGCGACCTTTACGAAAAAATATGCAACGGGATTTTCAATTTTCACATATCGTCGAACGCTTTTCAGGCGATAATTCGTCAATCCGATAAACTCGACTCGTTATCCGTAATCGCGGGCAAGGAAGAAACGGCGCAGGACAAAGAGGGATTGGTAAACAACAAGGAACTGAGAGCCGTCAGCTTTTCCATTCTTCATTTCATTATCGGGCTATACCGCACGAAAATGCTTATCGCCGCGCCCGCATACCCAAAATGGATGCTCGACATCCTTCAGCTTTTAAATTCGCCCGACGCGTTCACGAAGTCGGTTGACGATATCATTTCCGAAACATATTATTCCCATGCGACCGTATCGAACGCATTCCGCAAATACCTCGGCGTGACTATTTCCGACTATCTTATAGATTTACGGCTCGAACACGCCGCGGAACTTCTTGCAAACACGTCCATGTCCGCGCTCGAAGTGTGTTCCGCCGTCGGCTACGACTCGTTTTCCTATTTTATAAAGCAATTCAAAAAGAAATACGGCGTAACGCCGCATAAATACCGTTCTAACACGGCAAAAAATTAACGATTTCGGGATTGTTACGACGGTTCGGAAAATATTTTGTTGACGATTCCGAGAATCATAGCCAATTAAAAAAAATCGGGCGCTTCGCAAATCTTCGGAAGCCCCCGATTTTTAAGTTTAAAATTTAATCGTTTTAGTTTCGTGCCAACCATGCAAGTTATCACATTTAAAGGCATATATCCGCCTATAAGTCGATAATCGCCGCAAATATCGCATCATCGAGTTGTTTCCGCAGCCAGGATATAAACAATCCCGACTATAAACAACCCCGACCTCGGTCGCGCGGCTAAGTTCCATTGGTTTATAATAGACGTTGCAGAGTTCCGGCATGATTTCCGTAATCACGAATTGTTTTGCAAACTCAGCAACGGGCAAGTCGTGAACTCATAATAAATAGCTTTTCTTTCGGAATATGGCGCGACGTTCATCTCGTAATCGTGCAATTTGTCGCATTTTGCCTTTGCCTTCCCAAGCGCCACAATAGCGTTTTTATATATTATACAGCAAAACGATATAAAAGGCAAACAGTTAGCACGGACTAACCCATTTTATAGCCGGTATTTATGTGTTCAATGATTTTTAATGCTTGTGTGTTCTATCGATAATTCTGTTTTCGTCAAGGTGTAGGGATTCAAGCCACTCTTCCTTTTCTTTCTTTAACTTTTGATATTGCTCGCCGTTTGGATTGCAATACGACAACATCAAATTGTAGTGTTTCAACTTGTTTCTCACTTTATCTTTTGGATCATCTTCATCAGAACACGGCTTACGAAATTGACCATAGAAGAAAACAAAACTTGCCCAACTATACGCTTTAAGATTTTGTTTCAACGCTCGCTTACAATATCTTCGCCAACATAACCGAAGTGAAGATTGATGTTTTCGCATTTGAAACTCTTCCCACTTAAAGTCCGGAATCAGAAAACCTACTCCTTTCTTCATATATTCGGGAAAGATAATATTCTTCAATTCTTCGTTATCTAATTTCGATAATTCGTCTATTGAAATTTCTATATCCCTTATTCTATTTAAAACTTTCCAAACAGTCATTCGGGAACAACCGCAAAGGGTAGCAACCTGCGTATTATTGTTGCCCTTTTTGTGATATTCGATGATTAACCTGTATTTTACCATAATAAAACTCCTTTTGCTTGCCCCTTTATAGGACATCAGTACCTATTGCTGCGTGTAAAAAAGCGGGAACCACTCACCTTTTTCAGGGTGTTTTTTCGTTCCAAATCGAGAAAAAGTAAGAAAAAAGGCAACCGCTCTTTTGCATAAGCGATTGCCTTCCTGACGTTTTATTGTAAAATATAGTGAAAATCAGCCGATTTTGGCTATTTTTGCTTTACCTAGGGTCGCGAATATTAGCCTGTATGATTGAGTGCGAATGGTAGGTCAAAGTACAAAAACACCTTGTTTTATATCTTTTCGGGTGCTTTTCGCTGTTTTTTGTCGTCCTTTCGGATTATTGATATTCCTATCTGTTACCGCAAGCAATTTTGGCACTTTTATTTGTTTTTCATCAGTTGATACGCTTCTTTGATAAAGTCAACTTTCGTTATCCCCTTTTCAGTCAAAAACGCACTGATTTCTTCAAACAACTCTCTTGGAATCATTGTTTGAAAGTTGGCACTCTTTTCTTTGCGTAATTCCTTATTTTTTTCTTCGTATTTACGCCTTGCAACTCTACTTGACGTATCTTCTTTACGTGTAACCATAATTGCCGTACCTCCCAATTTCCTTATAGCAAGAACTATAGGAATTTTTATCATAAAATTTTTTATTATTATACCACCCTAATTTCTAATCATATCTGCAACATTAAGAGGTTTCGATAAAACAATGATTCCATCAGGTGTTCTTCCTGTTGCAAAAATCGTCTTCCAAAAATCATACGTGCTTTTACCGCCGAAAACGGTTGAAGACATACTTCTATCTTTCCATAACGGCAAATCTCTTAAATTTTTAATAAACGTTCTTATATTTCCCCACAATTGTTCCGGAAGTTTTTGTTGGAATAAATTCACTTCATCGTACCATACACCCGTAAAGGCAAAATGGTTCTTAATTAAAAGTTTGATGTATAACACCCAATTATACATAATTTCTTCTCGAAACAATCTACAAGCAATTAAGTGTCCATCTGTAATTAAATCGCCCCTTCCTGCGGCAATATTATTCTCTATTCTATATGTACCTATGTTGTCATCATAGTTACCAATCAACAACTCTTCTGCAATAATATTACACAACATAATTAATTGCTCTTTTTCCAAAACTCTAGGATTAAGCCCCTCATCTAATCTATAATTAATAGGTTTAGACAATATAGTTTGCGTCGAAATAAATGCTGATAAAAAGGTCTTTTCAAAAGTACTGTATGATAAAGGAAGTGTGGTTCCTCTACCTTCAAAATTTATGTATGATTGCAACTTGCTTTCTGGACTACGAGTCACCGCATTTTTTTGACTGTTTATAATATATAATTTAACATTACCTCTTTCGCCTCTAAAATGGTCTACCAAATTTTGTTCAGAAAAACTAAAGTCATCTTCAGCTAAATGGTGGTCAATTTGATACTGCTTCAATCTTTCAGAATACATTGTATCATGTAATTGACGTACAATCGCTTTATCAAATGCAATTTGTTTTAATTTACTTCCTGCGATTGTATTTGTTTCTATAAGTCTATCAACATCAGGATTAATAAACAAACGAACAACTATTTCTTTAATGCCTAACATGATTTGAGCAACCGCTTTATGTTGTCCATCAAAGATTTTAATTCTTCCGGAATCAAGTCTAGCAAGGCTTAAATGTAATTGTGGATTAGGCTTATGGAATTCTTTTATTAACAAACTTATTGTACTATTTATCCCTCTGGGGTTTATAATTTCATCATGGTATAAATAAGATAATGGAACACTAATAAATGCCGTTTTCTCTCCTGATAAAGCGTCCGTAAAAACTTCTGATGTTTGTATATCTGTTCTCCCTTCCGACTCGAAACAATACTTAATATATTTTCCTTCAATTTTATACTTAAAATCATGTTTTGAACCACCAAAAGAAGCCAACACATGTTTTAAGGAAGGTGTTTCTTTTGCCAATTCTGCTTGAGAAATAATATCTGCCAACTTCATCAATCTTTTAGCGACAACTAAATCAGCATCTTGCTTAGACTTATTACAATATTCATGTGTAAGAGCAAAATTAATCTCTTCGTCTTTTCCCCCATTAGCTAATGGTCTAATGTGATCTATATTTGTTGACTGTATATCTAAATCAATATCTTTTTCACAAATAAAACATTTGTGGTTCTGTATCTCCCAAAGTTTTTTTGTAAGAACTGCATATTGCTCCTTGTTCAAAGCATCTAAAAATTTTGAATTTCCCATATCTTTTCTCCTGTTATTTTATCTGTCAAATCTATTTTGCCACACTAAATATGACAATTTCCGTCATATATTCAAAATAATTCCCCACAATAGCCATGAATCTTAAATCATAAACACATTGTCATATACACAGGTAAATACGTGTATTTACCATCAAATTTTAAATTTTTTGAATAAATTATTATTCCACCATTCATATATTGACGATATCTACTACAAAATTCATCTATGCTTGTATGAGACGTAT
>ENA-OYXB01000831-OYXB01000831.1-human-gut-metagenome-genome-assembly--contig:-NODE-831-length-13232-cov-8.904227_pt1 | contig 13232 bp, 12 predicted proteins | sample MGYA00244176_ERZ653409 | MGnify/ENA primary metagenome ERZ653409 (study PRJEB26926, sample SAMN06164912) | human gut metagenome | biome: ENVO:00009003; feature: ENVO:2100002; material: ENVO:00002003... | reverse complement strand
GTGGTAGGGATGCTCGGCATTGTGGCATTGCTGTGCCTGATTCCGCTGACCAAGGGAATAAAACAATAAATGCAAGGGGGAAAAGAGAATGGCTACTTCCAAATGGATCAAAGCAAATGAGCGAATTGCTGCGGCGGTGACCGGGGTCTTTGCAAAGGTGCAGAACCGGACTGTCGGGGCGTATGAGAAGATAGAGGACCGCTTTGTCGGGGCGTACCTGACGCGGGATGGAGAGACGGTGCAGCAGGCCAAAGACCGGCTCAAGAAGGGTTGGTAAAGGAAACTTGAGGGAGACAGCTTTGCTGTCTCCCTCAAGTTTATGTTACGGTAAAAGATCCCTTTTAATGCACTGCATAGAAGGAGAGCGCTCTGCGCTCCAGCTCCTTGATAAAGGCGTCTTTGCCATCGCAGGTATATTTTTCAGATATTACTTACAGGGTAGTAAGGCTTGCCTCGGTGTACAAAGTGCCATCAATGGTCCTGCCCTCCGGCGGGAGGACGAAGGCGCGGGCTTTAATCGTATATTCATGGTTGGGTTTGAGATCTTCAAAATCGTTATCTACAACAATTTGCGAAGAAGTATATTCCTCTTTTGGGCTATACAGGACATCATCTGAACAATCAAAGGCAATACATTCTCCGCTCTCGTTGTCCTGCAAAGCGATCAGCACACAAGCACCCGGGCACTCGACAAAGGTGCTGAATTGGGTAGAATAGGAGATCGCATCCTCTTCGTCTGTGGGGTAGGTAAATAATGCAAAGGAGATCAGGCGTGGGTCTAGTGCACTGCTCTCATTTAGCATCCCCTCCGCTAAGGAGTAGATCGCGTTTTCCAGTATTTGTTGAGCTTGCTCGTTGTCCTCGGATGGGTAGATTGGCGCGACCGAGTCCCAGGAAGAAACCTTCTGCGCCGGATTTTGCACCACCTCCTGTGAGAGGACGGCTTGGTCCATCATCTGTTGCAGCTGAGGATCAAGTGCAGAAAATTCCTCGCTGTCAAAGTGCCGAAACAGCTCTCCCCAGGTGGTGTCGCTTTGGGGGACAAATCCCGCGGCAGTGCAGCTGGAGAGCGAAAGGCAAAGGACCATCAGTAGGGTAGAGAAAAGGAAGCGATGGCGGCGCAGTTTCATAAGGATTACCTCCAGAAAATGTTCATTTCACAGATTGAATTATAATGCGTTCTGATTTTGTGAATTCTTTTATCTCTATCGTAACGCGGGTTCAAATCTTTTTCAAGTGACGGAATAAACAAATTTCTGAGTGTAAATGCAACAACAGTTACAGCAACGAGAAGTCCTTGACGTTCTGGCGGTTGGTCAGAGCAGCCAGTTCCTTTTCCAGCATGACACCGTAGCGGGTGTCGGAGGAGTAGCTGAAGGTGGTCTTGATGCAGCGCTCGACGAAGTAGGCCGCGCGCCCCATCGCCATCGGCAGGCTGTCCCCGGTCAGAAAGCCCCCTGTGAGCACGCTGGCAAACAGGTCTCCCGTGCCGGGATAGGAGACGGGGACATAGTCGCAGTCGATGTGCCAAAAGCTGTTGTGCTGGCGGTCAAAGCCGATGTTGGCGATTTTACCTGAGGCCATCGGTGCGCCGGTGATGACCACATAGTTGGGCCCCATCTCACTGAGGCGCGCCAACAAACTTTTTGCCTGGGATCGGGAAAGCCCCTCGGTGAAGGTGGGAATTTTGAGCAGCATGCAGGCCTCGGTGAGGTTGGGGGTGATGACGTCGGCTACCTGCACCAATTCCCGCAGGCGGGAGCGCATCCCCGGAGTAATGGTGCGGTAGGGGCGGCCGTGATCGCCCATCACTGGGTCGACTACCGCGAAGGCATCCTTGTAGGTGGAAAAGAACTTGAGACAGTGGTCGATCTGTTCTTCCGAGCTTAAAAATCCGCTGTATACGCACTCGAACTGGAGCCCCAGCTGCTGGTAATGCATTAGGCACGGCAGGGTGAAGTCGCTCAGATCGCGGCGCTGCACCTCTCCGAGACCTCCTGTGTGGGTGGAAAAGACAGCGGTGGGGATCGGGCAAACCTGTACGCCCATCACCGACAGGGTGGGCAGAATGACCGAAAGGGAACAGCGTCCAAAGCCGGAAAGATCGTGGATAGCGGCGACACGTTTGGGACGGTCGGGCATGGCAGACACCTCCAACGAAAAAGATATTTCCATTATACCACCGCCCCAAAGCGGGAGCAACGGGGGAAATCTCCTGCGCGAAAGTCTGCGCCCAGAGGATTTTATAGTACAGCAGGCAAAAATTTGGAAGAGTAAACAGCAAGTTTTTATAATTCTATCAGGCGCGAGATGTTTCCCCGCATTTTCTTACAAATCGCCGAAAATAATATTAGAAAATTGTAGGAAATGTTCTTGTAATTGTAGAATAGTTCGATGTACAATGGAGAGGTAAACTGCGTGAGACAAAATACCAAAAAAGAGGAGAGTATTGTTATGAAAAAACGCATTTTGTCCCTGATCCTTGCAGCTTGCCTGATTCTGTCGCTGAGTGCCTGCGGCGGTGATTCGTCTGCCCAGAATACCAGCGAAGGGGAGAGTACTTCTGCCGAGCAAACAACTGCGCAAGAATCCGCTGAAAAACCGGAGGAGGAAACCGCGCAAGAGTCTTCGGATGAGACGTCGCCACAATCCACCGAAAAGCCGGCAGAGGAATCGGCCGAAGCTTCCAGCGAGCTGCCCACATTGGAAGATTTTCTCAATTCGGACATGATGAAGGCGACGCTGGAAACCGCAGCTGCACAATATGAGGACCAGGGCTATACCGTACAGATTTATGCCCAGGGCGACCAGCTGCATTTTGATTTCACGGTGACTTCGCTGCCGGAGACCACCGAAGAGGAGCGTGCAGTCTACGCCGAGGCGTTGGAAACTTCGATGGCAAGTGCTGGGGAAGCGTTCGGTGCCGTTGCCTCTCAGGTCAAGGATTCGGTCTCCAATGAGGTGGTAGATGTCGTCATCACCTACCTGGACGGTGCAGGCAATGCTATCTACACCGTGACTTTCTCGTCGGCAGACGTCTAATGAAAATCCATACTTTCTGTAAAAGAATAGGCGCCGCAAAAGCGGCGCCTATTCTTTTAGGTTTGGATAAGTGATTTTGGCTCTTGCGCGCAATGTCAGGAAAACGGGCGAAGTTGAACAGAACGGTTGGTTGCTTTTTGCCCGACTTTTTTATAAGATGAAGGAGAAGGCAGGACGTGGCCGATGAAAATCAATACAGGAGGAATAGCAGGATGCGTTTGGGTGAAAACTTATACAATGCGCGCAGAAAAAGTGGGTTATCCCAACAGGCAGTGGCAGAGAAGCTGGGGGTGAGCCGCCAGACGATCTCGAAGTGGGAAACCGATGAGACGCTGCCGGATATTTGCCAGTCGAAAAAGCTGGCCGATTTGTACCGCTGCACCTTGGATGAGCTGATCGACTTTGATGTCGATGTGCAGCAGCTGGAACAGGTGATCGAGAATACCAGCGAGCAAACCCAGCAGAAGGTGGATTGGAACAAGCTGTGGGCAAAAAAATATCCCATCCTTGCCACCTACCGCCAACAGGTGCGGGTGGAGGAGTATGCACAGCCGCTGCGCGACATGCTGAACCGGTTGCAGGACGACTACCACCTGAGTGCGCTGGATGCTTTTTTGGTGCTCAAGGATATTCTAGGTGCGCTGTGGAAGCAAACAAAGTAGCCGAGCCACCCGACGGCACTCTCCCCGATGGGGATTGTGGTTTTCCGTGCGGGGCAATGAGATATTTTAACTGTCGGGTGCAGCTTGTAAAGCGACTCTTAAACGGTGGGGTTATGCCCGGGTGGAGAAAGGACGGAGCCGGGAAAGCTGCTTGTAAAAACGACGCCAAAACTCCCCCTTTTTGTCTGGGATATACAGGAAAAGGGGGAAATTTTTTTGTATTCTCCACAAAAACAATTTGTTGAAAACCGCCGCCTTTATGCAATACAAGGGAAATTTAAAAAGGGCTGGAAACCGCCGCATTTTCGCGCTATAATGAAAGAAGAATTCTGCCGCCCTCTCGCTGCGACAGGACGGAAAAAGATAAGGATAAACGCGCCGGATTTGACCGCAGGTCATATCCGGCATTTTAAAGAAGGAGAAATTGACGTGGTAAGAAACGATTTGAGAAATATCGCCATCATCGCGCACGTCGACCACGGTAAAACAACCCTGGTTGACCAGATGCTCAAACAGAGTGGCACCTTCCGTGACAATCAGGCGGTGCAGGAACGTGTGATGGACAACGGTGATCTCGAGCGTGAAAGAGGCATCACCATTCTGGCAAAGAACACCTCCATCAACTATAAAGGTACCAAAATCAACATCATCGACACCCCTGGACACGCCGACTTTGGCGGCGAGGTAGAGCGCATCCTGAAGATGGTAGACGGCGTTATTCTGCTGGTCGACGCCTTCGAGGGCCCGATGCCGCAGACCCGCTTTGTTCTCTCCAAAGCACTGGCACTGGGACACAAGGTCATCATCGTCGTCAACAAGACCGACCGCCCAGACGCCCGCAATGAGGAGGTAACAGAGGAGGTCTATGACCTGCTGTTTGATCTGGACGCAAATGAGGAACAGCTGGAGAGCAAAATCCTCTACTGCTCCGGCAAGGAGGGCACAGCTTCCTTTGTACCGGGTCAGCGCGGTGAAAACCTCGACCCACTGTTTGACACCATCCTTTCGGAGATTCCTGCACCTGAGGGTGATCCCGATGCTCCGGCCCAGATGCTCATCTCCTCGATCGACTACAACGACTTTGTCGGCCGCATCGGCATTGGACGCATTTCCCGCGGTACTCTGCACGTCAATGACCCGGTCATCGTCTGCGATTACCACAACCCGGATGTTTCCTACCGCGCGAAGGTTGTTACCTTGTATGAGTTCCAGGGCTTGCAGCGCCAGCAGGCACAGAGCGCAACCGTCGGTGATATCGTGTGCATCTCCGGTATCGAGAATCTGACCATCGGCCAGACCATCTGTGCGCCTGAAGCGCCAGAACCGCTGGAGTTTGTCAAGATTTCTGCCCCGACCGTTGAGATGACCTTCTCGGTCAACAACAGCCCATTTGCCGGCAAAGAGGGCAAATTCCTCACCTCCCGTCACCTGCGCGACCGCCTGTTTAAAGAGACACTCAAGGACGTATCGCTGCATGTATCCGAGACCGATTCCACCGAGGCATTCCGCGTTGCGGGCCGCGGTGAGATGCACCTGTCCATCCTCATCGAGACGATGCGCCGTGAAGGCTATGAGTTCCAGGTATCCACCCCGCAGGTACTGTTCCAGCAGGAGAACGGCCGTACCCTCGAACCAATGGAAGAGCTGGTAGTCGACGTTCCCGATTTTGCAACCGGTTCGGTTATGGAAAAGATGGGTGTGCGCAAAGGTACTTTGGTTTCGATGAACCCATTCAACGGCCGCACCAAGATGGAATTTATCGTTCCGGCCCGCGGTCTGTTCGGTTACCGCAATGAGTTCTTGACCGATACCAAGGGTGAGGGCATTATGAGCTCGGTATTCCACAGCTATGAGCCGTACAAGGGCGACATTCCAAAGCGCAACACCGGTTCGCTGATTGCCTTTGAGACCGGTACTGCCGTCACCTACGGCCTGTACAATGCACAGGAGCGCGGCACCTTGTTTATCGGCCCAGGTGTAGAGGTATATGAGGGCATGATCGTCGGCCAGTCCCCGAAAGAGGAGGACATCGTGGTCAATGTCTGCAAGAAAAAGCACATGACCAACACCCGCGCTTCGGGCAGCGACGATGCACTGCGCCTGATTCCGCCGAAGATCATGAGCTTGGAGCAGGCCATCGAGTTTATCGCGGACGATGAGCTCATCGAGGTTACCCCGAAGAATATCCGCATGAGAAAACGGATTTTGGACAAGTCCGAGCGCATGAAGGCCTGGAGCAAAAATCGCTAGTCGATAGATCTTCAAAAAGAATATAAATACGGCGTGTACAGCTGTATTGTCAGAAAAAGCCCCCCTTGCAAAAGGGGGGCTTTTGTTTTATCATGAAAAGGAAGATTTTTGCAGGAGGTGTGCTATGGAGAAGATCACCGTTTGGACCAAGCAGCACAAAGCGGTATTGGAACAGCTTGAGCAGGCCGGACGCTATACCGCCAAGAGGGAATATGTCGTCCACGAAAACGAGGACTGTTCCCGTTTTGTGCTGGAGGCGTACGACTGGTTGGTCAAACACAGTCCGCTTGCCGCACAAAAGCCCTGCGACGCCGATTATCCCGTCTGGCTCTCCCTCTCCAGGGAGGGCACCTATCTGCCGCAAAAGGACACCGTGATGCTTACATTACAGGTTGATCCCGCACAGGTGGTGCAGGTGCCGGTAGCCAAATGGGGCATCATCTTAAACTTTTCATATATCCCCAAGGATGAAGCGGACGCCGCACGCCACCGCAAGCTGCTGGAAGAGTACCACACAAGCGACACGCAGGCCTACATGTCCCAGTTTTATCCGGCTATCAAGCGGGAGATCCTTTCCAGCTGGGATAGACTGTTCGACGATTCGATCAAGATTAACAGCGATCAGCGCTACGGGCTGATCTGGGAGCTGAGAAAAGAATGGATTGTACAGGTAACGAAATAACCCTCTATTCCCCACAGAGCAGCCAGGTGCTCGAAACGATCCGCCGCGACGGGGTCTGCTTTTCCCGCCCGGAATTTATTCAAAAAAAATATGGGGAGAGCGCGCCGCTCTTCCTCACCGTCTATGGATGGTTTGTGCGGGAGGCCGCAAAGCTGGTTTTGCCGCCGCCCGGTGCGCAGTTCCCCTATTGGGCGGTGGGAGATCTGTCCAGCGTGGACCGCTCAGCCGGAGGAAAGCTGCTGACCCTTTCGGTGCCAGACGATCAGGTGGTCCTCTTTGACCTGTATGACTGGAACAGGATTTTGCAGCTGCGCTTGCTGACCGATGACCCGCAGGAGGAAAAGGAGTTTCAGCGAGAACTTTCCCTGCGGGGCCTGGACGTCAATCGGGTGATGCTCACCGATTTTTACCCGGAATTTCGGGAGAAGATCTTTTCCAGTTGGAAAAAGCTCTTTGACCACCATGAGGCCCTCCGAGTGGGGGATTGCTCCGGGGTAGGAGCGGTGCAGGCGGCGCTGTGGTGCATCCGCAGAGAATGGATACAAGACGATTAGAATTTAAAAAAGGACAGCGAAAAGGCCTGCCAACGAGATGACAGGCCTTTTTCTTCTGAGGTGTGTTTTTTGAGGAGGGTAGAGCAAATACTCAACGAACGATGCGGCTTCGTTCCTCTTGTTGAGTACATCTTTATTATACACGAGCCAAAAAAATATTTGTTAAGGGGCTGTAAATGCCCTTTAAAAAAACATTGCTTAAAATGTTAAAATCGGAAAACCAAAAAACAAATGGAGTCGAATTGACTCGAATTAAAATTAGAGGGGAGCACAAAGATGGAAATTCGGTCCTATACTCCGCAGGATCTCGACCAGATGTTGGCGCTGTTTTATGATACGGTGCACACAGTCAATGCAAAGGACTACACCGCGCGGCAGCAGCAGGCGTGGGCGCCCGACGGATGTCAGCGGGATCAGGCTCTGCGTGCCCGGTGGGACAGCACATTGCGCGCACATCTGAGTCTGCTTGCCCTTGAAGGGGAGCAACTGATGGGCTTTGGCGACATCGACATCGCGCAGGGATATCTTGACCGGCTGTATGTTGGAGCACCGTTTCAGCGGCAGGGAGTTGCGACGGCACTGTGCAATCGGCTGGAGCAGGCAGCATATCGGGCGGGTAGCAGCACGGTGTGGTCGGATGTCTCGATCACCGCACGGCCTTTTTTTGAAAGCCGGGGATATCGCGTAATCCGGCGGCAGGAGGTTGTGCGCAATGGGGTTGTGCTGGTCAACTTTAAGATGGAAAAAAAGTTTTGATATGAAAAAAGGCGTCTTGCTTTATAAAGCAAGACGCCTTTGCTGTATGAAGGCAGTTTTTTTGCGGATATCCTGGTATTGGATGAAAGGGAGCTCGGAAGCTATTTTTAAATTCTACCGAGAATGGTGCCCGTCAGAATGCCCATATAATTTCCCAGTACATATCCCAAAACGCCCACCAGCATGACCGGACCGACCAGTTGATTCCAACCTTTGGATATGGCCATCGCCGTCGCTGTGGTCGGGCCACCGATATTTGCATTCGAGGCAAGAATAATTTCCTCTAAGCTGAAGTGGAAGATTTTTCCAAACACCAGCGAGAAAAGCATATTGATGCCCACAATAATCAGCGCGTATACCAGCAATACGGGGGCCTGTGTGAGGATGCTGATGATAGAGGCCGGCGCGCCGATGACGGCAAAAAAGATGTGGATCATAAAGGTTCCGATCTCGTTGGCTCCGGGCGCGTCATTAAAGGTTTTGGGAAAAAGGGTGGCGCAGAGCATCGTCAGGGTGGTCATAATCAGATATTTGTTGCCCAACAGTTGGTTGAGGATGAAGCCTGCCCCTTCGGTGGGGAGGAGCTGTGCAAAAAAGTTTGCCACTGCTGTTGAAATGGCCACAATCAAAAAGGTTGCCGCCACATCAAAAGAAATGTTTTGCAGCGAGATCGGCCGCGGCTTCCAGAATTCCTTTGCGTGTTCGCCGTTTCCAGCCTCCACCTCATCCACCAGTGGGTGGGTATAATGTTTGCGGAAAAAGGGGATGGCGGGGATGGAGATCAACACAAAGAAGTAGAGAGCCATCAGCAGGTTGTCCGCCACTACGGCCTGAGAGCTCATCTGGCTGGAAGCGCCAAAGGTGTCCGCCATCGCTACAAAGTTGACCGATCCGCCAATATAGGTGCCGGTGAACATCGCTGCTACCTTATACAGCTCCGGGAAGAAGCCTCGCAGCAAAAAGAAGCCGGTAAAACCGCCCACGATGGTTCCGACCGATCCGATCAAAAAGATCAGCAGCAGGCGGCCGCTCTCTCGGCCGATCCGCTTGATGTTGCACTGGAACAGCAACAGCGGGATGGCCAACGGCACGATATAGTCCCAAACGGTGTCATAGACCACCGACTCGGTGGGGACAACGCCGAGATTTGCCAGCACCATCATGCCGATCAGCGCAAGGACACAGCCGGTGATTCTGGCAGCCCAGCGAAAGCGCTGTTCCAACCAGATGGACAGCGCAGCGACGCCGATTAGGATGGCCCACAGCGCCCAGATGTTGTCTGAGTGGATGAGTGTGTTCATAGAAAATCTCCCTTGCTCGTTTTTCCTTATTGTACCATATTTTCTGGAGGCTGTCTCGTGTTTTACCAGGGAATTTATTGCTATATTTGTAAATTTTTGTGGTGTTCCACTTCTCTCTTATTCGATATCAAGTGTCTGTCGCAGGAGTTGCAGTGTCTGGGCGGCATTTTCCAGTGTAAAGAGTGCTCCGTAGCTGACCGAGTCGTTTTGGATGAGCAGCTGGGTTTTGGTCAACTCAGTTGAATGCCCAAAAATCACCATCCACACGGAACTTTGCTGCCGGATGGAGGGCACAGGGCGGTAGAAGTTTGCAGGGAATATTTGTGTATAAATTGTAAATTCGTAAATTTAATTATATAATGTGCTTGACAAATTTAATAAAGTGATTTACAATAGTTCCAGAAACCAGGGAAAGAAGGTGTGGGAAAAAAGATGAAGAAAAGTGTGTACAGCTTGGTGCTCGGCGACGAGGTCGTGGCCCAGATTGACCGCGCAGCCTATGCGTTGGGGACCAGCCGCTCCAATTTGATTAACCAGGTGTTGGCCGAGTATGTCTCGCTGATTACCCCGGAAAAGCGGCGCAAGGACATCTTCGATTCCTTGATTTCGGTGTTGGACACCTTCGAGCCGTTTCAGGTGCAGGCCAAGGCTTCGGACAACATGCTCAGCATCCGCAGTCCGCTGCGGGTCAAATATAACCCCACCATCAAATATACGGTGGAGCTTTCGCTGCACGGAAAAGGAGATCTTGGACAACTCAAGATTATGACCCGCACCCAGTCTCAGACGCTTATCGGGCTGCTGGACGCCTTCTTTTACCGCTTTTGCAAGATTGAACAGCGGTACATCAAGGCCCTCTATCCGCAGGTGGACCCGCAGTATCAGATTGGGCAGGGCCGTTTGATACGAAATTTTTCCCTTCTCAAGGAGGGAAGCAAAAACAACGAAATCGGCTGTGCCATCGCGGCTTATATCCAGATGATCGACCGGGCGCTCAAAAGCTGTTTGGGCGCGGATGGCAGCCAATGGGATGAAATCTGTGAACAGATCTATCTCAATTATTTAAAGGAAACCCCGATTATCTGCTAGCCCGTCGAACGGCCGGCAGAGAGAACGAAACGATACAAGCTATTGCCCAAAAGGGCATGGAAGGAGTGGAAGGCTATGAATGCACAGAAGTTCACCCAGAAGTCCCTGGAAGCGATCCAGGAGGCCAACAATCTGGCTCTTTCGAACAACAATATGCAGATCGAACAGGAGCACCTGCTCTACGCGCTGCTGACCATCGATCAGAGCTTAATCTCCCAGCTCATCAAAAAGATGGGAAAGGACCCGCAAGCTCTAGCGCAGGCAGTGAAACAGGAGATCGATAAGATGCCCGGCGTCACCGGCTCTGGTCGAGAGGCGGGAAAAATCTACGTCGCACAGGATGTGGATGCTGCACTTGCAAAGGCAGAGAACATCGCAGAGTCGATGAAGGACGAATATGTCTCGGTGGAGCACATCATGCTCTCGCTGCTGGAAAATCCAAACCGCAACCTCAGAGAGATCTTTAAACTGTTCGACATCAAGAAAAATGAATTTCTGAAAGTCTTGCAGGAGGTGCGCGGCAATACCCGCGTCACCAGTGATTCGCCGGAAGGCACCTATGATGTGCTCAAAAAGTACGGCCACGATCTAGTACAGGATGCGCGGGATAAAAAGCTCGACCCGGTCATCGGCAGAGATTCCGAGATCCGCGATGTCATGATGATCCTCTCCCGTAAGACAAAAAATAACCCGGTCCTGATCGGTGAACCTGGCGTCGGCAAGACCGCCATCGCCGAGGGCCTGGCACAGCGCATTGTCCGCGGGGATGTGCCCACCAGCTTAAAGGACAAGACCATCTTCTCGCTGGATATGGGCTCGCTGATTGCGGGCGCAAAGTTCCGCGGCGAGTTTGAGGAACGACTCAAAGCGGTCTTGGGCGAAATCAAGAAGAGCGAAGGAAGAATCATCCTCTTCATTGATGAGCTGCACACCATCGTCGGAGCCGGCAAGACCGAGGGCTCGATGGATGCGGGCAACCTGTTAAAGCCAATGCTTGCCCGCGGCGAGCTGCACTGCATCGGTGCAACCACCCTGGACGAGTACCGCCAGTATATCGAAAAGGACGCAGCGCTGGAACGCCGCTTCCAGCCGGTCATGGTCAATGAACCGACGGTGGAGGATACCATCTCCATCCTGCGCGGCCTGAAAGAGCGGTATGAAGTCTACCACGGCGTCAAGATTCAGGATGCCGCGCTGATTGCGGCGGCAACCCTTTCCAACCGCTATATCTCCGACCGATTCCTGCCGGATAAGGCCATCGACCTTGTCGATGAGGCCTGCGCGATGATCCGCACCGAGATGGATTCGATGCCGATCGAGCTCGATGAGCTCAACCGCAAGATCATCCAGCAGGAGATTGCACAGGCAGCGCTCAAAAAGGAGGACGACAAGCTCTCCCAGGAGCGTTTGGAGGCAGTGACCAAGGAACTTGCCCAGCTGCGCGAGAAGTTTAACTCGATGAAGGCGCAGTGGGAAAACGAGAAAGCAGCTATCAACAAGGTGCAAAAGCTGCGTGAGGAAATCGAGCAGGTCGGCGGCGACATTGAGCGGGCCGAACGCGAATACGATTTGAACAAGGCCGCCGAGCTCAAATACGGCAAACTGCCACAGCTCAAATCCGAGTTGGAGCAGGAAGAAAAGTTGGCCGAGGAGGCGCAGCAGTCGAGCCTGCTGCGCAACAAAGTCACCGAAGAGGAGATCGCAAAGGTAGTCGGCAAGTGGACCGGCATCCCGGTAGCCAAGATCATGGAGGGCGAACGGGAGAAGCTCTTGCACATGGAGGACATCCTGCACGAGAATGTGGTCGGTCAGGACGAGGCGGTGCGCCTGGTCAGCGAGGCAATTTTGCGTTCGCGCGCCGGCATCTCCGACCCGAACCGCCCGATCGGTTCGTTCTTGTTCCTGGGCCCGACCGGCGTCGGCAAGACCCAGCTGGCAAAGACACTGGCAAAGACGCTGTTCGACGATGAGAACAACATGGTGCGCATCGATATGAGCGAATACATGGAGAAGTACTCAGTGTCCCGACTGATCGGAGCGCCTCCAGGATATGTCGGCTATGAAGAGGGCGGCCAGTTGACCGAAGCGGTCCGCCGCCATCCATACTCGGTTGTCCTGTTCGATGAGGTCGAAAAGGCACATCCAGATGTCTTTAATGTCCTGCTGCAGGTCCTGGATGACGGACGCATCACCGATTCGCAGGGACGCACCGTCGACTTTAAGAACACCATCATTATTCTGACCTCCAACCTCGGTTCTTCCTATATTCTTGAGGGAATCACCCCGGACAGCCAGATCAGCCAGCAGGCGAAAGATCAGGTCAATGCACTGCTCAAATCCAGCTTCCGTCCGGAGTTCTTGAACCGTCTGGATGAGATCGTATTCTTTAAACCACTGACTAAGGAGAACATCGGCAATATCATCGAGCTGCAGATGCACGACCTGCGCGAGCGCCTGAAGGCAAAACAGATCGAGCTTATCCTCACCGACAGTGCAAAACAGTATATTGCCGACAACGCCTACGACCCGATTTACGGTGCACGTCCGCTCAAACGCTTCCTGCAGAGCCACATCGAGACGATGCTCGCCAAGAAGATCATCTCCGGCGAGATCGGTTCGGATGACGACAATGCCGAGATGTGTAAAGTGACCATCGACACCGAAAACGGCGAGTTGGTTGTCAAATAAAACCGATGCGGTTGCCCTACCGGATGTAGGAAACCGCTTAGCTTAGCGGGGCCGCTCAATCCTATTGGATTGAGCGGCCCCGCTTGTTTTTTGTAAGTACAAATTTTCTCCCGCCCTTTCGTCTGCGCGCCAAGTGTGCTACAATAACCTTAATTGGACACAAGGGGGAGAATAAAAAATGGCAAAGAAACAACGGTTGGATAAGGCC
>ENA-OYXB01000812-OYXB01000812.1-human-gut-metagenome-genome-assembly--contig:-NODE-812-length-13407-cov-13.623577_pt1 | contig 13407 bp, 10 predicted proteins | sample MGYA00244176_ERZ653409 | MGnify/ENA primary metagenome ERZ653409 (study PRJEB26926, sample SAMN06164912) | human gut metagenome | biome: ENVO:00009003; feature: ENVO:2100002; material: ENVO:00002003... | reverse complement strand
CGCTATGAGAGCGAGCTCATCGACTACGGCAAACTGAGGAACGCCATCGTCCACCGCACGGACGGGGGCGCGGGCGAGACGGTCATCGCCGTTCCCTGCGACGAAGTCGTGCGCCACATCGAGTTTATCGAAAAGCTCTTATGCCACCCGCCCCGCCTCATGGATGCGATCAAGGTCAAAAAAGTCACTTCCGTCTTTGCCGATAAGCCCGCCATCTCCGCCGTGGAAACGTTCGCCGCTTACCGCCAGAAGACGCTGCTCGTCTACGACCACGGCACCATGATCGGCGCGGTCAACACCTATCTTCTCTATTCCAAGATCTTGCAGGTGGCCGCCTCCGGCAAGAGCGTTACCGACTTTCTCCTCACGACCCCCTGCCGCGAGCTCGTGGACGAGGAGGAGATGAAGCGCTATCTCATCGTGAGCAGGGAGGCGACCGTCTTCGACGTCTTCGTCGCCTTCGAGGAAAAGCGCGATCTCACCGCCGTCATCGTCACCGAAAACGGCACCTTCGGCGAAAAGGCGCTCTCCATCATCACTCCTTCCGACTTCCCGCGCATCAACCGCTATCTCGAAAATTACAACGCCAAGCCCTTCTGAGGGGCGGCAGAGTGACTTTGAGAGCGGGAAAAATATTTCCGAAAAAAAGTTGCAAAAACGGGAAAAAATTTTCACCAAAACGCTTGACAAAAACAAAATGTGTGCTATAATAAGGGCACAACAAGGAAGTAACCAACACGGCGAACCTCAATCGAACAAAAGGAACAGCCAAATTTCACTTCCCGGTCAAAGGATGCATTCCGAAAGGATAAGTCGTTTGAACAAAGGAACATAAGTTTGATCTGTGGACGGTTCCGAAACGGAATTGAAACCAAGGACCTTTGCAAGAACGAAGTATCCAAGAAGATATGCCTTCCCCCAAATCGGTTAGAAAAAGTTTGGAGAACCTCTTGCAAGAGAACAGGGATTCCTTCCACAGACGGTTTGTTTCCGGCGCAGAAAGAGATCGGGAAAGCCGATGGAAAGTTACCAATTGTTGTGACGAGTATCAAATTTATTGCTCGAAACCCTTCAAATCGCATTCAGAGGGAACAAAGTCTTTGGCAATTTGAAAAGCATTTTTTCAAGATCCAATGAAAGAAACTTTTCAGATCGGGTCAAGGAAAGATTTCAGAGAGATCGCAAAATTGTCTTTTCGGAACAGGCAAGATGAAAGCTTGGTTGGGAAGAAAGATAGGGAAACGACCGGAGGCTCTGAAAAATAAGAAACGACACGGAATGGATGGGAAGAAAAGAGCGGGAAGATCGTAAAAGGGAAAGAAAAATTTTTCCGGATCGAGATTTTGACCGAAAGAAAAAAGTAGGGAAAAGCCTGTAAGTTCGATCCATGAGGAATACTTTTCGGAATCAGCGGTCGGATCAATAAATTTCATATTCGTCAACAAGCGGTGCATCAAACGATGCACCGCTTACTTTTTGTTCCGCACGGGCGGGTTCGGGGGCGATCCCCGCCGTCAGGGGCAGGGAGAAGGGCTTTGCTTTTCTGCCGATCTCCCGCTGCGTCCCGCGGACGAACAGACCTCGTTTGAGCTGTTTTCGGGGAGCGCTCCGCCCTGTCCGAACTGCGCTCGGGGCGCTCCGCACGGGCGGGTACTTAGAAGCTTCCGAAAATAAGAGGCGCAGCCGCCCCCGCGGTTTGCGGGGGCGGCTGCGCCTCTCAGGCGTACGCGTATTTTATGCGCGCTTCTTGTTCTTTTTGAGGGCCTTGTCGCGCTCGAGGATGCGTTCCATGAGCGCGAGGCTCCCTTCGGCGCGGGTGCGCGCCTCCGCAAGGCGCCAATTTTCCGTGCCGCCGCCGCTCCGGAAGGCGGAAAGCTCTTCCCGCGCTCCCTCGAGGAGGGTACAGACGCCGTCCATATCGCTGTCGCGTTCCTTCTGGGCGACGGCGCTCGTCGCGTAGACGAGCTTATCGCAGTCGCCGAGGAGCTTGTTGGCGCGGTTGATGCGCTCGACGAGGCGGTCGGGCGCGCTCTCGTCTGCGGCGGCAAGGGCGGAAGAGAAGGCGGTGATGTTCTCTTTGATCTCCGCATGAGAGGGCAGGCGAGAGGCCTTCCTCAAAAACAGCAGGATGAGGATGCCGACGACGATAATGGCGGCGTAGATGAGGTAATTGAGGAGCAGTTCGCCCGAAGTTCCGGCGGCTTCGGCGGCCGGTTCGGTCAGGAGCAGAAATAAATTCATTGTCTGTCACCTCTTTCATAGGAAGCGTTGGGCCGCATCGTGACTTCGAGGCGGTCGTAGGGGATCTCGAGCCCGTTCTCGTTGAGGACTTTCAGCACGGTGTCGCGGATGGCGGCGTGCGTCGTCCAGTAAAATTCGTTGGGCGTCCACACGCGCACGGAATAGCCGACGGCGCTCGCCTGATAGTCGGTGATGACGACGGAGGGCGCGGGCGTATCCACGACGTTGGGAATGGCCTTCACCCCTTCGAGCACGACGCGCTTGACCGTCTCGGGGTCTTCGCCGTAGGCGACGGAGAAGCCGAAGGCGATGCGCCGCATGGGCATGGTGCTGTAATTGACGAGCTCGCTCCCCAAAACGTCGCTGTTGGGGATGATGACGGTGTCGTTGTCGGGCGTCAGAATTTTGGTATTGAAGAGGCGGATCTCCTGCACGCTGCCCGTGTAGTCGCCGATCTTGACGCTGTCTCCCTTCTTGAAAGGCTTTGAAAAGATGATGATGACGCCGTTCGCAAGGCTGCCGAGGCTGTCTTTCAGCGCGAGGGCGACGGCGAGGGCGACGGCGGAAAACGCCGCGATGATGCCCGCCGTGGAGAAGCCCAGAGAGCTGACGAGCACGATGACGAGCGCGATATACAGCACCACCGTCAGGATGGACAGCACAAAGGTAGAGGCGGCGCGGTCGAGCTTGCGGCTCTTGAGCGAGGCGGAGCGGGCGATGATCTGTACGATGCGGATGACGACGAGCCCCAAAACGAGGAAGGCGAGCGTGCGCACGATGACAAGGCCCGTGTTGTTCACGAACTGCTCCCAGAAGGCGCTCATGCCGCTTACGATCTTTTCCCAAAAAGTCATGGCAGATTTCTCCTTTTTTAGTCGCGGGCGCGTGCGCCCGCATACGGGTAATATTGTAGCATGCAGCCCCTTCGTTGTCAACTTCTTGCCGAAAGATCGCCTGCAGGCAGAGCGAGCAAAGGGGCTTTTAGGGCAGGGCGGGCAGCCCGTCCTGCTTTTTTTGTGAAAGTTTGTCCCCTCGGACGGATAAACTTGAAAAAAGCGGCGGTTTGTGGTAAGATGGTCTCATTCGGGAACGGATGCCCGCGCGCATCCCCATGAACGTATGCAGAAGAAGCTCGTAAAACTCATCCACGGCATGATCGTCGCCCTGCTCGCCGGGGCATTTTGTGTTGCCGCGGGGCTTGCCCTGTGGCAGTCGGCAGATCTCATCCCCCAGCGCAGCGACCTTGCGCGCATCGAGGCGATGAACGCCGTCCTTGCGGCGCATCAGGAGGAGGTGCCCGCCGATGCGTCCGGCCCTGCTGCCGCGCGCGCCGTGCTCGAAGAGAACGGCTATACCGACTTCTCCCTTGATCAGCGCAGGGGGGAGCTCTTCTATCTGAGGAACAGCCGCACGTTCTATGCCGCGCCTGCGGCGGAGCGGAGCTGGTATTCCACCGCCGCCCTCGGGCATACCGCTTCCTGTTCGGGGATCGATCTCTTCCGCGGCCGCTGTGAGGTCGTCCTCACGTCGCTCTTTTCGGACAGCCAGTATTATTTTCATCTCTTCAACGGGACGGCGGATCCGGAAGCGCTCGCCGCGTCGGTGGGGGAACGGGAGATCTCCCTCCCCGGCGGAGAATATGAGCGTGCGGCGCTTGCGGAGTACTTTACGCATACCCTCTTTTATGACGGGGGATCGCTCTTTGGCTACCGCGCGGAGGGGAAGAAGCTCGAACGCGAGGCGGCGGATGCCTCCGATCCCGCTTATTTCGGCTATGAACTCTGCGTGACGGCGGGGGTCGCCGCCATCCCGGAGGGCGCCTTCGCGGGGGCATATTTCACCTCCGTCAACCTTTCCGACAGCGTAAAAAAGATCGGGGCGGGCGCCTTTGCGGGCTGTGACTATCTGGAGGAAGTCACTTTTCCCGCCGCGCTCGAGAGCATCGGCGCGGAGGCGTTCGCCCGATGCAGGGCGCTGTATGCCGCCGACCTTTCCTCGGGCGTGAGCGCTCTGGGCGCGGGCGCCTTTGCGGGCTGCGAAGGGCTCGCCCGCCTGCGCATCCCGCGCGCGCTTTCCGATGTGTCGGAGGACGCCTTTGCGGGCTGTACGCGCATCACCGTCGTCAACTGCGAGGGAACGGCGGAGGAGACGGCGGCGATCCGCGCGCTCCTGCCCGCGGCGGAGGGGCGCACCGTGCGCTATGAGGGGAAGGATTACCTCGCGGGATATGTGCGCAATGTACGCGAGGAGGAGACGCTCACCTTTGCCGCAGAAGGGGTCGTCGGGCTCGTGCGCAACCTCGGCATCGCGGGCTCGGCGGTCTGGAAAGAGACGGAGCACGCCTGCCGCACCGTCGGGGCGGAGGGCTTCGCTTATACGGGATATGCCCGTACGGTCAGGCTGCGCGAGGGCGTGCCCGCCGCGGAGGAGTTCGCCTTCTTCCGCTCGGGGGCGCAGTTCGTCACGCTGCCCGCGTCGCTCCGAACGATCGGGCAGGGCGCCTTTTCGGGCTGTTACCGCCTGCTGGAGTTTTTTGTGGCGGAGGAAAATCCCCGCTATTTTGCCGCGGACGGCGTGCTCTTCTCCCTCGAGGGGGAGGGCGCCGTGCTCACGGCTTTCCCTTCGGGGCGGTCGGGGGAGTATCGCGTTCCCGAGCGCGTCGAAAAGGGCGGAAAGAGCTATCCCGTGACGGCGGTCGCGCCCTATGCCTTTGCGGATGCGCCCCTTCTGACGCGCGTGGACCTGAACGGCGTGCCGGCGGGCGAGGGCAACTTCCTCGGGTGCCGCGCCGAATTGGGAAACGGGCGTTTTTGAGGACATTTTTGTTGACATACTGCACAAAATAACGAATAATCCTCGGCCTGCATTCAGAAAAATTGAAAACAGGCGGAGAAAGATGGAAAAAACGAGCGGCTTTGGGTTGACAGAAAGGGGCAAATACTTTATAATAATTTCATCGGTAAGTGAGGAAGGCGGGTCTTTCCGCCGCGGCCGATATGCAAGGCCGATCTCCGTGCCTCCTTCGCGCACAGGATTAGGAAACGAGGAAAGAAATGGAAGAAAATACGGGAATACAGAACGAAGCTCCGGAGCGGGAGTCTACCATCCGTCTCGGCGAGCTGTTTGCGGCGCTCTGGAAGAACATCGTCCTTCTCGCCGTCATCACCGTCGTCATCTTTGCGGCGGGGCTCGTCTATACGTTCGGGATCGCCGAAGAGAAGTTTGCCTCTACGGCGACCTTTTCCGTCGTCATCAACGACGATGCGGACAGCACTCAGCCGTCCAACGAGTTCGACCTCACCAATTCGCAGAAACTCATCGGTACCGTGGTCAGCCTGATCAAGGGCGATAAGATCTACGGCATGGTCGAAGACGCCCATCCCGACGTCACGGAAGCCGATCTCGGGAGCTGCGTCACCGTCTCTTCGAGCGACGACAGCTTTATCATCTCGGTCACCGCAGAGCATCCGAACAAGACCACCGCCATGAATATGGCGAATTTCGTGGTCGATGCGCTCATCAACTATACCAATACCTCTGACGACAATCTGGCGCTCGTCCTGCGGAATGCGGTCACGAGGATCTCGTACGCCAAGCTCGGCACCTACTCTTCGCCCAATAAGGTCCTCTATTCGGCGGTCTCGCTTTTGGGCGGCCTTGTCGTGGGCTGCGTCGTCGTGTTCATCAAAGAGTTCGCGTCCAACAAATTCCGTACGCGCAAGGAAGTGGAGGAGCTGCTCGAGGATCGTGTCATCGGCGCCTTCGTCTACGACAAGAGCAAGAAGGAGAAGGGGCGGCGCAAAGGACGCGGCAGCCACAGCGCCACGCGCCTGGTGGAACCCTCCGTGCGCAGCTACGAGCCGTACAACAACCTTCTCACCAACATCCGCTATTCCGATCTTGAACACCCTTACGGGGTCATCATGATCACCTCGACGGGCGAGGGCGAGCTCAAGAGCACGACGCTTGCAAATCTTGCTGCCTGTGCGGCGCACAACGGCAAGAAGGTGCTCCTCATCGATCTCGATCTGCGCAAGGCGATCATGCACCGCGTGTTCACCGTGCCGCGCGAACGCGGCATCGTAGATTTCCTCGACGGTTCGCGCAGCGAGGAAGAGGTCATCAAGCACACCGCGTCGGGCGTCGACCTCATCACGGCGGGCAGGAAGGTGCTCAATCCCGTTGCCGTCATCGAGGACAGCCGCCTCGGCCAGTTCATCGAATCGCTTCGCATCCGCTATGACTACATCTTTCTGGATGCGCCGCCCGTGCTCGTCTGTTCGGACGCCCAGGCGATCTCCAAGTTCAGCGACGGCGTCATCTTCAACGTCGCCATGCGCGACGTCAAAAAGAAGGACGCGCGCGAAGCCATTGCGAGCCTGAGGCTGGTCGGCGCGCGCATCATCGGGATCAACACGACGAAGTGCGATCCCAAGGGCCGCGGCGGATATTATTACTACTATTACAGCCACGGCGGCTATTATTCGGATAACGAAAGAGCGGACCGGCACCATGACTGAGTTCCGCACGGAGGGAGGTGCGCGATGATCGATATCCACAGCCATATCCTCCCCGGGGTGGATGACGGCGCCGAAGATCTCGGCGTGGCGCGCGCCATGGCAGAGCGGTACCGCGAGGCAGGCGTGGAGGAGGTCATCTGCACGCCCCATCAGAATGCGGAACATCGGGATGCCGCGCGGCTGAAGGAAGCGTTCGCGTCCTTTTCCGAGGCGATGCGCGATCTTCCCGTCAGCTTTTATCTCGGCGCGGAGATCTACTACTATCCCGGCATGGCGGAAGACCTTGCCGCGGGGAAACTGCTCACCCTGAACGGGAGCCGCGCCGTGCTCGTCGAATTTTCCACGCGGGAGGAGACGGCCATCGCAGATGCCGTCTTCGATCTTGCGGCGGCGGGGTTCCGCCCCGTCGTGGCGCACATCGAGCGCTATTGGTATCTGAAAAAGGACGATTACTTCCTCATCCGCGAGAGCGGCGGCATGATCCAGCTCAATGCGGGCGCGTTCGCGCACGAACACGCCGTCAAGACGGCGAAATTTCTTTTGAAGGAAAGGCTGGTGGACGCCATCGCTTCGGATGCGCACGACGATCGTTCCCGCTCCGTCGACTTTGAGGCCGCGCAGAAGTACGTCAAGCGCAAATTTCCGCGCCTGTATGACTCTCTGTTCGAAAACAACTTTACCGCGCTGTTCGGCATGACATCCTGGATCTGAAACGATCTTATGCACAAAACCGCCCCCGAGGAGAATGCCCGGGAGCGGTTTTTTATATGGGAAGCGGTTTTACAGCAGAGGGATGTGGCTTTCGCGGCAGACGGCGCGGGTGTTCTCGTCCCACAGGCTTGCCTGCACTTCGCCGATGTGTGCGCAGCCGATCATCAGCATGCACAGGCGGGACTGTCCGATGCCGCCGCCGATCGTGAGGGGGAGCTCCCCTTCAAGCAGCATCTTGTGGAAGGGGAAGGAGCGGCGGTAGTCGCAGCCTGCGATCGTGAGCTGCCTGTCGAGGGAGGCGCTGTCCACGCGGATGCCCATCGACGAGACTTCAAGCGCGCAGCCGAGCGTCTCGTGCCAGAAGAAGAGGTCGCCGTTGAGCTGCCAGTCGTCGTAGTCGGGCGCGCGGCAGCCGTGCGGCTTGCCCGACTTCAGCGCCCCGCCGATCTGCGTGATGAAAGCGGTCGGGTGCTCTCTGACGAAGGCGGTCTCGCGCTCTTCGGGGGTAAGTCCGGGCCAGCGGTCCTCGAGCTCCTGCGAAGTGACGAAGGCGACCTCGCGCGAAAGGGAGACGGCGATCTGCGGGAATTCGCGCTTGAGCGCCTCGCTCACGTTGCACACGGCGTTCACGATGGCGCGCACCGTCGAATATAAAAAGTCGGTGCAGCGGTCCTCGCGGGAGATGATCTTCTCCCAATCCCACTGGTCGACATAGACGGAGTGGAGATTGTCGAGCGCTTCGTCGCGGCGGACGGCGTTCATGTCGGCATACAGCCCTTCGTGCATCTGAAAGCCATACTTTTTGAGCGCCAGCCGCTTCCATTTGGCGAGGGAGTGTACGATCTGCCCCTCCTTGCCGATGGCGGGGATGTCGAAGGCGACGGGGCGTTCGGTGCCGCTCAGGTCGTCGTTGAGGCCGGAATCGGCGGAGACGAAGAGGGGCGCGGAGACGCGCTTCAAGCGCAGGGAGCGCTCGAGCTCGGCCTGGAAGCCGTGTTTGATATAGCCGATGGCGCACTGGAGATCGTAGCCGCCCAGCGCGGGGCGGTAAGTTTCGGGGATGACGATGCGGTTCATGTTGTTACCTCTCTTTGGAATTATAACACGCGCCGCATTTTATTGTCAAATATCGCGGGGGCGGCGGAGCGCTTTTTTGCCCCGCTGCAATAAAAAACTCTTATGTTTGCCTTCCGCCGCCCTTATGGAAGGACACGGGCGGTGGGGTGGGGGCATTTCTTTGCCTCCCCTGTGCAAGGGGGTGAGCCGCGCATGATACGCATCGCCACGGTGTGGCGTGCGTGCGCGGCGAACTGAGGTTTTTGCCATTGCGGGCAAAAACCGTGACCGAGGCGGCGTTTTCCTTGCGCCGCCGAGACGTGGCAGGCGAGGAACGAGCCTGACGGAAGGGTTGCCATGCCCGCATGGTACCAAATAAAAAATGCGGCGCGGGGGCGGGCTCATCGAGGGGCATCCCGCGGAAGGAGCGCAGGTTGATCTCTTTCACCCGCTCCGAAAAGGCGGCGGCGGGCCGGCGGGCGCCGATCTCCGAAAAGCGCGCCGTGACGAGGGCGTAGATGCAGAAGATGGGCACCGCGCCGAGGTTGGTCTCGAGCAGGGAGTTGACGACGAGGGTGTTGAGTTTCTGCTCCCACGAAAAACCGTCGCTGCGGATGCCGCCCACAAGCAGTGCGAGCTCCCACGCGAGCTGCACGGCAACGCCGATCAGAAAGAGCCTCAGAAGAGGCAGCCGCCTTCCGCGCTCTTTCTGCCGCAGGTTATAGAGGATGCCGAAAAGATACCCTGCAAGCAGCACGAGCGCCATGTAGCCGTGATAGCCCTCCGTCTCCCGCCAGATGGCGACGGTGGGGAAGCCCTGCCCGAAGGCGGAGGCCAAGAGGGGCGCGGCGATCCACCAGACGAAGATGAGAAGCGTCCACTCGACGGCGCGGCGGTCCTTTCCCATCCACACCCAGAGCAGCACGAAGTTGGTGATGCCGTAGCTCATGCTCATCCAGAGGAGCACCCAGAAGAGGCTGCCCCCTTCGATGTGGCGGGAGCCCGTCAGAAGATGGAAGATGCCGTAATCGACGAGCATATAGAGGACGCCGCCCGCAAGCCCGAAGAGGAGGGTCAGGTGCCGCTTCTTCACAAAGAGCAGGGCGCACAGGACGACGAGAAAGGCGATGTCGAGATAGATATAGAGAGTGGAAAAGACGCGGCGCGCCACCACTTGCGCCGCAAGCAGGGATGTCATATGAGCCTCCGTACTGTCATATGTTTTTATGACAGTATAGCAGAGCGGGAGCGCATTGTCAAGCCCTTGCGGAAAAATGCGCCCGATCATTGGCCGCGTTTGAAAAACGCCGCCCGCCGCGCCCCCCGGAAAGAGGCGCGGCGGGTGGCAGTGTCCGCGGGGGCGGGGTTCAGCGGATGCCCGTGAGGTCTTTGACGACCTCGCCCGCCAGGATGAGCCCCATCACCGAAGGAACGAACGCGACGCTTCCCGGGACGGGTCTGCGGGGTGCATTGTCTGTGCGGCTTTCTGCCGTTTCGCCCGCGGAGCTCTCCTCCGCGCCTTTTGCGGGAGCAGCGGCGTTGGTGTCTTGCAGCTCGCCGTCAAAGCGGGGGAGGCGGGGCTCTTCTTTGGAGTACACCGCCTTGACGCCCGAAATGCCCCGTTTTTTGAGCTCCCTCCGCATGACGCGGGCGAGCGGGCAGACGGAAGTTTCTTCGATAAACGCAACTTCGAAGCGGGTGGGGTCGAGCTTGTTGCCCGCGCCCATCGCGCTGATGGCGGGAACGCCCGCAAGGCGGGCGCGCTCTAAAATGGCTACTTTGCCGCTCACCGTGTCGATGGCGTCCACCACATAGTCGAAGGCGGAAAAGTCGAGGTCTCCTGTGTTCCCGGGCAGGAAAAACACATCGTGCGCCGTCACGCGGCAGCGGGGGGAGAGGAGGGCGATGCGCTCCTTCGCCGCCTCCGCTTTGCGCATGCCGACTGCTTTGTCCGTCGCAAATATCTGGCGGTTGCAGTTGGAGAGGGCGACAAAATCCCCGTCTACAAGGTCGAGCGCGCCGACGCCCGAACGCGCCAGCGCCTCGGCACAGTGGCCGCCCACGCCGCCCAGCCCGAACACCGCCACGCGGGCAGAAGCGAGCTTTTGCATCGCCGCCTCCCCGAGGAGGGCGCGCGTGCGGGAAAAGCGTTCCCTGTCGTTTTCATTGTCAAAATCGTTCATATGCCAATGGTAGCACATTTTCGCGCTTCTGTCAACGGGCGGAGCGCGCCCCGTATGCGCCGCGGGGACGGCGGGGCGTTTTTCGCGCCGGCTGCAAGGTTTTGCGGGTGGCTTCGGGCGAAAAGCGCGCGGCGTTTCCCTTCAAACCCTTTACAAATCGGGCGGACTGTGTTATAATGACATATGGATATATGGTGCCCCCGAAAGAGAATGCACCCAAAATAAGGGGGAAGGGAGAACACAATGCGCTGTTTATACTGCAACTGCACGGAGAGCAAGGTCATCGATTCCCGCTCGGCGGACGACGACCGCACCATCCGCCGCCGCCGCGAGTGCATGGGCTGCGGCAGGCGCTTCACGACGTACGAGACGATCGAAGTCCAGCCCATCCTCGTCGTCAAGAACGACGGCACCCGCCAGGCGTTCGACGTGAGCAAGATCAAGCGCGGCATCATCAAGGCGTGCGAAAAGCGCCCCGTGCCCATCGAAAAGATCGACGCCCTCGCCGACGACGTCGCAAAGAGGCTCTACAACTCCATGGTTCAGGAAGTTTCGTCCAAGCAGATCGGCGAGATGGTGATGGAGGGATTGAAAGAGCTCGACGAAGTCGCCTATGTGCGCTATGCCTCCGTCTACCGCTCCTTCAAGGACATTTCCTCTTTCATGCGCGAATTGCAGCAGATGATGGAGTACAAGGCGGAAGAGGAGCAGAAGGGCGAAAAGCGCGCCGAGAAGATCTGATATGCCGACCAAACGCGTGATGGTGGGGAATATCCCCCTCGGCGGCGGTGCGCCCGTTGCCGTACAGAGCATGACTACCGAAAAGACGGGCGACGTGGAACAATGCGTCGCCCAAATTCTGCGCCTCGAAGAGGCGGGATGCGGCATCGTGCGCGTCGCAGTTTCCGACGAGGAGGACGCAAAGGCGCTGCCCCTCGTCAAGGCGCGCGTCCGTGTGCCGATCGTCGCCGACATCCACTTTTCCCCCCGCCTTGCCGTGATGGCGGTGGAGGGGGGCGCGGACAAGCTGCGCATCAACCCCGGCAACATCGGCGGGGAGAAGGAGATCGCCCTCGTCGCGGACTGCGTGAAGGCGCATCATATCCCCGTGCGCGTGGGGGCGAACACGGGCAGCATCGAGCCGCACTTTTTGAAAGAGTACGGAAGGAGCGCCCGCGCCCTCGTCGAAAGCGCGCTTTATAACGTGAACATTTTAGAAAAGCACGGCGTTGAGGACATCGTCATCTCCGTCAAGGCGTCCGACGTTCCCCTCACCGTGGAGGCATATGAACTGCTGTCCAAGAGGACGGACTATCCCCTCCACGTCGGCGTGACGGAGGCGGGCACCGAGCGGGCGGGGCTCATCAAGAGCAGCTGCGGCATCGGCGCGCTCCTTCTCCGCGGCATCGGCGATACCATCCGCGTGTCGCTCACTGCCGACCCTGTGCGCGAAGTCTATGCGGGGCACGACATCCTGCGCGCCTGCGGGCTGGAGAGGGAGTTCGTCGAAGTCGTCTCCTGCCCCACCTGCGGCCGCTGCCGCTACGACTGCATGGCGCTTGCCGACAAAGTTTCCGCGCGCGTACACAACGTCAGAAAAAAGTGTAAAGTCGCCGTCATGGGGTGCGTCGTCAACGGCCCCGGCGAGGCGAAGGAGTGCGATCTCGGGATCGCGGGCGGGCAGGAGTACTGCGTCATCTTCGAAAAGGGCAAAGAGAACGTGCGCGTTCCCGCACATGAGGCGGAGCAGGCGTTCTTTGCCCGCCTCGAAGAGCTGCTGAGGTGATGGCATGAAGAGCCGTGAATATCTGGAGCGCATCCGCGAGATCCCCGCGCTCTCCCGCGCGGTGCTGAAAAAGATCGTCGTCGACGGAAATACGGCGGTCTTTCATCTCGTCACCGATGAGACCTATCACGAGGAAGACGTCGTCTCGGCGCGCGCCGTGACGCACGAATTCGTGCCCGAGGGGTGCCTTGCAGACGTGCGCGTCGTCAAGTCGGTGCCGAGCGAGGAGGGCGTGCGGGCGCGCATTGCGGAGGTCTTGAAAAACAACTTCCCCGCGGCGGCGGCGTTCGTTTCGCCCGAGGACATCAAAGTGGAGCTCGACGGTGCGGGCGGGCGGTTCGTGATCGGCGTTGCCGAGTCCGAACGCACGCAGTTCGTGCGGGGGAACGTCCTCGACGGCGTTGCCGCCGACCTCTGCCGCACCTTCCCCGGGGCGTGGACGGGCGACTGCCGCTCCGTGCAAAAGACGATGGAAGCGCCCCCCGAGGAGCCGCTGCCTCCTCCCGAGGTCATCATCGCGCCCCGCGTCTTCCGCATCGAAAACTACGCGCCCATCGACGGCGCTTCCCCCAAACTCGCCGTGTATATCGCCGACCTTGCGGCGGGGCAGACGGGCGTCACCGTCTGCGGCACCATTTCCTTCCTCGAAGAGCGCATGACGAAGAAGGAAAAGCCCTTCTTTTCCTTTACCATTTCGGACGGCAGCGGGCAGCTGCGCCTTTCCTATTTCACGCGCAAGGCGACGCTCGAAAAGGTGCGCGCCTTAAAGGCGGGCGACTCCGTGTGCTTCACGGGGGATATGGAGCTCTTCAACGGCTCGCTTTCCTTCCGCCCCAGGGCGGTGGACTATGGGACGCCGCCCAAGGACTATGTGTTCGACTGTCTCTTATACACATCTGACGCTGCCGAC
>ENA-OYXB01000804-OYXB01000804.1-human-gut-metagenome-genome-assembly--contig:-NODE-804-length-13456-cov-14.581076_pt1 | contig 13456 bp, 6 predicted proteins | sample MGYA00244176_ERZ653409 | MGnify/ENA primary metagenome ERZ653409 (study PRJEB26926, sample SAMN06164912) | human gut metagenome | biome: ENVO:00009003; feature: ENVO:2100002; material: ENVO:00002003... | reverse complement strand
AACAAACGGAGAGTTACAATGAAATACGGTAAACAATTGTTGATATACTGTGTACTGACGGGGGCCATGCTCTTGGGCTACCCTCTTGACGGAATGATTTCCTTTGGCGTGTATGCGTGCGCCATGTACTGTTGCAATGTGTGGATATCTACATTGCTATACCTTGCCGTCAGTGCGGCGCAGGGTACGGTACTGTTCGCTTTGACGCGCGCTGCCGTGCTTATACTGTTTGCATTGTTGCACAGATTGCTTAAACGCAAGGCAAACAGGTTGTTGTATATACTGTACTGTGTTCTGGCAAATGCGGTGTATTGCATCGGTGTATGGAGCGACGTGGCATTGTTTATGGACAGATTGCTCAGCACGGCTGTGGGTACCGCGTTTGCGCTGGTGTGTATATACGCGTTCCGTGCAGTGTTTGTCAAGGGACTGTCTTACCGTCCCGCTCTCGACGAGATGCTTTCCGTGGCAATATTTGCAACCGTAATGAGTTACTGTTTGTCTTTGTTTAATGTCGGATTCGACATTGCCGAAGGAGTGACCGTATTTGTTGTGCTGGCGATAATGAGCGTCAAAGGAGAGTTTCCCGCATTGTCTGCGGCAGTTACGCTTTCTATGGGAAACGCTCTTGCTACCGCGCAGTTTCAGTCTACCGCAATACTGTGCATACTTGCTTTGTGCGCAGTCGTGCTGAACCGAGTCAACAGATATGCATCCGCGTTTTTCACCGCGGTCGGATACATACTGCTGGTATATCTGTGGAAAGGGGAACAGTACTTGTTTAATTTGTCTTTTCTGCCGGTGGGCGTTGCGGTGATTTCATTTGTGATCATTCCCGACAGGTGGATTAAAAATTTACGGCAAAAATACGGCGACGGCAAAAACGACGGCGCGCGTAACGCCGTCAACAGATTGCGCTGGGGGCTGTCGGCAAGGCTTTACCGACTGTCCGACGTGTTTTTCGCAATGAAAAACACCTTTACATCCATGGCTGAGGGAGCGACTACGGCGGACGACGCCCGTGAACAGATTGTCCGTTGCGTTACCGAAGAGGTGTGCAACGATTGTCCGCACCGTTCCTTGTGCTGGCGTGACAACCGCAAACTGGCGGAAAAGTCTTTGACGGATCTTGTTTATACTGCATTACAAAGAGGACGCGTCAGTATATTGGACATAGACAGCAATCTGACGGCACGCTGCGAGCGTCTCAACGGAATACTTACACGAATAAACGCACGCGCCGTGGCTTTTAAAGACTACTGTAACCGTACCGCGCAGTCTGACAGCAGTAAACTGCTCATAGGCGAACAGTTGGGGGGAGTGTCGGCGATAATGCAGAATATGGCAGTATCGCTGAAAGGACGTGTAGCCTTTCAGGCGGACAAGGAAAGAGACCTGTTGGAAAATCTGTCATTTCACAATATTAGGGCTACGGAAGCGTCGCTTATGGAAAGCAACGGTGAAAAGTCGGTCATACTTACGGTGGACAAAAAGGACGCGGACATGCACAACGTGGAAAAAATAGTGTCCGAAAGCGTCGGATTACCCATGCGAACAGAGCGGGCGATGGCTGACGGGGAGTATATTACCGCGTATATGTTGCCAAAACCCAGATACGAACTTTCCTACGGGATACGCAGTGCGGCCAAGGAGGGCAAAACCGTTTCTGGGGACACACACAGTTTTGTAGGAATAGACAACAGCAAGGTTATGCTTGCCGTCTGCGACGGAATGGGAAGCGGCGAAAAAGCGGAAAAAATGTCGGAAACCGCTATAACGTTGGTGGAAAATTTCTACCGTGCAGGATTTTCTTCCGAACTTATACTATCTTGTGTAAACAGATTGATGCAAACTTTCAACAACGAAACGTTCTGCGCAGTGGACATCGTTGTAGCCGATCTTTCCAACGGAAGATGCGACTTCGTTAAACTGGGCGCGCCCGAATCTTTTGTACGTCAGCAGGGCGAAACGTCGGTGGTAAACGGAAGCAGTCTTCCCCTTGGCGTGTTGGAAGAAATGAAACCGTCCACATGCTACCGTATTCTGGGAAACGGCGACCTGATAGTTTTGTGCAGCGACGGAATAACCGACTGTCTCGGCAGCGAAAGTATATCCGATTATCTCAATCAGACAGTACTTACCAATCCGCAGATAATCGCAGACGAATTAATGGAAGAGGCACTTGCAAAGTGCAACAATATTCCCAAGGACGATATGACGGTAGTAGTGGCAAGAATAGTTTAAGTTGCATATATTTTTACCAAGAGAGGTGATAGATGCAATATTACATAGAACCAACCGTAAAAGTAGGCAAAAACGTCATTATTCAGCCCTTTGCCGTAGTCAAGGGAAACACTGTGCTTGACGACGGGTGCGTAGTGGAAAGTTTCAGTTATATCGACAATTCCTATATAGGCAAAAACACACAAGTACGGTCCAGCCGCATTACCGACAGCAAAGTGGGAAACAACTGTACAGTAGGTCCCAACGCACACATAAGACTCAACAGCGTTGTGTGCGACAACTGCCGTGTGGGCAATTTCGTGGAACTGAAAAACAGTACCCTCGGTCAGGAGAGCAAGGCAAGCCACCTGGCGTACATAGGGGACGCAACCGTTGGTAAAAACTGCAATATAGGTTGCGGAGTGATATTTGTCAATTACGACGGCAAACGCAAGCATCGCTGTACCGTAGGTGACAATTGCTTTATAGGATGCAACACCAATCTCGTTGCCCCGTTGGAAATAGGCGACAGTTGTTATGTTGCGTGCGGAACTACCGTAGACAGCAATTTGCCTGCAGGTGCTTTTTCAATAGGAAGAAGTTACCTTACCGTAAAGGAAAACAAGGCGAAGAAGTATCTCAAGGACAACACGGACAGCAGGAACGGTTCTCAGCCTGCCGTCTGACGGCAAAATCAATTTAACTTTAACGGTCGTAAGTAACGGCACGCCCAACAGGCGTGCCGTTACTTTTGTTTGTTAGCAGTGCAGTGTATGAACAAATATGAGAATTTTGTGCGAAAAAACAACAATTTGAATCTGTTTTGTGGAGATAATCGACATAATCGGGACAAAATGTTGACTGAAATCGAATAAAGGTGTAAAATACCTTTTAACACGACAACCCTATTGGTAATCTACACTGATAAATTTACATGGAGTTCAAATGAGATTTAAGGTAATCTGCGCATTGCTTGCGCTTGTAATGAGTTCGTGCTGTATGGTGTACGTCGTAAACTACGACGACACTCCCGACGTGCTCGTCGTTCCTCCCGATTCGGAACTTATAAGCACGCTTGCACAACGTCCCGACAGCGGAACACCTGCCGATTTCGACGCAAGACAAAATCTATATATATCTGCCGGCGAACTGCAAAGAAGCGGATCGTTTTCCGCATGCGCCACAGGCGCTACAACATCGATGGGCATCGAACAGAAAGTATCCGCTTTGAGGACGGTTGTAGGCGACAGCGTATTCAAACAAAGCGCCAGTTTTTCTTCTCTTGTCAAGTTCGGACAGCAGCGATTTGTAAGCGACGGAAACTATCTGTTACGCAACCACTCGTCTATTTCCTCCTTGGACAATATCGAATGGCAGAACACCGCTTCTAAAATTACCGAGCAGTCTTTTAAAGATATGTTCGGTTACATACCCACAGGCCTTACGGGATACGTTTTAAACGACAATACGATTTTGGACGCGCAAGAGGTGTCCGAAGAGGACGGCCTGTATACTTTCCGCTATACGCTCGACACTACGGTAGCGCCGTACTTTGTATTGTATGAAATGCGCACTTCCGCCGGAACAAAAGGCTTTCCGACATTTCTGGAGGCAAACCTCATTGTGACCATGGACGACAACTGGCAGGTAAAGACTGTCACTACCGACTGTAGGTACAAGGTTGCCATGCTTGGCGGATTGGAATGTAAGGAGAGTCTGACGGAAACGTTTTACGATATCGGCAGCGTGAAGCAACTTCCCTATTACGACTTTTTCCAACAGTATTTCGATGCGGAAACGGTCGAGCCCGATTTGCAACCCGATGCGTTTTCGCTTCTTTCGGAAATGTTTTCTCCATATCTTACCGAAAACAAACCGCTTGACGTTGCCGTGGACATTTCAGGTAAAGACATTTCGCTGAAGGGCAACGCAAGAGCGTTGATAAATGCGGATGACTTGGAAAACATTACGGTTGTTGCTTCGTTGGGCGGTTTTGACCTGATGTATTGCGACAAAACGTTGCTCGTGCAAAAGGACGATTTCAAGGCAAGCGCGACGGTAGACGGAATTGCTCGCTTGATTTCGACGCTTATCCCCGACGCGGACATTTCATTGCCCGATATGTCGTCTCTCGAACAGTTGGCGGGCAACATTTCCGTCGTAACGGAGGAGGACAAAGCGACATTGTCTTTGCCGTTGAATATAGGCGACCTGACGGCAGACATCGCCGTTACGGGTATTTTGTCGGGGGACGGTTACCTTTTTGACAGCGCTACCGTAAATTTGGGAGAGGTCAATATAACCTTACGTCCCGACAGTTGGCAAGTACCTGAGTTTGACGGCGATTATCCCGACATAACTGCCGTTGCTGATATGTTTGAACATGGCAAAGTCGCTTTTTCCGCGCAAGTGGGAGAAACTGAAGTGGGGCTCATGGCGGACATAGTTAAAAAACGTGTGGAAGTCAAGGCTCTGGGAGCAACAGCGGTACTGGACGACGACGGTCTGAAATTCAGGTACAAGGATCTGTCTTTACAACTGACACCCGATCGGTATGCCGAGGCAGCGGACATATTTACGCGGATTTTCGGCGTGTCGGATGCTGATTTTTCCATTGAACGGTTGTTGGGCGGGCTTAATGTGTCCTTCGGCGAACAGTCGCTGTCCGTAGGTATAGGCGACATAACCGCAATACTCCGACTGGAAGTAAAGGACAACGGCTGGAACATTAAAAGCATAAACGTATATACCCCCGCAGGCGAAATAACAGTCAGTCCCGTACGCCCGTGGACGGAAACGGAAACTGACGGCGAATTTGCAGATGCAATGCCTTTGCTTAGGCTGGTAAAAAAATACCTTTCTTCCGACAGTGCGGATTTACTGCTGTCTGTCAGTGCGCAGTCTTTGCAAATACAGGGACGGCTCAATGTACGCTACGGCGACGGCGCATTTTCTGCGGTGTTTGCCAACGATGATCTGTCAGTAATGTGGCGTGACGGTCTTAAAATACAGACGGGAAATTTCAGAGCAAGCGTCAGTGCGGAAGAACTGTCATCGCTTTTCTCTCTTACGGGAGCGACAGAAAACGCGTTTAACGGAGAAATAAACATTTCCTGCCGTTACGCGGAGGGCGCACTGCTGATAGAGTTGTCTTCGGGCGATTTCGTGGCTGCGGTCAGCGTGACCGACGACGGAAACATCAAACAGGCGCGACTTGTTTACAAAGGTATAGAAGTTTGCGCAACAGAGTGCGGAAAGTGGGAAGTTCCGAGTTTTTATGGAGATTTTCCGCAAATAAAAGTGGCGGACGCGTTGCGCGAAGGCAAGTTGGCGTTTGCGCTTACAAGTCCTGTGCAGGCGTACGTTGCGGTGGACATTTTAAAGGGCTACGCCCGTATGGAATGGGAAGATCTGGATGTCGTTTATGAAAATAACACGGTGTTTGCAAAATACGGAAACGTCAAAGCACAACTTGCGGTTGACGATCTGCCCGAAATAGCGGAAATTTTGCAGCCTCTGATAGACCTGCCCGAACTGCCGTCACCGGAACCTTCCGTAACGTTTACCGAAGGCACAGATGGAAGATTTACGATTGCGCTTTCCGATTTGTTAAAAATACACCTTAAAAACATTGAAAACGTGTGGACGTTGGAGGAAATAAGCCTGTCCATTTCAGACGTAACTTTCAGCGCGACGGTTGCCGGTTGGCGTGACAAGCAAACCGATTTCGACGGCGCGGTGAACATCGCCGATGTGGCAAGACAATTTGCCCCGATGTTGGCAAAACTTGTAAATGCCGACGGTTATCTGTTAAATGCGGATTTGACGGTGTCGGTAAAGGGAGCAACGTACGTTGCACGGTTTGACGTACTGTACAGCAACGGTTTACAGGTGAATGTAGCATTGTCCGACGCTGACGGAAGATGTCTTATTGAAGGAAATGTCAAACTGCTTGGCGGCAAACTGTACGTCGATGTGGGCGGAATCAGAACGGCGTTGAATTTAAATGACGTCTCTTCCGACCTTTCGTTCAAGCAACTGACCGATTCGCTTTACGGAATAAACGACGATTTGGACGCAATACTGGATGTCATTGAAAAGTTTGCAACTTCTGAAATCGACTTTGCGTCGTTGTTTAAGAATGTTGCCTTTGCGGACGGTGTACTGTATGTCACTGCTGACGGCAGTCAATGGGGACTTAGCGTGTTCGAGTGCGGAATTTCCGCTTCCGACGACGCGCTTAACGTACGACTGTCCGACATTGCGGCAGGAACGATTTCCCTTTCTGCAAATGCGTCGGTGTCTGAAAGTGCCAAACAAGTTTCTGTCGACGGCGATTCGTACGTAACGGATCTGGTGGCGGAAATAGACAGCGTCAACAGTCTTTATGTACAGTTGGATTTGTTGAACGGTATGATACGATTCCGTATGGGTAACGACAACGTGCTGTACGGACAGTACGACGTGGGCGCATCGCTGTTCCGATTAAACTACGACACCGTCTATGCGCAAGGAGATATTTCCGAAATAGAAGATGTAATAAAACGACTGGGCGCTTTGCTCGGTTACAGCGACCCCGTTGGCAACGCGTTTTCGCTGTCCGTTGCCGATATACTGCGTTCCGTTCAATTACAGACGGCTGACGGCGGTACGGAGTTAGGCGTTCGGTTGGGCAATATAGGCGTCGCATTGACCTTTACGACGGGGCAAAACGCTTGTTTCGACAAAGCCACGGTATCGGTTGCGGGCAAGGATGTGACGGTGTCGCTGTCCGAAGGACAACAGTACCTGAATTTCGACGGCTCGATGCCTTACGTGGACATCGGATTGGTGTTTGACGACTTTTTCCCCGTACTGGAACAACTGTTTGTCTCCCGCTCATGGACATTTGCATTGGAAGGAGAACTTCAGCTTGCCGACGGTTCCCGTTACCGTCTTGCGGAGGGAACGGTTGCACGGTTTGACGCTTCGCAGGATTACGCATTTGACGCCACGCTGATTATAGAAAAGTTTAACGGCTCGGTTTACGAAAGTTACAAGACCGTAGCGTTCACCTACGCCAACGAACGTTTCTTCATCGATTTCAACGGTCTGAAGATCACTTTTTCCTTGCAGTCCGTAAAAGATACTCTTGCATTAAAAGACAAACTGTTCGAAGTAGTACCTCAGTTGAAACAGTTGGTGGACGACTTGCTCAGCGCTAAGAATCAGGCAAGCAAACCTGTTGACATTTCAACGGTTTTGCTCAATCTCGGCTATATCGACGGCGTGTTCGACGTGGTTGTAAACGGTGGAGTGTTTATGTCGGGTCTGGGCGAAGTGTCACTGAGCCTTTCCGCGAAACCCGATTTTACGCTTACAGTCAACAGCCTGCATTACGATGGAATGACTTTGAACGGCAGTTGCTCGGTAAAAGCGGAGCAAACGGAAATTGTCGCTCCCGACATTTCGCAGTACATCAACTCTGACAGTATGTATCATCTGCTGTCGGCGTTCACTGTAACGGCAGACCGCAATTCCTTCCACATTGAAGGCAAAATCACTGCAAAACTTGTAGTGACGGTGGATTTGTTCGTGGCGGTATACGTAGACATCGACCAACAGGGATTTGTAAACGTAGCGGTATTGCTTCAGCGTGAAAAGTTGGGAATATTCGATTTTTCAGGCGCGGCATTTAACGACTACGGAGGTTACTCGTATCTTTATTACAACGGCGGTCTCGACACGATAACGGTGATACGCAATTCGTGGAATTGTTCGTGGGGCAGATATACAATGAAGGAAAAGGACTACAGCGCCACTTACCCTGCCCGACAGTTTACGGGAACGGTGCTTATAGACAATCTGCTGGAAATGGTCAATTTCAAGGATTGGATTGAAAACCTTATTCGCGACAAAACATCTACCGGTAATGGTTCCTATCAGGCGGAGCAACTGCTTACGGGCTACAATTACCTCGACAACAGATTTGCGCTGTCGCTTGACCTCACGCCTATGGACAGCAACCTGGGACCTGTGACGGTGGGCATCACCCACGACGCCCATTACAATCTGGTGTCGTTGGACGCAACGGTAAGTCTTCTGGACGACTGGTGTACCGTAAGTACCGTCGCTCCTCATCTGGAGTTGCTTGAATCGCAGTACGGACTGGCAACCCGGTACGTCAGTGAGCAGACCTATTTCAATTATTACAAGTAAACTTTGTTGCAAAAGTACGGGAAGGCTGTAAGTTAAGCGCTCCCGAAGTACGAAGAAAAATTTAATTAAAATGTATGGAATGAGTTCGGTATTGTACCGGGCTCATTTCTTTTGGTTTGAGAGAGCGTTGTTCCCGTAGTAACTGTACTCACTAAGGTTGCGGACGCCTTTTAACGTGACGCAATCCGCGCCGAAGGGAAAACCCGATGAAAATTTAAAATGGTATTGTCTTTGACTGCTTGCCGTGATATACTTATGCCGTACGTATGCAATTTGATTTTAACGCGGTCAATTCACAAAAGAAGTTACTGCGGAAATGCAATGCGCAAAAACGAAGGGAGGAAAATACAATGAAAAAAATCAAACAATTGCTGAATCAACTTTCCGCAGACAAGGCGGAAAAGGGTAAGGAATGGAAAGGGTATGAAGTGTACGTTCCCGTGTACAGTCAACCAGCGTTAGTAGGATTGCCTTTGGTGATACTTGTAAAGGGGAATGAACAGCGCATTTCCACTCCGGAAGAAAGTCTCGAATGTCTCGCTTACTGTCAGGAGTAGTGCGATTGCTTGTCTGACGCTCTGTAATACAATGCGGTTCGGCAATTTCCCGAAAACTTTAAGTCGGCGTTTAAATATATCGGCCCGATACCTTTGCTTTTTACGAAAACAAAAACAGCAATTCCGCAGATAAGTCTAAGCGGCAACGGTATAAGAAAAAAGGGAAAAACAACCGTCCGTCAGTAAGTTAGCGTAAGTATATTGCCGACGACCGACAGTACCGGGCAATACAGGGCAAAGGGATTTCTGAAAGGAAGTTTACAACGCACAGTGCAATTTTACCTGTGTTGTATTGAACACGGCAAAACGGCAAGGAGTGTGAAATTCAGATTCGTCCCCGACATCACCCGTCGAATACACAAACGGGATTTAAAAGGCGGTTTTAAGACTGCCTTTTTTGTTTTCGGGTACAAATATCACAAGCAAGGACGGCGCCGCAAAGCCGTTCGTTTTAATGCTAAAAAATAAAGTATCGACGTAATTCGGAAGTTGTGTTAAATGCCGTCTTACTGTTGTGCGGTTGTACATCGGTGATGTTTTCGTCAAAAGAAATGTCAAAACGATTTAAATCATTTTTTAGTAATATGCTGTAAACTCTTGCACAAAACTGTCATATTTTAAATATAAGTCGTTGTCAAATGTTGAAAGATTGTCACACGGTTATAATTATAAAATCGTAAAATTGAATTACGATAAATTAAATTTATAAGTTGATAAAATATCGGTATTATTTTAAGGCACGTATTTTGTTGCCAGTCTGTGTAAAAACAATATAATAAGTAATGTTTGATTCAGACACACATTTCAAATTGACACCTTATGTCAAAAGGGGGAATTATGAAGACATTTGTAGACAGTGTGGAAGCCTTGGCTCGGGAACTCGACCGTGTGCGTAAGGCTCAGCGCGAGTATGCGACATTTACTCAGCAGCAGGTAGACGCAATTTTTCTTGCTGCGGCAACGGCGGGAAACAAGGCCCGTATTCCGCTTGCGAAACTTGCCGTACAGGAAACGGGTATGGGTATCGTTGAAGACAAGGTAATAAAAAATCACTACGCTTCGGAATATATTTACAATGCTTACCGCAATACGCAGACTTGCGGTGTTATAGAAGAAGACAAGGCCTACGGCATCAAAAAAATTGCCGAACCCGTGGGGGTGATTGCCGCGGTAATACCTACCACCAATCCCACATCTACGGCTATATTCAAGATATTGCTTGCGTTGAAGACACGCAACGCCATTATTATCAGTCCGCATCCGCGCGCTAAAGCAAGTACCGTTGAAGCCGCCAAAATTTTGCTTGACGCGGCGGTCAAGGCGGGCGCTCCCGACGGTATAATAAGTTGGGTGGACGTTCCGTCGTTGGAACTCACCAACATGCTGATGAAGGAATCGGACATCATTCTTGCAACGGGCGGACCGGGAATGGTGCGTGCCGCTTATTCTTCCGGCAAACCAGCAGTGGGTGTGGGCGCAGGTAATACTCCTGCCGTTTTTGACAGCAGCGCGGACATTCGGGTAGCAGTCAATTCCGTTATTCACAGCAAGACATTCGACAACGGTATGATCTGCGCCTCCGAACAGTCGGTAATCGTTTTAAAGGATATTTACGGCAAGGTAAAGAAAGAGTTTGCCGACAGAGGTTGCTATTTCCTCAATGACGAAGAAAAGGACAAGGTAAGAAAGACAATAATAATCAACGGTTCGCTCAATGCCAAAATTGTCGGACAGTCCGCTTACCGTATCGCGCAACTTGCAGGCGTTGAGGTTCCCGAAGACACCAAGATTTTGATAGGCGAAGTGGAAAGCGTGGATCTTTCGGAAGAATTCGCTCACGAAAAACTGTCGCCCGTGTTGGCGATGTATAAAGCGGAAAGTTTCGACGACGCTCTTAAAAAGGCTCAGCGACTTGTAGAAGACGGCGGACTGGGACACACCGCGTCGTTGCATATAAATCAGTACACGCAGCCTGACAAGGTCAACAGGTTCTGCAATGCCATGAAGGCTTGCCGTATTCTTGTCAACACTCCTTCCTCTCAGGGCGGTATAGGCGATTTGTACAACTTCCGTCTTACTCCGTCGCTTACGCTCGGTTGCGGTTCATGGGGCGGAAACTCCGTGTCGGAAAATGTCGGGGTAAAGCATCTGTTAAACATCAAGACCGTTGCGGAAAGGAGAGAAAATATGTTGTGGTTCAAAGCGCCTGAAAAAATTTATATAAAGAAAGGCTGTCTGCCCGTAGCGCTCGACGAAATAGCGGCGTCAGGCAAGAAAAAGGTATTTATAGTTACAGACAATTTCCTGTTCAGCAACGGCTATACGAAGTGCATCACCGACAAACTCAACGAAAAGGGAGTGGAACATGCGACTTTCTTCGACGTTGAGCCCGATCCCACTTTGAAAAGTGCCAAGGCAGGCGCAGAACAGATGCGCGCCTTCCGTCCCGACTGTATAATTGCTTTGGGCGGAGGTTCGGCAATGGACGCCGCCAAGATAATGTGGGTGCTGTACGAACACCCCGAAGCAGATTTCATGGATATGGCAATGCGTTTTTGCGATATCAGAAAACGTGTCTACACCTTCCCGAAAATGGGGGAAAAGGCTTACTTCGTGGCTGTTCCCACATCTGCAGGAACGGGTTCCGAAGTTACACCGTTTGCCGTCATCACCGATGAAAACACCGGTACCAAGTATCCGCTTGCCGACTACGAACTGTTGCCCGACATGGCTATAGTGGACTGCGATCTTATGATGACCGCTCCCAAGGGACTTACCAGTGCGTCAGGTATAGACGCTCTTACACACGACCTCGAAGCGTACGCCTCAATGATGGCAACCGACTTTACCGACGGACTCGCGTTGAGATCCATGGATATGATTTTCCGTTACCTTCCCACAGCCTACGAGGACGGTTCAAACGTTCTTGCCCGTGAAAAGATGGCAAATGCCGCAACTATGGCGGGTATGGCTTTTGCCAATGCTTTTTTGGGCGTATGCCATTCGATGGCGCACAAGTTGGGCGCATTCCATCATCTTCCTCACGGCGTTGCAAATGCTTTGCTCATTACTCATGTGATGCGATTCAACGCGTCCGAACAACCCGTCAAAATGGGCACTTTCCCGCAGTACGCCTATCCGCACACTCTTGCACGTTATGCGGAGGTAGCCGACGCCCTGTCAATAAAGGGCAGAAACGACAGTGAAAAACTGGAAAATCTTATAAATGCAATCGAACAGTTGAAGGAAAAGGTGGGCATTAAGAAGACAATCAGAGATTACGGAATTGACGAAAAGAATTTCCTTGACAGACTGGACGAAATGGCAGAACAGGCGTTTGACGACCAATGCACGGGAGCAAATCCGAGATATCCGTTGATTGGCGAAATAAAACAAATGTATCTTGACGCTTACTACGGCAAGGAGGAGTAATATGAAAAACGAAAAACTTATCTGTACACGTAAGGACAAGCAAATTTATCTGTGTGACGACAAGGTCGTCAAGGTGTTCGATTACGAATACAACACGGCAATGGTGTTGAACGAAGCGCTGAATCACGCGCGTATCGAGGAAACGGAACTCAACGTGCCGTCATTGCTGGAAGTAAGCAAAAGAGAGGGCAAGTGGGCAATAACGCTTTCCTACGTCAAAGGAAAGACTCTTGCTCAACTAATGGAGGAAAATCCCGAACAAACGGACAAATACCTCAATCAGTTTGTGGACATTCAACTGTGGATACACAAACAGTCCAGTCCGTTGCTGACAAAGCAAAAAGACAAGATGAGCAGAAAAATCGACCTGACGGATCTCGATTCCGCTACCAAATACGAACTGCACACACGTTTAGAGGCATTGCCTCGTCACAGAAAGGTGTGTCACGGCGATTTCAACCCCAGCAACGTGATAATAGACAACGACGGAACGCCTTATATTATAGACTGGTCGCACGCTACGCAAGGCAATGCCTCTATGGACGTCGCACGCACCTATCTGCTGTTTTATCTCGACAACAAGCAGGATCTTGCGGAAAAGTATCTCGACTTGTTCTGTTCCAAGACAAACACCGACAAACGCTATGTCCAGAAATGTATACCCATTGTGGCTGCGACACAGTTGGTAAAGGGAAACAAGGAAGAACGCGAATTTCTGTTGAAGTGGATAAACGTAGTGGATTACGAATAAAACAATACGCCTGAATCTTCAGGCGTTTTGTTTTGCTCCTTTTTTATTTAACGTGTACGGACTTTTCGCGTTACGACGGTGTCGCAATCCGTGTGCCGTAATTGCGCAGCGTAAGAGCTTTACGTTGTGAGTTTTACGGAATAAAGAGCGTATCGGAATACGCAGACGGCAAAATGCCGAAATGAGCAATACGTTCAATGTCCCGATTGCAATATTTCAGTAAATATTAATTGTTTGCAGGTAACGGAACAGTCAGTTATTGCAATTTAACGTGCGTTGTGATACAATATAGAAA
>ENA-OYXB01000783-OYXB01000783.1-human-gut-metagenome-genome-assembly--contig:-NODE-783-length-13641-cov-6.863536_pt1 | contig 13641 bp, 10 predicted proteins | sample MGYA00244176_ERZ653409 | MGnify/ENA primary metagenome ERZ653409 (study PRJEB26926, sample SAMN06164912) | human gut metagenome | biome: ENVO:00009003; feature: ENVO:2100002; material: ENVO:00002003... | reverse complement strand
CGGTATGGGACGCGCGGGTGTCACAAACACCGGCGGCGGGGCCACGCGCGGCGCGGCGAAGGCCGACGCCGTCGGCGAGCGGAGCGCGACCGCCTCCTCCGCCGGGGCGGCGGGGGCGTAGGTGCGCGCGGGCGCGAACGCCGGCGCTGCGGCGGAGGGTGCAGACGGGCGCTGTGCCGGGGCCGCTTTCGGCGCCGACGGTACGAACGGGTCTGCCTTCGGCGCGGGCTCCGGTTTGGCCGCCGTTTTCGACAGCGTGGTCACGGGCGCTTTTTCCGCCTCGAGCGCGGCGCGCGCACCGTAATACACGGCGTCAAACACCGCGCGCTCGTGCGTGAACTTCACCTCGGTCTTGGCCGGGTGGACGTTCACATCCACGGCCGCGCAGCTGAGCTCGATATACAGCACGCACGCGGGGAAGCGCCCCACGAGCAGCGTGTTGCGGTAGGCCTGCTCGAGCGCGGCCTGCAGCGCGGCGGATTTGATCCATCGGCCGTTGCAGAAGAAATACTGCTGCGCGCGGCTGCCGCGCCCGGCGGCGGGCGAGGAGAGGAAGCCGTGCACGCGCACGCCGTCGGCCTCACCGGCGCAGGGCAGCAGGCTCATGGCGAGGTCGCGCCCGAGCAGGCTGTAGACGCAGCTGTCGAGCTTGTTGTCGCCAGGGGAGAAGAAGACCTCCTCCCCGTCGCGGATGCAGCGCACGGACACATCCGGCCGGCCGAGCGCGCACCGCAGCGCGGCGGCGGCACAGGCCGCGCCCTCCGCGCGGTCGGATTTCAGGAATTTGCGCCGCGCGGGCGTGTTGAAAAACAGGTCGCGCACGATCATCGTCGTGCCCTCGGGGCAGCCGGTCTCGTACATGTCCTGAATGTCGCCCGCGTCGAGCGTCATGTGCGTGCCGGCGGCCGCGCCGCGCCGGCGCGTCGTGAGCGTGATGTGCGACACGGCGCTGATCGCGGCCAGCGCCTCGCCGCGAAAGCCCATCGTGCCGATGGCCTCGAGCCCCTGCTCGTCGTGCAGTTTGCTCGTTGCGTGGCGCAAAAACGCGATGCCTGCGTCCTCGGGCGCCATGCCGCAGCCGTCGTCCGTCACGCGCAGATACGTCGCGCCGCCGCCGCGCAGCTCCACCGTCACGGTGCGGGCCCCGGCGTCGAATGCGTTTTCCACCAGCTCCTTGACCACGGAGGCGGGCCGCTCCACGACCTCGCCCGCGGCGATCAGATCCGCCAGATGCGGAGAGAGAATTTGAATTTCGGGCATGGGTTGCCCTCCTTTGAGTACAGTCCATGGGGCGTGTACGCCCCGCGCGTATATTATAAAGGATTGTCATTGAAAATTCCACCGCGAAATGCTACAATATTCTATCACACTTCAAATTTTATCCGGCCACGCCGGACAGGCAGGAGCATCGCATGAGCTATCAGAGAACGGAGATCCCCGAATCGGACATCCAGCACCAGATGGATATCTGCGCGCAGCTGCGCGCGCACTTCACCGCCGGCGGCCGCCAGCCGCTGGCCATGGTCGACACCTACGGCTGCCAGCAGAACGAGGCCGACAGTGAAAAGCTGCGCGGCTATCTGCGCGCCATGGGCTTTGACTTTACACAGGACGAATTCGCGGCCGACGTCGTCGTCATGAACACGTGCGCCGTGCGCGAGCACGCCGAGACGCGCGTGTTCGGCAACGTCGGCGCGCTGACGCACACCAAGGCGCGCAACCCCAATCAGATCATCGCGGTCTGCGGCTGCATGGCGCAGCAGGCGCATGTGGCCGAGAAGCTGAAAAAGTCCTACCGCATCGTCGACCTCGTCTTTGGCCCGCACGAGCTGTGGCGCTTCCCGGAGCTGCTGCACACCGTCTGCACCGAGCACCGGCGCGTGTTCGCCATCGCCCCGGCGGACGGCAGCGTGGCCGAGGGTATCCCCCAGCAGCGCGATGGCAGCGTCAAGGCGTGGCTGTCGATCATGTACGGGTGCAACAACTTCTGCACCTACTGCATCGTGCCGTACGTGCGTGGGCGCGAGCGCTCCCGCCACCCGGAGGAGATCGAGCGCGAGGCGCGCGAGCTCGTCGCGGCGGGGTACAAGGACATCACGCTCCTGGGGCAAAACGTGGATTCCTACGGCCGCGACCTCGACGAGGACGTGGACTTTGCCGACCTCATCCGGCGCATCAACGCCATCCCGGGCGACTTTGTCATCCGCTTCATGAGCAGCCACCCGAAGGACGCGACGGAAAAGCTGTTCCGTGCCATGGCCGAGTGCGAAAAGTGCGCGCACCAGATGCACCTGCCCGTGCAGAGCGGCAACAATCGCGTCCTGCACGCGATGAACCGCGGCTACACGCGCGAGAAATATCTGGCGCAGGTGGCGCTTGCGCGGCAGTACATGCCCGACCTTGTGCTCACGACGGATATCATCGTGGGCTTCCCCGGCGAGACGGACGCCGAATTTGACGACACGCTCTCGCTCATCGAGACCGTGCGTTATGACGCGATGTTTACCTTCATCTATTCGCCGCGCGTCGGCACCCCGGCGGCGAAGATGCCCGATCCCTACACCCGCGCGCAGAAGCAGGTGCGCTTTGACGCGCTCGTCGCGGCGGCCAACCGCATCTCGGAAGAAAAGCACCGCGCCTATGAGGGCAGCGTGCAGCGCGTGCTCGTCGACGGGGCCGACGGCCGGGGCGACCATCCGCTCACGGCGCGCACGAAGGGCGGCCGCCTCGTGCACATGCGCGGGGACGCGTCCCTCGTCGGGCGGTTCGTGGACGTGAAGATCACCGGCAGCAACACCTGGGCGCTCTATGGCGAGGAGGTATGACGCATGGCGGAACTGACGCCGATGAAGCGGCAATATTATGAGATCAAGCAGCGCAACCCCGACTGCCTGCTGTTTTTCCGGCTGGGCGATTTCTATGAGATGTTCGACGACGACGCGCGTCTGGCCGCGCGCGAGCTCGACCTCACGCTCACGACGCGCGACCGCAGCGTCGAGGATCCGGCCGAGCGCACGCCCATGTGCGGCGTGCCGTACCACTCGGCCGAGGCGTACATCGGCCGCCTGATCGCCAAGGGCTACAAGGTGGCCATCTGTGAGCAGCTGGAGGATCCCGCGCTGGCCAAGGGGCTGGTCGACCGGGATGTCATCCGCATCATCACGCCCGGTACGGTCACGGAATCGTCCATGCTCGAGGAGAACAAATCCAACTACCTCTGCGCGGTGTATCTCAACGCGCAGTCCGGCGGCACGGCGTTCTGCGACCTCTCGACGGGCGAATTCTGCGCCGCGAACTACCCGGCCGACGCCGTGAGCCACATCCTCAACGAGCTCGGACGCTTCGCCCCGCGCGAGGCCGTGTGCGCCGACGCGGTGGCGGAAAATGACGACATCCGCACCTTCCTCACCAAGCGTCTCGGCAGTCTGGTCGAGGCGGGCGGCGACCGGTTTGAATACATGGCGGCGGCCGCGCGTGTGTGCGAGCAGTTCGATGTGCAGAGCACGGACGAGCTCGGCCTCGGCGAGGCGCCGGCGGCCGTGTGCGCGGCGGGTGCGCTGCTGGCCTACCTGCACGAGACGCAAAAGTGCGACCTCGGCCACATCCGGCGGCTGGAGCTGCTGGGCGACGACCATTACATGGAGCTTGACTACACCACGCGCCGCAATCTGGAGCTGACGGAAAACCTCCGCTCCGGCGAAAAGCGCGGCAGCCTCCTCTGGGTGCTCGACAAGACGAAAACGCCCATGGGCGGCCGCCTGCTGCGCGCATGGGTGGAGCGTCCGCTGCTCAGCCCCGTGCAGATCCGCCGCCGCCTCGGCGCGGTGGAGGAGCTGGTGGGCGACAACGTCCTGCGCGGCGAGCTGATCCGCTGCCTGCGCGAGATCGGTGACATGCAGCGCCTGGTCTCCCGCGCGGTGTACGGCTCGGCCAACGGGCGCGACCTGCACGCGCTGGCCCTGTGCTGCGCGCAGCTGCCGAACCTGACGGCGCTGCTCCGAGACGTGCACAGCGCGGCCCTGCGCGACATTGCGCAGATGGACACGCTCGCCGACCTCTGTGCGCGCATCGACCGCGCCATCTGCGACGAGCCGCCGTTTTCCGTGCGCGAGGGCGGCATTCTCCGCACGGGCTACAGCGAGGAGGTCGACCGTCTGCGCAACGTGCGCGACCACGGCGCGCAGACCGTCGCCGAGCTCGAGCAGCGCGAGCGCGAGCGAACCGGCGCCAAAAAGCTCAAGGTCGGCTACAACAAGGTCTTCGGCTATTACATCGACATTCCGAACAGTGCGGGCGTCACCGAGCTGCCGGAGGACTATATCCGCAAGCAGACGCTGGTCTCGAGCGAGCGCTATTTCACGCGCGAGCTCAAGGACCTCGAGAATACGCTCCTGACCGCGCGCGAGCGCATCGCGGAGCTGGAGTACACGCTCTTCAACGAGGTGCGCCAGCTCGTCGCGGGCGAGGTCGCGCGCGTGCAGGCGGCGGCGGACGCCGTGGCCCGGCTCGACGCGCTGTGCTCGCTGGCGGAGACGGCGGTGAAAAACCACTACGTCTGCCCCGAGGTCGATCTCTCGCGCACACTCGACATCCGCGAGGGACGGCATCCCGTTGTGGAGCAGGCGCAGAAGGACAACCTCTTTGTCCCGAACGACACGTTCCTCAACGACGCGGACGACCGTGTTGCCATCGTGACCGGGCCGAATATGGCCGGCAAATCCACGTATATGCGCCAGACTGCGCTCATCGTGCTCATGGCGCAGATGGGCTCGTTCGTCCCGGCGAAAAGCGCCGTTATCGGCGTGGTCGACCGCGTGTTCACGCGCATCGGCGCGTCCGACGATCTCGCCGCCGGGCAGAGCACATTCATGGTCGAGATGAGCGAGATGGCCAACATTCTCCGCCACGCCACGGCACAGAGCCTGCTCATCCTCGATGAGATCGGCCGCGGCACGTCCACCTACGACGGCATGGCCATCGCCCGCGCGGTGCTCGAATACTGCGCGGACCCCCGCCGCCTCGGCGCCAAGACCATGTTCGCCACGCACTACCACGAGCTGACCGCGCTCGAGCAGACGCTGCCAGGCGTGCGCAACTACAACATCACGGCCAAGAAGCAGGGCGGTACGCTGCTGTTCCTGCGCAAGATCGTTGCCGGTGCGGCCGATGACAGCTACGGTATCGAGGTCGCCAAGCTCGCCGGCGTGCCCGACGCGATCATCACGAAGGCCAAGACCTACCTGCGCGAGCTGGAGTCCGGCGCGGCGGAGCCCGCCGCTCCCGCACACACGGCGCAGGATGCTGCGCAGATGACGATCGGCGACGCGGCCGGGGATGAAATTGCCGAGCAGCTGCGCAGTATCGACCTCAACACCATCACGCCGCTCGAGGCCATGCGCCTGCTCTTTGAGCTGCAGCAGAAAGCGAGGGGCTGACGTGCAACATCCCAACACGGTGTGGACAGACCCCATGCCGCGCGGCGCGCGCATCGCAGGCTGGGTGTATTTCCCCATCCATGCGGTCGTGCTGCCGCTGACGATCGGCGCGCTGCTCATGGCGGTGCTCGGCAAGCTGCCGTCGGACGTGACGTGCAACGTTCTGTATTACCTCTGCGGCCTCGTGTTCACGCTCATCGCCATGTGGCGGTTCCTGCGCCGCAGCTTTGATACGATGGTCGGCAGCATCCTGCGCTGCATCGGCATGATGTTTGCCGCCTACGGCATCGACGTGCTGCTCTCGCTCGTGCTGCAGCTCGGCACGAGTCTCATCGGCGAGCTGCCCGTGCCGAACAATGACACCGTGACCGGCCTTGCCAAAGTGGACTACAAGCGCATGATCGCCGTCGCGGTGCTCATGGCGCCGCTCGTGGAGGAGTGCCTGTTTCGCGGCGTGGTCTTCGGCACCATCCGGCCGCGCAGCCGCTTTTGGGCCTATGCCGCGTCGATCGCGCTCTTCTCGCTCTACCACGTCTGGCAGTATGTCATCGTGTACAGTGATCCGAAGCTGCTGCTCTCGGCGCTGGCGTATGTGCCGGTGTCGGCCGCGCTCACGTTCTGCTATGAGCAGACGCGCTCGATCTGGCCGCCGGTGTTTTTCCATATGTTTGTCAATGCGCTCTCGCTCGCGGTGCTCGCCGGGTGAGGGCAAGAAAAAAGCCGCTGCTTTCCGGGGTGGAAAGCAGCGGTTTTTTTCTACTTTTTATTCTTTCACTTTTTCGTACACGCAAAACTGATAGCCCACGCCGTCGTGCTCCGCGCGTGGCTCGCTCGACACGCAGCACCACGCGGGGTCGGCGTCCAGATCCGGAAAAAACACGTCTGAGTGGGGCACTGAGTCGATTTTCGTGACGTATACGTGCGTCAGGTGGGGGAACATCTGCCGGAACACGCTGTCTCCGCCGATGACGAAGCAGCGGTCATACCGTGCGGCGGCGGCGACAGCCTCCGCCGGGGAATGCACCACCTGCGCCCCCTCGATCGTGATATTCTGCCGCGTGAGCACGAGATTTTCGCGCCCCGGCAGCGGCCTGCCGCCGGGAAAATCGTCCAGCGTGCGCCGGCCGACGATCACGGCCGCGCCCATCGTGAGCGCCCGGAAGCGGCGGCGGTCGGCGGGGATCACGAGCGGCTGCGTGCCTTTGGCCCCGATGCCCCAGTCGGCATAGACGGCGACGATCGCATCCATGGCAGTCCCTCCTTACACCGCGATGGGGATCTTCCCCGTGAACTCGCTGTATTCGTAGCCCTCGACGCGGAAGCTGTCGCGCGTGAAGGCGTAAAAATCATGCACATCCGGGTCAATGAAAAACTGCGGCGCCGGTTTCGGCTCGTTTTGGATCAGCTGCTCTATGACCGGCACGTGGCGGTCATAGATGTGCGCGTCGGCAATGACGTGCACCAGCTCGCCCGCCTGCAGGCCGGACACCTGCGCGAACATGTGCACGAGCACGGCGTACTGCACGACGTTCCAGTTGTTCGCCGCGAGCATGTCCTGACTGCGCTGGTTGAGAATGGCGTTGAGCGTGTTGCCCGAGACGTTGAACGTCATTGAGTACGCGCACGGATAGAGCGCCATCTCGTGCAGATCCTCGAACGTATAAATATTCGTCAGGATGCGGCGGGAAGCCGGGTTGTGCTTCAGGTCGTAGAGCACGCGGTCCACCTGGTCGAATTCGCCCTCGGGATACTGGTGCTTGACGCCGAGCTGATAGCCGTAGGCCTTGCCGATCGAGCCGGTCTCGTCGGCCCACTGGTCCCAGATGTGGCCGCGCAGGTCGTGGATGTTGTTCGACTTCTGCTGCCAGATCCACAGCAGCTCGTCCACGGCGGTCTTCCAGTAGGTGCGCCGCAGCGTCAGCAGCGGAAACTCTCTGGACAGGTCGTAGCGGTTGACGATGCCGAACTTCTTGACCGTGTGTGCCGGGGCACCGTCGTCCTCCCAGCGGGGGCGCACGGCCTGATCGGTATCCCAGACGCCGTTTTGCAGAATGTCGCGGCAGTTGCGGATGAAGACCTCGTCTGCGTAGCTCATCGTTCGGCTCCTTTCAAAAAGAATAAGACATAACAGTTTACCATACCGTTCCGGGGATTGCAAACGACAAATGGCGAAAATGGAATGCGCCCCGGTTATTTGACAATTGGAACAAAATTGTTGGATAAATTTGTTCAAATTGCGCGCTGAATTTGACGCACTTTTTGCACAAAGTCCATCCCAATTTTTTTCGCGGGATGCTATAATCAAAGCAGCAGAAACCCAGAAAAACAAAAACGAAACGGAGGATACCACATGAAGCACACGAAGAAACTGCTTTCGCTGCTGCTGGTGCTGTGCCTGGTGCTGAGCCTGTCGTGCACGGCGTTTGCGGCCAACGAAGCGCAGCCGCTGAGCGGAAAGACCGTCATCCTTCCTGCACTCGAATGACGTGCACGGTGCGATCGATCTGTACGCAGCCATGGCAGCCCTGAAGGCCGACTATGAGGCGCAGGGCGCCGAGGTCATTCTGGCCGATGCCGGCGACTACAGCCAGGGCACCGTCTATGTCAGCGTCAACAAGGGCGCAGACGCGGTGACCATGATGAATGCCACCGGCTACGACGTGGCCACCATTGGCAACCACGAGTTCGACTACGGCTATGCGCAGCTGGCGGAGAACATGAAGGCCGCCAAGTTCAAGGTCCTGTGCGCGGACGTGCTCGGCGCGGACGGAAAGACCATCTTTGACGCCAATACCATCATCGAAAAGGGCGGCGTGAAGATCGGCTTCTTCGGTCTTGAGACCCCCGAGGCCCAGACCAAGGCCAACCCGAAGCTCATCCAGGGGCTGAAGTTCCTCGCCGGCAAGGACGGCAGCGAGCTCTATGCCTGCGCGGCCGCACAGGTCGCAGACCTGAAGGCGAAGGGCGCAGACCTCGTCGTCTGCCTTGCGCACCTGGGCGTGGACGAGAGCTCCGAGCCCTACACCTCCTATGATCTGACCAAGAATGTGAAGGGCATCGATTTCATCATCGACGGCCACTCCCACACCGTCATGACCGCCGGCCCGAATGGTGAGGCCATCCAGTCCACGGGCACGGCCTTTGCCAACATCGGCGTCATCACCATTGACAACGCCACGAAGAAGATCGTCGGCAACGAGCTCAAGACCATCTGGCACACCGAGAAGAACGCCGACGGCAAGTCTGTCACCGTCGTTGACTACAAAACGCGCGACGAAAAGGTCGCTGCGGCCGCCAAGGCCATCATCGACCCCATCGACAAGGCCTACGGCGAGAAGTTTGCCGTGAGCAAAGTGGAGCTCAACGGCGCGAAGGCCCCCAACGGCAACCGTGACTCCGAGACCAACCTCGGCGACCTGATCACGGACGCCATGCTCTGGAAGATCCGCACGCAGGCGACGGTCTCCGTCCCGGCGGAGAACGTAGTCGCCATCACGAACGGCGGCGGCATCCGCGCGACCGTCAAGGCCGGCGACGTCACCAAGAAGGACATCAACACCGTGCTGCCGTTCGGCAACACGCTCGCCGTGGTCTACGTGACCGGCGCCGAGCTACTCGAGGCGCTCGAGGCCAGCACGTACTGCACGCCGGAATCCATCGGCGGCTTCCCGCAGGCGGCGGGCCTGACCTTCACGGTCAAGACCTATGAGGAGTACGACGCGAACCCGGAGCCCTATCCCAAGTCCACCTACTACGGCCCGAAGAGCATCCAGCGCGTGACCATTGACAACGTCAACGGCAAGGCGTTTGACCCGACGGCTACCTACGCTGTCGTCACGAACAACTTCGTGGCCGGCGGCGGCGACACGTACTACGCCTTCGCGGCGGCGACCAACCAGTTCGACACCGGCCTGCCGCTCGACGAGGTGGTTATGGAATACATCACGCAGGAGCTCAAGGGCGTCATCGGCGAGAGCTATGCCGAGCCTGCCGGCCGCATCACGGTCGATCAGGGTATCGCCCCGTATTATGCCGCGCTGCTGGAAATGATCCTTGACAAGAGCGCCTATACGGCCGAGACCTACGCTGCCTACGCGGTGGCCTGCGTCAAGATGGACGCGGCCGGGACCGAGGCGGAGCGCGTGGCGGCTTACCCGGCGGTCGTCAAGGCGGCTGCCGCCCTGAAGCTCGTTGACAACACGTTCGCCGACGCGCAGAGCGGCTGGTACAAGCCGGCGGTCGACTTCGCGCAGGCTTCCGGCCTGATGGCCGGCATCGGCGACGGCAAGTTCGCCCCCGCCCTCACGACGACCCGCGCCATGGTCGCCGAGGTGCTCTATGAGGGCGAAGGCGCGCCGAGCGTGGAAGGCATGACCTGCCCGCTGACCGACATCAAGGCCGGCGAGTGGTACACCGATGCGGTCATCTGGGCCTACAACGCGGGCGTTGTCGCCGGCCGCGGCGACGGCACCTTCTGCCCGGACGACACCATCACCCGTCAGGAGATGGCCGTCATGCTCTACGGCCTGCTCAGCGGCGGCGAGTCCCTGCTCGACGCCGAGCAGATCCAGTATGCGCTGGCCCAGTTTGCCGATGGCGCGGATGTGGCCCCGTGGGCGCAGGAAGCGGTCGCTTACTGCTACTTTGCAGGTCTCATGGTCGGCAACGAAGCGGGCTGCTTTGACCCGCTCGGCAGCCTTGAGCGCGCGCAACTCGCGCAGGTGTTCTGCAGTTTCTATGAGGTTGCGCTGAACCTGATCCTCAATGCGGCCCCGGATGCGCCCGAGCAGCCGAGCACGCCCGAGCAGCCGAGCACGCCCGAGCAGCCGAGCACGCCCGAGCAGCCGAGCACGCCCGAGCAGCCAAGCACGCCCGAACAGCCGAGCATGCCCGAACAGCCGAGCATGCCGGAGCTGCCCACCGCGGCGTAATTGCATCACTTACACAGGGAGGCCGCTTCGGCGGTCTCCTTTTTGCACATTTTTGGCGGTGTTTGTGCTGCCGGATTGTGCTTGACAATTCCGGAAAACCTTTTACAATATAGGCGAATCGATCTGACCGATAAACCAAGGAGGTTTTTGACCATGAACATGAACAAATATCTGGACATCGCACCCGAGGTGCAGCAGGCACTCGCGGACGGCCGCCCGGTCGTCGCGCTCGAGAGTACGATCATCTCCCACGGCATGCCCTATCCGAAAAACGTCGAGACGGCTCTGCTCGTCGAGCAGACCCTGCGCGACAACGGCGCCGTGCCCGCCACCATCGCTATCCTCGGCGGCCGCCTGAAGGCCGGCCTGTCCAAGGAGGAGATCACCTACCTCGGCAAGGCTGGGCGCAAGGTCGCCAAGGTCTCCCGCCGCGACCTGCCGGTCATCTGCGCGCGCGGCGCGGACGGCGCCACCACCGTCACCACGACGATGATGATCGCCCACATGGCAGGCATTCAGGTCTTTGCCACCGGCGGCATCGGCGGCGTGCACCGCGGCGCCGAGACGACCATGGACATCTCTGCCGACCTTGAGGAGCTGGCGCAGACGCCGGTCATGGTCGTGTGCGCGGGCGCAAAGGCCATCCTCGACCTCGGCCTGACGCTGGAGTATCTGGAGACGAAGGGCGTGCCCGTGCTCGGCTACGGCACGGATGAGCTGCCCGCGTTCTACACCCGCGAGAGCGGTCTCGGTGTCGACGCGCGCGTCGACACGCCGGAGGATCTGGCCGCCATCTTCCAGGCGCAGCGCGACATGGGCCTCAAGACCGGCATGCTCGTCACGAACCCGATCCCGCAGCAGTACGCCATGGACAAGGCCGTCATCGACAAGGCCATCGACCAGGCGCTCGCCGAGAGCCATGAGCAGGGCATCCACGGCAAGGAGACCACGCCGTTCCTGCTGGCCCGCGTGGCGGAGCTCACCGGCGGCGACAGCCTCGAGAGCAACATCCAGCTCGTGCTCAACAATGCCCGCGTCGCGGCGAAGACCGCCGTTGCCCTCTGCAAATGAAAGGCGGTGCGTGGCTCGTGCTCGCGGTGTCCGCGCTGATGGGGCTCGGCCTCACCATCGGGGCCATCGCCTCGCGCCGGCAGATGAGCACCGCCGTCGTCGTGGTGCTGTGTCTGGTCGGTATCGGCATCGTGCTCGTCGGTGCGGTGCTGAGCATCGGCATCGGGGTATTGTGAGCGCGTGAAACTGCAAAATGGATAAAAAACACCGCAGGCCGACCGGCCTGCGGTGTTTGCGTGTTTGTGGGTTACTTGTCGTCGCCGGATTTCGGCTGCGCGACGCGGAAGATCATGCGCGGGGTCTCGGTGCTGGCCTTCGTGTTCGGGGCCACGGACTCGGTAATGAACGAGTTGCCGCCGATGACGGAGTTGGCGCCGATGACGGTCTTGCCGCCGAGGATGGACGCGCCGGAGTAGATCGTGGCGTTGTCGCCAACGGTGGGGTGGCGCTTGCCGGTCACGGCGTGGCCATGGCGCGGGCTGAGCGCGCCGAGCGTCACGCCCTGATAGAGCTTGACGTGATCGCCGATGATCGTTGTCTCACCGACGACGATGCCGGTGCCGTGGTCGATGAAGAAATACTCGCCGATCTGCGCACCGGGGTTGATGTCGATACCTGTCGCGCCGTGGGCGTACTCGCTCATGATGCGCGGGATGAGCGGCACCTTGCTCTCATAGAGCTCGTGCGCCACGCGGTAGACGAAGATCGCGTACAGGCCGGGGTAGGAGAAGATGACTTCCTCCTTGCTGCCGGCGGCGGGATCGCCGTCGAAGTTTGCGGCCACGTCCTTCATGAGCATGGCCTGGATCTGCGGCAGACGGCACAGGAAGCGGTCGCACACGGCGCTGGTGCGCTCACGCAGCTCGCGCTCGTCCTTGATCGTGTTGGAAAAGGCCAGGTGCACCTGCTCGCAGAGGTCGGTGTAGATCTCGCCGAGCAGGAACTCCGCAAACGTCTCGGCCGAGACGTGCGACACCGTGCCGCCCGCGAAATATGCCGGGAAGAACACCTTCTGCAGGTTCTCAATGATCTTGATGATGACCTTGCGGTCGGGCATGCGCAGCTGCTCGCTGTACATGGGTACCTCGGCCGTCTCGTAGCCGTTGGCGATCTGTGCCGCGACGGCGTGCAGCAGACTTTTTTGCGTCATGGTTGGGACACTCCTTCTTCTTTCACATAGCGCCACAGGCAAAAAACGCAGGAAGCGCGCGGCTTCCTGCGTTGCAAAACCATGTGGATGCATGACGGACGCACCTTTTGGGCGCGGCCGTGGGTTTACCGGCAGAAAGCGACATTTCTTTGCGCACGACAACAACAGGTCGTCGGACATGCCGCGACCCGGATGCTGCTGCAGCTGCAAAGACGCATTGCTCAGGCTCCTTCCGGTACATTTCCCCCGCTTAAGGGGAATTCCTCTTCTTGTATAACACGATATGCCGCGCTTGTCAAGTGCGTGACGGCTCAGTGCTTTTTCTTCGGCAGCTTCGTGATGCGGCCGTCGCCGTGGTCGATGTACGTGTTTTCGAGCACGTCGATCGTGCTGCGGCGCCAGTCGGCGATGTATTCCTCGCGCAGCGCCTTGCGCTCGGCCTGCTCGTCGGGCGTGAGGTCGCGCTCGCGCGCGATGCGCGTCAGCTCGCTGATGCGGTCCATTTTTTCCTGTGTCAAGGCTCGTTCTCCTCTCAGTTTTTCAGGCTGTGCAGCGGGGCGGGGATGCGCCCGCCGCGGGCGATGAAGTCCGATGCGCTGCAGCGGTTGACCGGCATGACCGGCGCGCTGCCGAGCAGGCCGCCGAACGCCACCGTGTCGCCCACGGTCTTGCCGGGCGCGGGGATGATGCGCACGGCGGTGGTCTTGTTGTTAATCATGCCGATGGCGGCCTCGTCCGCGATGATGGCGGAGATCGTCTCGGCCGGCGTGTCGCCGGGCACGGCGATCATATCCAGACCCACGGAGCACACGCACGTCATGGCCTCGAGCTTTTCGATCGTCAGGCGGCCGGCCTCGGCCGCGGCGATCATGCCGGCGTCCTCCGACACGGGAATGAACGCGCCCGAGAGCCCGCCGACGTGGGACGAGGCCATGACGCCGCCTTTTTTCACCGCGTCGTTGAGCAGCGCGAGCGCCGCCGTGGTGCCGGGCCCGCCGACGGACTCCAGCCCCATCTCCTCAAGCACGGCGGCCACGCTGTCGCCGACGGCGGG
>ENA-OYXB01000777-OYXB01000777.1-human-gut-metagenome-genome-assembly--contig:-NODE-777-length-13702-cov-14.034806_pt1 | contig 13702 bp, 17 predicted proteins | sample MGYA00244176_ERZ653409 | MGnify/ENA primary metagenome ERZ653409 (study PRJEB26926, sample SAMN06164912) | human gut metagenome | biome: ENVO:00009003; feature: ENVO:2100002; material: ENVO:00002003... | reverse complement strand
GCGGCGGGGAAAGCCCGCCGCGCCGCCGCTCAAAAGCCGCCCCGAGCCGCTTTTCTTCTCACTGTATAAAAATACCTTCACGCGTCCATAACCTCTGCGAAGTTTTCGCGGAGGTCTTTTTTATGGAAAAGTTTTGCGTGTGCGCGCTTTTGACGGCGCTTCTCTTTGGGCTTGTCTTCACGTTCGGCAATGCGGAAAGGGGAGCGGAGGATCCCGCTTCCTATCTGCGCCTGCATGTGCGCGCCAATTCCGATTCCGAGGAAGATCAGGCAGTCAAATACCTCGTGCGTGACGCCCTCGTCGAATACCTGACGCCCCTCGTTGCCGAAGCGGAGAGCAAGGAAGAGGCGCTCTCTTTGGTGCGCGGGCAGCTGAAAGAGGCGGAAGCGATCGCCGAAGGGGTGCTCCTTGAAAACGGCTTTTCCTACGGCGCTTCGGCAAAGCTTACAAAGGAGGAGTTTCCGACGCGCGTCTACGAGGGGGCGACGCTCCCTGCGGGCGTGTACGACGCCTTCATTTTAGAGCTCGGCTCGGGCGAGGGGGATAACTGGTGGTGCGTCGTCTATCCGCCCCTCTGCTTTGCGGGCGGCGAGACAAATATCGTCTACAAGAGCAAAATTTTAGAGATCATCCGTTCCTTCTTTGCATAATTTCGGCGCGTTTTACAGACATTGTGCATGGGAGGAATTCATGAAAAAGAAATTACTCATCGGCGCGCTGGCATTGGCGCTCATGGCGAGCGTCTGCCCCGCGGCATACGCGCTTGCCTCGGCGGAAGGGGAGGCGGGCGCGGCGGAAGCGGTCGTTGCCGCCGCAGTGCTCCGTCAGGGTTCGACGGGCGGCGAAGTCAAAGAGGTGCAGCGCCGCCTCAAAAAATGGGGCTATTATTCGGGCTCCGTCGACGGCATCTTCGGCTCGGGGACGAAGAAGGCGGTCATCTCCTTTCAGAAGAAGAACGGGCTCACGGCGGACGGCGTCGTGGGCAAGGCGACGTACAAGGCGCTCGGCATGACCGATTCTTACAACGCGCTTGTTAGCGGCGGCTCTTCGGGCGGGGCGAGCTCGTCCGATCTCTATCTTCTCGCCAAGACCATCTACGCCGAAGGCCGCGGCGAACCCTACACGGGGCAGGTGGCGATCGGCGCGGTCATTCTGAACCGCGTGAAAAGTTCGTCCTTCCCCAACACGGTGGCGGGCGTCGTCTATCAGCCGGGGGCGTTCACGGCGGTCTCGGACGGGCAGATCAATTTAGAGCCCAATCAGACGGCGTATAACGCCGCGCGGGATGCGCTCAACGGCTGGGACCCTTCCTACGGGAGCCTCTACTACTATAACCCCGCCATTGCGACGAGCTCGTGGATCTTTTCGCGGCCGACGGTGACGGTGATCGGCAATCACGTATTCGCAAAATAAGGAGAATAAGGAGGAAAACATGGAAGAAGATCGGGAACTTTCAAGCGGGGCGGAAAAGGTGGAAAATATTGCCGCGAAGGCGGGCGAAGAGCGCGAACGCCTGATGGCGGACGCGCGCGTGGAAGCCGCTAAGGAGCGGGAGCGCGCCGCCCTTGTGAAGGCGCAGGAGCAGGAGGAGGCAAAGCGCCTCAAAGAGCGGCAGAAGAAGGAACGCCTTGCAGAGTCCGCCCGCCGCCGCGAAGCCAAGGAACGGGAGCGGACGGAAAAGGCGGAAGCGCGCGAACAGCGCCGCGAGGAACGCGCGAACAGGAGAAGGCGGGGCTCGGGCGTGGGCGGCTGGATCGCCGCCGTCGTCTCGCTCGGGCTTGCCTGCCTCACGCTGGCGACCGTCGTCACCGTGGGCGCGGTGCGCATGAACGAACTCGAAGCGCGCTTCGAAAATACCGCCCGCGAGGCGGTCTACGAGATGGCGGAAGCCTCCGAAGCGATGGACGCGAGCCTAACAAAGCTCCGCGTTTCGGAAGGGCGCAGCGAACAGCGGCGGCTTTTGACGGAAGTTGCCGTCGGGGCGGCGCTTCTCGAAAGCGCGCTCGAAAAGCTCCCCCTTTCGCAGGAGGCAGCCTTGCGCCTTTCGAGCTTTGTCAATCACACGGGGATGTACGCGCGGGCGCTCCTCGAACGGCTGAACATGGGCGGCTCTCTGGGCGCGCGCGAGACGGGGACGCTCGATTATCTCCACGCCGTCAATCTGCAGCTCCTGCGCGCCCTCAACGAGGCGGAGCATCACCTCTCCCACGCCGAGCTTTCCGCCTTTTTCAAGGGGAGTACGGAGGGCATGAACGCCCTCTTTCAGGAGATGGCGGGCTATACCCGTCTCCCTGCGGAAGGGCTCGTCGAGCCGCCCTTTGCGGGAGCGGGCAACGTGGGCAAAAACCGCCTCGCGGGCGGGGAGCTTTCGGAAACGCGCGCCGTGGAGCTTGCCAAGGAGTATTTTGCGGGCTATCACATCACGGAGGCGCACTGCACGGGCGAAGTGCGCGTGGGCGAGGCGACGCTCTATCACGTCGTCCTTTCGGATGGCGAGACGCAGTTCGACGCTGCGATCGCCAAGAAGGACGGCTCGCTTGTGAGCTTTTCGGCGCAGGGCGCGTGCGGACGGCAGGAGTTCGACCTTTCGGCGTGCGAAGGGCTCGCCCGCGAGTTTTTAAGCAAGGCGGGCATTGAAGACGTCGAAGCGGTGTGGGCGTCCGAACAGGGCGGCGTGGCGGAGCTCGCGTTCGTGCCCGTGCAGGAGGGTGTGCGGCTGTATTCCGACCTCGTCCGCGTGCGGGTGTGCGAGAGCCGCGGCCGCGTCGTGGGGATGGACGCCCTCATGTATCGCCTCAACCACCACGAACGCAAGATAGGCACGCCCCGCGAAGAGGCGGTCATCGCCGAATATCTCTCACCCCGCCTTAAAGTGGAAGCGGCGCATCTCGCGCTCGTGCCCTTCGGGGGAGAGGAGCGGCTCTGTTACGCCTTCGAATGCACGTTCGGGGAGGAGCAATATCTTGCCTTCCTCGACGCCGTGAGCGGCGAAGAGCTCGCGCTCTTCACGCTCGTGCACGGCGAAGGAGGAGACTTCCTGCGCTGAAAAGAGGGAAAGAGGGGGCGGCGCCCCGCGCAAACCGCGGGGCGCCGCCCTCAAAATGTGAGGCGGGCGCAAAGTCCTTGACTTTGCGCCCGCCTTCCCCTATAATAAAAGCCATGAAATACATCGAACTCACCGTACATACCGCCACCGAGGGGAGCGAGCTCGTCGCCGACGCGATGTGGGCGTACTCTCCTTACGGCGTCACCGTCTGCGACGCCGCCGACGCTGCCGCTCTTTCCAAAGATTCCACCGTCTTTTGGGACTATATGGACGAGAATGTCTCTTCGGAGAACCGCGACGTCCTCGTCAAGTGCTATTTAGAGCCTTCGGAAGCGGAGGAGAAGATCAAACTCATCATGGGGGAGATCGCCTCGCGCAAGGAGCTTTCGGAGGGCGCCATCGACTTCGGCTCGCTGGAAGAGACCAAGCGCGAGATCGAGGGCGACGACTGGATCGACGTGTGGAAGAAGCACTTCCGCCCCATCCGTCTCGGGCGCATCGTCGTCGTGCCCGAATGGATCGACTATAAAAAAGAGGCGGGCGAAGAGATCGTCTACCTCGATTCCAACATGGCGTTCGGCACGGGCGAGCACGAGACGACCTCAATGTGCGTCGAACTTCTGCAAAATTACCTGAAAGAGGGGGATACCGTCCTCGACGTCGGCTGCGGCAGCGGCATTCTGGGCATCGCCGCCGCGAAACTCGGGGCAAAGCGCTGCTATCTTTCCGACCTCGACCCTATCGCCGTCGAAAGCGCCGAACACAACTGCGCTCTCAACAACGTCGAAGATATTGCGCGCGTCACCCTCGCTGACCTTCTCACCGATTCTTCGGTGGAGGCAGACGTCATCCTTGCCAATATCACGGCGGAAATTCTGTGCCTGCTCGCGCCCTCTGTTCCTTCGCACCTCAGAGCGGGCGGCACGCTCATCTTAAGCGGCATCATCGAGAGCAGGCTCTCTCTCGTCAAAGAAAAATACTTATCCCTCGGTCTTACATGCAAGGAAGAGAGGCGGAAGGGCGAGTGGTTCGCGCTCGTCTTTTCGCGGGAGGCCTGAATGGCTGCCCCCAAGCGCTTTTTCGTGCAGGATATCGGGGAGGAAGTCGTGCTCTCGGGCGAAGAGTTCCGCCACGCCTCTCAGGTGCTCCGCCTCAAGACGGGCGACGAAGTCACCCTGCTCGACGGCAGCGGCGCCGAATATTCCGCCGTCATCGCCGAGTGTTCCAAGCGCGAGATGCTGCTCAACGTCCTAAATAAGACGGTCTCCGACAAAGAGCCCGAAGCGGAAGTCACGCTCCTTTTCGGCGCGCTCAAAGGGGATAAGTCCGAGCTCGTCGTGCAGAAGGCGGTCGAGCTGGGCGTTTTCAGGGTCGGCATCTTTTTGTCGCGCTTTTGTTCGGTCTCCTTCGGGGAGAACAAGCTCGAACGGCTCGAACGCGTCGCGCGGGAGGCGGCAAAGCAGTGCCTGCGCGCCCGCGTGCCCGAAATTACCCTCTATCCCGACCTCGACAGCGCGCTTTCCTCGGCGCAAACTTGCAAAAACAAGCTCTTTGCCTGCGAATTTTTGAAGACGGGCGAAGGGGACTTTACATCGCTCGAAGGAGCGACGGCGCTCGTCGTCGGCAGCGAGGGCGGCTTCTCGCGCGAAGAATTCGAACGGGCGAAGGAGCTCGGCTTTACGGGCGTTTCGCTCGGGAAACGCATTTTGCGGGCGGAAACGGCGTCCATCGCCCTTCTTTCCGTCGCGATGCACGCTTTGGGGGAATGGCGATGAAGGCGTGCGTGTTCACCCTCGGCTGCAAGCTCAACGAGGTGGAGAGCGCTTCCCTCATGAGCGGTTTGAAGGCGCTCGGCTACGAGACGACGGAAGAGCTCGGCTATGCCGATCTGTATCTTCTCAACACCTGCGCAGTGACCAAAGAGGCGGAAAAAAAGAGCCGCCAGGCGGTCGCCCGTATGCGGAAGTATAACCCCGACGCCCCCGTTATCGTCTGCGGCTGCGCCGCGCAGCACCACGCCGAAGATTTTTGGGGGCGCGAAGGCGTCGTCCTCGTCACGGGCGCGCAAGGCAAGGGCAGGCTTTTGGAACTTCTCCGCGAGGGGAAAGAGGGCGTCTTCGTTGAGCCCGAACAGGGGATTTGCGAGCTCCCCGCCCCGCAGAAGACAAAGACGCGCGCTTATCTTCGCATCCAGGACGGGTGCGACCGCTTCTGCTCCTACTGCCTCATCCCGTACCTTCGCGGCCGTTCGCGCTCGCGGAAGAAGGAAGCCATCGTAAAGGAAGCGCTCGCCTCTTCTTCTAAAGAACTCGTCCTCACGGGCGTGGATATTTCCGACTATCACGACGGAGAGTGCGATCTTGCAGGGCTTCTGCGCCTTCTGAAAGAGGTGCCCGCGCGCATCCGCCTGGGCTCGGTGGAAGAGAGCGCCGTCACGGACGAACTGCTTTCCGCCATGAAAGAGGGCAATTTCATGCCCCACTTCCACCTTTCGCTGCAGAGCGGGTCGGACGCGGTGCTCCGCGGAATGAACCGCCGCTACACCCGCGCCGAATACCTCGCTGCCTGCCGCAAAATTTACGAGGCGTTCCCCGACGCCGCCATCACGACGGACATCATCGTCGGCTTCCCGGGCGAAACGGAGGAGGACTTTCAAGCATCCCTCTCTATCGTGAAAGAGGCGGGGTTTTCGCGCGTGCACGTCTTCCCCTTCTCCCCGCGGGAGGGGACTGCCGCCTTCAAAAAGCCCGATCTTCCCGCTTCCTTGAAGCACGAGCGCGTGCAGCGGCTCATCTCGGCCGCCAAAGAGGCGGAAGAGGAATACCTTGCCCGTTTTGTGGGGCGGGAGAGCGAAGTGCTGTTCGAAGCGGACGGCGGCTATACGCCCAACTATCTGCGCGTCTATGCGGAAGGCGCGGAGGAGGGCTCGCTCTGGAAGGTGAAACTTTCGGGGCGCGAAAAGGACGGATTATCTGCTCAGCTTCTTCATCCCCTTGCGTGAAAAGCATAAACTTCGCAATACTTTGTCGCGCTGCGGCTCATCGGGGCAAGGCATGACGAAAGGAGCTGTCCACATGATAGCCTCCCCTGTGTAAGGGGGTGAGCCGCGCATGATACGCATCGCCACGGTGTGGCGTGCGTGCGCGGCGAACTGAGGTTTTTGCCATTGCGGGCAAAAACCGTGACCGAGGCGGCGTTTCCCTTGCGCCGCCGAGACGTGGCAGGCGAGGGACGAGCCTGACGGAGGGGTTGTGGAGCCCGCATGGCGCCTTTACAACCCTCCCGCCTCACTTCGTTCGGCACCGTCTCGCGCGGTAGTGCCCGCGCTCGGTCAGGGGATGCCTCGAACAATGGGGCATCCCCAAGCTCGCAAATGGTCAACGCCACACTGTGGCGTTGCCAAGAAAGCATTTGCTCGCCCCTTACACAGGGAGGGCAAAAAACAAGGCAACTTCCCTCGGTTACTTGCTCGTTTCTGCTTTCCATTGATTTACCTATAATTTTCGAATAAACCCAAACGGAGGTCAACATATGGATAACTGCATTTTCTGTAAGATTGTCGCGGGGGAGATCCCCTCCGCCAAAGTGTATGAGGACGACAAGATGCTCGTCTTCAAAGACATCGAGCCCAAGGCCAAAGTGCATCTTTTGTGCGTGCCGAAGGAGCACTTCGCCTTCCTTTCCGAAGCGGACGACAAGCGCGCGGCGCTCATCGGCAGCATGCTGCAAACGGTGGGTGCGCACTACAAGGAATGGGGGCTCGAAGAGGGCTACCGCGTCGTCATCAACCAGGGCGAGAACGCGGGACAGACGGTGATGCATCTGCATATGCATCTCCTCGGCGGGGAAGTCTTGGGCTGGTAACGGCGCTCGCTCCATAAACTTCGCAATACTTTGTCGAGCTTGCGTTTTGCCTTGGTCTCTTACGCCCTTGTAAGCTCCCTGCGGCAAAGCCGCGCTCTCCTCGTCTTGCTCGTTTCTGAAGCGAGGAAGTAACCGACAAGAGGGACTGAGGGGAGCGGAAAAATCCTTGCCTCCCTCGGTGAGGGAGGTGTCTGCGAAGCAGACGGAAGGAATTTTTCTTGTTTCAGTGTATATTCCTCATCAAATTTGTCAAACATCTCCCCGAAGAAGTTCGGGGAGGTTTTTTTATGCAGTCGTGGCGTAAAACGGTAGGGGCGGTCTCCAAACGTCCGCAGTCCAGGCAAAGCGGCTCTGTCCGCTGCGGGAAGTCCAAACGGGCGGCAAAGCTTGTCGCCGTCCTGCTTTCCTGCCTTGTGTCGGCGGGGGTGCTCTTTCTTTTATGGCACGCGCCTTCCTTCGCGGTCGCGGAGCGATACACCCTCTTTTTGGGCGAAACTTCCTCCGCAGAGGCGGTCGTGCTCGACGGGGATGCGCTCCCGCTCGTGCTCCCGTCCGAGGTGCGCGGCGAGAGCGCCGTCTTTCAAGGCGACCGTGCGGAAGAGCTGCTTAGAGCCTATCGCGCGCGCGTCCTCTTTACAGAGGAGGCGGCGGGTGCGGTCAGCTATTACTGTTATTCCCCCTATCTCGGCGAGGGCATCTTCTTAGACGGCGAATGCGTCAATCTGCACATCGCGGCGGGGAGGGGGCAGACGGCGGCGGGAACGCCTCTTCTCTTCGGCGGGTTCTGAACCGCCCGAGCCTCTCATTTTCGGCCGGTTTTGAACGCTCGAAAAAAATATCCCGAAGCGAGGTATAAAATTTGAAGATCGGGTCGACTATCCCATATAGACCGGAGGACAATATGAACGAAAAAGAGATGACCATCCAGAAGAAGAAACTGATCTATTCCATCCTGGCGGGCGCGGCGGCGCTGCTGCTCATCGCGGCGATCGTGCTCACCGTCTGTTTCGCAACGCGCGGCGAGCCCACGATCGACACGCCGCCCATCACCGAACAGCCGGGCGGCGACGAGGACAAGGATGACGAGAACGACAAGCCCGCGGGCGGCGAAGAGGTGCGCTTTGTGCTCCCTTCTTCGGGCACGCCCACCCTGTACGGCGAAGTGTACTATAACGAGACGCTCAACAAGATCTACCGTCATAAAGCGGTCGACTTTACGGCGGAAGAGGGCGAAGAGGTCGTCTGCATCGCGGAAGGCACCGTTCTCGAAGTCAGTCTGTCCGAAGAGCTCGGCAACCTCGTCACCGTCGACCACGGCGACGGGCTCGTGAGCGCTTACCGCTTTGTGGAGCCCGCGGAAGGGCTGAAGGCGGGCGATAAGGTGGAGCAAGGCGACGTCCTCGGTACGGTCGCCGCCCCCTACGGCACGGAGGCACACGGCGGCGCGCACCTTCACTTCGAGCTCATGCTCGACGGCGAAAGCGTCGATCCCGCCGATCACCTCGATCTTACCTACGAGGAAAAGTAAGGAACATCAGGCAAAGCTTACCAAAGAAGATCCCCCTTTTGCGGCGTTCCCCCCTTCGGAGCGCCGCTCTTTTTTCTTTGCCGCCCGTCCGCCCGCTCTTCTTCCGCCGCGCAAGAAAGCGCGCGGTTTGTCTGCGAATTTTCGCAAAATCTCCCATGTTTCTTTCAAAATCGGTTGACAAGCCCATAAAAGTGTGGTAAACTTCCGTTGTATCCTCGGAAGGGGGTAATTTTTTTGTATGGAGTTTATTTCGCATGGCTACCAAATCCACGAGAATGAAGATCACGTTTGAATGCACGGAATGCAAAAACAGGAATTACGACAGCTTCAAAAACAAGCGCAACGATCCCGATCGTCTCGAGCTCAAGAAGTACTGCCCCGTCTGCAAGAAGCACACCGTTCATAAGGAATCTAAGTAAATTTCCCGCGCCCTTTCGCGCATTGGAGTAAAAGAATGCAAAAGTCCAACGACAGCACCGAAAAGCTCGACGCCAAGAAGACCGACGTCAAAAAGCAGGACGCGCCCAAGAAGTCTGCAAAAAAGGGGGATCAGAAGCCCAACATCTTCGTCCGCGCAGGCAGAAAGATCAAGGAGACGTTCTCCGAACTCAAGCGCGTCACCTGGCCTTCCCTTCCGCAGGCGCTCAAATCGACGGGCGTCGTCATCGGCATCGTGCTTATCTTCCTCATCTTTATCACGGCGATCAACTACGGTTTTTCTGCGCTCTTGCAGCTTCTGACCGATCTGGGGGTTTAACGCATGGCAATGACAGACAGCGAGCCCAAGTGGTACATCCTTCATACCTACTCGGGCTATGAATCGATGGTAAAGGACAGCCTTTTAAGGCTGATCGAAAACAACAACTTGAGCGACAGCATCGTTGACGTCAAGATCCCCACCGAACAGACCATCGAAGAAAAGGCGAACGGCAAGAAAAAGGTCGTCGAACGCAAGCTTCTGCCCTGTTATGTCTTTATCAAAATGGTCTATTCCAACCAGCTGTGGTATCTCGTCACCAACACGCGCGGCGTCACGGGGTTCTGCGGCCCGCAGGGTCGTCCCATCCCCATGCGCGAGGATGAGATCCGCCGTATGCACCTTGAAGAATATGTTGCGGACGCCGACTTTAAGGTGGGCGACAGGGTCGCCATCGACAACGGCCCGCTCGAAGGCTTCGACGGCACCATCGTCGAACTCAACAACGAACAGCAGCACGCCAAGGTCAACATCCTCATGTTCGGAAGAGAGCAGGAGGTGGAGGTCGAGTATATCCAGATGCGCAAGATGCCCGAAACGGCATCCGAAGCGCAGGAAGTGCACGAAGCGGACTGAGCTTTGTGCGGAAATTCAGGCGAAAGAGCCCACTGCGGCTTTTCGATAACGTGGGAGAGACGGCAAATCTAAGTTTCAGGCCGCCTTGCAGGTACCACGAATACGGAGGAACAATATGGCTAAAAAGATCACTGCGGTAGTCAAACTTCAGCTCCCTGCAGGAAAAGCGACTCCCGGTCCCCCTGTCGGTTCGACGCTCGGCCCGCACGGGATCAACATCCCCGGTTTCACGAAGGAATTTAATGCGAAGACCGCCGGTCAGGAGGGGCTCATCATCCCCGTCGTCATGACCATCTACCAGGATCGTTCGTTCACGTTCGTCCTGAAGACGCCTCCCGCTCCCGTCCTCATCAAGAAGGCATTGGGGCTTGAGACTGCTTCGGCTACGCCCAACAAGGTGAAGGTCGGCAAGCTCACCAAGGCGCAGGTGGAGGAGATCGCAAAGACCAAGCTGCCCGATCTCAACTGCACGTCGCTCGAGAGCGCGATGAGCATGATCGCAGGCACGGCACGCAGCATGGGCGTGACCGTCGAGGACTGAGATATAAGGAGAATGTGGGAGAAGGCTCCGCCTTCGCTTGACCACAAGGAGGTAATTGATGAAATACGGTAAAAAATACGCCGAAAGCCTGAAGGCATACGACAAGACCCGCCCCTATGACGCAGCCGAAGCCGTGAATATCGTGCTCGGCAACGCCAAGGCGAAGTTCGACGAGACGATCGAGCTGCACGTGAGACTGGGCATCGACCCCCGTCAGGCAGACCAGCAGGTCCGCGGCGTGCTCGTGCTCCCCAACGGTACGGGCAAGACGAAGAAAGTGCTCGTCGTCGCCAAGGGCGAACGCGCAGATCAGGCAAAAGAGGCAGGCGCAGACTTCGTCGGCGCAGAAGAGATGATCCAGAAGATCCAGACGGAGAACTGGTTCGACTTCGACGTCATGATCACGACGCCCGACATGATGGGCGTGGTCGGCCGCATCGGCCGTATCCTCGGCCCCAAGGGCCTCATGCCCAACCCCAAGAGCGGCACGGTGACGATGGACGTCGCCCGCGCCGTGCAGGAAGTGAAAGCAGGTAAAGTCGAGTACCGTCTCGATAAGACGGCGATCATCCACTGCCCCATCGGCAAGAAGAGCTTCGGGAATGAGAAGATCCTCGAGAACTTCACGGCGCTCATGGACGCGATCGTCCGCGCAAAGCCCGCCGCTGCCAAGGGTCAGTACGTCAAGAGCGTCTCTCTTTCCTCGACGATGGGCCCCGGCGTCAAAGTCGCCTACAACAAGGGCTGAGCGAGCAATTTCCGCGTAAAATCGCTTGACGAAAGCGCGCGGATGTGCTAAAATCTCAATGTTAATATCGATACCGCAGACAACGGGTGCCGCAGTTCGGCTCAATATCCCGTCGAGGTAACGAACGGCAATGATTTTTCCTTTGCGCTTCGTACCCGTGCGGTACGGAGCTTTTTTTGTGGCTTTTCCCGCTATTGCACGGCGGGGAAGCGGGAAACGGGGCGCGCAAGCTCCCCAAGGAGGTAAACATGTCGGCAAATTTTGAAGCGAAAAAAGCGGTCGTCGAAGAGATCAAGGAAAAGATCAACGCCAGCAAATCCGTCGTCCTCGTGCAGTACGACAGGCTCACCGTGGCGGAAGTCACCGATCTTCGCAACCGGTTCCGCAATGCTTCGAGCGAGTATAAGGTGTACAAGAACACCCTCGTGAGAAAGGCGTTCGACGAGCTGGGCGTGAAGGATTTCGACAACGACCTCAACGGCGCGACGGCATTCGTCTTCTGCCCGGACGAGACGAGCGGCTGCTCCATCCTCGCCAAGGCAGTCAAGGATGCGCCCGCGCTTGAGTCCAAGCTCGTTCCCAAGAGCGCCTATGTGAACGGCGCCTATGTGGATGTAGCGGGGATCAAGAAGTTGGCGTCCATCCCCTCGAGAGAGGTGCTCATCGCCAAGATGCTCGGGTGCCTGCAGGCTCCCATCGCAAATCTCGCCTATGTGCTCGGCGCGATCGCGAAAAACAAGGAATAATTTTCTTAAAAAAACCGGAGGGTATTCAAAATGGATGTTCAGAAGCTGATCGAAGAAGTCAAGGCAATGAGCGTGGTCGAACTCAACGACCTCGTCAAGGCACTCGAAGAGGAGTTCGGCGTGAGCGCTGCGGCTCCCGTTGCAGTTGCAGGCGCAGTTGCAGCAGAAGCTGCTCCCGCTGAGGAAGAGAAGACCGAGTTCAACATCGTCCTTAAGGACATCGGCGCCAACAAGATCGGCGTCATCAAGGTCGTCCGCGAGTTCACGGGTCTCGGCCTTGCAGAAGCCAAGAAGGCAGTCGAAGCGCTCGGCGTGCTCAAGGAAGCAGTTCCCAAGGCAGACGCAGAGGCAGCCGTTGCCAAGCTCAAGGAAGCAGGCGCTACCGCAGAGCTTCAGTAACCCGATCGAAAAAAGACCGTCTCCCGTTCGGAGGCGGTCTTTTTTTGCGCCCGCCGCCCCGCGGAAAGCGCGGGGCGGCGGGCGCGGGAAGGTCGCTTTTCGGCGAAAGAGGAGCGATTTTATGCCCGGGCAGACGCCAACCATCCCCGCACACGCAATTTTCACGCTTTACTTCCCAAAAGCACTTGACGAATGCGCCAAATGCGGGTAAAATATTGGTAATTACCGCACGGGCTTTTGCGCCGTGTACCGGAGGTCTATTTGTGAAAAAGCTTCACCGCGTTCTTTCTCTCGCTTCTGCCGCAGTCATTTCCGCGGCGGCGATCGCCATGTTTACCGCCTGCGACAGCGCAGCGCCCGAGATCACCATCACCTATTCCTTCCTCGGCGAAGATTACGAAGTCGAATACACGCTCTCCCGCAAGGGCGCGCCTCAGACGGTGCAGCACTTCATCGAGCTTGCGGACGCCGGCTATTACGACGGTACCTGCATCCATGACTATGCCGACTCCTTCCTCTACGGCGGCGCCTATACCTGGGACGAGACGGCGAAGAACATCGTCGAAAAAGATTACTACAATATCGTCAAAGATTTCGACCTCACGCAGACCGTCTACACGGAGGGGGAGAGCGGGCAGCGCGGGCAGCCCCTCTACACGGTGCGCGGCGAATTTTCCGCCAACGGCGTGGAGGGCAACAGCAAGACGCTTTCCCACACGCAGGGCGCGCTCGTGATGTACTATACGAGCAAGGGCGACAGCTCCGTGCGCGTCGGCACCGTTCGTTCGGACGGCGACGAGTATCAGGAAGGCGATCCCTATAAGTACAACTGCGCGACGTCCATGTTCTACACCTATACGGGCACGGGTTCGCGCACCGATCTCGACAGCACCTATTCCGTGTTCGGCAAGACGAGCGACTACGACCAGATGAAGGAGCTCCTTGACGCCGTTCAGGAGTACATCGATACGCTCGACAGCTCCGAAGACTTTACCAAGACGGAGAAGTACTACGTCAACGAGCACGATGCCTATGATGCCGTGACGGGGACGACGACCTTCTCGGGCGAAAACATCTCGGCTGAATACCACGTTCCCGTGGAGCCCATCGTCATCAAGTCGGTGAAGGTCACAAAATACTAAACGGCAAACATTTCCCGCTGCCTGCCGGCAGCGGGATTTTTTTGTGTAAGCGAAAACCCCGCGATAGTCGCGGGGTTCAAGAGAGGCTTTGCCGATGAGCAGAATTGAATGGGGGGAGAAGTGTGTAGCGAGGCTATCTCTATATTTTGCCCCCCTTGTGTAAAGGGGGGGGTAAGGGGGGATTGTCAAAAAGCAGGGAACAATCCCTCAGTCACTTCGTGACAGCTCCCTTTGCACAAGGGAGCCTATTGCGCCGCACGGGCATGACAACCCTTCCGTCAGGCTCGTTCCTCGTCTGCAACCGTCTCGGCGGCGCAAGGGGAACGCCGCCTCAGTCACGGTTTTTGCCCACAAT
>ENA-OYXB01000776-OYXB01000776.1-human-gut-metagenome-genome-assembly--contig:-NODE-776-length-13704-cov-4.425086_pt1 | contig 13704 bp, 10 predicted proteins | sample MGYA00244176_ERZ653409 | MGnify/ENA primary metagenome ERZ653409 (study PRJEB26926, sample SAMN06164912) | human gut metagenome | biome: ENVO:00009003; feature: ENVO:2100002; material: ENVO:00002003... | reverse complement strand
CATGAATGGCTTTCGATAGTAGTCAATCTGCTCAGTGAGCGGCTCAGCGGCAAGCAATTCAAGTGCCGAGCGAATTTCTGTATTTTCTGACATAGCTTTCTTTACCTCGGCTCCCCTCTCTGAGGGGAGCTGTCGCCATAGGCGGCTGAGGGGAGTTTCGACCGGGGCAGCTCCCCTCAGAGAGGGGAGCCAGAATATATGTATTTACTTACGACTCAGCAACCACTTTGATATCAACGACGACGTGGCCACGGCCATGCCGACCGGCACAAAGAAGGTAATCGGCGCTTCAGAGAGCTCCATCACCAAGCACATGGCCATAAGCGGTGCCTGTTGTGAGGCCGAAAGCAACGAAGCCGCACCGATCAAGGCACACGCGGTTACCGAATCGGTCGGAAACATCAGTATCCATACGAGACCGAGCATCGCACCCAGCGTGGAACCTAATGCGATGCCGGGCTGCAGCACACCGCCCGACGCACCGGAGCGAATGGTCATCAGCGTCACCAGCGCTTTGGCAACAAAGGTGAGTGCCAACACACCCAGCAACATCCAGATATTGGACTGGGACAGCGGGAAACCGGCGTTCATCACGGATCCAGAAGGGCCGCTCCCACCCTGAAGCATGGCCCAGAACGATGCCATTCCAGAGCCCGCTCCCCCGCCAGAGGCCGAATCGGATACATTACCGCCGCCCGTCAGCAAGTTCCATGGAGAGGCGGCCGCTGAAGATGCCGACTGCATGGCACCAGCAGTGCCGGCGGTTTCAGGAATGAATGTGCTGAATCCAAGTTGCGCTGCGGCACGGCCGTTGCCCATCACCTGCGGCACAACAATCGCCACCAAACCGGTGATGAGACCAGCCAGCGTCATCTGCCACAGAATAGCCTTACCGGTTGGCTTGTGCGCTTCCGCCCATTGCGAACCTTTTCGGAACAATGCGCCGCCCACTCCACATGCCGCACCGCAGATCAGAGCGAACACCATTAACGTTGGCGTGGATTCCGGTTGCATGGCGGTAATGTCGTAGAACAGGTGATGCCCTTTGATCGCAACCGCCACGAATGCGGCAATGGCAGACATGCCCAGTCCAAACGCAACTTTTTCGATTGTCACATCTACCAACAGGATTTCGACGGCGAAGAACATGCCGGCCAGTGGCGCGTCATAGACGCCTCCTAGACCAGCACCGGCAGCCACTGCCACCACCATGCGCCGGTCGATGCCGTCAACGCCCTCGATATGGAACAGGTCGCAGAAACGTTGCGCGAGCATGGCGCCGAGTTCGCGTGGGGCGACTTCTCGGCCGATCGAGGCACCGGAGCCGACGATGAAAATCTGCAATACCACATGCGCAATGGTTTGCCAGAAAGGCATTCGCTTTCCCGCCACGGCCTTCTTGACTGAGGGCACCGCAGTCGTTTTGTGTCGCATCAGATACCAGATAATGCCTGCGATGCTGAGTCCCACGGTCACCGATATCGCACGGCGTGCAGCGGGCACGCCGAATGGACCAGGCAATTCTGGGCCTTCGATGTAGCCGAGCAGCACATGTTCAACGCCGTAGAGCAACAGGGTCAGCAGACCTGCTCCCACACCGATGAGCACGCCGAGCACAATGGTCGCCGCAGCGAGCCAACCAAGGCGTTTGATAGTAACCGTTGGCTGCATGTCAACCTCCGCACCCTATGCAACGAGTATGCCTTGGGAACTCCCCTCAGTCTCGCTACGCTCGACAGCTCCCCCTCAAAGAGGGGAGCCAAAGAAACAGTCCTTTTGCCAGAATAGGAAGAGCCCGGAACCATGAAACACGATTCCGGGCTCAAACAATCATGCTAACGCGATGAGGCTATGCTCACTCAGCATCCTTGGCGTCATCCTTGGCGGACAGTTCGTCGGCCACGGCGGCAGCAGCGGAAGCGGCCTCGACGGACTCGGACTCTTCGTCCTCAGCGGCCTCGCCCAGGAAGGCGGAGAGGTCCACAACCTCGCCATCAGCGGTGAACTTGACGGCGCGCATGCCGGCGAGCAGGCCCTTGGAACGGCCGACTTCCTGCACAGCGGAGCCAAGCTGGCCATTCTTGATGATGGCCTGGATGAAGTTGTTCGGATCCATGCCGTACTGCTGGGCGATGGAAGCGAGGAAGTTGAACACGTCGGACTGGGACACCTGAACGTCCAGCTTCTCGGCCAGAGCGTCGAGCACCATCTGATCGCGCAGATCCTTCTCCACGGTCTCCTCGGCCTGAGCCTTCTGCTCCTTGGTGGCCTTCTCCGGGTCCGGGGTCATGCCCTTGAGCTGCTCTTCGACCATGTTGGCCTTGACGCCCTTCGGCACCGGGATCTCGAGGCCTTCCTGCAGCTTGGCGATGAAGGCATCGCGAGCCTCGGTGGCCTGACGACCTTCGGCGTCCTGAGCGGCAGCCTTGCGGATGTCAGCCTTGAGCTCGTCCAGAGTGTCGAACTCGGAAGCTTCGGAAGCGAACTCATCGTTCAGCTCCGGCAGTTCCTCAGCCTTGACGGAGTTGACCTTGACCTTCACGGTGGCCTTCTGGCCCTCGTGCTCGCCGGCTTCCAGCGTGCCTTCGAAGGTGGTCTCCTCGCCGGCGGACAGGCCGTCAAGGGCCTCGTCCAGACCGTCGAGCATGGTGTTGGAGCCGAGCTCGTAGCTCACGCCTTCCTGGGAGTCGACGGTCTCGCCGTCAATCTCAGCAGTCAGGTCGATGTTGGCGAAGTCGCCCTTGGCGGCCGGGCGGTCCACGCCGACCAAGGTGCCGAAGCGCTGACGCAGGGTCTCGAGGCGCTTGTCGACGTCCTCATCCTTGACTTCCGGCTTGGAGATGGCGATCTCAAGACCGTCGATTTCCGGCAGTTCGATGTCAGGACGACGCTCGACGGTGGCGGTGAACTTCAGCTTGGTCTCGTCGTTGGCGGACTGCGGAACATCCTGCACGTCGAACTCCGGCTGAGCCATCGGACGAATCTTCTTCTCATCCAGGGCCTTGGAGTACAGCTCCGGGACCGCGTCGTTCACGGCCTCACCGGCGACGGCGGCGAAACCGATGCGCTGGTCGATGATCTTGCCGGGAACGTGGCCCTTACGGAAGCCGGGAACGTTCACCTGCTTGGCGATTTCCTTACGGGCCGCATCCAGATACGGGTTGAGCTCTTCCGGTTCAACAGTGACGGTGAGCTTCACCTTGGTGGGCTCGAGGTTACGAACGCTGATCTTCACGCTAATGACTCCTCAAAAGTCGTTATTTCTTACAGTTCTGCCGTAAGGCAACCTCTACATGATAACGCCACTTACGGACGGTGCAATGAGTTTCACTTGCCAGTTCCTTGCGCCCTGCTCGATCAGGAACGTCTCGACGTCCACTTCCACCGGGTCTTCCACCCAGCACAGGTTGCGTAGGATCTGTGGCTTGATGATCATCTCGGCCGGCGTGCGGGTGTCTTCGGCGATGCGGTTGATCACACGCCGCACCCGTTGCAGACGGTCATAACGCTCCGGATGGCGCTGTTGCCACAGCCGCATGGATCGGGGCGCGTTCACCACACCGTTTTCGTCCTGTTCGGGGGCGGGCATGGTAGGCCATTGGGTGGGCTTCAGGGCTATGGCTCGATCGATGGCCTGCTTCCAGACCTTCGGTTTGACCGCACGCTGAATCGGCGCGTACCGCTCGAACATTTTGTCCTGCTCGGTGCCGGTATGGATGCGCACACGCTCGTTCAGGGATCGGAGCGCGCGGAATTGGGCAGCATTGTGCGGCTTGTTGGTCGCCGCCTCGATGATTGATGAATCGGCCAATAACAGGCTGGGCGCAATATCGTATTGCCGGGCGAGTCGGTCGCGCTCCTCCCATAGGGATTTGGCGATGGCCAAGCCCCTTGGATCACGACTCAGCTGGGTGATGCGCGAGATACGCAGCCAAGGAATCGGATGCGGTTTGCGCGGGGCAAGGCCCGCAACCAAAGCGTGAGAAAACTCTTCAGCGGCCCACTCGTCCTTGCCTGCGGCTTTCAGGTCACGACGCATCATGGTTTCAAGTTCGATAAGCACCTCCACGTCGAGCGCCGCATAGTTGCGCCAGTCGCGCGGCAGCGGACGGTAGGACCAATCGGCGGCGGAATGCTCTTTGGCTAGCGTGATGCCGAGGTAGTGTTCGGTGACGGCGGCCAGACCAAAGCGGTGCAGGCCGAGCAATCGCGCCGCTATTTCCGTGTCGAACAGGGCTTTGGGTTTGAGCCCGATTTCGGCGAATCCGGGCAAGTCCATCAGAGAATCATGCAGAATCCACGTGGCGTCGCCCACGGCGTCATTGAATTCATTCCAATCAGCTCCGGCCCGGGTCAGGGCGACGGGATCAAGCAAGGCGATGCCTGCACCCTCACGTTTGAACTGAATCAGCCAATCCTCGTGTCCATAGCGGAAGCCGGACGCCCGTTCGGCGTCGGCGGCCAGCGAGCCCGTCGCCTCGGCCATCGCATCGCAGACACGATGATAGCCGTCCAGCGTCGAAGTGACATCGGGTACTCCCCCGCGAGGCTCTTTCAGCAGTCGGGGTTCGGTGTCACGGACGTCACTCAACTGGCGTCATCCTCCTCAAAACGGATGGTGGATCTGATGAATGCGGCCCACGAGCGGACTTGTGCGCCGGCGTCCATAGTACCGTCCGGCCCGGTCCCGTCAAGCGGGGTCCATGAGACGCGAATCTCACACCCGGCGCTGGTGGAGCCGGCCATCGAGCCAAAAGCCGTGTTTTGGGTCACGGTGACTGTGCCGGATACCGAATCCGGCTCGATGCCGTCGAAATAGTCGCACATGTCATCCCAGTACATGCCGGGGGTCAGAGAATCGTTTTCGGCGGTTTCCAGCGGCAGTCGCGCGAACGCCACGCAACGCCAGTTGGAATCCCAGTCAATGCGCAGCTCATGAGCATAAAGCATCATGATCCAGCCTGTGGCGATTCGTGATTCGGCATCGCTGCCAAGACCGGCGGAAAAGGCATCGCCGAGGGCACGCTCTCCCGCTTCGAATTCCACGCCGATACCATAATCGGCCAAGGTGGAAGGCACGGGAATCTCCCGATAGCGCACGTCATGGATGCGCTTCATGGTGCTGACGGATTCGACGGCTGCCCATACTTCATCCGGCACACCCTGAGGGCGCACGGGGCGTCCGTCGTTGGACTCTCCCGTAGGAAATGCGTAGATGTCGGCCATATCTCTAGGGTATGGGCGAACGGGCCGAATCGTGGTATTTACGCGCGGTTCGGCCCTGCAATTTAATACACGGTGAAGCCGTGGTCCTTGAACTGGTTGGTCACCCGTTCGCGGGTGGCGGCGTTGGGTCCCTTCTGGTTCTCCAGCGGGTATGGGATGCGCAGTTCGTGCCACTTCGGGCGGCCAAGCTGGTGGAATCCCAGCACGTCGATGTGTTCGACGGCATCGCCGAAGGACTCGCAGATCTTCGCCACGTTTTCGACGTTCTCTTCGGAGTCGGTCAGGCCCGGCACGAGCACAAATCGCACCCAGATCTTCTTGCCGGCCTTGGCCAGTCGCTGGCCAAAATCGATGGTGGGCTGCAAGGTGCCGCCGGTGACCTTGTGATAGGTCTCCTCGTCGCCGGATTTGACGTCGAGCAGACACAGGTCGATGTCCTCGAGCATCTCGTCGGTGTAATTCGTGTTGAGGAAGCCGGACGTATCGAGGCAGGTGTGCACGCCCATCTCCTTGGCGGCATGGAACACACGCGAGACGAAGGCGGGCTGCATCATGGATTCGCCGCCGGAGAAGGTGATACCGCCATGCGTGGCCTTGAACAGGTCCTTGTAACGATCGACCTTCTTGATCATGGCGTCAAGGTAGACGGGCTTGCCGTCGCGCATCTTCCAAGTGTCCGGGTTCTGGCAGTACTGGCAGCGCAGCGGGCAGCCGGACATGAACACGGTCATGCGGGTGCCCGGTCCATCCACGGAGGTGTTGATGTCCCAAGAGTGGACGAAGCCGATATCACCGGATTTCAGGGCGGAAAGGCGGTCACGTCGGTCGAGTCCGATTGGGGATTCAAAGCCGGAAAGGCCACCCATCAAAGTCTGCGAGGCATAGGTCTTCGATTCCTTGAGCATATGCCTGGTCGTGGTGCGGAACGTGGGTGTTGCGGGCATCGTTGTCCTCCTGTTCCAAATGATGCGAAAGTCTGTGGGAAATAAGGAAGGGGTGGAGCCGTGCCCCACCCCTTCAGTTAGTCATTGCCGCGGTTCGCGGGGTTGGTCATCAGTCGACGACGGCACCCTGGTGGAAGGTACGGGAGATGACGTCGAGCTGCTGCTCCTTGGTGAGCTTGACGAAGTTCACCGCGTAGCCGGAGACACGCACGGTCAGGTGCGGGTACTTTTCGGGGTGCTCGACGGCGTCCTCCATGGTCTCCTTGCGCAGAACGTTGATGTTCGCGTGGTAGAGGCCGTGGCCGTTGCCGGCGTCCAGAATGCCGACCAGGTTGCCGATGCGCTCGTCCTCGTCGCGGCCCAGGCCATCAGGGGTGATGGTGTTGGTCAGCGAGATGCCGTCAAGAGCGTCGTTGTAGTCGATCTTGCCGACGGAGAACATGGACGGCAGCATGCCGTGGGAGTCCATGCCGTTCTCCGGGTTGGCGCCCGGAGCGTACGGGGTGCCCTTGGCGTGGCCGGACGGGAAGGAACCGGTGTTCTTGCCGTACTCGACGTTGGAGGTGATCGTCAGGATGGACTGGGTCGGGACGGCGCCGCGGTAGACCGGGAGCCTCTTGACCTGGCCCATGACCGTGGAGACGACCCACTTGGCGATGTCGTCGGCGCGGTCGTCGTCGTTGCCGTAGACCGGGAACTCGCCCTCGGTGCGGTAGCCGACGATCAGGTCGTCGTCGGCGCCCTCAACGTACTCGTACTCGTGGCCTTCCAGGGTCTTCGCGTCCTTGTTGTAGATCGGGTAGACCTTGGCGTACTTGACGGCGGCGAGGGAGTCGGCGGCGATGGACAGACCGGACATGCCGCAGCCGAGGGTGCGGTACACTTCCTTGTCGTGCAGGGCCATCTCGATGGACTCGTACGCGTACTTATCGTGCATGTAGTGGATGATGTTCAGGGCCATGACGTAGGTCTCGGACAGCCATTCGAGGGCCTTCTCGTAGTTGTTCTTGACCTTCTCGTAATCGAGGGTGCCGTCGGCCTCCGGGGTAATCGGCTCGATCACGCCCTTGTCGATGACCTGCATGCCGGTCATCTCGTCGCGGCCGCCGTTGATGGCGTACAGCAGGGCCTTGGCGGAGTTCACGCGGGCGGCGAAGAACTGCATCTGCTTGCCCACGCGCATCGGGGAGACGCAGCATGCGATGGCAGCGTCGTCGCCCCAGTGGCTACGAATTTCCTTGTCGGACTCGTACTGGATGGCCGAGGTGTCGATGGAGATCTTGGCGCAGAAGCGCTTGTAGGCCTCAGGCAGCTTCGGATCCCAGAAGATGGTGATGTTCGGCTCGGGGCCAGGTCCGAGGTGCTCGAGGGTCAGGGTGTTGAGCAGACGGAACGAGGTCTTGGTGACCATCGAACGGCCGTCATCGCCGAAGCCGGCGTCGGACCAGGTCGCCCAGTACGGGTCGCCGGAGAAGATCGAATCGTAGTCCTTGGTACGCAGGAAGCGCACGATGCGCAGCTTCATGACGATGTTGTCGATGAGCTCCTGGGCGTCGGTCTCGGTGATCTTGCCGGCCTGGAGGTCGCGCTCGATGTAGCAGTCGAGGAAGGCGGAGTTGCGGCCGAAGGACATGGCGGCGCCGTCCTGGGACTTGATGGAGGCCAGGTAGCCCATGTAGGTCCACTGCACGGCTTCCTGCGCGGTCTGGGCCGGGCGGGACAGGTCGAGGCCGTACTCGTTGCCGAGGTTGATGAGCTTCTTCAGAGCCTTGATCTGCTCGTCGTGCTCCTCACGGAAGCGGATCCAGTGCTCGATCTCCGGCTCGGTGAAGTCGTTGCGGTACGGCACGGAGTCCTTGTCGCGCTTCTTGAAGGCGATGAGCTTGTTCACGCCGTACAGGGCGACGCGGCGGTAGTCGCCGATGATGCGGCCACGGCCGTAGGCGTCCGGCAGACCGGTGAGGATCTTGTTGTGGCGGGCGACCTTGATCTGCTTGGTGTACACGCCGAAGACGCCGTCGTTGTGGGTCTTGCGGTACTTGGTGAAGATCTTCTTGATCTCCGGATCCGGTTCCTTGCCGGCTTCCTTGATGGCCTGCTCGACCATGCGCCAGCCACCGTTCGGCATCATCGCGCGCTTGCAGGGAACGTCGGTCTGGAGGCCAACGACCACGTTATCGACTTCCGGGGAGTCGATGTAGCCGGCCGGGAAGGCGTCGACGTCGGCCGGGGTATGGGTGTCCACGTCGTAGACGCGCTGCTTGCGCTCCACGGCCAGGTAGTTGTCGTCGAGGTACTTCCACAGGTGCTTGGTCTTCTCGGTGGCAGGAGCCAGGAATGTCTCGTCGCCCTCGTACGGGGTGTAGTTCTTCTGGATGAAGTCGCGGACGTCAATATCCTTCTGCCAGTTGCCCTCGGTGAAGCCGGCCCACGCCTTGGCGTCGAGCTCCTCCTGGGAGACAGCTGCATTTTCCACTGCGGTCATGTCACTCCTTAAATGGGGTTGTAGGTTTCGCATCTTCACGGAACCCTTGGTTCAACAGTGTAGTTGGCACTTGCTTGAGAAAAGCTGAAATTGGGAGTGAGCTATCTCACATTGTTTCTGTGAACGCTACCATTCCAATGGCTTCTAGATATTGATGGGACTATTGCACGTCTCCAGATATGGGAAACCGCTCATACTGTGATGTTCGTATGAGCGGTTCGGTCTTGAGATTGACAGCAGAACCGTATCCGTCAGTTTTCGACCGTCAATCCTCGGGGCGAGCCTGTGCGGGTTTCACGCCGTAGTTCTTCCAGCGCCGGTTCTCCTCCTCCCATCTGGCATTGCGGTCCACCACGATGTCCCACGCATGTTCGGCGTCTTCCTTGGTCTTGTACGGACCCATGCGCTGTTCGATCGGTGAGACCATGCCCAACTCGACCTGCTTCTTGACGGTGTTGAAATACCACTGCTTCTTGTTATCGTCTGTCATTGGTACCTCCTCAACGGTATTACTTGCTCCCGCTGGCGGGAGCAATATATGTTTATTCCCTGAATGCGTTGGTGACGGGCAGTCGGCGGTCGCGGCCGAACGCGAGGGCCGTGACCTTCGGTCCCAGCGGGTATTGGCGGCGCTTCCATTCGGCGCGGTCCACCAATCGCATCACGGTGTCTACGGTGACCTGGTCGAAGCCGTCGGCTAACAGGTCGGCGCGGCCGTGCGCGTGCTCGATGTATGCGGCGAGCACCTTGTCGAGCAGCGCGTATTCGGGCAGGGAGTCGGAGTCCTTCTGCCCGGGGCGCAACTCGGCCGAGGGAGCCTTCTCGATGGATGAGACCGGAATCATCACGCCGTCCTTCAACGGGATGCCGGCGTTGCCGTCCTCGTTGCCCACGATCTTGAGACCGCCGATGCCGACGCCTGCGGCCGCGGCCTTGTTACGCCAACGGCTGATCTCCCAGACACGGGTCTTGAGCAGGTCCTTGATGGGTGCGTAGCCGCCTACCGCATCGCCGTAGATGGTCGAGTAGCCGCAGGCGAGCTCTGACTTGTTGCCGGTGGCCACGGCGAGCAGACCGCGCGAATTGGAGCTGGCCATCACGATCACACCGCGGATGCGGGCCTGCAGGTTCTCGGCGGAGACGCCATCAAGGTCAAGTTGCTGTTGGTAGGCGTTGAACAATGGCTCAATGGGCTGGACCTCGTAATGGGCGCCAATGTTGGAGGCCAAATCGGCGGCGTCGTCTTTGGAACCGTCGGAGGAGTACATGGAGGGCATGGAGATGCCCCAGACGTTCTCGCCGCCGCATGCGTCGGCCGCCATGGCGGCTACCAGTGCGGAGTCGATGCCTCCTGAGAGGCCCAGCGTCACGCCGGTGAAGTGGTTCTTGGCCATGTAGTCCTTGAGGCCGAGCACGCAGGCGGTGTATACCTCTTCGTCCGGGTCGAGTTCCGGAACGATCTCGGCCTTGGCCTGATGTTCGGCGGCGGAATCGAAGTCCCAGAACGTCAGGTTTTCCATGAACATCGGGCTGCGTTCGATAAGCGTGCCGTCGGCGTCGACCACGAAGCTGCCGCCGTCGAAGACGAGGTCGTCTTGACCGCCGACCTGATTCAGGTAGATGACCGGGGCGTTAACCTCGGCGGCACGACGCTGGGCGAGCTCGAAACGGGTGTTGGTCTTGCCTTCCTCATACGGCGAGCCGTTGATGGTGAGCAGCAGGTCGATGTTCTTGGTGGCCAGGTCGGCCACCGGGCCGCCGTCCTGCCAGATGTCCTCGCAGATGGCCACGCCAATGGTGGCGCCGTCCACGTCGAGGGTCACGGAGCGGTCGCCGGCGGAGAAGATGCGGAATTCGTCGAACACGCCGTAGTTGGGCAGGAAGTGCTTGTCGTAGCCAGCCCAGACCACGCCTTGGTGCAAGACCACCAGTCGGTTGCGCGGCTTGGAGGTCTTGCGGTCGGTGCCCACGGTGCCGACCACCACGAACAGATCGCCGAGGCCGTCGTCGTTGAGCTGGGTGGCGAGTTCGTTGGCCTTGTCCCATGCGGCTTGGCGGAAGGTGCGGCGCAGGGCCAGATCCTCGATGGGGTATCCGGTGAGGGTCATTTCCGGGAAAACAACCACTTGGGCGTTTCCTGCGGCGGCTTTACGGGAGTAGTCGAGCACCTTGGCGGCGTTGGCGTCAAGCGCGCCGACGCAGGTGTCGATCTGGGCGAGTGCGAAGCGAAGCTGTGTCATAGATTCTTAGTGTAGCCGCGTATGACGTCGGATTGCCTGTTCTTCCGGCTTGGCGTCATTCATTAGGTCGTTTTTGCGTTCATTAGGTCACTGCAATGCGATATCAGTCGTTGCAATGGCGCGATTCCAACAACCAGTATCGCCGTTCACCGACCTAATGGACGATGAATCGACCTAATGAACGAATGCCACTCCCCTCAGTCAGCTTCGCTGATAGCTCGTCCTGCACTTATGGACGGGCGAGGCCCGCGCATATCTGGTTCGGCTGTCGCCTCACCTTCGGCTACAGACAGCCCACTGGGCTGTCTGCCTAACGCCTCAGCCTCCGGAGGCGAGCCAGAAAAGGATTTACTTCAGCTCGTTGAGCACGCGCAGAGCGGTGTTGACGTAGAAGTTGACGAAGGTGGGAATGGATTCGTCGAGACCCACGAAATGCGGGCTATGCCAGTCGGCGCAACCTTCCTGGCCGTTTGACCCGACGAACGCGAACACCGGCAACGTCACCTTGGCGAATTCGCAGAAGTCCTCCCCCGCCATCGACTGACGTATCGGTTCGAGCTGCGCGTAGTCGTTGACATCCGCCGCCACGGCCTTGGCGAGACCTGGATCGGAGACCAGCGGGTCTTGAAAGTCATCCCAGACCACGTCGGCGCTGATGCCGTATGCCTCGGCGGTGTGTTCCACCACTTCCTTGAATCGGCGGCCGACCAGATTGCCATCCGACTTGTGGAAATAGCGCACAGTCCCTTGGAATCCGGCTTCGGCGGGCACCACGTTCCACACATGGCCGCCGTGCACTTCGGTAACGGACAGCACCAGCGGGTGGAAGGGCGTGACGTTGCGGCTCACGATGGTCTGCAGGCTCAGAATAATACTGGCGAGCGCTTCGATGGGCCCGGTGCCCTTGTACGGGTAACCGGCGTGGGTGCCTTGGGCGTGGAGGGTCACGCGGAATTTCACGCAGCCGGCCATCATCGGCTCAACGCCGATGGCCAGCTGGCCGGGCGCATAGTTGGGGTTGTTGTGCGTGCCGATAATGGCTTCGACGTCATCCACGAGTCCGGCGTCGATCATGGCGCGAGCGCCTTGGCCGGTCTCCTCACTCGGCTGGAACAGAATCTTGATCGAGCCGGCGAACTTGTCACGGTGCTCGGCGAGCCAGAAGGCGGCACCGAGCAGACCGGTCATGTGCAGGTCGTGGCCGCAGCCGTGCATCACGCCTTCATTGACGGAGCTGAACTCCAGTCCGGAGTCTTCCACGATGGGCAGGCCGTCGATGTCAGCGCGCAGCCCGATACGCGGCCCGGGACCGGCCTCGCCCTGAATGAGCCCCACAACACCAGTCTCCAGCGGGTTGTGCAGGATCTCGATGCCGTGCGCCTTGAGCTGGTCGGTCAGATAGATGCTGGTGCCGAATTCACGGAAACTACGCTCCGGATGGGCGTGCAGGTAGTGGCGGATAGTGATGAGTTCGTGGTCGATGTCGATATGTTCACTCATGGTTCCCGATTCTAGTAGCGCGAAGAATATATTGCGGCCCTCGCTCCATATTGGCGAGGGCCGCGATCTATGGGGTCAGTATGCCTTGTTATTGCTGGCGTTTGAGCAGTCGTTTGGCGATGGCGTTGGCGATGCCCTGCACCACCTGGACCAGTACGATCATGATGATCACGGCCGTCCAGGTGACGGTCTGGTCGAACTTCTGGTAGCCGTAGGCGATGGCGAAGTTACCGAGACCGCCACCGCCGATGTAGCCGGCCATGGCAGACATGTCGAGCACGCCAATGAACAGGAAGGCGTAGGCCAGGATCAGCGGTGCCAGGGCTTCGGGGATGAGCACGGTGCGGATGATGGTGAGCTTGCCGGCACCCATCGAACGCGCGGCCTCGATTACTCCCGGGGCGACCGGCACGAGATTCTGTTCGACCAGACGCGAGGTGGCGAAGGTGCACATCACCACCATAGGGAAGATGGCGGCCACGGTGCCGATGGACGTGCCGACCACGACGATGGTGAGCGGCTGCATGGCTGCCAGGAAGATGATGAACGGAATCGGGCGCACGATGTTGACGATGATGTCAAGGATGCGGTAGACGACCGCGTTCTCGAACAGGTTGCCGGGGCGGGTGCCATAGAGCACCACGCCGAGGATCAGGCCGAGGAATCCGCCGATGACGAGGGTGACGAGCACCATGGTCAAGGTCTGGCCAATGGATTCGAACAGTAGTGGACGCAGCACGTTCCAGTCGCTATGCGGGTTGGCGAGGATGATCATGCGTTGGCTCCTTCATGTGCGGCGGCGGACGCGGCGGGCGCGGTGGCAGTATCGGCCGCCAGTGGGTCATGGGCGCGGTCTTCGGCGTAGGAGGCATGTCCGGCGACTGCGTCGGCGTAGGCCACAGGCTTTGCGGCGGTGCCGAAGTCGATGACGTCGCTATTGGCGGCGAGCTCGCGCAGGAATTCGTCCACATGCCAGCCGGGCCCGTTGAATTCGTAGGTGATGGCACCGATGGCGGTCCCCTTGACCGTGTCGATGCCGCCGTAGAGCAGGCTGGATTCGACGCCGTATTTGGCGATGAGTTCGGAGATATTCTGTCCGGATGCCTTGAGTTCATGGCCTTGGGTGCCGGAAACGTCCTTTTGGCGGATAAGCACGGTGACAATGCGGCCCGACCATTCGTGATGCAATCGCTCGACCCGGTCTTCCTCGGGCAGGCCAGACAATGCGGTGGCGATGAATCGCTTGGTCACCGGCTGCTGGGGTGCAGCGACTGTCTCTTATACACATCTGACGCTGCCGACGAATAGC
>ENA-OYXB01000762-OYXB01000762.1-human-gut-metagenome-genome-assembly--contig:-NODE-762-length-13905-cov-14.758989_pt1 | contig 13905 bp, 7 predicted proteins | sample MGYA00244176_ERZ653409 | MGnify/ENA primary metagenome ERZ653409 (study PRJEB26926, sample SAMN06164912) | human gut metagenome | biome: ENVO:00009003; feature: ENVO:2100002; material: ENVO:00002003... | reverse complement strand
AAGAACATTACAAATGCGCGGAATGCGGCAAATTGTTCCTTGACGAAAACGGAACTACCCCCGCGACGGAAGCCGACCTTAAAATTGCAAAACTTCAGAGCGGAGGTTGCTTCGGGTCCGTAAGCGGTTTAGGTTTTACGTTTGTTGCGGTCGGTATGGCGTTCGTAGCGTTAAAGAAAAAACGCGGTTAAACTTATAAAATAATAATATAATAACAAAACACGAAACTATGAAAAAATTTATATCCGTATTATGCGGAGCGGTTGTCGCCGTGTGCGCGGCGGCAACCGCCGCTTTCGGCGGAATAAACGGTTATTCCGCAAAAGCCGAAGAGTCCGCAGAAAATCAGAAATTTGCGCTCGATACGGGCGCGTATACCCTTAAAATGGACGATTCCGTTACCATGGACGTAAGTTACGCCCATGGCGCGACGTATTTATATAACAAACGCGATACGAACGGTAATATTCGTCTTAAATTCAAGACGATTTCTGTTTCGTCAAACCTTGCAGATGCCGCAATGTACGGACTTGTCAGGGGAAAATCCAAAAATTCCGCATACGCTTATGATGACACGGCAAATACTTATTGGTATATTTTCGGCAATCACCTCAGCGGTTCATCGGGTAAAACGATATACAAAGCAGACGCGTATACCGATATTTTATATGACGTTAAGACGCATACGTTCAGCGTGAGCGTCGACGGAAGCGACGTTACCGCCGAAATGAGCAAATTTACGGCATCGGCAAAAGCCGACGTTGTCGATAATAAAGGCGCGACGAAAATTTGTTGGGACTCCGTCAATATCGGTAATAACGACCCCGCAGATTCGATTGCCGTAACTCTCACGGATTTTGCTCTTACCGATGCCGACGGATACAATCTCGGCGTTGCCATGGGGCGAATGGCCTATGAAAAAGGAGAGTATTCTTACGCAGAAAGCATTTACGGCTACGCGGGCAAAACGGTAACCGTTAAATATATCGGCGACGGCGACGACGGTTTGCCGCTCGTTTACGGTTCCGACGGCGCAAGACTTAAAATACCCGTTACCTCGCTCGGCAACGGCGTATATTCTTTCGTTATGCCGGAAGACGACGTAAAACTCGTTATGAAACGCCGTGTCGAAAATTCCGGAATTTACGGTACTTATCTGAGCGCGGCAAGCGGCGATTATTTCGTTTTCGGCGAGCAATCGTATAAGTCGGTAAAAGGAGTTAAAACCGATATAAATCTCGTCGCGTATTCGGGCGGGATAGTTGAGATTATCGATGGCGAAAACACCGCGGAAGGCTCATATACTATAGGCAAACTCGTCCTCGGCGAAACCGTCTACAAAAAATTGCTGAAATATTCGGTTACTTTCGTCGTAGACGGAAAGACTGTCAAGAGCGAAACGCTGTCCTCGGGCGACTATTTCGCGACCGCGCCCGCAGATCCGACAAAAGACGGCTACGTTTTCGCGGGGTGGAGAACTTCCGACGGAAAAGCGTACGAAGCCGATAAAACGATAACCGAATCCACGACTTTTTACGCGGTTTTCAACGAGGAGGGCGGACACGTCAACCCCGCAAATGAAAGCAAAGGCGGATGCGGAGGACATATCGCGTATTCGTGTTTTGCGATTATTCCGCTTGCCGCAATGATTTTAGGCTTAAAGAACAAACGCGAAGGCGGCAGGTAAAATGATCAGATACGGTGTTGCGTATAAATTAAAAAAAGCGGGCTTCATTCTTTCGTTCGTAATATTGCCGACGATTACGTTTCTGGTGTTTTACGTCTACGTCAATTTAGACGCTTTCGTGATGTCCTTTCAACAGAATATCGACGGAGAAAAGATATGGACGCTGAATAACTTTAAAGACGTTTTCGCCAATCTTTTTCCTCCTAACGACGAGATGAAAGAGGCTTTCAGAAACACGTTTATAACTTTCGGCGTAAATATGATAACGTTCATCGTCGGAGTTTTCGTGTCATACTTTCTGTATAAGAAGATTTTTCTGTATAAGGCGTTCCGGGTAATATTCTATCTGCCGAGCATATTGTCGGCGGTTGTGCTTTGCGCGATTTACTATAATCTTCTCGAAACCGACGCATGCAGAAATCTCGTGCAGAAAATTTGCGGGCTTTCCGAGCCGCCGCGGATATTTTCCGATTCGAGATTCGCAAACAAAGCCGTGCTTCTCAATATGGTATGGCTAACGTTCCCCGGCAACCTGATTATCTGGGGCGGAACGTTTTCGAGAGTCCCCGACGGGGTTATCGAATCCGCCAGGATAGACGGCGTAAACTGGGTGCAGGAGGCGTTTAAGATAATTATTCCCATAGTATGGCCGACTTTCGCGCTTATGTTCGTTTTACAGATTGCCGGCATATTCGGCGCAAGCGGACAAGTTTTCCTGCTTACCATGGGTACGGAAGGCACGCAGACCATATCCAACTGGATGTATCTGCAAGTCTATTCGGTGGCGATAAACAACTCGTCCAACGCGTTCAACTATATGTCCGCGCTCGGCTTGTTCTTAACGGTAATATCCTGCGCGGTATCGCTTACTATCCGAAAAATTTCGGGTAAGGTGTTTCAGGGGGTGGAGTATTGATGAAAGTCAAAAAACATTTTCTCGGCTGGCAGAAACGGAGCGCGTCGGAAAGAGTTCTTTATTGCATAATCTTCGCGATATTCGCGCTCGTCGCGTTTTCGTATCTGTATTGTCTGTGGTGGTGCTTTATGTCGGGAATGAAAACGCCCGACGATATAGTCGCCAACCCGTTCGCGCTCCCGACCAAGTGGCGTTTCGACAATATTCCCAAGATGATGGAAATGTTGAAAATCAACGACACGGGCTTTTGGGGAATGCTTTTTAACAGCATATATTTTTCGGTAATCGGCGCGTTTTTCTCGGCTTCGTGTACCGCGATGCTCGCCTACGTTACCTGTAAATACAAATTCCCCGGTTCCGGCGCTTATTTTATCGCTTCGCTTATAACTATGATACTTCCGATATACGGCACGGGCGGAAGTATGTATCTTTTACTCGATAAGTTAGGGCTTCTGAACAGCCGACTTATGATAATAACTTCGTTTTCGGGCATAGGCGTTTACTATATGTATTTCTACGCCTTTTTCCAGAACGTAAGCAATACTTACGCCGAAGCCGCAAGAATAGACGGCGCAGGCGATTATACGATATTTTTCCGCGTAATGTTTCCGCAGGCGTTCCCGATGTTCGGGGCGATATTCCTTATGATATGGATGGCGGAGTGGAACAACTATTCGACGGCTTTGTTATATCTTAACGAACTGCCCACTCTTTCGGTAGGTATATACCTTTTCAGAACGGAATCGGGCGGCGACTTCGATATTCTCTATATGGCATACTTTATAACGTGCATACCGCCGCTCGTAATCTTCGCGTTTTTCAACAACGTGCTTATGAGTAACGTATCTTTGGGCGGTATAAAAGAATAGGAGGTTAAATTATGAAAAAATCAGTTAAATTCGTTGCGGCGGCTCTCGCTGCGGGGCTTGCCTGCGCGGCGTTTGCCGGTTGTAACAACAAGGAAAAGCCCAACAGCGCGACGGATATCGAAATATCGTTCTGGGAAGGAAGTTTCGGAAAGACCTTTATGGAAGATATAGTTTCCGGCTTTATGAAAAAATATCCCGAATATAAAGTAGATTTAAGAACGAGCAAGAACGCGCAGACTATTGCCAATTCCTTGCAGAAACGTAAAAACGACACTACGGATATTTACTTCAATCAGTTGTCGATTTTTATGAACTACACAGACTTGTTCGCCGACCTTTCCGAAATCGTTACCGAAACCATACCGGGCGAAACGAAATCGATTAAGGATAAATACGACAAATCTCTCTACGAATCGCTTAAAAACGAAAACGGAGAGTTGAAAACACTCGGTTGGGCAGGCTCGACGACAGGTATTTTCTACTATGCCGACGTTCTCGAAAACGAGGGAATCGACGTTCCGAGAACGACCGACGAACTTGCAGACCTTGTTACGTCACTCGGTAAAAAAACGTCTTTCGTCCAACTTAAAGACGCCAGAATGGGTTATTATCAATATCTCGTGAAAGCATGGATGGCGCAGTACGCAGGGCTCGATTATTACAACAACAATTGGCTTCAACTCAAAGACGAGTCGGGCAAAACCCCGTCGAAAGACGTTTATTTAAGCGAAACGGACGGCAGAAAACAGGCTCTCGACGTTCTCGGCTCGTTACTTAACAGCAAGACGAGTATCGAAGACCCCGACAAATTTAAGGTCGCAAGAATGTTCAATCTCGGCGACGCGGTCATGATGGTAAACGGCAACTGGGTGTTCGGCGAGGTGGACGCGCTTAAAGAAAAGAACATAAAGATGATGCGTACTCCCGTTATCAGCGCGCTTGCCCAGAAACTCGAAACCGTAGCCGACGACGAAGAACTCGCCGCGCTTGTTTCGGCTATCGATAACGTGCTTGACAACGGCGCGACCGTTTCGCTTACCGGCAGCGGCTACGACGTATCGCAAGCCGATTGGGACAGAGTTTACGCCGCGAGAACCATGGTATATAACAACGGCAGCGAACACGCCATGATCGTCAACAAATATACCAACGCAAAGGACGGCGTAAAGAAATTTATTCAATACTACTATTCCGACGAAGGATTGGCAAAGTTCATAAACGCCACGCACTATTCGGCTAACGCAAACCTTACGGACGAAACTTTCGTAAACACTTCGAGCTGGACGGCTCACGAAAAAGAGCAATACGCGAGAAGTAAGACCAACACCAACGTAACCGACGGTAACGCGACGAGCCCCGTATTTTCAAAAACGGCGACTCTTCACCTTTACGGCACGGTAGATATCGTAGGTCAACTCACTACTACGAATAATCCGCAGAGCGCGGCTGCTCTCTGGACGGCATTCAAAAATAACGTAAACGACGCGAGGACGGGCTGGACGATGTGGCTTAAAAACGCGGGTATAAAGGGGTAAAAAATGAAGAAATTATTACAAAAAATCGCGCCTGCGTGCATTGCGCTCGCGCTGTGCGCCCTTCCTGCCGTTACCGTTGCGAACGCAGGTAAATCGGACGTTAACGTTGCGGATAAAGCTTCCATTACCGGTCAACTCGACAAAGGTAAATGGAGAATTGCCGGCAACGTAAAATCCGAGAACGACGCCGTTGTTTTCGACGGCGATTGCAGCGAAGACGCAAGGATTACCACAAGATCTGTTTTCAAGGATTGTTCCGCCGACGGAATAGACGAAATTTATACCTCGTCTTTCACGCTGACGATTTCCGATATTCCGAGCGGTGAAAACAACCGCTTTGCGGTTTCGTACGGAATGGATAAAATCGCAGGCGAACTCGGAGAAAAAGGGACGAGCGAGGTGTATTTCGTCAGGGATAACAAACGGCTCAAAGTCGGCGTTTGCAAATTCGACGAAGAAAGCGGGGCAAAGACGGATATAGTTGCTCCCGTCGAATATCCGTCGCTTAATTTTGGCAGCAGTTTCACGCTTAACGCGTCTTTGGTTACGGACGGGTATATGACCGTTACGATCGCTCCCGCCGGGGTTTCCGCGCCGCCGTACGTGCTGTGCGACGACGCGACGGTTGGCAACACGGACCATTCCGTTTCGGGGCGCGTTTGCATAGGTCAGACGGCTGTGTGCGAAGCGACGATATCGGCGGTTAAGATTAAGTCGTACGATTATACCAACGCCGCCACTCCTATCGAACTTACCGAATCTTTCGATAAAGACGAATACAACGGCAACGCCTTCTATACTCGTTCCGACCCCAACGACGGAACTAATCTGTCGGGCGGAGTAAAGGTGGAAAACGGCGCGTTGACTTTCACGGGGCGTCCGTGCTTTATAAGTTCGGTATACTCGTACTCCAACTTTGAAATGACTTTCGATCTTATCGACGTAACGAGAAAGACCGTGACAGACGCGGACGGAAACGTCGTGAAAGAAAAGGCGAGCGGCTGGCTCGGATTTTCGCTCGAAGCATCTACAGGAAGAGGCTCTTTCGACAACCACGCCCGTACAAACGTTCTTTACACTATGGAAGTGGAAGAAAAGATAAGCAGACTTTACAATCAACTTAACAGCAATCCTAAAATGCAGGAATATCCTTCGACGTATAAAACCGTCGAAATGGATATTTTAAGCGAAAAGAACGAAGGCAAAATATACAACTATAAGGTATCTATGCAAGACGGAGTTTTTTCGGTGTGGTATAAACTTTCGGACAGCAAAACTTATCCTGCCGAACCGCTTTTTTCAAACGATTTAGGTTATACTCCTTACGGAAGCATTGCGATTATGGCTTACGGATATTGCGGTTATACTTTCGATAATATAAAAATCGTCAACAAGGATATTCGTCCGCAAAACGTCGAAATAGAGTATAGCGGAGTTAAAAACAGAACCGAACCCGACTTCGTTTACGCAGACAAGTGGTCGGACGGAGACCTTATAACGAACAAAATCGGCAAAACGACTTCGGAAAAATCGGGTTGCGGAGCGTCTTTGAGCGGCATTACGGTTTTGCCGATATTAGGCGCTATCGCTTTTGTGAAAAGGAGAAAAGACCATGAATAAGAAAGCCCTTTCCGTTATGATGGCTGGTGCGCTTGCGGTTTGTTCCGCGGGTTGCGCAAACAAGACGACAGCCGACGACGTTAAAAAACTTACCAACGGTAATTACTACGTTTCCGAAAAAGGCGTAGCGGCCGAATATAACTCGCTTTACTTCGACTTTTTGGGAGGTAAAGACGTTATGCCGATCGGCGGCTTTTACGGAGTTTATAATTCGGGCGGAACTATCGACGGACTTGAAATTCCTCAGATGGTAAGCGATAAGTATTTCGGACTTATCTCCGACGCCGGCGTAAATATGGTGGTGTATTCCAGAGACGAAGATTCGGCTACGGTAAAAAGGACGCTCGAACTCGGTGAAAAATACGGAATAGGTCTGTTCGCGAACGTCAATTCGATAACGTCGTTCTGCGGAAGACAGGACGACGCTTCCAAACGTTACACCGCGGGCGATAAAATGCCTTTCGGCGTAACCGAAATGACGAATTACATTTCCGCGTACGCCGCGTACGATTCCTTCCTCGGAATAAAGGGCGCGGACGAACCCTTCTGGTATCAACTCGACGCGTTGAAGGCAACTTACGACGTCTTACGCGAAGTGGACTACGGCAATGCCGAACTATACGTCAATTCGCTCGGCTACGGCGGCGGCGATCTGACTTACGGCGGTTGGGAAGAGCAAATTACGCAGAAACAATATTTCGATAAGATTTACGGCGAAATTAAAGTGCCGTTTTTGTCGGCCACGGGTTATTTCTACACGCAAAAGGACACGCCCGACAAAGAACTTTCGATGATGTTCACGCAACTTTCGCAAATTCGTTCGCTCGCGAATAATTACGGAGTGCCGATGTGGAGAATGTTGCAGGCCGGCGGTCAATGGAACGACGCCGCGCAGGAAATCGAATCGGTAGATCCGTATCCCGACGAGGGAGAACTGTTGTTCGACGTGAATATCGCGCTTTGCTACGGCTGCAAGGCAATACAGTATTTTCCGCTCGTCGAGCCTGTGCATTTCGCTTACGCGCCCGGCGGAACTTACGATTTCGACCGTAACGGCATAATTTCGGCGGCAGGCAATAAAACGCGCTGGTATTATTACGTTCAGAAAGCAAACACGCAGATTAAGGCGATAGACCACGTTCTGATGAACAGCGCGAATATCGGTATGATAGTACACGGCGAAAAAGCAAATCTTCTCGCCGATACGCAGGCGGACGACAGAGAGGAACTTATAAGAGACGGTAAATTCCGTCAACTTACTTCCGTTTCGGGCGACGATTGTTTCGTCGGTTGTTTCGATTACAACGGCGGCACCGCGCTCTACGTCGTCAATTATTCGAGAAAGGATAAGGCGAACGTAACTCTCAACTTTGATAAAACCTATGGCTACGAAGTAATTCAGCGCGCCGTATCGGCGGAAGTCGCGGCTAAAAATCTGCCGCTTACGCTCGAGGCGGGCGAAGGTGTACTCGTAGTTCTCAAATAACAAGATGCTGACAATTGACAATCAAACTCTGAATAAATATTCCGTTCGCGCGGAAAAACTTACGGAAGCGGTCGAAAAAAAAGCGACGGAAACGATAAAAAAATACGTTTTCGAGGTTACGGGCGTTAGTTTATCCGATGACGGCGAATATAAAATTCTTCTTAAAGCCGACGCGAATCTCGACACGCCTCATGCGGACGGGTTCATAATCGACGCGCAGGGTAACGATATAACGATAACCGGCAAAACGCAAATGGCGGTCGTTTACGCCGCTTTCGCGTTCGCCGAGGAGTGTTTAGGAGTTAAGTTTCTGACCGCCGATTGCGAAATCGTTCCGAAAAAAGACGTCGTTAAGGTGGAAAGATACGTCTATGAACCGCTTTTCGAAATGCGGACTTATCTCGTCGGAGATACTTTTCAAAGTTTAGCCGATCAGGACTTTATGGCGAAGGTAAGGATAAAGGACGTGTATACCGAATCCGACGACGCTCACGGCGGCAAGATCGAAGTTTACGGCAGGAACGTATCTCATAACTTCCACTACTACGTTCCTTACGAAAAGTATGGTAATACTCACCCCGAATTCTATCGTCACATAGTCGTGAACGACGAAAAAATGACTACGATCGATATAACGAACGGGCTTTGCGAAGACGGAACGGTCGACGAAAAAATGTCGGAAAGCGTTGTGAAAGCGGTTATCGACGAAATGTATAAAGACGTCGTAACGTATCCTGACGTAACGACTTTTATGCTTACGCAGGAAGACGGATCGGACTATTTCGACGATGAAAACAATCGCCGTTTAGCCGCGAAATATAAACGCAGCGGATTGTTGGTGCGGTTTTGTAACGCCGTTATACGCGGAGTGAACGAAAGAGCGAAAAAGAATCTCGGCAAAACGGTAAAACTCATGACTTTCGCTTATGATTATACAAAAGAAGCGCCCGTAAAACAAGAAAACGGAAAAATCATTCCGATTGACGAAAGCGTGATCGCCGACGAAAATCTCGTGATACAATTCGCGCTGTTTTCCAACGCCGCTTATCACTATTTCGACGCGCGACAGGAAGAAATAATCAAGACGACGCGCGAGTGGGGATATATCGCAAAAGAGTTCTGGTTCTGGGCTTACGATATTGCTTTCAATAACTATTTCGGTTATTACGATTCGTTCAAAAACATAGACGCTAACGTTAAAGGTTTTAAGAATTACGGCATAACTTATCTTTGTATGCAGGGAAGTAACGACAGCCGGAAAAATTGGCAGTGCAATATGCGCGCTTACGCTTACCGGCAATTGATGAACGGAAGTAAAAAGTCTGCTAATCGACTTATAGACGAGTATATCGACGGGTATTATTCGGTTGCCGCGGATAACGTAAGAGAGTTTATGCGGTTGTTTTCCGATAACTACGCCCAAAAACTTGCCGACGGCGAAGATATAAAATTCACAACTTTCGGCAATTTCACAAGCGGCGAAAATAACCCTTACAAAATGCTTCAAAAAGCGATTAAAGCGATCGAAGACGGGGAAAAAAATATAAAGGAACGCTTTGCGGGTAACGAGAGAGAAGATTACCTCAGACGCCTTGCGGGCGTAAAAACCACTCCGCTCGACCTGATTTACATCAACTACTATTCGTATTTTCCGAACGGAAGCGAAGAAGACAGAGCGCGGAAACGCGAGGAGTTCGTTCTGGCGGCAAAGTTTGCCGGAATCGACAGAGCAAGAGAAAATTATTCGCTCGAAAGATACGTTGCGTTTACCGAAACGGAAGTGAAAATTCCGCACACAAGCGACAAGTACGTGGTTTAACAACCGAACTTCCATGTAAACGTCCGGAATCCCTATTGAAAAGACCTTGAAATGCGAACTGTGATTGTTCGGTTTCAAGGTCTTTTATATGCGGTTTTTATGTGAGAAATAAAGCGGCAATACAATCCGAAAGTCTGCTTATAAGTCGATTATCGCGGAAAAACAACAAATTTATTATCCTGCTTTGATTTTTCTTAAACACAAGTCGGGCAGAGCGACGGCCGTTTCGTTTTCGTCTTCTTTTCCTTTCCATGCAAGGATGAATCTGATCGTTGCGGAGCTCGGCTCGTATCCTTTTCCTTTTAACAAATCCAATTTTTCCTTAAACGCTTTTGAATATCTGATAACCCTTACGAGTTTACCGTTAACGACGGCGCAAAGATGATCTTCTTCCAATTGCAAATTATCGCCGCTGCGCAATTTGATAATTACGTCTTTCTTATCCTTGAAGAAATCGAGAACGACGTCCTTGTACGTAAGTTGCAGCATAATCTCCGACGGCGCTTCATATATGTTTTCGTCGTAAACGACGTCTGCGATACCGCCGCCGACGTTATCGAACAGGTCGTTATTGCAGTGGATATATAACTCTTCCTTTGCTCTTGTCAGACCGACGTAAATTTTACGTTTCTCTTCATCGGTATTGCAAGGGACGTTATTCAGAAGCATATATACCGTATCGAATTCGCGACCTTTGGATTTGTGTATGGTAGATACCGATACCGTTTCTTTTTCTTCCGTATAGAAATCTTCGTATTTCGATTCTTTGATGAATTCTTCCAAATCCATTCTGTATTTTGTTTTATTAATTCTCTCAAAATCCAGAAGCATCTTTAAGCAGATTTCATAGCAGGAGCTTTTATTATATGAGTTTTCCAAACGTTTTTTTGCGTCTTCCCATAATGTGTCCGAAATGACCGGGTTTTTTAATTTGTTATCTATTTGTTTTAAGAAAAACCTGATTTCGGCAAGATTATACATCTGAAAACCGTCTGTCGATTGAATGAGTTTCGCAGGTATATTGTTCCGGTTAAGTACGCCCGATACTCTCAACGCCTCGTCGTTGGTAGTTGTTAAAACGCATACCGAGCCTTTATGTTTTCTTTCAATAATACAATTAACTATCGGCTGTTCGGGGTTCGAGTCGTACTTTGTTATTTTAACTATGCCGTCGAAATTCCTTACGGGAATTCCGTCATCCGTTTTCATTCTTGATTGTATTGTTTTTGCGAAGGCGTTTGCAAAGTTTACGATGTTTTTGCCGCTTCTGTAATTTTCGGTCATTTCATATTTCTTTGCGCCGTAGTCTTCAATAAGTTCTTTAAGATACTTTGAGTCGGAGCCTCTGAATTCGTATATATTCTGGTCATCATCTCCGACGGCAATGATTCGCATATCGTCGTTACGATTCATAAGCGCTTTTATTAAAGCGAACTCGTTTTCATCCATATCCTGCGCTTCATCGATAACGACAACCGTTTTTGTTATTCTGCCTGATTCTACTTCGCCGTTGTTAATGAGTTCCGCCGCATCTTTAACCACGTTTTCCGATTCTTCGAGACTGCCGATTTTACCCAACAAATCAAAACAGTAAGAATGAAAGGTTTTTATTTCCACAAAAGCAGCCGCGTTACCTATCAATCCTATAAGACGTTTCTTGAATTCGGTGGCGGCGGCGCGGGAAAACGTAATCATAAGCAGTTGTTCGTGTTTTACGTCTTCAAGCAAAAGAAGCGATGCCAGTTTGTGAACTAAAACTCTCGTCTTTCCGCTGCCGGGACCTGCGGCGACAACGATATATTTTGATTCGTCGTCGGTAATAATTTCGGATTGTTTGTCGGAAAGTTCGTCGAACAATTGATTGTATTTTTCCGGAGTAATGTTTCTTTCGATTTCTGCCGCGCGGTTTCCTTTAAAGCATTTCGCAATAAAACGCTTAAAGTCCATCCGGAAATAATCGTTTACGAATCGTAACGCCGCGTTATAATCGCGTACCATCATATTGGCATATTCGCCTATAATATGGATTTGTTGTATTTTCTGCTTGTAAAATTCGCTTAACAAACGATAATCTTCGTTTTTATAACGTATCTTGTTATCCATCACAAGCCGTTTTATTTCCATTCCGTTGTAAGTAACGAGGAAGCCGCCTTGCAACGCGATTGCGCCTATTTTAGAAAGATATAAAAGAGCGTCTTCTATATCGGCGGAAGTTACGGGTGTGTCGTGTGTCTCCGGATTTGTCGTCTTTTTATACGATTCGTATAAACCGACCAAAGAAAAACAGACAAGAACTTCTTCGTCCTGTATATCGGGCGCTTTTGCGCTCATGCGATATAACTCTTCGACAATAAATTTGCAGATGTCGTGCCTTTTCTTCGATTTCGCCGACAGTTTGTCAACCGCAAGGGCGGGGATATAATCCGTTCTGTTCTGAGAGTTGAATTCGCTTTTGCGTATATATCCCTTAATCGTCCAGAAATAATTGATGGTTCTTATATTTTTTACGGTAGAAGCTCTGATACCTTCTTTAATGGCGGCGTCGTTTAATTCTTTCAGGTTGAAACTGCAGCCCTCTTCTGTAAGTTTTGACAGGATAAAAGATTCGAGTTTTATAAATTTCTCGAGAATGAGTAACGCTTTATTCTGAGATTCCGAGCGTTTAATATACGCCGTCATATCCTGCGAGTCCTGAAGAAGTTTAATTTCCCTCATACGATTAACAATATCGATCACTTCTTCTTTCTCTATGGCTAAATTATCTGCGATATAGTCGATTCTCGATTCCGCGTCGTCATTACCCGCATCGGCTCTGCTTCTGCTTGAAATGAGATATTTTATAATTCTCTTCGCCGACAAACGTTCCGTTTTGTTAAATAATTGAGACTTTTCGATCATATCGGATGCTTCCTGCATATTTTTAACCAATATGCTCGTCGCATAAATGTGAGGAACGTTTCTTCCGCGTTTAACGTATCCTGCGGTTTCGAGAGCGGATATTGCGGTTTTTACCCTTGTTTCGATATCGGCAACGGAATCATCCCAACCTGCCTGTCTTGCTATTTCCAAAGCGGAGCAGCAGATTTTGTTCCTTGCCTTCGTCATATCTTTGACGGCTTTCCAGACCTGCTGAATTTCGCTTATACTCAACTTTGTCTGGTTAAGCAATATAAAATGCTTATCCAAGTCGTTGTCGCTGTACAAAACGTAACATTCGGCTTCTAACGATTGGTCGCGCCCGGCGCGGCCTGCTTCCTGAACGTAGTTTTCAAGAGAGTCGGAAATGTCGTAATGAACAACCAATTTAACGTCTTTTTTATCTACGCCCATACCGAAAGCGGAAGTCGCAACGATTATCTGAACTTCATTTTTAATAAACGCTTCCTGATTGGCTATTTTTTCGGAAGATTCCATCTTTCCGTTAAACGGTTTTGCGCGGAATCCGTCTTTGGTAAGTTTTTCGGCGAGCGTCAACGTTCTTTTTGTTCTTGATGCGTAAACGATTGTCGGACAATTTTTCGCTTCTATCAAAGAACGAAGCGTGTTGTATTTTTCATCTTCCGTTTCTTTATATAAAACGGCGTAATGCAAGTTTGTTCTCGTTGCGTTTGTGGCGAAAATTTCAAGATCGAGGTCTAATTTTCTCTTAAAATAATCACATATATCGGTTATTACTTTTTGTTTTGCCGTTGCCGTGAAACAGGAAACGGGAACAGGGTTTTTTAACTTTTTTTTCTTTTGAAGTTCTCTGATAAAATCGCCGATATATAAATAGTCGACTCTGAAATCTTGTCCCCACGCGGAAAAACAGTGCGCTTCATCGATGACGAAACGGGCTACGTTTCTCGACATCAGCAGGCGTTCTATAGTTTTCGACCGCAACTGTTCGGGTGAAATATAGAGTATGGATGCCGTTCCGTTCATAACTCTGTCAAGAGAATCTTTTCTTTCGACGGGGCTTAACAGTCCGTTA
>ENA-OYXB01000759-OYXB01000759.1-human-gut-metagenome-genome-assembly--contig:-NODE-759-length-13923-cov-5.560499_pt1 | contig 13923 bp, 18 predicted proteins | sample MGYA00244176_ERZ653409 | MGnify/ENA primary metagenome ERZ653409 (study PRJEB26926, sample SAMN06164912) | human gut metagenome | biome: ENVO:00009003; feature: ENVO:2100002; material: ENVO:00002003... | reverse complement strand
CTCGGAGATGTGTATAAGAGACAGATATTATAGAGAGCGGGGGTATTGATTGAAAACAAGAGTAAAAGAATTGCGTACAGCGGCAAAAATGACGCAGCAGCAATTAGCAGATTTAGTTCATGTTTCATCACGAACGATTATTTCAATCGAAAAAGAGCAATATAGCCCCTCACTTATGTTGGCATATCGTATAGCGGAGGTTTTTGGAGTCAGTGTTGAGGAATTGTGTTGCTTAAAAGAAAACAAAGAATTGGAGGATAGGGAATATGAAAATTTATCATAAAAGAAATTTTATCGAGAGTGTATTCTTGCTGGGATTAGGTGGTCTAAATCTTATTATGAATTTTATTCGGCACGATCTTAGTGTCAAAGATATTGTTTTGTGCATAGTACTTCTACTGTTGGGTAGCTCTTTGCTTGCACGGAGCCTGTCTCGGAAAGCCAGCTACCAGGACAAGATAGAAGCTATGGACGAGCGCAACAAACTGGTCAGGCAGAAGGCAGAAAGCAGAGCATTTACGCTCACTCAAACTATATCTTTTGTGTTGATTATGGGGTGTATCATGGCGTATACCATGACAAAAAGCAGAGACTTTATTGGAATTGTTGTCGGTCTTGGACTTGCATGGGGGATCTCCATGCTTACGGATATCTTTACATCCATCTACTATGAATCTAAGAATTGAGGGGGATAAATAGCAAAGCCAGCCGAGCCAGTCAACGGTCAAGATGAACAGGCTGCGCCGGAAGTTAATACTGGAATTTTTAATAAAAGGTTTCCAGCAGACCTCAGATAGCACAAGAAACGAATACCCCCTCGAAATTGGACAGTAAAGAGAACTTTCGCACCACGATCAAAGGGAAGATGTCAGTAGAATGAGAAAAACGATACAGAATCTTTTTATGATTCGATGGATGGGATGGAACGCACCAGAGAGAGACAGCAGATGAAAGCGCAGATTTGCTACAACATCGAGTACGACGTTTTGTTTTCCAGAAATCCAACCTGCAAACAAGAGATCGACGAAATTGTTTCGCTCATGACCGAAGTGACAACCAGCAGGAGAAGCACCATTCATCTGGACAAGCAGGATATCCCGCAGTCGATGGTGAAGGAGCGGTTGCTGAGTTTGCAGTGTGAGCATATCGAATATGTGCTGGAACGGATGCAAAGCAGCACCACCCAGATACATAACATCCGAGCCTATCTCTTGACCGCTCTGTATCATGCGCCGGAGACGATCCACCACTACTATGCTGCGCAGATGAGGGAAGATTGAATCAGCACACTGTTTGCCTTCGACGCGAAACGGGGTGGCTTATTTGAAACAAATTGCCCGCTGTGAGCACAACAGTTAATTCAAGGGAAAGAAGGACCCCAGCATGCAGGGCGAAATACGGGAAAAATCAGTCGCTTTTGTCATCCGGGTTAGTAAGACCGAAGGAAAAACTGACCGCTTCCATGCTCAAATATGCGATGGAGCAATATCTCAAGCAGCAAAGAAATCCCAGAGTTCCCCATGGAAAACAGAGTGGCAAAAGTCTGGTTAGACAGGAGCCGGGGTGCAGAATATCGAAATCACAGAATGACAGAAAGGAAGGCGGGATACCTATGCATATCAGCTATCAGCCGCTGTGAGACACTTTGAAAGAGCGTGGTATGAGAAAAGAGGACTTGCGGCTTGCCGCCGGTTTAACTACCAATATGATTGCCAATATGGGCAAGGAAAAACACATCAGTATGGAAACACTATTCAGTATTCGTGTAACACTTAATTGTGACATATCAGATCTGATTCGATTATCATCCCCAAAATAAGTATTTGAACCTAAATCTGATATTTATAGACCATTTTTTCAATGGTGTTGACAAGAAACTTAAAATATGGTATAAACAAATGGTTCATCGGAGGGTGAGCAACACTTATGAAGTTGCGAGCTGGATAAGATGGCAGGTGAAATCCCTGCTTTTCTTATCCAGCTCTATTTTTTTATCAAAGGAGGAACATTATGAACATTATTACAATCAGCAGAGAATTTGGCAGTGGTGGACGGGAGGTAGGAAAGCGTCTGGCGGATGCACTGGGATATGCGTACTATGACCGTGAAATCCTTACCGCTATGGCAGAGTCCACCGAAATGGATGAATCCTATCTGGAACGGATTCTGGAACAAGGTGCTGTGGCGGCACAATATCCCATTGCCTTTGGCCGTACCTTTTCGCAGGTTTCCTACTTATCTAATCTTTCGGGGACTTTGATGGGAAAACAAACTGCTCTAATTAAAACGATTGCCCAAAAGGGCAACTGCGTCATTGTAGGGCGAAATGCCAATGTGATTCTTGATGAGCAGAAACCGTTGCGGATTTTTGTGTATGCAGAGTTAGAATCCCGCATTCGGCGTTGCAAAGAACGAGAAACAGAGAACTTGACTCGCTCAGATAAGGAATATGAAAAGCAAATCAAAGAGGTTGATAAACTCCGAGCGAAGAACCACGATTTGCTTTGTCCCTATCGTTGGGGTGATATGAGGGGGTATGACCTTTGCCTTAACACCAGCTATCTCGAAATCAAGAAAATCATCCCTTCTGTGGCACAGTATGCAACAGAATGGTTTGCAAACTAAGGAGGGTATCATGAGCCGATCAAAAGAACAGAATTTACTTCAGGGAAATATTCTGAAATCCCTGATTTCCTTTGCGTTTCCCGTCCTGCTGGCACTCTTTCTGCAAGCCATGTACGGTGCAGCTGACCTGATTATCGTTGGGCAGTTTGCAGACACCTATGAGCAGTCTGGTGTAGCTTCCGGTAGCCAACTTTTTAATATGGTTACCATGGTCATCACTGGATTGACCATGGGTGTGACTGTCTTTGTGGGCGACTGCATCGGTGGTGGAAAGCCGGATAAAGCTGGGCAAGGTATTGGCACTGGCATTGCCATTTTTGCGGTATTAGCAGTTGTCGTAACTGCTCTGGTGGTTCCTTTTAGTAGTAATTTGGCTACCTTTATGCATGCTCCGGCAGAAGCTTTCGCTCAGACCAGCGGCTATGTGCAAATCTGTGGTATTGGCACTGTTTTCATCACCGCATACAATGTGATTGGTGCCGTTTTCCGTGGTATTGGCGATTCCAAAACACCACTGATCACGGTTGCCATTGCCTGCGTCATCAATATCTTTGGTGATCTGTTGCTGGTAGCAGGTTTTGGTATGGGTGCCGCCGGTGCAGCCATTGCAACCATATCTGCCCAGGCTATCAGCGTAGTATTTTCTCTCTACTTCATCAGCAAAAAGAAGCTGCCCTTCGTATTTTCAAAAAAATACATTCGCTTTGACCCTGTCTGCCTGAAAAAAATTCTGTTAGTGGGTGTGCCGATCGCCTTGCAGGAAATGCTGGTGCAGTTTTCCTTCCTCTTTATTCAAGTGGTGGTCAATGGCATGGGCGTCATGGAATCCGCTGCTGTTGGCGTTGCCGAAAAGGTCTGCGTCTTTCTGATGCTGGTGGCCTCTGCTTATATGCAGTCCATTTCCGCCTTTGTTGCACAGAACAATGGAGCAGGCGAGTTTGAACGCTCCCGAAAGGCATTGTTCTATGGTATTAAGACTGCGTTGGTTGCTGGTTTTGTTATGGGTGCTGTTGCATTTTTCGGAGGCGATTTACTATCTTCCATTTTCTCCAGTGAGGGAGAAGTGATTGCCTATGCCCACGATTATTTGAAAGCCTACGCCATTGACTGTCTGCTCACTGCTGTTCTCTTTTGCTTTGTGGGATATTTTAATGGCTGTGGGAAAACCGTATTTGTCATGGTGCAGGGTGTAGTCGGTGCATTTTGTGTGAGAATCCCTGCGGTTTATCTGATGAGCCAAGTGGAAGGAGCCTCTCTGTTCCACATTGGTTTGGGAACACCCATTTCTTCAATGGCTCAAATTATATTGTGCATTCTTGCATATCGGTTTTATAAAAATAAATATCGCTTGTAACATCTGTGTGCGAGAAACCATAGCAACTGGAAACACAGTCCCAATCCTAAATAATTTTAACAAAAATGATCAAATACTAAAACTTTGCCTCTGGGAATAATTGAAATATATTCTAAAACAGGCCGTTGCAGGAGCCAATCCCGCAACGGCTGTTTTTATTCTGTCAAATTTGCAGAAATTGCCTGCAAATATTTTATACCATTACTTTCAATTTCTTCAAAAGTAAATAATAATATCTGCGTTGTGGGGTTTCCCTCTATTTCAGGATTTGTATATGCAACCTTAAATGTGACTTGTTCTCCTTGAATATCCGTAGAAACTATTTGTGGATAAAGAACAGGGTAACCATGTGCCAGTGTATAAGTGTAACTGTCTTTTTCTGGAGAATACCTGTCAGTATCAACAAAATGAAAATCGTAAATACCAAAATACTGTGCTACTTTTTCATTAAGTATATGTTTGGGGACATAGTAAACATCTAAATTTGAATCATACTCAAATGGAATCTCTGTTTTTGGATATTCAGCAATGATTTCTATTAAGGTAAAGAATAAAACCGTTTCCTGATTTAGCTGTGATACCGAAGTAAATTCATTTGAGAAAAGGAGGAAAAAATGCTCCAAATAATCTCCGTACTTTTCCTGATAATATATGTTGCTGTCCTCAAATACTTTTTCAGATAGAATATCGTCTTCTATACTTACCCATATTTTCCTGTTCCATATTGTTATTTTCGGCAATATGCTCCGCCTGTGGTACAGCTGTTTGACGTGTACAGGATGTTAAATTTAAAACCATACTTGCGACTCCAAATAAAATAACAACCTTTCTTAATTTCATATTGATTTTTCCTCTCTTTTTCTGATTTCTGTTATTTCTTCAATTGAAATTTTTTTAATCAGTATTTTTTTAAAGTGGTTAAATTTTTCTGATTTTTCACTCTTTATATAGTAAAGGCAAATATTCAACAACATTCTCTTTTGTTTTTGAACTTGTATGGCTTGTTGCCTTTTTAAATGCAACGTTTCTCAAATTTTCAGGTACAAGCGAAAGGGTGTGATAAAAATGTGCTAAAGAGAATCCCTAGAGCAGAAAACAAAAGATAAACAACAGAAAGGATGTCAGTATGTACAAACAGAAATTAACTCTGGACCCAAAACTCGCAGAAATCTGTGAGGCAACCCTTACTGTCTGTGATGCTGAACCATTGCAGCAGGAAACTCTCGAAAAAGCAGCCAACTTTAAAGTGCTGGGTTGTGCCAAACTCCCTGAGAAGGGAGAGTGTATGCTCTCCCTATATTTATTATCCAAGAGCAGCCATTCTCAACACAATATCGCATTCTCTGGCAATCCAATCTGAATATCCTGGTAGTTGTGTAACCTGCCAACCTTCTGCTAGCTCTACTGCCAAGTAAGCAATATCATCTTCATGATTTGAAGTATAGAAAATAATATCCCCTCTAGGAAGCATCATATTTGAGTCAACTCTATCATAATCAATCAAAACCCAAGTTCCGCCGCCCAGAACAGTATCATACCAAATTGTTTTTGAATATCTTTCTGTTTCAGGCGGTTCTTTTATCACTAGTTTACTAATTTCTTCTATTTCTGGAACACTGGATAATGATACTTCTTTTGATTTTGGATAAGATTGTCCTCGCTGTTCCATCCATAAAACTCGTGTGATACCTAGTACCAATTCCTCTACATAAGAAGGTTTCATATCTGAAAATACTACTCGACATGGTTTGTCATTACCTCGCTGTAACACAATATATTTGAGCGATGAGTGTTTTTCTGTTGGTATGACTGTATCATTTGAAGTTCCGGTACGGGTGGAAAGATTTTCTTCGTTTGAAGAGCCGATACTGATAGAGAAATCTGCTTTTTCTGATTGTTCCCCGCAGCCAGCAGGCAGGAGAAACAAGCTCAAAGTCAGAATTAGGCAGAGGGATTTCCTAAAAAGATGAGCCATTCGTAACATGGCAAAACCTCCTTTCAAAAATAGTTGCTATGATCGCAGTGTGTTTCTCAGTAGGTACCAGCAGCGTTCGAGGATTCGACAGAAACTTATTCAACTATAAAGGGCGTGCTTCTATTTTTTAGCCCAAAATGTCAGCACCCCACCCTGATCGCCCGGAATATCGCTGAAACCTACATCGCCATAAAGAGCATATTCTGGGTCTAGCGAGAAGGAAATAACCAATTTCACTCGTTCTAATTCTTCCGTGGAAAGTTCCTCAATCATAAAGTCGTTAAACCCTTCGATAGACAAAGATGCTATTTGTTTTTGTATCGAGTCATCGGCGCTCATATCCCAAATTTCAACAGTGACCTGCTGCCCTTCTCTGGAAAAGAACATTTGCGGGAAAATCTCGTCGACTCCCCCCTGGATTATCTGACATTTCAAAGACTAGGGAAAATCCAGGAGCCTGCATTGCGAGGCCATGCTCCAAATAGTCGGTAGGGAATTCTTGGTTGTTTGAGAAAAATAGGTGATACAAGCGACTGGGTGCGTGGTTACCTTCCAGCCCCAGAGGAAGAGAGTATCCTTCCTTCATTTCCAGCAAATTAAAAGGCTGAATGGTGTAGAAGTCGTTTTCGATATTGTAGAAAATGGTGTAAGGAAAATCTCGGTATACATAGGCACTTGGAACCTTGAAGCCAGGATAGGGGAAGCATAGATTATTTTCCTCTTGAAAACGCGCCACTTCCCAATTGGTTGAATCGACCTGCAACACATTTACACAGGGAGGATCGCTGGCTTTTTGATAAAGGCAATATGTAGATAACCAGCCCCCTGAACGGATCAGTACATAGTTGTCTTGATTCAGAATACAGATTTCATCCTGCGAGAATCGATTCCAGGAGGTGCGGTCGGTGTAGAAAAGAGACTGCAACGCCTGATCACTTGCTGTCAGACAGGAAAAGTCGAAACTTCCTTCCTGCTCTATGTCGGGATCAGGAATATGAAATAATGTTTCCCAATAAAAATCAAGGCTACTAGGATATGAATGATATGTATACGTTTTGGATGTGAGGTTGTAGACGATTTCATATTTGCTGGTATCTCCTGAGCCGTCCGCAGAGAAGTGATAAGAAGGCAGAATCAATTGTTCGTCTTGTACCCTAATATCTTCCCAAACAATTCGCTCATCCTGCGTTTCCAGTAGGTCAAGCGATGCCTGTTCATTGTCGTAAAGAAAATAGTGCATCTCATTCTGCACATTCCGCAGCGCGATAAGATACCCGTCATCGACTCTCATCATGTCAATCTCTTCGCCGCCCCAGTATTCAGGTATGCGGTAAGGCTCGCCCAGTGGGCCGGAGAGAATATCGTAGACCTCCTGCAGCACGACAAATTTGTCTTCAATCACTTCGGTGTCGGTTGAGGTTTCGGTGCTGCTGTCGGTGATGCCACTTTCTGTTTCGGAAGAAGCTGTTCCTTCGCTGTCACTGCCGCAGCCCGCAGGCAAAAGCAGCGCCAGCACCAGAAAGAGGCAGAGGGATTTTCTAAAAAGATGAGACTTTCGTAACATGGAAAAACCTCCTTTCAAAAATGGTTGCTATGACCTCGAGGTACGCTCCACTATGATCAAATTATTGTAGTCGAAATTGACCCAGACCAGAAGTTCGTTTGCCTTTCGATCAAGATCGATAAAGATGAACTTTATCTCATCTGGTGAAAGGAGGTCTGTATCGGATTTTTGAATATGCTGTTCCGAATACTTTGCAGCGCCACAGACGATCACTGTTACAAGCAAAAATAGGGCTAATCTTTTTTTGAAATAAGGATGTTTGTATATTTCTCTTTTCCTGTTTTTCTGCCGAGCGTTCTGGCCTGAGGCAAAATTCTTTGTAAAAAGCGAGCGGAAATGTGACATGAGCTCCCCTCCTTTGAACCAAAATCGTCGTATAATTCTAATCTTAGTATATTCCTGAAACAGACAAGCGTCAATCAGAGGGATATACAATTTCTCCTCGTAAAAATAGGCGAAAATAGCTGTCTTAAAGTAGGCAATAGAGGTTTCCAGCAGACCTCAGATAGCACAAGAAACGAATACCCCATCGAAATTGGACAGCAAAGAGAACTTTCGCACCACGATCAACGGGAAGATGTCAGTAGAAAATGAAACAAAACACAAGCACCTCCTTCCTTTTGGAAGGAGGTGCTTGTGCGTTTTATGCTGCCTTTTGATCTGCCTGTGCAGCGAGCGTCACCAGCGTGCTGTCCATGTTCTCCGCAAAGATGCCGTATCCTCTCGTGGGATCGTTGACAAAAACATGGGTCACGCCATGATACCTATAGAAACTTACCAATAGCATATAGAACATGGCGCGATTTACGAAGAAACTACACAAGGATTTGTGGGTGAAATCCCTATAACAAAAATCAGGCAAAAAGATATTTCGATGAAGCCAAAGACATAAGGAAGGAGTCGATACAATGACCGCACAAGTGATCGCCATTGCAAATCAAAAAGGTGGAGTTGGTAAAACAACCACCTGTACAAATTTGGGAATTGGGTTGGCAAGAGAAGGAAAGAAGGTGCTGCTGGTTGACGCAGACCCGCAGGGAAGTTTGACCATCAGCTTGGGATACCCGCAGCCGGATCAGCTGCCGTTTACGCTCTCCGAAGCGATGGGACATATCCTGCTGGATGAACCGATTCCAAAAGGAGAAGGTATCCTTCATCACCCAGAGGGGGTGGACTTTATCCCCGCCAATATCCAGCTGTCCGGGATGGAGGTTTCGCTGGTGAATGCCATGAGCCGCGAAACTGTCCTGCGGCAGTATCTGGAAACAGTGAAGGAACAGTATTCTCATATTTTGATTGATTGCCAGCCGTCTTTGGGTATGCTCACCGTCAACGCTTTGGCTGCTGCCGGCCGCATTATCATCCCCGTTCAGGCGGAATACCTACCGGCAAAAGGTTTGGAGCAGCTGCTTTCGACCATTGGAAAGGTGAATCGTCAGCTCAATCCCAAATTGCAGGTCGACGGAATTTTGCTCACCATGGTGGACAACCGGACCAATTTTGCAAAGGAAATTTCGACACTTCTACGGGATACATACGGAAACCAAATTCGGGTCTTTTGCAGCGAGATTCCTCATTCGGTGCGCGCAAAGGAGATCAGCGCCGAAGGAAAGAGCATCTTTGTCCATGACCCCAACGGCAGGGTAGCAGAAGGCTACCGAAACTTGACGAAGGAGGTGCTGAATCTTGAAAAGCAGCGCGAAAAACATCCGGCTGACCTCAGCCGATGATCTTTTTTCCACGCAGGAAAGCCGCGAGGATGCCCAGAGGGAAAAGGTGGTGGAGATTGCGCTTTCCCAGCTGCACCCCTTTCAAAATCATCCTTTTCAGGTCAGGGATGACCAGGCAATGCAGGAAACTGCTGAGAGCATTCGGGAGTATGGGGTGCTGGTTCCGGCAATCGCACGCCCGGACCCGAATGGAGGATATGAATTGATCGCCGGACACAGGCGGCATCGGGCAAGCCAGCTTGCCGGGAAGGAAACGATGCCGGTTATTATCCGGGAGCTGGACGATGATGCCGCAACGATTATTATGGTGGACAGCAACTTGCAGCGGGAAACCCTGCTGCCGAGCGAAAGGGCCTTTGCCTATAAGATGAAGCTGGAGGCGATGAAGCATCAGGGGGAACGTATAGATTTAACTTCGTCCCAAGTTGGGACAAAGTTGCGGGCAGATGAGATTTTGGCACAACAAGCAGGTTCAAGTAGAAACCAAATCCAACGATATATCCGCCTGACAGAGCTGATTCCCGAACTGCTGGAACTGGTGGATGAACGAAAGATCGCCCTGAATCCAGCGTACGAGCTGTCCTTTCTGAAAAAGGAGGAGCAAACAAATTTATTGGATGCGATGGAAAGCGAACAGACAACGCCGTCGCTTTCGCAGGCGCAGCGGCTCAAAAAATTCAGCCAAGAAGGCCATCTTTCCCTCGATGTGATGCGGGCAATCCTGAGCGAGGAAAAGAAAAGCGAGGTGGACAGGGTAACGCTCACCGGCGACACCCTGCGCAAATACTTCCCCAAAAGCTACACGCCGCAGCGGATGCAGGACACCATCATCAAGCTGCTCGAACAGTGGCAGCGCAGACAAAAGGAACGGGAAAGATAAATGATGGTTTTACAATCCTAAGATATAAAAGCCATTGTGTTCCCTGGCTTTTTTCAGCCAGGAGGCCAAAACTTCCTGCTCTGGAAGCTGCTCCGTTTGGAGTGATTTGAGGATGCGGTCGGTTTCTTTGACAGAGTAATAATTGATTCCGTACAGATCAACAATCCCGGTTTTTCCGTTGCTGTAGATTCCGTTGGAAAAATGGCATCATAGGAAGAGGAAAATGAATTGTCATCATCGCCGTAGACGTACAGGGAATCATCACCCCCAAAATGAATCGAATCAACAGAAATAATTTCCTCGATGGTGGAGTGAGAGGGCAGCCGGCAATATTGGAACTCGATGAAGTAGGAGCCTCCAAAGGCTTCCCGTTCCTCCTGTGAACGAAAGGTGTGGAACAGCAAAGAATCTCCTCCAAGCGTTTTGCGTAAATTTAGAACTTTGTTCCATTGTACATCAGGCGGGGAGCAGTGCGCAAGGCCCCAGCTTGAATCTGTGTACTTTCTGAGAAAGTACCAAAGCTGTTTCGCGTTTTCGTTTCTTTTTAGTCCAGCCTTTGTGCTCGCGGAGTCTGGCCTGTGCAAAAAGGGGGAGCGTGACTGCGGGGATGGGGATGGTTTTGCTTTGTACAAAAACGAACCTTGTGCTCCATTCTCCCTGCCAACTGACCGTCCTCACGCCGTAGGCGGACACTTTTCTTTTGGTCCTACCTTTTCTTTTTAGTAAAGAAAAGGTAGGAAAGTTGCATCTTTGCGTGCAACTTTGGGGGCGTTTTGGGGTAAGGGTGAAAGGACGTTTTCCGGGTGAAGGGAAAAAATAACACCGAATGTGGTTGAGAGCACAAAGAGAAGGCGTCCTCCTTGAAATCACCTCGGGGGGAAGTTTCCCCACAGTGGTCTGGTGACCACGCTCCCCCTGTTTGTGCAAACTACCCACCGCGAGCACAAAAGGCTGGACTAAGAAAAAGCTGCAACGCGAATTGCTTTGGTACTTTCTCAGAAAGTACAGAATGACGACAGAAAGGAAGTTTTCCATGACACAAACGCTGCAATTCCGATATTATTACAAAAATCAGGCGGAACAATTTCATTTTTATAAGATACCAAAAGTCCTTTTTACCGATGCCCGATTTAAGGGACTTTCCGCAGAAGCCAAAATCCTCTACGGACTGATGCTGGATCGGATGAGTCTGTCAAAGAAAAACGGCTGGGTGGATAACCAGGACCGCATCTATATTTACTTTACTCTGGAAGACGCGCTGGAGCTGATGGGCTGTGGACAAGGGAAGGCGGTGCGGCTCTTTGCGGAATTGGACAGCGGAAAAGGAATCGGGCTGATTGAGCGCAAAAAGCAGGGGCAGGGGAAACCGGCCAAGATTTATGTCAAAAACTTTTTGGAGGATGAAGCTGCGGATGGTGGTTCTGATGAAAACAAGACTTCCCAAAATCGAAACTCTGAAGAGGGAAATTTTCAAGAAAAGGATAAGCAGATTTCCCCCAATTATAACTTTCAGCAGGAACAGACTTCTGATTTTCAAAAGTCTGTACTTTTGCAAAAGGAAAGTCAAGACTTCTCCAAAACAGCAAGTCTTGACTTTTCAAAATCGAACGGAAATAATACTGATCTCAGTAAGACTGAGAAAAACGATACAGAATCTTTTTATGATTCGATGGATGGGATGGAATGCGCGCGCGAAAAACAGGAAATGGAACAGCTTATCCGCAGAAACATTGAGTATGATGTTCTGTTTTTGCGAAATCCATCCTGTGACAGGGAAATCGACGAGATTGTATCACTGATGACCGAAGCGGCAACCAGCAGGAGAAGCACCATTCATCTGGACAAGCAGGATATCCCGCAGCCGATGGTGAAGGAGCGGCTGCTGAGTTTGCAGTGCGAGCATATCGAATATGTGCTGGAACGGATGCAAAACAGCACCGCCAAGATACATAACATCCGCGCATACCTTCTGACCGCTCTGTATCACGCGCCGGAGACCATTCATCACTACTACGCTGCGCAGATGCGAGAGTCAAATGATTGAGTGGACTTGGATGAACTTCTATCATTCTGACTGAATCAACTTATATTTTCGAGCTGTTTTTGCGTTGATAACAGCAACTTGAGATTCCCAGATAGAAGAAATAGAGCTCATTTTTTCTCAAAAGCATCTTTAATCGGCATGAGCCATTCATTTGGGTAGTATTAATTTGAAAAAGGAGGATGAAAATGAACTATCTTCTCCACCGGCTGGTGGTTCCGCCTTAAAACTTTGCAGCCAGTGTTTTCAGTCTATCAGGAAGGAGGGAAATTGCATTGCAGGACGAGGTACGGGATAAATCGGTGGCGCTGGTGATTAAAGTAGGCAAAACCGGGGGAAAGCTCACCGCCGATCTGCTCAAATGGGCGATGCGCCGCTATCTGGAACGGGCGAGAAATCCAAAGATTCACCACGGCAGGCAGACGGTCAAGCAACTTGTAAAGCAAGGTGCAGGCGTTCAGAATATCGAGATCACAGCAAAAAATATCAAGTCCTTTGAGCGCGTGGCACGAAAATATGACGTAGATTTTGCCCTGAAAAAAGACCCGTCCCGGGGAAAATACTTTGTCTTTTTCAAAGCGCGGGACGCCGATGCGATTCAGGCGGCTTTTACCGAATATGCTGCCAAGACGGTAAACCGGGGGCGAAAAAAGCCGTCCCTGATGAAACAGCTTTCCCACTTTAAGGAGCTTGTCAAGGCCAATTCCAGGGATACGGTGAAAAACCGGGAGAAAGGGGGACTGGAACTGTGAAGCTGGATGTAAAAAAGGTTCTGCTCGCCAATCTGCCCTATGTGTTCCTGTTCTGGTTCTTTGATAAGGTCGCACAGGGATACCGGCTGGCAGAAGGGACGGATATGATAACCAGGGCGATGGGAGCCTTGTCAGGACTGGGGAGTGTGATTGCCGGCAATCCGCTTCCCAGTTTTTATTTACAGGACTTGATGGTGGGGGCGGCCGGAGCCGTCATTATCCGCGCTGTTGTCTACTTTAAAGCGAAGAATGCCAAGAAATACCGGCACGGCGTTGAGTATGGCAGCGCACGTTGGGGCACAGCAGAGGACATTAAGCCTTTCATCGACCCGGACTTTTCAAAAAATATCCTCCTGACGCAGACAGAACGGATTATGGTAGGCCGGAACAAGATTCCAAAGTATAACATCAACAAAAATGTGTTGATTATCGGCGGTTCCGGTTCCGGCAAAACCCGGTTCCATATCAAACCGAACCTGATGCAGATGAATGCCAGCTATATTGTTACCGACCCGAAAGGGACTGTGGTAATGGAGTGCGGGAAAATGCTTCAGCGCGGCGGATATGAGATTAAAATACTCAATACCATAGATTTCAAGCAGTCAATGAAATACAACCCCTTCCGGTATATTCACAGTGAGAATGATATTTTGAAGCTGGTCAACTGCATTATGGAGAACACGAAGGGCGAGGATTCCAAAGGCGGCGAGGACTTCTGGGCCAAAGCGGAGGCGCTTTATTATCAGGCCCTGATTGGATATATCTGGTATGAAGCGCCGGAGGAAGAAAAGAATATGACGACCCTTCTGGAAATGCTCAACGCCTCCGAGGTCCGGGAGGAGGATGAAACCTTTAAAAATGCTGTAGACCTGCTGTTCGATGCACTGGAACAGCGTGACCCGCAGCATTTTGCAGTCCGTCAATACCGCAAATATAAATTAGCGGCTGGAGATGTATGCTCTAAGTGACTTCTTAATCATGGTTTTTGTCATGGTTAGTGAA